>Ga0209577_10003739_pt1 | contig 14319 bp, 14 predicted proteins | sample GraSoiAngelo_109_FD_185874 | JGI IMG/M metagenome (GOLD analysis project Ga0209577, IMG submission 185874) | Grasslands soil microbial communities from the Angelo Coastal Reserve, California, USA - 14_0903_12_20cm (SPAdes) (version 2) | ecosystem: Environmental > Terrestrial > Soil > Grasslands...
GACGATCTCGCCAAGCGCGAGCCGCGAACCGCTGTCGAGGTTGATCGGGGCGAACATCGGCGAGTAGCCGACGAGATCTTCGAAGACGCCGTTCTGCCCTTTCAGGTCGAGATAATCGGCGTACGAGGAAGTGCTGAACTCGACGGTGCCGGTGGAATCGCTGGTGAAGACATCGACCAGCCGCTCGGGCTCCGCCACCGGCAGCGGCTTGAAGATCAGGGCGTCGGCAACCGTGAAGAGCGTGGTGTTGAAGCCGATGCCGACCGCCAGAGACACGACCGCCACCAGCGTAAAACCGGGACTTTTTCGCAGCCAGCGCAGCGCGAACCGAACATCGGAAACCAGTGATTCCAGCAAAAAGAAAATTATAATTCGCGGGACCGCGGGCGACGCCCCACGGACGGGCAAAAAGATGTTCAGCGTTCGACTGGTCTTCTCACGCTTGCGCGCTTTTGTCTCAGCTCAGCACAGTCGCCGCGGGTGTCGGTTTCACACTAAATAAGATCCTCGACGATCCGTTTCCCGACGATCTCGACATGCACGTCGCCGAACGATCGGAATACGTTGCACGCCGCATCACACCCTATCGCGTCGGAGACCGACAGGAACCGACAAGCCTGTCGTTCGCGCCGAGGACTGCAGACCGCGCCGCTCGCATTTGCAACTGCCTGGTGCCGCAACAGTCGAGTTCTCCCTGCCGGGCGATTCTTGAAAAAGGAGGCCGTGTCACAATGAATGATGTGGCAACGAAGAAAACCGTTCAGGTGAAGCGCGCATACGATCCGCCGTCGGACAACGACGGCGTGCGCGTCCTCGTCGATCGGCTGTGGCCGCGCGGGTTGAGCAAAACGAAAGCGGCGGTCGATCTCTGGTTGAAGGACATCGCGCCGAGCGTGGATCTGCGCCGCTGGTTCAACCACGATCCCTCGCGCTGGAGTGAATTCGTGAAGCGATACAGCGATGAGCTCGATAAGAAGCACACCGCTGTGAGCGCGCTCATCGGCGCCGTGCGCCGTGGACGCGTCACGCTGCTGTTCGGTGCGCGCGATGCGCGGCACAACAACGCAGTGGCGCTTCACAGCTACCTCACAGAACGCGTGTAAAAGGTCCAAATTCTGTCGGTCCGGGCCGGCGCCTTCGCCTTGTTTTCCTAAACAGACGGGCTGGCACATCCCTTGCCCCGCGTGCCGCCGGGAGGAAACCAATGCGAATCGCACGAATGACCTTTTGCGCGATGACGATGGTCGCGCTGTCGGTCGCGGCGGTGCACGCAGACGGCAAAGGCCACGGCAACAGCAGCCAGCCGGCGACGACCTCGCACGGCAGCAGCTCGCATACAACGGTCGCGGCGACCACGACGACACACGGCTCGCAGGCGTCCGCGCCAACGACCAAGACGACGTCGTCGCACGGCAACTCGCATGCGTCTCTTTCGACGGGTGCGACGACATCGCCGCACGGCGGCTCGCATGCGTCCGCGCCGACAACGACGACGAGGCACGGCGGCTCGACGCACGAGAGCAAGCACACGACGACTGCAGCAGCGCAGACGTCGACGCGCGGGCATCACGAGACCGAGCATCACGCGTCGACGGCGCAGCATCATGAAGTCGAGCACGACGAGGTCGAGCATCACGCGACCTCGACGAAGGGCAAGTCGCCGAAGTCGGCTTCCACGACCACCGCGGGCGGCACGACGACGAGTGGAACGACGACCGGTGGCACGACCACTGGCGGAGCCACGACCGGTGGTACGACAACCGGCACGACTCAACTCAATCCGATTGCCCAGAAGCTGTCGTCCAAGCCGCACCTCGCCGCCAAAATCCAGAAGCTGCTCCCGGCCGGCATGACGCTGAACCAGGCGTCGGCGGGCTTCAAGAATCAGGGTCAGTTCATCGCGGCGCTGCACGTCGCGAAGAACCTGAACATCCCGTTTGCGGATCTCAAGGCGCTCATGGTCGGCGCTCCGGCCGGCACCGGCACGACCGGGGGAACGACGACGGGTGGAACGACCACTGGCGGCACAACAAGCGGAGGCACGACGACCGGTGGAACGACGACCGGCGGAACGACAACCGGCGGAACGGCAACCGGCGGAACGGCAACCGGCGGAACGGCAACCGGTGGAACGACCACGACGACGACCAGCTCGACGATGAGCCTCGGTCAGGCGATTCACAAGCTGCGGCCGACGGCGAACTCGACGACCGAAGCCGAGCACGCGACGACGCAGGCGGTCACCGACCTGACGTCGACGGCCACCACCAGCACGACGAGCACGAGCACGACGCCGCCGGCGAAGAAGCGCGGCAAATGAACGGGCAGACATTCGCGGCGGGCGTCATCGCGATGGCGCTCGCCGCTCCTGCTCTCGCAGAAAGCAACAAGACCAAAGGGCACGGCAACAGCGCGCCGCCGAGCCGGAATGAGCTCGCACCGGTCGCCGTTGTCACGCCCGTCGTGAGCGCCACACCGCTCGCGTGGATCGACGATGCCACGCTGCTCGATCCGGGCACGATGGTGTTGTCGATGTCGGCGGTGCGGTGGCAGGGCGCCGGTCTCAGCGAAGTCGACTTTCCGATCAGCGACGTCGCGATGGGCCTCGCGCGGCGCGTGCAGCTGTCGGCGAGCGTGCCGCGGATCGTGGGCAGCGCCGATCCCGGCGGCGCGGCCGGAGGCGTCGGCACGAGCTTCTTCAGTGCGAAGGTCGCCGTCGCCAGCAACCGCGAACACACCGCGAAGCTCGCCGTCGCGCCGACCATGCAGCTGCTCGGCGAAGGCGTGGCTGCGGCGCTCGGCCCCAATCAGAGCCGCGTGCGCTGGGGATTGCCGGTGAGCGCCGAAGTCGATCGCGGTCCGCTGCGCGTGTACGGCGGCGGCGGATACTTCTCGCCCGGCTTGTGGTACACGGGCGCCGCCTTCGGCCTGCAGACGAGCCCGAAGGTGACGATCAACGGCGGCTTCAGCCGGGCGTGGCGCGGCGCGAACGGCCTCGACATCCCGCTGTCCGATCGCGATCGCAAGGAGATCTCCGGCGGCGCGGCCTACTCGCTCACGCCGCATCTGACCGCATTCGGATCGATCGGCACGACCGTGAGAACCTTCGACGACAACGGCGCCGGCACGACGTTGAGCGGCGGCGTGTCGTTCTGGTTCGCGACGGCTCACCGCTGAAGGCAGATGTCGCCGTTGACATATGTATGACTCATACATATGCTGACGGCCTATGTCCGAGGATCGCGAGCTGCGCAAGGGCAGCGCTGAAACGGTCATCCTCGCGCTCCTCGAAGAGCGCGACCGCCACGGATACGAAATCGCGAAGCTGATCGACCAGAGGTCCGACGGTGCCCTGAAGTTCCACGTGGCGTCGCTCTATCCGACGCTGTACCGCCTCGAGCGGCGCGGGCTCATCCAGGGCCGCTGGGTGGAGCGCAGCAACACGCGCCGGCGCCGCTTCTACCGACTCACGGCGCAGGGCCAGAAAACGCTCGACGCGCAGCGCCGGAGCTGGAAGGCGTTCTTCGCGGCGCTGAATCGCGTCGCGCGCATCAATCATGCGTGAGGCCGACGACGTCGACGACATCGATTTCAGGGCGCTCGTCCGCGCCCGGCTCGAACCGCTCGACGTCGACGCGGCGCGCGCCGCCGACATCGTCGACGAGCTGGCGCAGCACTGCGCGCAGCAGTACGCCGATCTCGTCGCATCCGGCGTGGACCAACGTGATGCGCTGACGCGCGCTCTGGCGCCGCTCGAGAACCGGCGGCGCGTGGTCGACGAGATCGCGCGCGCGGATCGGCCGCGCCGCTCCGCTCTGCCGCCGCCGGCGTCCTCGACCCACCTCGTCGTCGACCTGTGGCGCGACGTCCGCTACGGGCTCCGGCTGCTGCACCGCAGTCCCGGCTTCACGGCCGTCGCCGTCATGACGCTCGCGCTCGGCATCGGCGCGAACGCGGCGATCTTCAGCGTGGTCAACGCGGTGCTGCTCCGGCCGTTGCCGTTCGCCGATCCGGCGCGGCTCGTCGACGTCGGCGAACCCGGCCCCGACGGCCGCGCCGGAAACGTCGGCTTCACGACGGTGGTCGACTGGCGCGAACGGACGCACGCATTCGACGAGATCGCGATCATCCGATCGTGGTATCCGACGCTCATCGCGAACGGCCAGCCCGAGCGGATTCCCGCGATGCGCGTGTCGGCGAACTTCTTGCGCACGCTCGGCGTCGCTCCGGCGCTGGGACGCGACTTCGCCGCCGCCGACGACACGCCGGCCGGATGGCGCGTGCTGATACTGAGCGACGGCCTGTGGCGGCGGCGGTTCAATGCCGATCCGGCGGTTATCGGCCGCGTCGTGACGATGAACGATCAGCCGTACACGGTTGGAGGCGTGATGCCGCCGTCGTTCGCGCCGATCATCTCGGAGCATTTCTACGAACCTGCGCAGATGTGGGCGCTCCTCGGCTACGACCGGTCGCAGCCATTCGCGTGCCGCAGCTGCCAGCACCTGAAGGCGATCGCCCGGCTCGAGCCGGACACGGCGATCGGCGCGGCGCTCGTCGACGTCAACGGCGTCCACGCTGCCCTCCGCCGCGAGCATCCTGCCGAGTACGGCGCCGCGACTGCCATCGCCGTGACGCCTCTCGCCGACGAGCTCGCCGGAAACGTTCGCGCGCCGCTCTTCGCGTTGATGGGCGCCGTTGCGATCGTGCTGCTGATCGCGGCGGCCAACGTCGCGAGCCTTTTGCTCGCACGCGTCGCCGATCGCGAGCGCGATCTCGCGCTGCGGACTGCGCTCGGCGCGAGCCGCGGCCGCATCGTGCGGCAGCTGCTCGTCGAGAGCTCGCTCATCGCGTGGCTCGGCGGTCTCGCCGGCATCGCGCTCGCAGCCGCGGTCGTGCCGCTCGTCGCCGACTTGTCGCCGGTACCCATCGCGCGTCTCGCCACGGCGCGCGTCGACGTCGCCGTCGTCATCTTCGCCCTGGCCGTTTCCTTCGGCACCACCGTGGTATTCGGTCTCGCGCCGGCGCTCCGAGCCTCGCGCGTCGATCTTCAGACGACGCTGCGCGCCGAAGCGCGTCACAGCGCGGCGAACCCGACGTCGGTCGCACGCCGGCTCCTGATTGCCGCCAACGTCGCGCTCGCCGTCGTCCTGCTGACCGGTGCCGGGTTGATGATCAAAAGCGTCGGCCGGCTCCTCGGCGTCGATCCCGGGTTCGATCCCGATCACGTGCTCACGATGCAGATCTCGATGGTGGGCAAGGCGTACGCGAAGAACGAGGCGGTCGTCGCGAAGGGCGATGAAATGCTCGCCGCGCTTCGACGCCTGCCGGGCGTCGAGTCCGTTGCGCTCGCGGGTCAAATCCCGCTCGCAGGCAACGTCGATCGCTGGGGTCTGCACGTCGAAGGAAGGCCGGTGACGCCCGACGATCCCTCCGTCGAGCGGTATTCGGTGACGCCGACCTACTTCGCAGTCATGCGGATTCCGCTTCGGCGAGGACGATTGATTACCGATGCGGATCGCGCCAGCACCGAACCGGTGATGGTCATCGGCGATCGCACCGCGCGGACGGTCTGGCCGAACGGCGATCCGATCGGTCAGCACGTCCGGATCGGCGGAAGCGACGGCCCGATGTACACGATCGTCGGCATCGTCGGCGACGTGCGGCATGTCGCGCTGGCGGCGCCGCCGACGCTGCAGATGTACACCGCGCAGGCGCAGCTGACCGACTCGTTTCTCACCGTCGTGATGCGATCGGCGAGCGATTTCGGCCTGCTCGCGCCGGCGGCGCGCCAGGCGATCTGGTCCGCCGCGACCGACGTGCCCGTCTACCGCGTCGATGCGATGCGGACCCTGGTCGCGCGATCGGTCGGCGCGCGGCGGTTCGTCGCGATCCTCCTCGAGCTCTTCGGCGCCGTGGCGCTCGTCATGACCGCCGTCGGCGTCTACGGCGTCATCTCGTACTCCGTCGCCGAACGCACGCGCGAGATCGGCATCCGCTCGGCCCTCGGCGCGTCGCGCGCCGACATCGTGCGGCTGGTCCTCGCAAACGGACTCGCCCTCGTCTTCGCAGGACTCGCGACGGGCATCGTGCTCGCCGTCGCGACGACGCGGTTTCTGGACAACTCGCTCTACGGCGTCAGCGCGACGGATCCGGCAACGCTCGCGGCTGTCGCGTCGGTGCTCTTCAGCGTCGCCGCAGCCGCGCATCTCGTCCCGATCGCCCGCGCCATGCGCGTGGATCCGGCGATCGCTCTGCGCCAGGACTAATCCGGCCTCCATCTCTCCTGACAGGACGCTGTCAGGAGCCGGCTGTTATTCCTTAATCGCGTTGAGAGCAGCCCTGAAGGGCTGCGCTACCAGACGTGAACATGGTGGCGGCACATGTAGCGCGGGCCTTTAGGCCTGCCGACGGCCGCCACGGAACATCTCAATGCGAAGGGAGACGGTATGCAGCATCCAGTGATGTGGTTCGAGGTCCTCGGCCGCGACGCCGCCACGCTGTGTCGGTTCTACGGCGGTCTGTTCGGCTGGAGATTCAACGGCGACCCGACGAAGTACGGCATGGTCGACGAGGTGAATCGCGGGATTCCCGGTGGTGTCGGCGAGAGCTATCCGGGCACGCGCCCGTGGGTGACGTTCTACGTCGAGACGCCCGACGTGACGGCGTCGCTCGCTCAGGCGGAGCGCCTCGGCGGCAAGGTCGTCATGCCGCGGACCGCGCTGCCAGGCGTGACGCTCGGCGTGTTCGAGGATCCGGAAGGACACGCCGTCGGCCTCGTCGAGGGCAAGGCCGCCTGACGGACAATGGAGCGGAGCGGGGCGAAGGGGTCCCCGCGGAGCGCGTCCGGGGGACAGGGCCCCCGGGATTGAGCGAAGCCCGATGCGCCGCGCCGACCGTCTCTTTCAAATCGTCCAGTTGCTGCGCCGGCGGCGCACGGCGACAACGGCGACGCTCATCGCCGACCGGCTCGGCGTCTCGGAGCGCACGGTGTATCGCGACATTCGCGATCTCGTGCTCGCCGGGACGCCGATCGACGGTGAGGCGGGCGTTGGCTACCGCATCCGGCCCGGCTACGACCTCCCGCCGCTGATGTTCGATCGCGACGAGATCCAGGCGCTGGTGCTCGGCGCGCGGATCGTGCGCCAGTTCGGCGATCCAGCGCTCGCGCGCGCAAGCGACGCGATTCTGAACAAGGTCGCGGCCGTCATCCCGAAGGATCTCGCGCCGCTCGTCGCCGAGACGCGTCTCTTCGTGCCGACGACGATCGGCGGCGGTCGATCGGCCGACGCCCTGATCGTCGCGCGCGAAGCGCTCATCGCACGTCGCAAGCTGCAACTGTCGTACGCGAGCGCGAGCGGCGCCGGGTCGGAGCGGACCGTGCGTCCACTCGGCCTCTTTTTCTGGGGACGAACGTGGACGCTCGCGGCGTGGTGCGAGCTGCGCTGCGATTTCCGGAACTTCCGGCTCGATCGCGTCAGCCAATCGACGATGCTCGATCAGAGCTTCGACGACGAGCCCGGGAAGACGCTGAAGGATCTGCTGACGCGGTACGGACCCGATGCGGTCCGCCTGCTGGACAGCTAACGGCGGGACTTCACGTCGACTTCAGATACCTCTGAAACTGAAACCGGTTCTCGAGGAGCGAGAGATCCGTCACGAACTGCGCCGGCCCGACGGCGTCGACCTTTGCGACCAGCGTTGTCAACGCGCCGGCGGACAGCGCCTCGTCGAACGCCTTCGTGAACTCTGCGATCGTGCGGACGGCGCCGGTGCGCGGAATGCCGGCCGCCGCCGCAATCGCGGCCAGGTCGCTGCCCGTCGACGTCGCGGTCGGGAAGCCGCCGACCGAGAGGAGGCTCTCGTTGTCGAACACGACATGTACGAGGTTCTTCGGCCTGTATCGCGCCAGCGTCGTCAGGCCGCCGAGATTCATCAGCACGGAGCCGTCGCCGTCGAACACGACGACCTGCGTGTCCGGCTTGGTCAGAGCGATGCCGAGGCCCATGGACGAGGCCAGACCCATCGCGTGCTGCAGGTAGAAGAAGTTGGGCCGGTGTCCGAGCGACTGCAGCTCCGCGGCAACGGCGCCCATGATGGTAACGACGACCAGGTGCTCGAGACGATCGTAAACAGCGCGCAGCGCATCGATTCGAAGCACTAATTCTCTTCCCACATCAGATCGCGACAGAGCAACAGCGCGACCGGTTTGTTGGCCGACAGCGAGAGCGTCTGCGCCTTCGCGATGCGCGCAGCGACGTGACCGACGTTGTCGAGATACGAAAACGGGATGCGCAGCGCGCGCAGCAGATCTTCGGTGACGCCGCCGCCCTCGGTCTGCCACGGATCGCGCTCGCCGAACTCGCCGCGATAGCTGATCAGCATCAGCAATGGAATGCGATAGAGCTGCGCGCACGATACGATGCCGTTGATCGATGCGAGCAGGCCGTGATTCTGCATCAGCATCGCCGACTTGACGCCGGCGAGGTGCGCGCCGGCGGAAATGCCGACGCCTTCTTCCTCTTTCGCGAGGCGCACGAGGATCATCTCGGGATCCTCCTCGGCCATCCGAATGAGGTGCACGAGCCACGTCTCGGGCAGCGCCGACACGAGGCGGACGCCGCTTGCCTTCAGCGCGTCGTAGACAATCCTCGAGCTCGCGACCGAAACAGGCGACATGCGATGATCGCGTAGCATACACTGCGATGTCCGCCACATGCGTGCGCGCGAAGGTCCTCGCGTTTGCGTTCCTGCTCGCCGCCGTCACCTACCTCGATCGCGTCTGCATCTCGGCGGCGGCGCCGTTCATCATGGACGATCTCCATCTTTCGGTCGTGCAGATGAGCGTCGTCTTCAGCGCGTTCACGCTCGCGTACTCGCTGTTCGAGATCCCGTCCGGATGGCTGGGCGACGTGCGCGGTCCGCGCCGGGTGCTGACGCGCATCGTCCTGTGGTGGTCGGCGTTCACGATGCTGACCGGCGCGGCGCGCGGATTCGCGCCGCTCGTCGCGATTCGGTTTCTGTTCGGCGCCGGCGAGGCCGGCGCATTCCCGAACATCGCGCGCAGCTTCTCGAAGTGGTTTCCCCCGCGCGAGCGCGGGCGCGCCAACGGCGTCATGTTCCTCGGATCGCGCATCGGCGGCATGCTGTCGGCGCCGATCGCGCTGCTGCTCGTCGCGCGATGGGGATGGCGGCCGAGCTTCGTCGCGTTCGGCGCGTTCGGCGTCGTGTGGGCAATCGCATGGTACGCGTGGTACCGCGATCGGCCCGAAGAGCATCCATCGGTGAGCGACGAAGAGATTGCGTTGATTCGCGGGGCGAAAAGCCCCGCGCCACAATCCACGGTTGTGGCGCCACGGTCCGCGGATGTGGGGCCACAACCTGCGGATGTGGCGCGGCCCTTTAAGGGCCGCGATCTCTGGCGCGCACTGCTGCGAAGTCGAAACCTCTACGCCATCTGCGGGATGTACTTCGCGTTCGGGTACGGCTTGTACTTCTACTTCACGTGGCTGCCGACGTACCTGATCAAGGTGCTCGGCTTCTCGCTGCTCGGCGGCGGGCTGTTCGCCGCCTTGCCGTTCCTCCTCGCCGGCATCGCCGACGTCGCCGGCGGATGGCTGACGGACCGCTGGTCGCGCGCCCGCGGGCTGCGCGCCGGCCGCTGTCACCTCGGCTTCGTCGCGTTCTTCACGTGCGCGATGCTGGTGTTCGCGTCGACGCTGCCGGTGCCGGCCGTCGTGAAAGCGTCGCTGCTCGCGATGGCGCTCGCCTCCGCCGACCTCGCCCTCGGCGCGTGCTGGGCGGTTCCAATCGACGTCGCGCCGGATCACGCCGGCGTCGTCACCGGCTGCATGAACACGCTCGGGAACCTCGGCGGGCTCGTCGGACCGCTCGTGCTCGGCTTCGCCGTCGATCGCTGGCAGTCGTGGACGTTTCCGTTCTACGTCACGGCGATCATCTACGTAGCCGGCGCGCTTGCGTGGCTCGCGATCGATCCGACCCGGCCGATTCACGTCGTCGCCGAGGCGGCCGACGCGTCGCAAACGCGAACCACCGCCACCGCGCCGCGGTAGGAGTTCGGTCGCCTTCCCTGCGGCGGCGTCTCTTGCTATTTATTCTTCTTCGGGACTTCGTGTCTTCGTGGTTGCGTTTTCACTTCCCGCTGCTCGCCGTCGATTTCGAGGCCGTCACGTGCGTGCCGAGGAACTTTTCGATCGCGGTGTACGCGCGCTGCCACTGATCCAGCGAGAAGTTGCCGTGGCCGCCGCCCGGAACCGTCACGAGCTCGTGCGCGACGCCCGCTTTCTGGAGCGCGTCGTTCAACCGCGTCGAGTGCGCGTACGGCACCAGCGGATCGGCGTCGCCGTGAATCGCGATCGTCGGCGGGACGCCCGCCCGCACGTACGTCAGCGGCGACGCGGCTTTGGCAACCGCATCGCGGTTCGCCTGGTTGCCGAGCCACTGCACCGTGTACGGCCACGTCTCCGGGAACGGCTTCTTGTTCGGGCCATCGAGCAGGTCGGCCACGTCGGTGATGCCGAAGAAGTCGACGATCGCGGCGATGCGCGGCTCGCCCTGTTCCTGGCAGATGCGATCGAAGCCGGCGCTGGTCGGAATCATGCCGGTGGTGAGCGCGAGGTGGCCGCCCGCCGACGCGCCGGCGATCACGATCCGGCCGACGTCGAAGTTGTAGTCCTTCGCGTGTCCGACGACCCATCGCAGCGCGCAGCGGCAGTCTTCGATCGCCGCCGGCGCCAGCGAGACGTCCGCGAGCCGGTACTCGACGTTCACGACCGAGTACCCCATCGCGAGATACGGCAAGGCCGACAGCACGCTGCCGTCTTTCGTGCCGCGCACCCAGCCGCCTCCGTGGATGTAAATCACCACTGGTGTCGACGTCTGCGTCCGCTGCGCGTACACGTCGAGCTTTCCTTCCCATCCGTTCGCGCGGAGATACACGACGTTCGCCACGGTGCGGACGTCCTGAAACAGCGCGACGGTCGATTGCACGTTCGGCGGCGTCTGCGCCGCGGCCGAAGCGATGAGCGCGAGGAGGACGACGACGGCGAGCGAGAGACGCTTCATCATGGCGATCCTTCGGCAGGCCTAAAGGCCCGCGCTACGCTACCTACCTGACCCACCTGCCCTACCTGACCCATCTGACCTACCCGCCTACCGACGTGCCACCGAAATTCCGGCGGCGGGACACGTTTCTTCGTCGCCTGCTCGAACGCGTAAGCGATCGACAGCAGCTTCGGTTCGCTGCAGGCCAGTCCGCTGAAGCTGACGCCCATCGGGCCTGGCTTCGCGTTGAACCCCGACGGAAATGGCGGCGTCGGTTCGTTCGCGACGAGCGCGAACGGCACGATGACGGTCGGATAGCCAGGCTTCGCCGCGATCGCGGCGCCGCTCGCACCCGGAAAGAACATCGCGTCGAGGCGCTCGGCTTTCATCACGGCGTCGATGCCAGTGGTGGCCGACAGGCGAAGGTCTTTCGCGCGATCGGCTTCGTACCGCGCGCGATCGCCATCGACGTCCATTTCGTCGGAGATGTCGAGCTGCGACTGGCCGTACTTGATCGCGCCGGCCTTCTCGTGCGCCTTGTTGAACTCGCGCAGCTCGGCGAGCGATTTCAGCGGCGCGGCGGCGCCGAGCGACGCGAGCCATTTGTTGAAGTCGCGCTTCATGCCGTACTTGAGCACGACCGAACAATCCTGATCCTTGCCCTTCACGTTGGTCACGCCGGAGCAGGTGGTCCAGCGGACGAAGTTGTTCGTCGGATCCTTCTCGGCGATGCTCGGGATGTTCGCCGGATCGACGACGATCGCGCCTTCCTGTGTGAGCACCGCGATCGCGTCCTCCATCGCTTTCTTCTGCGCGGCAGTCAGCCCACCGCGATTGCCCTCCGGCATCGCGTCGAGGCGATCGAAATAGAACGCGCGCGGGACGCCGATGCGCGCTCCCTTCAGCCCGTCGCGCTTCAGGTACACGGTGTAGTCGCGGTTCGGCGCCGGCGTGCACTTCGTCGTCGCCGGATCGTTTGGATCGGGCGTGGCGCTCTCCATCGCGCCGAACATGATCGCGACGTCGGTCACGCTCTTGGCCATCGGACCGGCCGTGTCCTGATCCGCGGTGATCGGAATCACGCCGTAGCGGCTGATGCGTCCGACGGTCGGCTTGACGGCCGCGAGCATGTTCTGGTTCGAGGGGCTCAGGATCGATCCGGACGTCTCGGTGCCGACGTTGCCGGCCCAGAAGTTCGCCGCCGTGCCGACGCCGGAGCTCGATCCGCCGGTGCCGAGCGCGGGGCGTCCGTCGAAGGTCGCCTCGCGCGGGTCTTTTCTTGGATCGTACGGGTTGTAGCCCTGGCCGCCGACGGCGTTGTAGTTGCCCGGCATCGGCGTCGGCGCGCCGGCCACCCAGTTGGCGAGCTCGGTCATGCCGCTCTTCGCGATGATGATCGCGCCGGCGTCGACGAGGTTCTTCGTCAGCGTCGCGTCGTACGGCGGCACCAGGTTCTCGAACGCGAGCGCCCCGCCGGTCGTGCGCATGAACGTCGTGTGCACGTTGTCCTTCAACGCGATCGGAATGCCGTGCAGCGGACCGCGGATTCGTCCCTGCTGGCGCTCGCGATCGCGCTCGTCGGCGAGCGCGATCGCATTCGGATTCACGGTGATCGCCGCGTGAAGGCGATCTTCGTACATGCCGATGCGCGTCAGGTACTGCTCGACGATCTGCCGCGACGTCGCGCGCTTCTGGTCGAGCGCGGCGCGCATGTCGGCAATCGTCGCCTCGACGACCGTGAACGGCTTGCGTCCGTTCTGCGCGCGGATGGTGAGCGCGGCGGCCGCGACGGCCAGCCCGAGGAGTATCGAGAGGCGTTTCATGGCGGTCATGATAATTGGTTCGCAACCGCGAGCGCGAGATCGGCGGCGCCCTTCGCAAACCGCGACACGGCGCCGACGTTCACCGCATCCGGCCGGCGGTCGCGGGGATTGTGGAACCATTCGTTCGCGCCGATCGACGAAACGAACCGCCCGCCTTCGCGGCCGACTGTCGCCGCTGACCTCCGCTTGGCGACGGACGCGAAGCCGGCCGTCTTCAGCAGGCCGCGTCGGGTCATGCGCATGCGGACAACCTACTGCCGTTCGGCGACGACTGCAACGTCGCCCGGGAGCAGACGATACGAGCCGTACGAGCGGCGCATCGAGAACGCGAACCCGGCGGCGGTCAGCGCCCGGCCGATCTCGTCGCGGCTGTAAATGCGCACGCGATGCACTTCGTGCGAGCGTCGATATTCCGGAGTTCGAGGTTCGAACCGAGAACCAGGAACTCCGAACCCGGCTCCGATTTTGCGGAACGTCGTGATCCGACGCGTCAGGAACGTGCCGGCGCGGTTGACCTCGGCCTGCGACACGATCGCCCAATCGCCGCCTCCGCGGCTTCGGGGTGGATACGTGCGCCGATCGGCCGACTCGATGAAATCGAAGATGAAGAGGCCGCCGGTCCGAATCGCCGCGCTCGCGCGGCGGAAGAACAGCCGAACCGATCGCGCGTACGTGATCACCTCGCCGACTGCGATTACCGCGGCGCAGCGCGGAACGCGCACGCGCTCCAGCGGCGCGACGCGGAAGCGGGCGCCGGGCGCGTTCGCGCGGGCGAGACGAATCATCGCCGACGACCGATCGAACCCGGTCACGTCGTAGCCGGCGTCGACGAGGCGTCGCGCCAGAATGCCGCTGCCGCATCCGGCTTCGACGATGCGGCCCGAACGGATGCCGTGGCCGCGAAGCAGCCGGATGAACTCAGGCGCTACGCCCTCGGCGAGATCGCCGAAGCCGGCGTCGTGGATGTAGGCGAGATCGGTCGAATACATGTTTGAGGACGCCGAGGAAATCGAGACACAGAGACGATTAGGCCACAGAGACACAGAGACACGGAGGGACAAAAACTCAAAGGCGCAGATTGCTGAGCATGGAGAGTAGACGCCGATCCGTTCGGCGGCCGGCCGGCACAGCCGGCCGGCATGCGCGGTCGATTCGGATGAAAACGCGAGCCGCTCTCGCTTTCGACAAACGGCTCGCGTTTTCATCCGATTCCGGTCGCGCGCGTCGCGTTGCGACGCCGCCGAACGGAGGCGCTCCGTGTCTCCGTGTCTCTGTGGCTGATCGTCTCTGTCTCTGTTTCCTCGGTGTCGGGCGGTCAGCGACTCAAAAATCGTTCGAGCTCAGCACCGTTGTCCGGTCGCCGACGGTGAACGACAGCGTGCGCGTGACGCCGGGCAGATACACCGACTTCCTCGCGAGGTCGAGGAGCAGCACG
>Ga0209577_10003740_pt1 | contig 14318 bp, 13 predicted proteins | sample GraSoiAngelo_109_FD_185874 | JGI IMG/M metagenome (GOLD analysis project Ga0209577, IMG submission 185874) | Grasslands soil microbial communities from the Angelo Coastal Reserve, California, USA - 14_0903_12_20cm (SPAdes) (version 2) | ecosystem: Environmental > Terrestrial > Soil > Grasslands...
TTCACCGTCCGGAATGAAGTTCCCGGCGGACAAATTTGGCAGAGCTTTGTGAATCATGATTTGCGATTGAAACGAGGGGGCAGGTATTGGGGTTGTCGTTATGAGCGACGCCGCAAGAGCACGCCTCCATTGGCCAAGGTCTCCGGCAGCTCAGCGAATCCAAAACCTGGGGGATGGGCGATTAAACCAAGCAGGCCCAAACCCATTAATCCAAACGCCGCCGATAGTAGCAGTAATACTTTAACTCGTCAACGAGAAAATATAGCAGGGGTTGAGGTTGGCTGGTGCTTGGAAATTGAAAAGCGAAAATTGAAAAGTGCAAATTGCAAAATGTAAGAGGGATTTGCACGGTGATGCACGCGCGTGAATGGCGAGCCCACTCGGCACACGTCGCAGGAATCGCTCAAACGTCTCGTTGCGACAATTTTCATTTTTCAATTTGCAATCTCAGAATCGTCAGAGCGTTCAGCCCAAACTTCCAACCTACAGAGGCTGTCGGCCGGCAAATCCAGTTTCGACATCATGCCACCATTCAACTTGATCGCCTTCGTCGGCTTTCCAGCAGAGCAGAACGACGCGGCCATCGCGCATCGAAGGAAAATCAATTAATCCCTGGGTAAAATCTTTGAGTTGCACGCCGAGACTCTCCAGCTTGCTGGCTCCCGCAGACAACTCAACCAGCACCGGGGCGTATCTGGCGCCTTGAGGCATACCACCGCCGCCGAATTCGGCGCCTTCCGCGGCACGCCTTGCGGCTGACTGGAAATTAATCAAGCGGCGATGAGATCGCTGGATCGACCTTACGATCGCTCGCACAGTCGGAAGCAGAGAGTTAGCTTCTTCGATGGTGAAAAGCTTCATTGCGAAGCTCATTCTACTGGTTTAGCAAGGTCAGTGCTACCTGTCACTCTTCGAGTAGATTTATTTTGAGGTAACGGGCCTGTTTGGGGCTGCCGAGTGGGCAAAGAAGTTTTTGATCTTGTCCCCTCTCCCCTTGCGGTTAGGGAGAGTGCGCGAAGCGTAGCGCCGAGAAGAGGAAAGTAAATGTGTGTGCGATGTTCGCCAGCCCTCACTCCCCGTCCCAATGGGAGAGGACGTTTCCTCGTTTAACCCAGGGAGCTCGCAAAAGAGCACTCGAGTCTGTTTACTTATGATTTCCTGACGAGTTGGCAGCTGCTTGGTCGACGCCGCTCTTGGGCATGTAATAACCGCGGCGAGAACTCACTTCAAGCCTCCGCGTTTTGCCGTTCGCGTCAGACGCCTTCACGCGCACGACGAGTTCGTGCATTCGGCCGTCGTCTTTTTCCTGTTCGCTAAGTTGAAAGCCAAGGTTGTATCGCGCGTTCAGATTGCCGATCACGCGCGCCAGTCCGGCGCCGTAGTCTCGCACGCGACTAACGTGAACGGTTTCCCCGCCACTCTGTTGTGCGAGGCGCTTGCCGCTGCCGGCGATACTTAGGCCAGTCCATCCGATGAGCGGTTGACCGAGAGGAAGCAGAAACTTGTAGAGAGTTCGCATGTCAACGGTCAGCGTGTTGAAGATCGCGTTTTGGCGAATGAGAATTTGCTCGGTTGCGTCGCGGTCTTCTTTGAAGATTGGCGCGATGCCATCGGAGAGCCAGACTATTGCGGCCTGGGAATTTGGCCGTTTCTCTTCTACCAGATGAGTGGCGTCGCGTGTGGCCCCCGCCATGTCGTAGAAATTGTCCAGTTGAATGGTCATCTTGCCGTTGCTGCTCACGCGCTTGATATCGACCGAGCCATCTTTCTTGGTTGTTCGCGTGATGACCGCGCCGTTTTCGCCTCTGATCGTTTCGGTTTCGAGGACATCGTTTTCTTTGATCTTGGTTTTGGAAGCGTCGTTTGTGTTGTCCTCATTCTTGTCAGAGCTGGCGCTCACCGTCATGCTGGTCTCTTTCTTTTCATTTTTAGGATCGCTCTTTTCAGTCTTAGAAGGTTCCGGGGGAGTAGCGACCAGTGCCGGTACCCTGGCCAGGGCCGTTTGAAGTTGCGCGCGATCGCGCGTGAATTCGGTAAGCCAGATTGCCTTACCATTTCTGATGGCCGCGGCCTTGTCGTCCACGCTGTTCAGATTGATCGCAAGAATTGCGACTTCGTCACCGGGCGGGAGTTTCGCCAATTCTTCGACCATCGCCTGGCGGACTTCTTCGCGTTTGAGAAAGCGGCCGGCGCCATCATCGCGTAGATCGAGAATAAGAATCAGGGCGAGAGGTTTGCGCGCCTGGCCTTCGCGAGTGAAATATGAGATTTCGCGCGGCTTGCCGTCATCAAAGACCTCGAAATTCTCCGGCTTCAGATCGGAAATTGGGACGCCCGTCTTTTTTTCTTTGACCAGCGCGTCCAGGAAGACGACGCGCGTCCGAACTTTGATGGTGTCAGCGACTTCCTGTGCCGAGGTCGCGGGCACTGCAAAGATAACCAACAGAAGTATCACGCAAAGGCGCAAAGGCGCCACGCGGAAAAACAGGGGTTGAGAGTTTGGAATGTCTTTGCGGCTTTGCGCCTTTGCGTGAATTGAATCTGATAGTTTCATTGTCCTCTCCTGTGATAGTAAGCCCTGGTTGGGCCACGGATGCTAGGGATCTATCGTCGCGTCGTCAGTCAGGGCTTTGCCCATTTCGTTTGGATCTTTCATTAGCTGGGCCAGAATCTGAGGAGCCACGGTGGCTTCAACGACGGTCGCCTCATGTCGTTCGATCGTGATGACGAGCACTGAAAAATTCTTGTCCAGCTCACGAACATAGATGTAGTTCTGCTCTTCGTTTTTCGGCGCTAGTGTTTGCACCAACGCCGACCACGTTACCGAGAGCGCGTTCTTCACTGATGCTTTGAAGCTGGCAATCTGGCCATGCGAATCAAAGTTTTGCTCTTCAAAGAACGCGACGCGCGCGCTGCCGGCTTCAGCCAGGCGTTTGTAATCGCCGCCGCGGATTCGCGCCGCGGTTTTTGCGGCTTTCATTCCCGCGCGCGCCAGCAGCGGGATGTTCTGATGCTTAACGTGATAGAACTGCTCGATGGCTTTGACAACGTCATTAAAGCCATCTTCCTTGGCCGTTGCTGGCCGAGCCAAAGCAGCGAGAAAAGTTGCGGCCATCGCCAGGCACAGCGCATGTTTCGGTTTCATCGCTCCGTTCACTTTTTCTTCTCCCGCTGGCGTATCGCGTCTCCAACCGGCGGCACGCCAAAGCTCCCTTCAAGCTTGGTGAGCTTGTCGAGATCAACCGGACCGATTATGTTCACCACCGTCATCTCTCTTGATCCCGTGGCCAGTACCGCCATGCCCCCGATCTGATCGCCGTTCTGCAACAGATAAACCTCTATAGAGATCTCTTTTTTACTGCCCACGCTGACAATCCGGGTCCAGCCGGGATTGCGAAGCTGCGAGCGGATTGATTCCAGATCGGCCTCCGAATATTCGCCTTCCTTTTCGAATTCGAAGCGCTTGACGTAGATGCCTTTCACTCCCTTCAGTACTTCTTTGATCTCGGCGTCGTCAGGATCTGAGAAGAACTTGGCGGTAGTCTGCATCAGGTGCTCGTCCAGTTTGACCTCCACCGTCTCGCTCGCTTTGTTGGCCAGAACGTCAAGCTGATCCATCTGAAGCTTTGCGCTCTGTGCGCGGACACTCGCGACCGTCGTTAACAGCAGCAACACCGAGACTGTGATCGCTTTCAATGAATTTCGGAAGAGTGGTTTCATGGTTTCTTTCATCCTATCTTGTGTTGATTGCGAATTATGTTTAGTTGGGGAAGACCTTGCGTCTTTCGCTGCGCGAGATTGAGCTTGGCGCTGACCAGGCGCAGCGCTAGCAGTACTTGTTCCTTCTCCGCGAGTTCTTGTGGCGTCAGTGTCGACTGTCGAATCGTTGGGCTCGGAGTCCTATTCTGAGCTGCGAGGTTACGCGCCGGTTCGCGATGACGCTTTTGAATGTTCGTAGGCGTCGGATCATTAACGACGGCAAGCTGCGGCGTGTTTTCGTTTGGCGCGATCTGCGGCTGAGGCGCGTTTCTCTTCTGATCAGTTTGCGAATGACGCGTTGCTGCAACCGACGGGACGGTACGGTGGCGATTGAAATTAACCCAAAGACCCAAAGCGACGGCGACCAAACCTATGGCCGCAGCAATCGCGAGCTTTGTAAAGAAGGGCCGACTACCTTTTAGTCTTACGTTATTGGGAATCTCTAATGGCCGCGGTTGATAACGCAGCGTGCCGAGAATCTCTTCGAGTTTTTGAACTTCAGGATCCGGCTCACCGGATCGATCCCATAGATAGTTGTCGTTCATGATTTGCTCTTTTCTGTTTTAGATCAACCACCAGCTACCGCGGCCGGTCCTGACGCGATGCCAATTCTTTCTCGCAAGAGTTTCATTCCGCGATGCAGATTGACTCGAACGGATGCCGGCGTCAGTCCAGTTCGCGTCGCGATCTCCGGCCCGGTCATGCCTTCGACGAATCTCAACACCAGTGTCTCGCGATACGCGTCCGGCAGTTGACGAATCAAATCCAAAATTTCCTTGGCGGTCCTGTTTGGTGGTCGAGCGAGCGCCATCTGCTCCGTTACTTCAACGGTTTCGCGTGAGCTACGGTAGAAATCCATCGCTCGGTTGCGCGCAATCATCGCGATCCATGGAGCAAACGCTTTCGGATCGCGCAAGGTGTGCAGTTTCTTGAGCGCATGCAGGAAGATATCCTGGACCAGATCGTCAACCTCATCACGAGGCACTCGCGCCAGGAGAATTCCATGCACCAGCGGCGCGTACATCTCATACAAACGTGCGAACCGATCCCGGTCACCATCGAGCACGGCCTTTACTAGTGCTACCTCAACCGGCTGCTCTTCAATCTTCGGCGCGCTGAAGGGTCGAGTCATCATCAGCATATTCGCGGTTGCTTCAGCTTCTAACATCCTTGCGCCTCTTTGGGTGCGCACGCTTCCAGCGTGCTTCTTTCAATCCTCTGAAACTCGTCGATTTGCAAGCTGCACGCTGGAAGCGTGCGTACCCAGGTTTTGCCAGACATTGCTAAGACGGGAATCGCGGAGAGACTGTTAACAAACGCTGTTACCGCAACCGCGAGCGGTAGCGACCGGCCTCTTCGTCGATGACGATCTCCGGACGAATCAAAGACCGGTCGCATCCACCACCCCACGCGGGCCGCCCGCGTAGGGACCCCGGTCCGCTCGCGGTTCTGTAACGTCAGCGCGAACGATTAGTTTCGTGCGCCAAACAACTAAGGTGGAAATAATCAACGCCACTGTGCAGGCGGCCCCCCCTTCAATTCCGTAAGACCCACCGGTCAGCCAATCCGGTCCGGCGTTCATCGCATGAAACAGAGGCGCCGGCGCGATTCGGTCGAGGCCGCTGACCGGCAAGCCGAGCAAAGCTGCTTGCGCCCAGTTCCAGGACCAATGCAAACCGAACGGCAACCACAGACTTCGCGTCCGCAGATATGCAATCGCCAGCCATACACCCGCCAGGGTGGTATTGACAAAAGTAAAGCCTGGGACGACATGTGGATTACTGAAATGGCCTAACGCAAACGGAATCGAAGTTAGGATCACGCCGACCCATGCCAGATTGGCTCGTGTGAAGGTCTGCAACGGATAACCGCGAAAGAGCATTTCTTCGGCCGCCGCACCGACCAAAAAAATGAAGAGCGAGACGACCAAAGTCTCGCCGATTGAACGAACGCCCGCAACATCGAATCTAAACTGAATGCCTCTTGTTGGCGCTGCTAATAAGGCCGCCAGGAAAAGTGAGGCTGCACCTAAGAGCGATCCAATCCCCAAGTTCCTGAACCAGCCTCGATGCGGTAAACAGCCGAGCGCCCGAAAGGCCAACCCTTCAAGCAAGGCTCCACAGGCCCAACCTGCCAGCGTCGCCGACAGCAAATATGATCCCGAATTGGTGACGAACCACCAATTGCTACTGAGCATCTGCGGACTCGAGAGATGAAGCACTCGTCTGAGACCTGCAAACGACAGAGTCTGGCTCACCTGGACGCATATCCAAAACACGACGATAAAGATTGCCAGACGCCAACCGCTGCGCAGACGACCTTCGCGGTTAATGAAAAAGTTATAAGCTTCCATTTGAGGTCGCAGCATTCTAGCATCGATATGCGGCTAACTCCCTCTCCCTCTGGGAGAGGGTTGGGGTGAGGGCCTAGCTGAAAAGGGATTAAGAGACTTACTTTTTTATTCTCAAAGGACTATTCGAATCAAGAAAGGAACGTAACTAAAAAGGGCTATCAGCTAGACCTTCACCCAGGCCTCTCCCAAAGGGCGAGGGAGCCAGAGTTAATGTGCTAAACTTTTGCCGCGCCTGGTCCTGTTGCCGAACAGATCTGTTTCCATGAGCAACACTACTAATCAAACCGAGCCAATCCAAAAGCCGACGCGCGGCCGGGCGGCGCGATGGGTCCTGGTTGGCATCGTTGCCTTTCTGCTTGCCGTCATCGCGGCCCAGCAACTCTTCAATCTGGGCGCTGTTCTCCCGCCGGAAACCGGCTCAGACACGCTGCTGCTATATGCTCTTTCATCTCTGAATTTCGCTGCTTTTGTGGTTTTCAGTTTTATTCTCTTGCGCAATTTGTTGAGGTTGCGGCGCGAACGACACGATCGCCAACCCGGCGCCAAAATCCAGACGCGCCTGCTCGTCTACTTCATCGGGCTAAGCCTGCTGCCAATTGCGGCGATGGCGACGTTCTCGTATTTATTTCTAAACCGCTCGGTAGAGAAATGGATGGGCCGTCTGCCCGAAAACGTCGTGGAGCGCGTCCGCGAGCAACAGCGGGAACACCTGGCCGTGCAGAATCGCGACCTGCACGAGACGACCACGCTGGTAGCCGCGATGATAAAAGAGAAGCCGCAGTCCGAGTGGCAAGCCACTCTGGATCGATTGATATTGACCGGCGAAATTACTGCGGTTGAGATTGTCTCGGGTGATGGAGTCGTGGCCGCCCATAGTGAAACTACGGTTCCCGATTCGCAGCGAGCGGAATTGAATTCGCTACTGCAGAGCGCGCGCGGGCCAATCGCGCAGTCGGATGACGCATTTGCGAATGGGAAGGGGTTCGATTTGATGGCCGTCCCGTTGACGGGTCCCTGGCGTCTTATGCTGGTGCCGCATCGCCGCAGCGATACCGACGTCAATGACACGATCGCCGGCTCGCAACGCGAATATCAGCATCTGCTTCAGACACAACGCAAGGTTCGTCTGTTGGGAATGTCAACTCTGGGCCTGATGACCTTGCTGCTGCTTTTCGCCTCGACTTGGGTGGCCATACATCTGGCGCGTGGATTCGCCGCCCCGATTAGATCGTTGGCCGAAGCCTCTAAGGAAGTCGCGCGCGGCAATCTCTCTCACCGGGTAGATAGGATTGCCGATGATGAACTGGCTTTATTGGCAGACTCGTTCAATCAGATGACGGCCGAACTCGAGACCAATCGCCGCGATCTGGAAACGGGCGCCGGCGCGCTTCGAGACAAGAACCTGGCGCTCGAAGAGCGGCGCAATTACATCGAGACTGTGCTGGAATCGCTTTCGACTGGGGTCGTGTCACTCGACCGAGGCGATTGCGTCACCACCATAAATACTGCCGCCATCTCGATATTAAAACTAAACGAGAGGCCGTCCGTGACCGCAAAGCTGACTAACGTCTTGAACAGCGATGACGCGACAGTGCTTGAGCGCCTGTTGCGCCGCGCGCGCCGTGCCGGACGGGCCGCGGAACAAAGTCAATTGACGCGAGGTCCTGGCGGCGCGATACCCGTAGCCCTGACCGCGACGGCGTTGAGAGGAACGGACAACGACAGTCGGGGGGTTGTATTAGTAATAGAGGATCTTTCCGAATTATTAGCTGCGCAACGTGCGGCGGCGTGGAGTGAAGTCGCACGCCGCATCGCGCACGAGATTAAGAATCCGCTGACACCCATTCAACTCTCAGCAGAAAGAATTGCGCGCAACTTTCGTGTCAGAGCCCCGAGCGGTAGCGAGGGGGCCAAAGTTTCACCGAACGTGCCGTGGGAAGCCGACGTTCCCGCTAATGGAGATAACACGAACGGTTCTGGCTTGCCGACCGACAATCGTGAAGAGCTTGCGCGCGTGGTCGAGGAATGCACTACCTCGATCACCCGCGAGGTCGCCGGCTTGAAAGCGTTAGTTGACGAGTTTTCTCGCTTTGCCCGGATGCCGCCGCCGCGCCTGGAGCCTGCCGATCTAAACGAAGTTGTGCGGCAAACCGCGCAGCTATACAGCGAGCGTCTCGATGGCGTTGAGCTTCGCTTGTTCCTCGATGACGGGGCGCCTCAGGCGATGATCGATATAGATCAACTCAAGAGAGTCTTCGTGAATTTGACAGACAATGCGCTCGAAGCCTTGGCCTCGATGTCGGATGAACGTTGCCTGACGATCAGGACAAGGCACGACGCGACCCGCGATCTCCTGATTGCTTCAGTTGAAGACACTGGTGAGGGAATTCCTTCTGGTGATCTTAGACGCTTGTTTCAGCCTTATTTCTCAACCCGAGGGAGAGGCACCGGGTTAGGCCTGGCAATCGTGTCCCGGATCATTAACGAGCATGGCGGCCGCGTCTATGCCGAGGCCAATACTCCGCGCGGAGCCAGGTTTGTGATTGAGTTGCCGATTAGTGGTCTTTGATCTTTGGCTTTTGGTCTTTGTCAAAAACAAAAGCCGAAGAGCCAAAGACCAAAGACCAAAGACCAAAGATCTTTCCTGTTATGTCCGAATCAATTCTAATCGTCGATGACGAACGCGGCATTCGCGAGACTTTGAGCGCCGTGTTGCGCGACGAAGGTTTTAGCGCTGATGCCGTCGCCTCCGGAGAAGAGTGTTTGAAAGCAATCGAGCAGCGCGCTTACGGCTGCGTTCTGCTCGACGTGTGGTTGCCGGGGATCAACGGGCTGGAAACTTTAAGCCAGATGCGCAATTCAAATTGTGACGCGGCGGTGGTGATTATCTCGGGTCACGGCAATATCGAAACTGCGGTACGGGCGACGAAGCTCGGGGCCTTTGATTTTATCGAAAAGCCTCTATCGATCGAGAAGACGGTGCTGACCGTGCGCAATGCTCTGCGGCAGCGCCAACTCGAGTTCGTGAACGAAGAGTTGGCCGCCGAGCTGAAAGAAGAATATGCGATGGTAGGCGAATCGGTGGCGATGCGTGCGTTGCGCAAGCAGATCGCGGTGGTGGCGCCCACCGATGGGCGCGTTTTGATCTCGGGAGAATCGGGCGCGGGCAAAGAGCTGGTCGCGCGCGCCATTCACGCGCAATCGCGCCGCGCGGCCGCTCCCTTTATCGAAGTCAACTCGGCGGCGATTCCCGAAGAGCTGATTGAATCAGAATTGTTCGGACACGTGAAGGGAGCGTTTACGGGCGCGACCGCGGCGAAGAAAGGCAAGTTTGAATTAGCCGACGGCGCGACTCTGTTCCTGGACGAAGTGTCGGATATGAGCGCCAACGTGCAGGCGAAGGTCCTCCGGGTTCTGGAGGAACAACGGTTCGAGCCTGTCGGCAGCAACACGCCTGTTAACGTTGACGTGCGTGTAATTGCGGCGACGAACAAGCTCTTGGATGAAGAGATCGAGAGGGGAACTTTCCGTAGCGATCTGTTCTTCCGTTTGAACGTGATCCCCTTTGAAGTTCCGCCGCTGCGCGAGCGTTCGGAGGATGTGCCTCTGCTAATCGAACACTTCAATAAGCGTTTTGCCAAAGCTTATGGGAAGAAAGCGAAGCGGTTTGACGAAAAAGCTATCGAGGCGATGCAAAGACATTCATGGCCCGGCAATGTACGCGAGTTGCGAAACACTATCGAGCGCGTCGTCATCATGCACCAGGACCATCGAGTAAACGTGAAAGATCTGCCCGCGTTTGGCGACGCTGAGCCGCCCGCATCTTCCTATCGTTTCCCATCCTTCAAGGAAGCCAGCGACGCCTATCATCGCGAGTTCATCCAGCGCAAAATCGATGAAGCCGGTGGCAACGTCTCGCGCGCAGCGGAGTTGATGGGCATCGATCGCAGCCACCTGTATCGGCGGATGCGGGCGTTGGGCATCGGCTCGAAAGGTGAACGGAGCGCCGCGTCGTAACCGACGTTTCATTTATCACGTAAAGATCCGGCTAAGTTCCTGATTCAGCCTGTGCTACAATTTTCAATCGATGGTAGCGAACTTAGAAGCAACAATCGAAGATCTGTACGCCGTGCCGGGCAAGGCAGAAATCGTTAACGGAGAAATAGTTACTATGTCTCCCACCGGAGCTGCTCCCAGTTACGCCGCCAGCGAGATTTTTGTCAGTCTTCGCGACTACGCGCGGCGAACGAAGGCGGGCTACGCCGTCAATGACAATGCGGCATTTAGAGTCGATCTGCCAAATCGCAAATCGTTCAGTCCTGATGTTGCTTTCTACGTAGGCAAGTGGACTGGTATGAAATTCTTTGAAGGCGCCCCAGTGTTTGCCGTGGAAGTGCGAAGCGAAGGCGATTACGGACCAGCGGCGGAAAGAGCTATCGCTCAGAAGCGCGCCGATTATTTCGCTGCGGGAACATTAATAGTTTGGGATGTGGACTTGCTTGACGATGACGTAATCAAGTCCTTTTCATTGAGCGACCCAGCGACCGCGATCATTTTCCGCCGCGGCCAGATGGCAAATGCTGAACCCGCCGTGCCTGGATGGTCGATGCCCGTAGACGATCTGTTTATAGGCGGCGAGGGAGAGAATAGTGTTTAGCTAGTAAGAGGCTTTATGGATTACACCACCAGAGAATTACTTAAGCGTTACTCGAAGATGGCCCTGGGCCAACCGTTCGCGCCGGTTTTGCTGAATATCCTGGTAACTTCTGTGTGCGACATGCGCTGCACGCATTGTTTCTTCACCGATGAACTGGATGATCGACCACGCAAGAAACTCCAGATGAAAGCGCATGAGATCGATCGTATAGCGAAGACGCTGGGCGGCAATCTCGGTGTCTTGATTCTCGCTGGCGGCGAGCCGTTCACGCGCAAAGACCTGCCGGAAATCGTCAACTCGTTTTATCGTCACAATAATCTCGAATCGGTTTATCTAATGTCGAACGGTCAGATTCAGAAACGAATCTTTCCCGATGTGGCGCGCATTTTGGAAGAGTGTCCGAATCTGAACGTCACCGTGGCGATGGGTATAGATGGATTGCCGGAGCAGCATGACAAGATCAGACAGAAGCCTGGCTCGTGGTCGATCGCGATCGATACGGCGCGCGAACTGACATCGATGAAGAAGCAATTCCCGCGTCTGGATCTTCAGACCTGCACGTGCTTTATGCATTCGAACCAGGACACGATCTTCGAGTGGTACGATTTTCTGAAACACGATCTCAAACCCGACAAAGTTAATTTCAATTACATTCGTCCGCCGTCCGCCGATCCGATTGAACTCGATATCGATCTGACTCGGTACTCTAAACTGGCGCAGATGATTGATGACGATTCGCGCCACGCCGCGATCAAGAACAACTATGGCGGCAACGCTGGGTTCTTCAAGGCCGCAATTGATATTTACATGCATGGCTTGATTGCGAAGACGCAGGAAACACAGAAAGCGCAGTTGACTTGTTATGCGGGAACGGCCGGCGCCGTCATTTATGACGAGGGCACTCTGTCATCGTGCGAGAACCTGGCGCCGATTGGAAACCTGCGCGATCACGACTGGAACTTCCAGGGGCTTTGGCTGTCGCCGGCGATGAAAGCGCGACGCAAGCAAGCCGCGGACGGATGCTTTTGCACGCATGAATCGAATTGCTATTACCCGTCGTTGCCTTTCAATCCGAAGCACTTGATTCAAATCAAGAAGCTGGAGCGTGAAATGAAGAAAGCGCGACGCGAGCTCGAGAAACAAACTGAACCACGAACCGACGGAATAGCAGTCAAGGTGTGAACATCGCGGTTCAGAGTACCGACTTCAGTCGGGCTTTGTCCTTTCGGAAGCCCCAACTAAAGTCGGTACTCTATACGCCGTAAGGAATCGGGGCTACCACAACCGGGTGCGAGATTTGAATCCAAACGCTCCGAAAATTCTAATCATCTCTTCCGACACGGGTGGCGGGCATCGCTCGGCCGCAGCGGCGATCGTGGCCGGCATTGAGAGCTTCGTCAAAGGCGAGTCGTACGCGGTCCGAGTGGTCCGAGCGGTCGAAGAATCACATCAGTTAGCTGCGAAACTGGTGGCAATTTACAACTGGCTGTTGCGGCACAAGCAGCACTGGATGAAGTATTACTACTGGTTGATTAACCGAATTCGTCCAGAGACGCGGGAGTTCTTTCATTCCCGCTCCATTACTTATGTCCGCGATCTCTTCGAACGGTGGTGTCCGCACATAGTCGTCAGCGTTCATCCGCTGACGCAGCACATTTTCGCGCGCGTGCTAAAGGAGCTAGGTCTCGCCGATCGCATTCCGCTGGTGACCGTGGTCACCGATCCCTATTACGGCTTCTGGAAAGGCTGGGCCTGCGATGATGTGACTCTTTATCTGGTGGCCACCGAAGAAGCCCGCCGTCAATTGATCGACTACGGAATTTCGCCCAAGAGAATCAAGGTTTCCGGGATGCCCGTGCATCCGAAGTTCGATTTTCCCGGCGAACAGGCGGCCCAAGCGGCGCGTAGGGCGCTCGGACTTGAGCCCGAGAAGTTTACAGTTTTTCTGAACGCCGGCTGGGAAGGCGGCGGTAACATCCCACAGATCTTTCGCGAGCTGGTGCGCGGCGAACTTGACGTTCAAGCGATTTTTCTCGCCGGGAAAAATGAAGCCTTGAGGAGTGAAGCCGAGTTACTTGCCGCCGAGGCGAACTTCCCAATCAAAGTCATTGGTTATTCGGAAGAGGTCGAGCAACTGATGCGCGCCGCCAATGTAATGATTTCAAAACTCGGCGGTCTCACCACCTTCGAAGCCTTAAGTTGTCGCGTTCCGATAATTGCCGACACCATCACTGAGCCGATGCCTCAGGAAGCCAGCACTGTGAAGTCAATCGTTAAAGGCGGCGCCGCCGTGATGCTGCAACACGCGTCCGACATCGTTCCCATCGTGAGTCGCATGATCGACGACTCAAAACACTATGCCGCCCTGCGCGCGGCTACGATCACGATTGCCATTCCGAACGCTACCAGACGCATTGTGGAAGAGATCACGGCGTTGATTCCCGAACCCGGAACCAGCAGCAACGATTCGCTGATCGTCGAGCACAGTTCTTGAATTCACTCACCACCTTTCCGCCATTCAGGATTAAGGTGAATTATCCATAGCGCTATTGCTAACGACCCAACCCTCTCCAAAGGGAGAGGGAGTTTACCTACAAAGTTTTGGCACAATGAATGGGTAACGCGGTCTTGACTCGCGCGCTGGCTTCGCGGTCTAATCCTTCAAAGCTCTTAATTGGTTGAAAAGCTAGCGGCAGTATCTCGCGTTGGGAGACTGTAAGAATGAGTCTGTTGCTCGAAGGAAAACGCGCATTTATTACCGGCGGCACGCGAGGTATCGGCGCGGCGTTGTGCCAGGTGTTTGCGCGCGAAGGCGCCGAAGTGGCGTTCAATTATGGCTCGCGTGACGACCTTGCTGAAGAAGTGATGGGGATAATCCAGGCGCTCGGTCGGCGCGCCCGTTCGTTCAAAGTCTCGGTAACCGATCGCTTCGGCATAAAGCATTTGACAAGGGAGTTGGTTCAGGAATGGGGCGGGATTGACATTCTGGTGAACAATGCCGCGATCAATCGCGGAGACAACTTTGCGACGACTACCGATCGAGCGTGGGATGAAGTCATCAACACGAATGTTCACAGTCTCTTCGCCGTGACGAAACCAATCTATAAGCAGATGATTCGTCAGCGCAAAGGCGCTATCCTCAACATCACTTCCATCGGCGCCATTCGTTCCCTGCCAACCTCTGTTCATTATGCGACATCGAAGGCTGCGATGATTGGCTTTACGAAGTGTCTTGCGCGCGAGGCCGCGACCTTCGGTATTGCGGTCAACGCCATCGCTGCCGGAATCTTTGATACCGATCTCGCTCAAGCACTGCCCGAGCGCTGGCTGCAAATGCACGAGTTCTGGGTTTCCAGCGGCCGGCTCGGTCGTCCTGAAGAACTCGCGGAATTCGCGGCCTTCATGGTCAGCGATCGCAACTCTTTCATGAATGGCGAAGTCGTCATAGTGGACGGTGGCGCGGTCACTTGATTTGAGCGCGGTCTACCTTAATCGATGTTTTGGACTGTTCTATTAATATTCTCTATTCTGGCGTTCCCTGCGGGCGCG
>Ga0209577_10003741_pt1 | contig 14316 bp, 14 predicted proteins | sample GraSoiAngelo_109_FD_185874 | JGI IMG/M metagenome (GOLD analysis project Ga0209577, IMG submission 185874) | Grasslands soil microbial communities from the Angelo Coastal Reserve, California, USA - 14_0903_12_20cm (SPAdes) (version 2) | ecosystem: Environmental > Terrestrial > Soil > Grasslands...
AGGTGCTGAGCGGCGACCTCCTCGCCTCGACGTCCCAGGAACCGACGGGCGTCTTCGTCCATGTTTGCGACGGTAAGCCGGTATGAGGGAGCCGTGAGATCCGCAGCCCTGCTTGGCACACAATTGGCACACGGCGTGACCCACGCGTGACGTGGCGACCCCTAGCGTGCCGCTCTAGTGCTGGCGCGCGTCTGCACCTTCACGATCGACGGCGTCGACCCCCGCCAGGTGTGGGCCGAGGTGGACATCCGCAGCGGCCTGCCGTCGTTCACGATCGTCGGGCTGGGAGACGCAGCCGTGCGCGAGTCGCGCGACCGGGTCCGCGCAGCCATCCAGAACTCGCACTTCGAGTTTCCGCAGATGCGTATCACGGCAAATCTTGCCCCCGCCTTTCTGAAAAAGGTGGGTCCGGGGTTCGATGCCGCCCTGGCGCTGGGAGTGCTGGCGGCCAGCGGGCAGGCGCCGGCCGATGCGCTGAACAGATATGCCGTCTTCGGGGAGCTGTCGCTCAGCGGGGCGCTCCGTGACTCTCCGGGCGCGCTGGCCGTGGCGGAGGGAGCCAGGCAAGCGGGGTTTCCACGGTTGATCGTTCCCCGCGAGCGAGCCCGCGAGGCGGCCATCGTCGAAGGCGTCGAGGTGGTGGGGGTGTCAAGTCTGCAGGCCGCGGCCGACGTGGTGAAAGGCAGCGAGGTGCCGCCGTTGCCAGCCCCCGAGCCGGACACCTCCGTGCCGCTGCCGGAGCCGGACCTGATCGACGTGCGGGGACACGCGGCGCCGTTGCTCGCGCTTCAGATCGCGGCGGCCGGCGGTCACAACCTGCTGCTGGACGGCGCGCCGGGGACGGGCAAGACGATGCTCGCTCGGCGACTTCCGTCGATTCTGCCGGCGATGAGCCGCAGCGAGGCTATCGAGGTGACGAGGATCCACAGCGTCGCCGGCATCCACGGAAACGGGCTGATTCGGGCACGGCCGTTTAGGGCTCCGCACCACACCATTTCTCCATCCGGCTTGGTCGGAGGCGGGTCGCCGCCGCGCCCAGGCGAGGCGACACTCGCAAATCACGGTGTGCTGTTTCTGGACGAGCTGTCGGAGTTTCAGCGCTCGAGCCTCGACGCGCTGCGCCAGCCGCTCGAGGACGGCGCGGTGACGATCGTGCGCGCCCAGAGGGCGCTGCGGTTCCCGACCAGCTTCATTCTGATCGCGGCGACTAACCCCTGCCCGTGCGGCTTCGCCGGCGTGGACGATCGCTGCGGATGCGGAGAGGCCGAGCTGCGCCGCCACCGGCGCAAGCTGTCGGGGCCGCTGCTTGACCGGATGGATCTACTGGTCAGCGTGCAGCGGCCGACCGAGGATGAGCTGCGCGAACCGCCGGCGATCGGCTCCGCGCAGGCCCGCGATCGGGTCGCCGAGGCCCGTGAGCGCCAGCGGGAGCGACTGGCGGGAACGGCCGCCAGCTGTAACGGCGAGATGGACGCACGTGAAGTGCGGCGTCACGTCCGGCTCGATCCCGCCGCAGAGCAGGCGCTGGGTGACGCCTATATGGCCGGCGTGCTCAGCGTCCGCGGCAGGCACCGGGTGATGCGGGTTGCCAGGACGATCGCCGACCTCGAGCGGTGCGATCGGGTGGCACGTGGGCACGTCCTGACGGCGCTCGCGCTGCGCCAGCGGACCGGTAGCGAGACCGCGCTGGCGGCGTGAACGACCGCCGCGCGTGCGACCGATGCCTAAAGCGGACGTGGTTGCTGGCCCGCCTGTCGGGGCACCTTGACCAGGCGCGCGGCCGCGCGGAGGAGGTCCTCGAGCTAGCCGATACCGAGCTCCTCGCAGCGCTCGCGGGCCCTCGCCGAGGGGCTGTGGCCGCCGAATACGAGCGAGTGCAGCCGCGGGCGATACGTCATCGCGTGGGCGCGGCCGGTCTGGAGCCGATCTGCCGCTGCGACCCGGGCTATCCACAGCGATTGCTGGCCCTGTCCAGCCCGCCGTCGGTGCTGCACGTCGGGGGCGGGTTGGAGCGCTTGCTCGAAATCGTGTCCGGCGAGCCGGTGGCGATCGTCGGGGCCCGGCGCGCGTCGGGCTACGGCCTGGAGGTGGCCGGCTCACTCGGCCGTGGGCTGGGCAGCGCCGGTGTCGCTGTCGTGAGCGGGATGGCGATCGGCATCGACTCGGCTGCACACGCCGGCGCGCTCGACGCGGCGGCGCACACGGTTGCGGTGCTGCCCGGAGGCGCTGAGCAGCCCTACCCGCCCGGCAAGCGGTCGCTGTATAACCGGATCCGCGGGGCCGGCGCCGTGGTGTCGGAGCTTCCGCCGGGGACGGCGGTCAGGAGGTGGATGTTCCCGGCGCGCAACCGGATCATTGCCGGTCTTAGCGCGGCCACGGTGGTCGTTGAGGCCCGTGAGCGCTCCGGTGCTCTGCTGACCGCGGCGCGAGCCGTCGAGCTCGGGCGAGCGGTCGGGGCGGTGCCGGGACGGGTCACCTCGCCACTGGCCACAGGTCCGCATCGGCTGCTGACCAGGGGCGCCACGATCGTCCGCGGCCCGCAGGACGTGCTCGACCTGCTGTTCGGTTGCGGAGTGCGCACGGCGCCGGCGCAGACCCGCCCGGCCTTGGCCGACGACCTCGAGCGGGTGCTGCGAAAGATCTCCGACGGCCACGACACGATCGCCGCGCTTGCCCGCGCCGGGTTGCCGGCCGATCAGGCGCTCACCGCGCTCAGCGCGCTGGAGCTGGCGGGCTACGTCAGGCGCGAGGCCGGCGGCAGATACATGGTCGTTCCCTAACCTCGGTCGCAATGAGCGCTACCCGCCGCATTCCCCGCGCGTTGTCGATTGCCGGCTCCGACTCGGGCGGCGGCGCGGGCATCCAAGCCGACCTGAAGGCCTTTGCGGCGTGTGGGGTCCACGGCATGACCGCGATCACGGCCATCACGGCGCAGAACACGGTCGGAGTGAGCGAGATCTACAGCGTTCCGCCTGAGACGATCATCGCTCAGGTTCGCGCTGTCGCGTCTGACATAGGCGTGGACGCCGTCAAGATCGGGATGCTGGGGACCGCGCCCACGATTCAGGCGGTCGACCGCGCGCTGGACGAGCTGGAGACCAGGCCGCCGGTCGTGCTCGATCCGGTGATGGTCTCCGAGTCCGGGGCGCAGCTACTGGAGCCGGACGCGCGCGAGGCGCTGGTCGACCTGCTTCTCCCCAGAGCCACCGTGGTCACTCCCAACCTGCCCGAAGCGCGCGTCCTGGCCGGCTCTGACGATGCCCCGACTGCCGAGCTGGCCCGGGCCGTTCTGGCGCTCGGCCCGGGCGCGGTGCTTATCACCGGCGGTCACGCCGACGCGACCGACCTCTTTTCCGATGGAGCGACGCTTGCCGAGCTGCCGGGCCAGCGTCACGCTGACGGCGCTGCGCACGGATCGGGATGCACGCATTCCTCGGCCCTGGCGGCACTGCTGGCCTGGGGGCTCTCGCCGTTGGAGGCCGCCCGCAGGGCGAAGGACATCGCGGCGGCGTCGGTCGAGCGGGGGCTCGTCCAGCTCGGCGCGGGAGCCGGCCCGGTTGACGTGCTTGGGCTGCCTGAGAGGGCTCCGCCTTTGACATAATCCCGGACGTGCGCTTCCTGAGGATGAGGCCTGGACACGGTGAGGTGCTGATCGCTGAAGGCGATGTCGGCGTCGTCGAGGACGAAGAGCGGCTGATCGAGGAGTTCCGCCGGCAGCTGGATGCGGGCCTGTGGGCCGCGGTTCCGCTGGAGGGCGATCTCGGGGGACGTCGGGCGCGGATGGTCAAGGAATTTGACGAGATCCCGCGCGACGCTGAGCGCGTGATCTTCTTTCCGCGCGCAGCCGGCGGCCGCTAGGAGTCCGCGGTGGTTCTGGCTCTGGCCGCGACTGCACTGGTGGTGCTGGCGCTGCTTGCGGAGGAGCTAATACCGCGGATTGAGCATGCCTGGGCGAGGCATCGCGCGCGGGCACGTCGCGTGCCGACGCTGGAGTACGATCCCGGTCGCGAGCTGCGAGCCGAGCAGCGTGCACGACAGCTGCTCAAGTCCTGTGTCAGCCAGGAGGAATGGCAGATGTACCGGGATCTGGGGTTCATTCGGGTGTGGGGCTCGCAGGTCGATGGTCCCGAGGATGCGGGAGGGACCGGTGGCGCCGCCTACGCCTATCTCATTTACCCCCACAGGGCGATCGTCGCCTATCTCGCTCAGACGCACCGACTGCTGAACGAGTACTGCGTCGCGTTCCCGGACGAGACGCGTCCGTATGGAAGCGCGATGCTTCCCGACTCCGACGATGTGCTCGCCAAGTGGATGGCCCTCACCGGCGACGAGCGGAAGCTGATCTCAACGGCGAACATGCATCTCCCCGGGCGCCAGCTCGACCCTGCCAAGGTCAAGCGCGACCTTTGGCGGCTATCGCAGTGGGAGCGGGCGCGCATGCGCCACCAGGCCTCGTCAGAGCGCGCATCTCGCTGAGTCCAGTAGCTCTCGCGCCGGGCCGAGAGTGACCTCCCGCTACAGTCGTCGCCCCGTGAACTTCGACCTCAAGCATCGTAGTCGTGCGCTCACGGATGGTCCCGAGCGCGCGCCCGCGCGCGCATACTTGAAGGGCATCGGGTTCGACGACGAGGCGCTCGCCAAGCCGATCATCGCGGTCGCGAACACCTGGATCGAGACAATGCCCTGCAACTTTCATCTGCGGGCGCTGGCCGCAAAGGTCAAGGAGGGCATTCGGGCCGCGGGAGGCACGCCGATGGAGCTCAACACGATTGCGATCTCCGACGGGATCACGATGGGAACCCCTGGGATGAGGGCCTCGCTCGTCAGCCGGGAGCTGATCGCGGACTCCATCGAGATCGTCTGCGACGCGCACATGTTCGATGCCGTGGTGGCGATCTCGGGCTGCGACAAGACGATCCCCGGGACGGTGATGGCCCTCTGCCGGCTCGACGTTCCGAGCGTGATGCTCTACGGCGGGTCGATCCTGCCCGGCCACTTCCACGGGCAGCGGGTGACCATTCAAGAGGTGTTCGAAGCCGTCGGAGCCCGGGCCGCCGGCCGGATCTCCGACACCGAGCTCACAGAGCTGGAGGACGTGGCATCGCCCGGTGCCGGGGCCTGCGGCGGGCAGTTCACCGCCAACACCATGGCCATGGCGTTCGAGGTGCTTGGGATCTCGCCCCCCGGCTTTTCGCTCGTGCCGGCCACGAACGCCCACAAGGCAGATGTGGCGCTCGAGACCGGTCGGCTCGTCATGGATGTCTTGGCAAGGGGCCAGCGGCCGAGCGACATCATCACCCGGGAAGCCCTCGAGAACGCGATCGCGGCCATAGCTTGCAGCGGTGGGTCCACGAACGGCGTGCTTCACCTGCTGGCCGTGGCCAAGGAGACGGGGGTGGAGCTCTCGATCGACGACTTCGATCGGATCTCGGAGCGCACCCCTCTGCTCTGCGATCTGAAGCCGGGGGGCGAATATGTGGCGCCTGACCTCTACCAGGCGGGAGGCGTGCCGTTGGTGCTCAAGCGGCTCACGCAGGCCGGCCTGCTGAACGAGGGCGCCCAGACCGTTACCGGGCGTACGGTCGGCCAGCACGCCGACGAGGCGGCCGAGAGGGCCGGACAGCGCGTAGTTCGTCCCCTTGACGATCCGCTCAAGCCCACCGGTGGGCTGGCGATCTTGCGCGGGAACCTGGCCCCCGAGGGGTGCGTGGTGAAGCTGGCGGGACACGAGCGGCTCCACCACGAGGGTCCCGCGCGAGTGTTCGAGTCCGAGGAGGACGCGATGCAGGCTGTCACCGCGGGCAGGATCGAGGCTGGAGACGTGCTGGTAATCCGAAACGAAGGGCCCGCCGGCGGCCCGGGTATGCGCGAGATGCTGGCCGTCACAGCGGCGCTCGTGGGAGAGGGTCTGGGCGAGGACGTCGCGCTTCTCACCGATGGCCGCTTCTCCGGCGCCACACACGGCCTGATGGCCGGCCACGTAGCGCCCGAGTCGGTCAAGGGCGGCCCGATCGGCGTCGTGCGCGACGGCGAGCGGATCACGTTCGACGTCACGTCCCGCCGGCTAGACGTCGACCTCAGCGACGACGAGCTGACGAAACGGGCGCAGGACTACCGGCCGCCGGATAGGCCCTATCCCGGCCCGGCGCTGGCGAAATACGCCAAGCTGGTCGGCAGCGCATCGCTGGGGGCCATTACTCGCTAATCCGGTGGGACGGGACCCATCGGGAGGAGGTCGCGCAGCCTCCCTCCGACCGAGGGGTTCCGTCTCGCCGCACAGTGAGAGAATCGCTCCCGTGCACGAGGATGACGCCGCCACCGTTGAGCTGAAGGCGAGCTATCTTCCCGCGGCCCGTGACGATCTCCGCGACCAGCTACCGGGTCTGGAACCCGAGCGCACCGTTACCGACTGGGGGCGCTCGGAGCGGATCGAGGGGGTTGTGGACCGGGTGGTGTACGAGTTTTTGTACCGCTACTGGTTCAGGGTCGAGGTCGAGGGGATCGAGAACGTGCCGGACGAGGAGGGCGTCCTGCTGCTGGCAAACCATGCTGGCGCGGTGCCCCCCGACGGGGCGATGGTGGCCAAGGCGATCAGGGAGGAGCATCCGCGCCCGGGTGCGGTTCATGTTCTCTCGGGGCGTCAGCTCAGCGGCGTTCCGGGGGTCGGGATGCTTCAGACGAAGCTGGGACGGGTACCGGCTCACCCCGCGAACATCCACAGGTTGCTCGCCGACGAGCGCCAGGTGGTGCTGGCGTTCCCGGAGGGCCCGCCGGCTACGGCCAAGCCGCTCAATGAGCGCTACCGGCTGAGGCAGTTTGATCGCGGGCGATTGGTGCAGGCGGCGCTCCGCGCCCAGGCCGCGATCGTCCCCGTGGCGATCATCGGCGCCGAGGAGGCCCTGCCCGCTCTCGCGCGGATGAGGTCTTTGTCGCTGATGGCCCCGCTGCCGCTGCCTGCCAAGTTCAGGATCCGCTTCCTGGAACCGGTGCCGACCGAGGATCTGCCGGCGCGCTCGTGGGAGCAGGAGAGCATCGTGCTGTCGCTAACGGAGGACATCCGGGCGCTTATCCAGGAGAACCTGCTGGAGCTGGTCGCAGAGCGCCGCAGCGTGTGGCTGGGTTGAGCGCCAAGCGGATCCTGATCACGGGTCTGTCCACTCACTGGGGAGGCCGGATCGCGCAGGCGCTGGAGCGCGATCCGCGGGTCGAGACCATCGTCGGGATAGACACCGACGATCCCCGCCGCGAGCTAGAGCGGACCGAGTTCGTCCGCGTCGATGTCCGACCGTCACTGATCCGACGCATCCTGGCGGCGGCAGCCATCGACACCGTGATCGATACACGCCTGATCACCGATCCCCTCGCGGCGCCGATAGCGCGGGCGCGCGAGGTCAATGTGGCGGCCACAGGGGCGATCCTCGAAGCCTGTGGTGGTCCGGGATCCCCGGTCCGCAAGCTGGTGTTCAAATCGTCGGCCCAGTACTACGGCGCCGAGGCAGATGATCCGGCGTTCTTCACGGAGGAGATGTCACCGAGACATTCTCCGCGGACGGCGATCCAGCGGGACGTCGTCGATGCAGAGCGCGAGCTTCAGGCGTTCGCCACACGCAACCCGGCGACATCGGTAACGGTGCTGCGCGTGGCGACCGAAATTGTTGATCACGATCGCGGCTCACGGCTGGGGATGTTCGGGCTTCCGGTGGTTCCCGGGATGCTCGGGTTCGAGCCTCGCTGCCAATTCGTCCACGAGGACGACGTCGTCGAGGCGCTGGTCCACGTCTGCACCCACGATCTGCCGGGCGTTTACAACGTCGCGGCGGACGGCGTTCTGGCCCTGTCGGAGGTCGCCTCCCTGCTCGGAAAGCCGCTATTGCCGATCCTGCCGCCGTGGGGCACGACCCTGGCCGCGGCGGGGCTGCGCCGCCTCGGCTTGCCGGTCCCGCTCGAGGCGCTGCGGGAGCTGCGGTTCGGCCGCGGGCTTGACAACCGACGCCTGAAGGCTTCCGGCTACAACTACCGATACACGACGCGCGAGGCGCTGCTCAAGCTGCGGGCCCACCAGCGGCTGCGGCCGCTTCTGCGCAGCGGCGGCGATTCCTACCGCTACGAGCGCGAGGTGGAGGAGTTCCTGCGCTGGAGCCCGAGCGTGCAGCGCGCCGCGGGCGGCGCACAGCATGACCACGAGCATGTGTGGGGCGCGCCACCTGACTACGACCAGCTTCCGGCCGACGAGTTGATGGGCCTGATCTCCTCGCTCGAACCAGAGGCTGCGGCTCGGCTTCGACGCTACGAGGCGGAGAACCTGGCTCGGCAGGATGTGCTCGAGGCGCTCGACCGGCGCCTAGCCCACGCCCGCCGGCTTGGGACGTAATCAACTGCAACTCATGCCCTACGGCGAGGCCTCCCAGCTGGACCGCTACACGCCGATCGGCACGCTCGTCAACGTCACCTGAGGATCAGCTGCCCGCTCGGCGTTAGAGGCCCGTCCGCGGCAGCGGCGAATTACACGGTGTGAACGAGCCATCGATCCCGGCTTCGTGGAGTCCAGCGCTCGAGGCTCTGGAGGACGACCTTCGCCGCCGCGCGCTGTCGCCGAAGACGCGCCGCGCGTACGCGATCGACACCGGCCAGTTTGCCCGCTGGGCGGCTGCCAACGGCCTGCGCCCCTCGAGCGTCAACGAGCGCGCCGTACGACGGTACGCGGCCTCGCTCTCGGAGCAGGGAAAGGCGCCGTCGAGCGTGGCGCGCAAGCTCGCCGCGGTCCGGTCCCTGTTTCGGGTGCAGGTCGAGGGGGGCTCGCGCGAGGACAATCCGGCCGAGCTGGTCGGCTCGCCGAAGCGTCCCCAGCGGCTACCGCGGGTCCTGAAGGCAGAGGAAGTCGCGGCCCTGCTCGACCGGATCGGCGCGGCCAGCCCGCTCGAGCTCCGGGATCGAGCGATGTTCGAGCTCGCGTACGCCTGTGGGCTGCGAGCCGAGGAGATCGTCTCGCTCGATCTTGGAGCGGTGGACTTCGACACCGAGCTGGTGCGGGTGGAGGGGAAGGGAGGACGGACGCGAGTCATTCCCGCCGGTGAGCATGCGTTGCGCGCCCTCGAGCGTTACCTGGCCCGCGGACGGCCGACGCTCGGCGTGGCGGGCGTGGACGCTGTGTTTGTCTCGAAGTCGGGCCGGCGCCTGAGCACGTCCGACGTCAGGCGCCGCCTACGAGCGTGGGCCCGCCAGGCGGCCCTTGCCGGCGCGCACCCTCACGCACTCCGTCACTCGTTCGCCACCCACCTGCTGGAGGGAGGTGCCGACCTTCGCGCCATCCAGGAATTGCTCGGACACAGGACGATCTCAACCACGCAGGTTTACACTCGCGTCCAGTCGGGACGGCTCAGGGCGGCTTATGCCCGCGCTCACCCACGTGCTTGAGCCGATGAGCCGAGGAGAGGGTTCACCAGGGTGGAGGCGAAGGTCAAAGGGATTGAGCTGCAGGACCTATGGCGGCGCTACAAGTCCGCCAGCGACGAGCGCGCTCGCGAGCGCCTGGTGGTGGCCTATTCGCCGCTCGTGAAGTACGTCGCCGGCCGGATGGGCTCCGCGCTGCCGGCGCACGTGGAGGAGGCCGACCTGATCTCCTACGGTCTCGGGGGACTGATCTCGGCGATCGAACGGTTTGACCCAGGCAGGGACATCCGCTTTGAGACCTACGCCGTCGCCCGCATCCGCGGGGCGATCATCGACGAGCTGCGCACCCTCGACTGGGTTCCGCGCTCCGTCCGGGCTCGCGCCAGAGAATTCGAGCGGGTCAACACGAAGCTCGAGGCACGACTGCACCGAGCGCCGAGTGACGAGGAGATGGCGGCCGAGCTCGCGATCTCCGTCGAGGAGCTTCAGGACACGCTGCTTCAGGTCTCCAACTCGACGATCGTCGCCCTGGACGAGCTGTGGACCGTGTCCGACTCGACCGGAGATCAGGTGTCAATGTTGGACACGCTCGCGGACGACGCCGCCGAGGATCCGGAGGCGCTGGTCGAGCGCTCTAGCTTCCGCGACCGCGTCGCCGATGCGATCGTTGCTCTGCCGGAGCGCGAGAAGATGGTGATCGCGCTGTACTACTACGAAAGCCTGACCCTCAGGGAGATCGGGGAGATCCTGGGAGTGACGGAGTCTCGGGTCTCGCAGCTCCATACGAAGGCCGTGCTCCGACTGCGATCGAAGCTCGTCGGTGAACTAGAGTAAGGCCGGGCGGGGAACAGAACCGATTTAGAGAGAGGAGCCAGGCATGCACAAGGCCGCGGATCGGATTCGCAACGTGGCGCTCGTCGGCCACCGCGGTAGTGGCAAGACTTCGCTCAACGAGGCGCTGCTGTTCCAGGCAGGACTTATCAACCGCCTCGGCTCGGTGCTCGACGGGACGACCGTCGCCGATTCGGATGACGACGAGAAGGCTCGCCAGATGTCGATCTCGCTCGCCGTGTCCTCGTTCGAATGGCAGCAGCGCAAGGTCAACCTGCTCGACACCCCGGGAGACTCGAGCTTCGTCGCAGACGCGCTCGGCGCGCTGCGGGTGTGCGAGTCAGCCGTGTTCGTGATCAACGCAGTGATGGGGGTCGAGGTTCACACCACCAGGCTTTGGCAGCGGGCGGCGGAGCTGGACCTGGCCCGCCTTTTGTTCGTGAACATGCTCGATCGCGAGCGGGCCGACTTCTTCAGGACGCTCGATTCGCTGAAGGCCGCCTTCGGCCAGCACGTGGTCGCCACCGAGATCCCGATCGGCTCGGAGCACGAGATCTCGGGCGTGGTCGACCTCGTCGACATGAAGGCTTACTCCTACGACCCTTCAGGGCGCGATAACTGCACCGAGATCTCGATCCCCGACGACCTGGCCGACCAGGCCCAGGAGTACCGCGAGAAGCTGATGGACGAGGTCTCGGAATCGTCCGACGCCCTGATGGAGCGCTACCTCGAGGGGGAGGAGATCTCGCACGAGGAGATCGTCACCGCGCTCAAGGACGGCACGAATCACGGCAAGGTGTTCCCCGTCACCTGCGGCGTGGCCACGAAGAACATGGGGATCAACCGGCTGCTCGACGCGATCGTCGAGGACCTGCCCTCGCCGGTCAAGCACGGTGGGCTCGAGGTCGGCGAAGTGACACTCCAGCCGGTCGAGGACGCGGAGCTGTTCGCATACGTGTTCAAGACCCGCGCCGACCCGTTCGCCGGTCGCATCAACCTCTTCCGGGTCTACCAGGGCGTGATCAAGCAGGATTCGCAGGTGCTGAACACCCGTGGCCACTGCAAGGAGCGGGTGGGGTCGTTGGTGACGTTCGAGGGCTCGCACACGCGGCCGGAAGACGAGTTCGGCCCGGGAGACATCGGGGCGGTGGCCAAGCTCAAGGAGACCAGAGCCGGCGATTGGCTGTCCTCGCGCGACGAGCCGGTGCAGATGCCGCAGATCAAGCTCCCGGCTCCAGTGATGGCGTTCGCTATCGAACCCAAGAGCAAGGGCGATGAGGACAAGGTGTTCACCGCGCTGCGCCGCTTGCAGGAGGAGGACCCGACGGTCGACCTGCACCGGGACGCCCAGACTGCCGAGCAGATCGTCGCCGGGCTCTCGCAGGTGCACGTGGAAGTGATCGTCGAGCGGCTGCGGTCCCGGTTCGGCGTCGAGGTCAACCTAAAGCCGCCGCGGGTCCCCTACCAGGAGACGATCCGCAGACCGGCCAAGGCGCACGGCCGCTACAAGAAGCAGACCGGCGGCAGGGGACAGTTCGGCGATGCCCACATCGAGATCGAGCCGCTGGAGCCCGGCGGCGGGTTCGAGTTCGTCAACGCCATCAAGGGCGGCGTTATCCCGTCGGGGTTCATCCCGGCCGTGCAGAAGGGCGTGCTGGAGGCGATGAACGAGGGGGTAGTCGCCGGCTACCCGGTCAAGGATGTGCGCGTGCGGCTCTACGACGGCTCCTTCCACAGTGTCGACTCCTCCGAGATGGCGTTCAAGGTGGCCGGGTCACTTGCGATGAAGCAGGCGATGGCGGACGCCGGACCGGTGCTGCTCGAGCCCATCATGCTGTTCACGGTCAGCGTCCCCGAGGACGCAGTCGGCGACGTGATCGGCGATCTGAACTCCCGCCGGGGGCGGCCTCTGGGGATGGAACCCACGGGCGGCGGCATGACCGAGGTCAAGGCCGAGGTGCCGATGGCCCAGATGCTGAGCTACGCCCCGGACCTGCGGTCGATCACCGGCGGCCGGGGAGAGTTCACGATGGAGTTCCTCCGCTACGAGGACCTTCCGGCCCAGCTGGCTTCCAGGGTCGTCGAACAGGCGAGAGCTGAAAGGGAGGCCGTCAAGGCTTGAGGTAAATGCGCTCCTTAGTACCCTCGGCGCGGTGAGTACCAAAGACATACGGACATCCGTTCACCACACGACCTGCGACGTCTGCGGTCGTACCCTGTTGCGAGGCGAGAGCCCGGAGCCGTACGTGGCGGGCGGAGAGCGGCGCTGGGTCTGCGATCTGTGCGTTGGCCGGGCCTTGGAGGAGGGCTGGGTGCGGGAAGGGACGATTCCCACCTACGACCGCGCGGAGCATGCCCGCGAGCGCAAGCGCCCGCTAATGGGATTCCTGCGCAGCCGGCGCCCGCTTCATGAAATGCCGCGCGCGCCGGAGGCCAACGGACCGGCGGTACCGCGGCCGATGCCGACGGCGGCCGAGCCCGCGGTCCCGCCACCCCCGGTGCGCGAGCCGCGCCATGTCAGGGCGGTCCCCACGAACGATGAGCACAAGGTCGCAGCGGCGGTCGATGCGTTCAACTCCTCCGAGCATCCGCGAACTGTCGCCGGCGTGGCCCGCTCGCTCGGCTCCCCGGTTGTGTCCGTGCGTGCCTCCGAGACGCACCCCAGCGTGGTCCATGTGGTCGCCGCCTGGGAGCTCTGCTGGTACCGCTATGAGATCGACCTCGCGGACGAGCTCCCGGGAGTTAGGGTCGCGGCGCAGGGATCGGAGCTCTCGGAGCTGGGTGCCGACGAACACGGCGACAACGCGGGCGCCGACGAGAACGGGCTGCTGGCGCTCAGGGACTGAACCCGAGTGATCTATTGCGTCGTTCCCGAAGAGCTCGCCCCGGAGCTGTTCGAGAAGCTGGAGCGTCACTACGCCGATGATCCGAACGTGACCGTGATCGTCGAGCGCCGCAAGTCCTCGCGCCGCGCACGCGGCTCCGGCGGGGGAGGACAGCGCACGGTTCGCGAACGCCGCCGCGCGCGAGTTACGGGGGACGTCCCGGAGCTGCGGGGCGAGTAGTCAGGGGGTGAAGCTCGTCGTGAACGTCGACGGCGGGGCGCGGGGCAACCCCGGCCCGGCGGCGATCGGAGTCGTGGTCTCGGATCCCGACGGCAACGTGATCGACGAGCTCGCAGAGCCGATCGGCGTGGCCACGAACAACGTGGCTGAGTACAGAGCGCTGCTGCGCGGTATCGAGTGGGCACGCGGTCTGGGTGCCGACCAGCTCGAGATCGTCGGGGACTCGGAGCTAGTCGCTCGCCAACTGACCGGCGCTTACAAGGTCAAGCATCAGGCGATGAAGCCGCTCTACGAGGAGGCGATGGCGGCCCTGCGGGCATTCGCCGACTGGCGTATCCGCACGGTGCCCCGGTCCGAGAACGCCCGTGCCGACGAGCTCGTCAACCGCGCTCTCGACGGGTTCGCCTAGGACTTCTGAGTGGGGTCGGTGACGTGGGCAGCGAATAGGATCGCGCCCGTTCGCCGGTCGCGGATGAGCGCCAGGAATGGGTGGTCTAGCACCAACCGGGTGGCGGGCCGGACCGCCAGGGTGGGCGTGAGCGAGATCCCGCTCGCCGCGGCCGCCACCGTCCCGGCCTCGTCCACGCGTACCTCGGCGCCGTGCTCGACCGCCTGGATCTGAAGCGAGACCTGCTTGCTGATCCCGGAGAAGTCGGCTTGCCTGGAGAACGCGAGCGGCATTCCCAGCGCCGCCAGGACTCCGTTCAGCTGGGCGTGGGTCACGAGGTCGAAGCGCGGCATCGATAGGACTAGAAGCCGCGGCCGAAGCGAGGCCTCGATCGCGGCCGGGTTGAGGCCGCTGGCGAACCGCGACTGCGTCGCGGCCGAGGGCATGACCAGCAACATCGAAAGGCTCGAGTTTCGGTACGGGAGCTCAACCGCCTGGTAGGTCTCGCCAGCGGCATAGGGCAGCAAGACCGGCATCCGGGACATGAACTGCGCGGTCACGGTCCGGTTGTTCGGGGTGAAGAACGACTGCGGGTGGGTCATCGAGTGCTCGAACGGGTATTGCCAGCGGGCCTTCAGGTAG
>Ga0209577_10003745_pt1 | contig 14311 bp, 10 predicted proteins | sample GraSoiAngelo_109_FD_185874 | JGI IMG/M metagenome (GOLD analysis project Ga0209577, IMG submission 185874) | Grasslands soil microbial communities from the Angelo Coastal Reserve, California, USA - 14_0903_12_20cm (SPAdes) (version 2) | ecosystem: Environmental > Terrestrial > Soil > Grasslands...
AGCCTTGGATCACCTGGGCGGCGCGCGGGTCGATCGTGACGAGCGGGCCGGAGGTGGCCGCGCGCGCCTTCGGCGCGCGCGTGCCGGCCTGGACAACGGCGGCGGTGATCGACATCAGCATGAGACACACCGACGCGAGCGCCAGCCGGCGGGTGGTTCGGTGTGTTGCAGTGATCGCGCGCGGGCGCGCGCGTAGTTGTGATTTCGTCGGAGCCCCCAGTAGCCCTGCGCGTAGTGCGCGCCGATGCGGTCGAACGATGTGGGCGCAAGAGAATCAGCGAGCCGACGCACTGTCAATCATGCAAGCGCACGATTTCGGTTCGGTAAAACCTGGATGAACCGTGTTGTGGTGATTTGCGGGGATGGGTAAGAAACCCAGGTAGCCGTTCGGAGGTGATAAGACGTCGCTGCCCTGCGAGAGCTGATCGCGAATCCGATCGAGCTGTCGATCGTGATGCCGTGCCTCAACGAGGCGGAGACGGTCGAGACGTGCGTGCGCGCCGCGCTGCTGAGCCTCGACCGGCTCGGCGTCGTCGGTGAAGTGATCGTCGCCGACAACGGAAGCATCGACGGGTCGCGAGAGCTCGCCGCGCGCGCCGGGGCGACCATCGTCTCTGTCGGTGAGAAGGGGTACGGCGCTGCCTTGCGCGGTGGGATCGAAGCTGCGCGCGGCAAGTACGTGATCATGGGCGACGCCGACGACAGCTACGACTTCTCCCACCTCGATCCGTTCCTCGAGCGGCTGCGCGACGGATACGACCTCGTGATGGGTGATCGGTTTTCCGGCGGAGTCGATCCCGGCGCGATGTCGTTCCTGCACAAGTACGTCGGCAACCCCGTCCTCTCGGGCATCGGGCGTCTGTTCTTCTCGACGCAGGTACACGACTTCCACTGCGGACTGCGCGGCTTCCGGCGCGACGCGGCGATGGAGCTCGACCTCAAGACGCCGGGGATGGAGTTCGCGAGCGAGCTCGTCGTGAAGGCATCGCTCAAGGACATGCGTATCACGGAGGTCCCGACGACGCTGCGGGTTGCCGGCCGCACCCGCCCGCCGCACTTGCGCAGCTTCACCGACGGGTGGCGGCACCTCCGGTTCCTGCTTCTGCACAGTCCTCGCTGGCTCTTCTTCATCCCGGGCGTGGTCCTCATGGCGCTCGGGCTGATCGGCTCCGTGATCCTGATGACCGGACCGAAGCACATCGGAGCGGCAACCTTCGACACCCAGGTACTGCTGTACGCGGCGGGGGCGATCATCATCGGCTACCAGGCGGTGTTGTTCGCGTTGTTCGCGAAGGTCCTCGCCGTCAGGGAAGGCTGGATGCCGATGACCCCGAGGATGCGGCGCGCGTTCCGATTCGCGCGGCTTCGCACCGGGATGCTGATCGGAGCGAGCCTCTTCGTCGCAGGGGCCGGCGGATCGATCTACGCGCTCGCCCGGTGGAGCGTGCACAGCTTCGGCGTGCTCGACCTCCACCACAGCTTGCGGATCGTCGAGCCGTCCCTGACGGCGATGATCCTCGGGAGCGAGACGATGGTCGGCAGCCTCTTCCTCAGCGTGCTTCGCCTCAACCTTTGAGCACCGCGACCCTGGAGCGGAACGACCTCGCCGACACGATCGAGATCGGCGTTCTTCGCCGACGCCGCCGGCTCCGCGTTCCGGTCCGCTTCGTTCGAGAGAACCCCGCATTCGCAGTCGTCTTCAGTGCCGCTGCGGTCCTCCGTTTGATCGTGTCTCTCGCGTATCGCCCCGCGCTGCTTTTCAACGGCGACTCCTATCTCTACCTGAAGATGTCGCACACGTTGAAGCCGGATCCGACACGGCCGCTCGTCTATCCGATATTCATCCGCGCGCTCTCGTGGGCTCCGGGGGGACACAATTTGATGTTCTTGACCGTCGTCCAGCACCTCATGGGACTGGCGGTCGGCTTCCTCGTGTACGCGCTCGCGCGTAGGCATCGCTTGCCTCGATGGGCGGCGACACTCGCGGCGGCGCCGATCCTGCTCGACGCTTACCAGTTGAACATCGAGCATTTCGTGATGGCGGAGGTGCTGACTCAGGCCCTCGTTGTCGGCGCCGTCGCGCTGCTCCTGTGGGACGAGAAGCCGTCGATCGTCTTCTGCGCGGGGGCCGGTGTGCTCCTCGGCCTCGCCGGGCTGTCGCGCACCGTCGGGCTCGCGATCCTTCCCGTGGCGGCCGTCTTCCTACTCGCCCGGCGTGTGGGGTTGGCGCGCCTGGCCGCATTCGGAGTCATGGTCGCCGTCATCATGGGCGGGTACGCCCTGTGGTTCGGGGCCGCGCGTCACGGTGTCGAGGCGGACGACGGCTTCTTCCTCTACGGGCGGGTGCAGTCCTTCGCCGACTGCACGCGGTTGAACATCCCCCCGAACGAGCTCGGGCTCTGCGACGCGGTTCCCTTGTCCGACCGTCCGAACGCCAATTACTACGTCTGGGGGCGGAACACGCCGGCGCACGTCGTTCCGCCGAGGAAAGGGTTGACGCAGAACGCGATGCTCCGCGACTTCGCGCTGCGCGCGATCAGCGGGGAGCCGGTCGAATACGCGGGTACGGTAACACTCGACTTCATCCACTATTTCCGCCCCGGACACATCACCGGGCGGCTCGACGAGCCGGGCGACCAGTGGCGGTTCCCGCGCGCGCTCGACCACCCGGTCGTGTGGCGCGACGCCGTGCGGCTGTACGACGACTCCACCCCGGTGATCGCCGGGGGGCTCGCCTCCTTCGTCCGCGGATACCAGGCGATGATGTTCCCGGACGGTCCGATCTTCGCCGTGCTTCTTCTGCTCGGAGTGGCGGCACCGTTCCTGATGTGGCGCCGGCCCGGAGGCAAGGAGTCGGCCCTGATCGTCGCCATCGCGATCGTGCTGCTCGCCGTGCCGCTGATGACGACGATGTTCGACTACCGATACTTCTTGCCGGCGATCCCGTTCCTCGGGCTCGCGGGCGCGTTCGGTCTGAGCGCGATCTGGACACGGGTGCCCGGCACGGGCGCGCGCGCGGCACTCATCGGCGCGGCCGCGATCTTCGTCGGCTGCGTCTCGCTTGCGTTCGCGCTGTCGGCTGCGCCGGCGAACACCGCCGCGACCGCGTGCCGCAGCGTGCGCGCGCTGGACTACGGGACCAGGGCAACTCGTTCGGGCGCCTTGACGCAGAAGAGGACCGAGGCAGCGTACCTTCAAGAGATCTACCAAGCGGCCGCCGACCGGGAGTCGGCGTTGCTCAGTCTCGGTGGCCCGTACCGGACGCTGTGGGTCCTGATGATGAACGGCGCCGGGGCCGCGGACAATCACTATTCGATCGAGCGGGCGTGCGGCCGGCACCGATGCGGGTCGCGCGCGGTGCCGGCGGCCGTGGCGCTCGCACGCGCGCAGGCGTTCGCGATGAGGAGGATCCGGCTCGTGCACGAGTACTGCGACGTGCATTTCGGGACGGGTGGCGGGCGGACCGCGCAGCGAGGCAGGTCCCAGGGCTCTCAGGCGATCGTCTCTCCCGTCTTCCTGCCGGCCTGGTTCCGAGAAACCTAGAAAGCCGGTCCAGGCTCTTCCGCCCGGTATCGTCTGTGCAACCGGAAACCCGGGATCGGATCACCGATGATCGAGCGCATCCTTCACCTGCACGGTGCGGTCGCGTACGCGATCATCTTCGCCGTGCCCGCGCTGGAATCTTCGGTCTTCCTGGGCTTCATCTTCCCGGGCGAGATCGCGGTGCTGCTCGGAGGCGTGCTCGCGTTCCAGGGCCGGATCTCCCTCGGCGGCGCGATCGCGGCGGCAGTCGCCGGCGCGATCATCGGAGATTCGGTCGGCTACGAGGTCGGCAAACACTACGGAACGCGTCTGCTCGACGGGCCGCTCAAGCGGTTCGTCAAGCAAGACCAACGCGAGCGCGCGACTGCGTTCCTCCGTCGGAACGGTGGCAAGGCCGTGTTCTTCGGACGTTTCACTGCGGCGCTCCGCGTCCTCGTCCCGGGGATGGCGGGCATAGCAGAGATCCCGTATCCGAGCTTCCTGCTCTACAACGCGCTCGGCGGCGCGATCTGGGGTACGGGCTTCACGCTGCTCGGCTACCTCGCCGGCAACGAGTACCGGCGCGTGCAACACGTCGCCGGCCGCGCGGGCGCGCTCTTGCTCGCGTTGACCGTGACCGTGGTGTTGATCGTGATCATCGCGCGTTGGATCGCGCGCAATCCCGAGCGGCTGCGCGCGTGGTGGAACCGGATGATGCAGCGGCCGGTGCTGCGATGGTTCCGCGCGCCGCTGGAGTTCCTCGGCCGCCGTTTCCTGCCGCGCGAGGCACTCGGGCTGGAGCTGACGGCGGGACTCGCCGGCGTGACGCTGATCGGCATCGGCTTCGGGAAGGTGGTGCAAGACGTCTCGCAACGACAGAACCTGTTCCATCTCGACCAGCCGCTCCTCGATTTCCTGATGCGCCACACTGAAGGCGGCGTCACGACCGCGATGAAGGTGGTCACGGTCTTCGGCAGCACGCCGTTCATCATGATCGTCGCGGGGCTGATCGCGCTCGCGTTCATCTTGAAGCGGTGGTTGGCGCGCGCGTTCCTGATCGTGGCCGCGCCGCTGGGCGCGTTCGCGCTCGAGCGGATCGTCAAGGAGATCGTGCATCGCCCGCGGCCGGCGGTGCACGCGCTCGTGCACGCGACCGGTTCGAGCTTCCCATCCGCGCACGCCACGATCGGTGCGGCCTTCTACTGCGCGGCGGCGCTCGTGCTGGCGCGCGCAACGCGATCGTGGCAGTGGAAGGTGATCATCTGGACGGTCGCCGTCACCTTCGTCGGCATGATCGGGTTCTCCCGCCTGTACCTGCGCGTGCACTGGCTGACCGACGTGCTGGGCGGTGCCGCACTCGGGACGATGTGGACGATCGTCGTTGCGAGCGGCCTCGGCGTGTGGCATCGCGCGCGCGAGAAAGCGTCGGTGCGCCGGGCGTGATGCGCGCGCGCCGCTGGTGCGTGAAAGCGCAGCGCTAGTGCCTCAGGCTCGCGATCAGGACGATGAAGCCCGCGAGGATCACGAGCGACGAGCCGATGTACCGGAACAGCCATGTGTAGCCGCGCGCGAGGTGCCCGTCGGTCGTTCTGACCTCGCGCAGCTCGACGACCGGCCCCGGTCTCCGCAGGTACCAGCCGTGCGCGACGACGTCCCTGCCCATGAAGTCGTGGATGCGGTACAGGCCGAAGAAGGTCCGGGCGAACGGGATCCGGTTCGCGTACAGCACCGGGACGAAGCCGGATTCGTCTTGCACGACCATGTCCGGCGAGAGCACGTAGCCGGGCGTTCCGCGACCGATGATCCGTCCCTTGATCTCGACGTCGATGCCTGCGACGGGGCTTGCGTCCAGCCGCTCGACCAACGACGCGATCTGATCGACCTTCTCGATCTTGCGCGGGTATCGCATGCCTTGTTTCACGACCAGCAGCAGTCCCGCCGCGATCAGGGCGATCGCGATCGACATCGGCGAGCTTGCGAACGCGCCGAAGAGCACCAGCGGGATCAGGATCGCCCACGGGGCGACGTACATGGCGGCTTCCGCGATGAACTGCTTGCGGGTCTCCCAGCGCTGCTCGGCCGGGACCGCGGCGAGGCTCCGCAGCACGCTCCACCTCGACGGCTTCCCGGGGAGCTTCGACTCTTCGAGCGCCTGGAACCGGTGCGCGACGATCGGGTGCGACGACGCCTTCTCGAGCACGCGCGCCCACGGATTCACCGTGTCCCACCGCAACGCCGCGATCGCGCGCTGTGGCTCGACGCCGGCGGCGAGCGCCGTCTCCATGGCGACGGCGTCGCGCGGGTCGAAGATGCCCATCGCACTCATCGACTGCAGCCGCAGCGACTTCGTGTCGACACGCTGGCGTTTGCGGCGCTTGCCACTTGCGACCAACCCGATCGCTTCGTTCTTGCGCACTGCGTCGACGCTGCCCATCCCGTACGCGATCTTGACCAGAGCCGAGCACAACGCATCGCCGTCGCCGGTGGCCTGGCACGACCAGTGATCGGCCGCGTACTCGCGCGCGCGGCTGAGCGCGAGCAGCGTGAACCGCGAGATGATCCACCCGATGTACGCGGCGATGGCCACATAGCGCGCTTGATCGCGGCCGGTACGGCCGACGACCCAGATCAGGTACAGCACCATCGGCACGACCGCGGCCACCGTCATGACGATGAAGTCGCGGTTCTTCACGTGCCCGATCTCGTGCGTGAGGACCGCGTCCAGCTCGCGTTCGTCCAGCCGCTCGAGCAGCCCTCGCGTGACCCAGATGCGCGCGTCGCCGCGCGTGTGTCCGAACGTGAACGCGTTGGGGGTGCCGTCGTCCACGATGCCGAGCTTCACCAGCGGCACGCCGGCCTGGCGGCAGCGCTCTGCCACGATGCGGCCGAGCGGATGATCGGTCGCGTATCCGCCGGCCGTCCGCTCGATGATCGACGCGGGGACGAGCCACTCGATGATCCGCGGGTTGACCCCGTACATCACCAGCATGATCGCGATCGCGAATGCGAACGGGAACCACAACGGCGCGTTCAGGAATCCGACGGCGGCGAAACCGATGCCGATCACAAGCCCGGAAAGGCCGGCAAGCGAGGGAAGAGAGCGGCGCCAAACGAAGCTCATCGTGTGCCTCCTAGAACGGACCGATGTGGAACGTCTCCTTACATGATCCCGGATGACTATCGCAGAAGCTCTTGAATCCGGACTTGAACTCGCTCGAGATCTGGTTGCAGCGATGGATCACGCGGTTGAGGTCGTCGATCACCCCCGTTACGTTGCGCTGCGTGATGTGGGTCGTCATATCGCCCGCGATGCCGAGCAGCGTCTTGTCGTCGCTGAAGTTCAGGTCGTGGACCATGGTCGGGATCGTCGCGGGAGTCGAGAGCGCCGCAAGCGTGGAGCTGCACGCCGCCTTGTCGTTCGCCGTGGCGTGCGCATGACGAACCTGCGTCACGACCCAGCCGAGGCCGATCAGCAGGATGATGCCGATGGCGACGATCCGCGAGATGCCCAAGCCGCGGCGTTGGCGGGGCGGCGGTGCGGGCTTCGCCGGCTGCACCATCGGGTAGTAGTCCTCGATGATCTCCGGCTGTGACGGCTGACCGGCAGGCGGCGGCGTGCTGGATGGAGGCGGCGTCCCCGTCGGAGGCGCGCCGGCTCCCTGGCCGCCGGGACTCGGCCCGCCGTAGCTCGGGACGCCCAGCTCAGGTGGCTGCTGCGGCGGCGTCGCGCCGCCGGCCTGCTCGGATGAAGGCTCTTCGCCCTCGGCCATCGTGGAACCCCCGTTCGCCCGTGTTTTCGCCGAAGCAATGGTAGGGCCCCGGCAGATGCCCAACAATGGTCAAAGTATGGGTTCTGCGCGTGGGGGTCAGTCTCCCGGCGTGACCATCTGGCCGCGCGCGATGTGGACGGCCTGCCAGCAGTACCAGGCCGCGTAGCTGCGATAGGGCCGGTAGGGGTCGCCGAGGGGGCCCAGCTCCTTCGCGGTGGGCATGGCCGGCAGCTCGTAGGCGATCCGGTAGCCGTTGCGGACACCGAGGTCCTCGACCGGCCAGACGTCGCGGCGGCCGAGCTGAAAGAGCAGGAACATCTCGGCCGTCCAGCGGCCGATCCCGCGGACGGTCACGAGGCGCGCGACGATCTCGTCGTCGGGGAGGCGGCCGAGCGACCGGAGGGGCACCGTCCCGTCCAAGGCCTTCGTCGCGAAGTCCCGGATCGACGCGACCTTGGCCACCGAGAGGCCTGCTCCTCGCAGGGAATCTTCCGAGGTCGCCAAGACGTTTTCAGGAGTGACTCGGCCGCGGGGGAAGAGCGCGACCACGCGCCCGTAGATCGCAGAGGCGGCTGCGCCGGCGAGCTGCTGGAAGACGATCGCGCGCACGAGCGATTCGAAGCTGGTGCGGTTCCGGCGCTGACCGATCACGGACGGCCCGGCTTTCTTGATGAGCGCGCGCATGATGGGATCGCGCCGAGACAAGAAGCGCTCGCCGTCGGACAGCTGATTCGCGGCCATCGTGCGGCGACTCTACAAGGGGCCGCCGACACGTCGCCCGGGCATAAAGCCTCCCGCGCAGCCGTTTGACAACACCGAGGTAAAGCGTTGAACCACTACAAAAGAAGAAGGGCTCTCAGATGACGACTGAAAGCAAGACCCAGACACTGCCGGTGCTCCCGCTGGAGAGCGGCGTGATCCTCCCGCAGATGGTGGTCACGGTCGCTCTGGAGAGCCCCGAAGCGAAAGATGCCGTCGGCGCCGCAGAGCGCAATGGCAGCGTCCTGTTGCTCCTCCCGCGCATCGACGGGCGCTACGCGCGCGTCGGCACCGTCGCGCGCCTCGAAGATACGGGCGAGCTGCCCGGCGGCCAGAAGATCGCCGTGTTTCGCGGGCTGCATCGCGCGCGCGTCACGGTCGCGTCCGCCGGCGAGGGTCCCGGCCTGTGGGTCGAGACCGAAGCCGCGCTCGACCCCGAGACGCCGTCCGAGCGCGCGCTCACACTGGGACGCGAGTTCCGCGCGGTCGTTGAGTCGGTTCTCGAAGCCAGAGGCGAGCAGAACGCCGGTCGCATGCTGCGCTCGATCCGGAACCCGGGTCACCTGGCAGACATGAGCGGTTACTCGCCGGACCTGACGTTCGAGCAGAAGGTCGAGGTGCTCGAGACGACCGACGTCGAAGCGCGCCTGACCAAGCTGCTCGAGTGGTATCGCGCGACGCTGGCCGACGTGACGTTGAAGGACAAGATCCGTCGAGACGTCACCGACCGCATGGAAGACCAGCAGCGCGAGTACATGCTTCGGCAGCAGCTCGAAGCGATCAAGAAGGAATTGAACGAAGGCGGCGACGACGTCGTGGCCGAGTACCGGCGCAAGGCCGACGAGGCCGGGCTTCCCGACGACGCGCGCAAGGAGTTCGACCGCGAGGTCGACCGTTTGGAGCGCACGTCCGAGCAGTCGCCCGAGCACGGCTGGATCCAGACGTGGCTCGACTGGATGGTCGAGCTGCCCTGGAGCGCGCGCTCGGAAGACGAATTCAACCTCGCGCAGGCGCGCGCGGTTCTCGACGCCGACCACACCGGATTGGACGACGTGAAGGAACGCATCATCGAGTTCCTCGCCGTCATGAAGCTGCGCGAAGAGCGCGGCCTCGGTCCGGTGACCGGTCGCAGGTCCGGCGCGATCATCACGCTGGTCGGTCCTCCGGGCGTCGGCAAGACGTCGCTCGGTGAGTCCATCGCGCGCGCGCTCGGACGGAAGTTCGTGCGCATCTCGTTGGGCGGCATCCACGACGAAGCGGAGATCCGCGGGCACCGGCGTACGTACGTCGGCGCGCTGCCGGGCCGCATCGTGCGCGCGCTGAAAGAAGCCGGCACGAAGAACCCCGTCGTGATGCTGGACGAGATCGACAAGGTCGGTGCCGACTGGCGCGGCGACCCGTCCTCGGCGTTGCTCGAGGTGCTCGACCCGGCGCAGAACCACACGTTCCGCGACCACTACCTCGACGTCGACCTGGACCTGTCGGAAGTGCTGTTCATCCCGACGGCGAACGTGGCCGACACGATCCCCGGACCGCTGCTCGACCGGATGGAGCTCATCCGCATCGACGGCTACTCGGAGTTCGAGAAGGTCGGAATCGCGCGCGATCACCTGGTGCGAAGGCAGCTCGAACGAAACGGTCTGAACGACGGTGAAGCGTCGTTCACCGACGACGCGCTGGGGCAGGTCATCGCGGACTACACGCGCGAGGCCGGCGTCCGGAACCTCGAGCGCGAGCTGGGCAAGGTGCTGCGCAAGGTAGCGACGAAGATCGCCGCCAAGGAACTGGAGCCGCCCGTCAGCGTGGAGGACGTCAAGCCGTACCTCGGCAAGGCGCGCTTCCAGTTCGAAGCGGCGGACCGCACCGCGACGCCCGGCGTGGCGACCGGCTTGGCCGTCACCGGATTCGGCGGCGACGTGCTGTTCGTCGAAGCGGCGGTCACCGACGGCGACCGCGGGTTGACCTTGACCGGTCAGCTCGGCGACGTGATGAAGGAGTCCGCGCAGATCGCGCTCAGCTACGTGCGCGCGCACGCCGAGCAGCTCGGCATCGAGCCGGTGTGGAACGACAAGCGCGTCCACGTGCACGTGCCTGCGGGTGCCGTCCCGAAGGACGGCCCGTCGGCAGGCGTGACGATCGTGACGGCGCTGGCGTCGCTCGCGAGCGGCCGTCCGGTGCGCGCAACCGTCGGTATGACCGGTGAGGTCACGCTGCAGGGGCGCGTGCTGCCGATCGGCGGCGTGAAGCAGAAGGTGCTCGCGGCGCACCGTGCGGGATTGCGCGAAGTGATCCTGCCGAAGCGCAACGAGCCAGACATCGACGATGTGCCGGAGTCGGTGCGGAACGACATGACGTTCCACCCGGTGTCGGACGTGTCTGAGGTGCTGCAGATCGCGCTTGAGCAGCCTGCAACCCAGGCCGCATAACAACGCAAGTCCTGAGGCGCCCGGCCTACGGCCGGGCGCCTCTTCGTGTGAGCAAGGTCATGTAGCGTTAGTGATAACGGTCACCATGGGCCGCGAGAGCGAGGGCGTACCGTTCGCAGCAAGGCACCGGGCGCTGCGAGTCGGCCGCAGGGGGGAATCATGTCTAAGCCCACGATCGAGGATCTGCGCGCGGCCGTTCACGGCCAGGTCATCACAGCCGACGACGCGGGGTACGACGAGGCGCGCGCGGTCTGGAGCGGCGCCGACCGCAAGCCGAAGGTCGTCGTGCGGCCTTCGAACGCGGGCGATGTCATCCAAGCCGTCGGGTTCGCGCGCGAGAGCGCGCTCGATCTTTCGGTGCGGTGCGGCGGACACAGCGCGCCGGGCTACGGGACGAACGACGGGGGAGTGGTCATCGACCTCAGCCTCATGCGCGGCGTCCGCGTCGATCCGTTCGGGCAAACCGCGCGCGCAGAGGGCGGCGCGCTTATCTTCGACGTGCTGGCGGCGACCGACGCGTTCGGACTCACAACCGCATTCGGCATCATCGGGAGCACAGGCATCGGTGGGTTGTCACTCGGAGGCGGCATGGGCCACCTCAGTCGCGGGTTCGGGCTGACGATCGACAACATCGTCTCCATGGACGTCGTAACGGCAGACGGGAAGTTCCTCGTCGCGAGCGACAAGGAGAACGAAGACCTGTATTGGGCGCTGCGCGGCGGCAGCGGCAACTTCGGCGTCGTCACGTCGTTCGAGTACCAACTGCACCCCGTGAAGGACATCTACGCGGGGGTGTTCTTCTTTCCGATCGAAGAGACGAAAACCGTTCTCGAGTTCTACCGCGATTACATCGTGAGCGCGCCGGAAGAGATGGGATTGTTCCCCGGATTCCAGATCGCACCGCCGTTGCCGTTCATCCCCGAGGAGCACCACGGGAAGACGTGCATTCTCATGGCGGCGTGCTGGGCGGGGCCGCTCGACAAGGGCGAGAAGGCGCTGGCGCCGATCCAGAACGTGGCGCCGCGCGTCGGCGAGCTGGTAACGCCGATGCCGATGGTGGCGTTCAACACCGCGTTCGACGCCCTCTACCCGGCCGGGATGCAGCACTACTGGAAGGGCTCGTTCACGAGCGACTTGAGCGACGAGGCGATCGCCGTGCACGCGGAGCATGGTCCGAAGGTTCCGGTCTTGCAATCCACGATGCATATCTATTCGATCAACGGCGCCGTGCATCGAGTGCCCGCCGACGCAACCGCGTTCGCGAACCGCGACGCGACGTACTCGATCGTGATCGCGGGGATGAACCCGGAGCCATCGAAGCAAGACGAGGTCGTCTCGTGGGTGAAGAACTACGCGAAGGCGCTGGAGCCGCACACCGAGAAGGGCGGCTACATCAACTTCCTGTCGGACGATGACCAAGGCCGGGTCAAGGAGAACTACCGCGGCAATTACGACCGGCTCACGCAGATCAAGAAGAAGTACGACCCTGGCAATCTGTTCCACGTGAACCACAACATCAAACCGGCCTGATCAGCCGCTAGATCCCCCGCTCGGGCCATATCCATCGGGTCCTCGCTCGCGCTAGAACGGCGGGAGCGCGTGCTCCCTTGCTAGTGCAGATGCAGGGTCTCTGATTTCATGCCTCAAGCACGGATTGCGGGTGGTCGAAGGTGCCAGTAAGGCCGAGCATGCAAAGCCAAGCGTTCGCGACATTGGGGATCGAACCGACCATCGACGGTCGGGCGATCCGCGTCGCGTTTGTCCGGATCGCTCGCATCTATCACCCCGATCGATTCGCCGACCAGCCCGACGACGTCCGTCTCGAGGCCGAGCGGCGGATGAAGGAAACCTCCGCCGCGTACGAGCTGTTGCGCGCGTCGAACAAGGCCCTCAGTCAAGGCCAGTCGGTTCTCAACGACAAAGATCTCCAAGAGCGCGCGCGCGCATACCGCGTAGCGATGGAAGAGCGGCAGCGTGAAGAGGAGAAGAACCGCGCGCGCTGGGCACGGTGGGACGCGCTCGAGAAGGCGCATCGCGACCGGGCCGAGCAGGAATCGGCGCTCGCGCTCGCGGCGATGCATGAGGTGCAGGGGGTCTCCCCGGGCGAGCCGCGTCCGGCACGGCCGAGTACGCCGCCGCACGTAAAAGCCGAGCCGCCTCAGCTCACCGCGAGGACGCCGAGCTCCGCACTGAAGAGCCGGATCGAGGCTGCTCGAAGGAAAGAGAAAGAAGAAGCGTCGACCGACGCGCGCAAGAAGAACTCAGAGCGCGCGCTCTAGCAGCCTGCTGCCATCAAGACCCGATAGGGATCTCGCGCCGGGCCTCCGCCCGGATGCCACTCGAAGTGCAAGTGAGGGCCGCTGCAATTCCCCGTACAGCCGACGCGTCCCATGTAGTCGCCGCCGTCGACGTGCTCGCCGATATGGACCCAGCGCGCGCTGAGATGCGCGTACCACCACTCGGTGCCGCTGAGATCTCGGATCTTGATGCCGATGCCCCACCAGCTTCCGGTCGGCGTATCGACCACCGTTGCCGGCAGGATCGCGCGCACGGGCTGTCCGGTGTTGGCGTCGATGTCGTCTCCTTGATGTGGACCACCGGGCCGCGGAGCGCCGAAGTTGCTCACGACGACGTGCGGTCCGACGACCGGACACACCATCCCGTGCTTGCCGCCGCGCGAGCCTCGCAACGCGGGACGCGGCAGGACCGACATCAAGAACGCGTTCAACTTGGTCAGCTCGGCCAGCTGTGAGTTCAGCTGCGCGCGCTGCTTCGCGTAGACATTGACCGTTTTCTGCGCGTCCTTCTCTTCGGCCGCGAGCGTTGCCGATTCGATCTTCGCGTCGGCCTGCAACGCCTTTAACTCTTCAAGAAGTGATTGCTGCGTGTAGCCGATCTGTTCGAGATACGTCATGCGCTCCACGTAAACGCCGATGCCGTCGGACGCGAGCGACGCCGGCGTCCCCTGGCCGCCGAGGACGTACAGCTGGGCCGCGCGCGCACTGAGCGACTGCTGGATCTGCGCCTTGCGAGCGTTGGCGGTGCGAAGCGCGGTGTAATGGTCGGCGATCTCCGTCCGGAGGTAGACCAAGTGGTCGTCGGCGTCGGAGAGCTGGTACCCGACCTTGGCCAAGGACGTCTGGAGGGTTTTGATGCGCGCCTGGATCTCGCTGAGGGTCATCGCGTGAGCCCCGACTTGAGGGACCACCAGCACGACCATCGCTGTTGCGATGGCGGCCGCGACGGTTCTAGTCCGGGTCCTCATGGGCCTTCGGCGCAGCGGCCCAGACTCGGTTGTGCGAGGGTAGTAGGGGCCGGCTACTGGGCGGTAAGGCTGCCAGAGGGTGAGTGAAGGGTCAAATCAGGGTGGCAAAACCGCTGACGGGGGCGTCAGGCCGTCAAAAGGCCTTGTGCGCGGGCCTCTTAGCGTTGACGGCTTGCACAACCGGCGGCTCTCCGGCCGTGACGTCGCCCGATTTGGTCGGATTTAACCGTCGCTACCTTGTCGACGTGCTTTCACCGGGGGATATCCCCCCGATCACGCGCCCTGTGATGGGTTCATTGGGCGCCGCAGCCGAGTGGCTCGGGTCGGACGCGCCGGTGATCGTCGTGCGCGACGGGAAGAGCGCGCGCGCATACCCATTGGCCATCCTCGAGCAGCATGAAGTTGTGGACGAGACGATCGCCGGCGTCCCGGTCGCGATCACGTACAGCCCGATCGCCAACGCGGCGGTCGTCTTCGACCGGCGCGTGCGCAACCTGACGCTGACGTTCGCGACGTCGGGCAAGGTGTACCTCGGCGACATGGTGATGTACGACCGCGAAACCAAATCG
>Ga0209577_10003746_pt1 | contig 14310 bp, 19 predicted proteins | sample GraSoiAngelo_109_FD_185874 | JGI IMG/M metagenome (GOLD analysis project Ga0209577, IMG submission 185874) | Grasslands soil microbial communities from the Angelo Coastal Reserve, California, USA - 14_0903_12_20cm (SPAdes) (version 2) | ecosystem: Environmental > Terrestrial > Soil > Grasslands...
GGTCGTCGTCCCCAAGCTCGAGCAGCTGCAGAAGGAAGGCGAAGCCGGCTACGCCAAGATCAACCAGTACACGCGTTACCTCACCGTCGCGCTTGCCGCCGCGCAGTCGACGGGCTATGCGTACCTGTTCAAGCGGGCGGGCAACCTGAACGCCGACACGGGCCGCATCGTCCTCATCGTCGTCACGCTCACCGCCGGCACCACGCTGCTGATGTGGATGGGCGAGCTGATCACGAAGCGCGGTGTCGGCAACGGCATCTCGCTGCTGATCTTCGCGTCGATCCTCTCGTCGGCGCCGACCGGAATTGCCGCCTGGTACAACGGCGGCACGATGGAGCGGCTGTTCTTCCCGCTCGTCGCGGTCGGGATCGTGGCCGCCGTCGTCTTCATCCAGGAAGGCCAGCGCCGCATCCCCATCCAGTACGCGAAGCGGATGGTCGGCCGCCGGCAGACCGCTGGCGGCTCCACCTACATGCCGCTGCGCGTGAACATGGCCGGCGTCATCCCGGTCATCTTCGCGGCGGCCGTGATGGCGTTCCCGCCGACGATCGCGCAGTTCTTCCCGACGACGCAGAGCTGGATCAATGCGCACTTCTCCTACGGGTCGCTGCTCTACATCGGCCTCGAAGGCGTGCTGATCGTCGTCTTCACCTACTTCTACACGGCCGTGCAGTTCAACCCGGTCGACCAGGCCGACAACCTGCGTCGCTACGGCGGCTACATCCCCGGGATCAGGCCCGGACCGCCGACTGCCCAGTACCTCGACCGCGTGCTGACGCGGCTGACCCTGCCGGGGTCGCTCTACCTGGCGGCGGTTGCAGTGCTGCCGAGCATCTTCATCAAGTACGGCGGCTTCTCGCAGGCGACGTCGCGCGCGCTCGGCGGCACGTCCGTGCTGATCGTCGTCGGCGTCGCGCTCGACACGATGCGCCAGATGGAGTCGCAGATGATGGCGCGCTCCTACGAAGGCTTCCTGAAGTAGCCCGATGCCGTTGAACATTCTGTTGCTCGGCCCGCAGGGCGCGGGCAAGGGCACGCAGGCGAAGCGCATCTCGGCCGAGTACGGCATTCCGCACGTCGCGAGCGGCGAGATCCTGCGCGCGGAGATGCAGGCGGGCACGGAGCTCGGCCGGCGCGTGAAGGACGTCTACGACCGCGGTGACCTCGTCTCGGACGACCTGATGATCGAGCTGATCCGGATCCGGCTCGAGCAGCCGGACACGGAGAACGGGTTCGTCCTCGACGGTTTCCCGCGGACGACCGTGCAGGCGGAGGCGCTCGACTCCATGTTCGCCGAGATCGGCCGCTCGTTCAGCGTCGTGTTCGCGCTGCAGATCCCGGACGAGGTTGCGTTCGAGCGGCTGCGCCGGCGCGCCGAGCTCGAGGGCCGGGCGGACGACACCGACGCGGCGATCCGGCGGCGGCTGGAGAATTACCACCGCGAGACCGAGCCGCTGATCGAGTACTACCGCGTGCGCGGTAACTTGGTCCCTATCCACGGCGATCGCAGCGAGAACGAGGTGTTCGCCGAGATCCAGTCAGCGTTGGAACAGGTACCCGCTTGATCATCAGAAAATCGGCCCAGGAAATCGAAGGCATGGCGCGCGCCGGCGAGCTCGTCGCCGAGACGATCGCGCTGCTCGGTGAGCACGTCCAGCCCGGCATCACGACCGGCGAGCTCGACCGGATCGCCGAAGACTTCATCCGCGAGCACGGCGGCGTACCGACCTCGAAGGGTTACCGGGGCTTCCCGGCGGCGACATGCATCTCGCCGAACGCAATGGTCGTCCACGGCATTCCGGGCGAGCACCGGGTCGAGGAGGGCGACCTGATCTCGGTGGACGTCGGCATCACGCTCGACGGGCTCGTGGCCGACAGCGCGTACACCTTCGCCGTCGGCGAGATCGACCCGGAGGCGCAGCGGCTGCTCGAGGTCGGCAAGCAGGCGCTCGAGGCGGGCATCGAGCGGGCGCAGCCGGGAAATCGCGTCGGCGACATCTCGCACGCGGTCCAGAAGGTCGTCGAGGGCGCAGGCTTCTCCGTGGTTCGCTCGCTCGTCGGCCACGGCGTCGGCCGCTCCTACCACGAGGAGCCCCAGGTGCCGAACTTCGGCGAGGCCGGCCGCGGGCCGCTCCTCCAGGCGGGGATGACGCTTGCGATCGAGCCGATGATCACCGCGGGGCGGCCGGATGTCTTCCTCCACGACGACGAATGGTCGATCTCGACCCAGGACGGCTCCCTGGCGGCCCACTTCGAGCACACCGTGGGCCTCATGGACGGCGGCCCACGCGTCCTGACCCGGGCGAAAACGCCTGCAAAGGCTGGTTTGCTACCATAATTTGTTCGCGGCGGGCCGTCCCGCCGTGTTTTCGTGCGCACGTACAGAAAGGCGAATTGGCGAACAAAGAAGAGAAGATCGAGGTCGAAGGCGAGATCACCGAGGCGCTCCCGAGCACGATGTTCCGGGTGCAGATCGACGGTGGTCACTCAGTCCTTGCCACCATCTCCGGGAAGATGCGCAAGCACTACATCCGCATCCTTCCGGGCGACAAGGTGAAGGTGGAGCTGTCGCCTTACGACCTGACCCGCGGCCGGATTACCTACAGGCACCGATAGGACACGAATGAAAGTACGAGCCTCAGTCAAGACCATGTGCGAGCGCTGCCGCGTGATCAAGCGGCACCGTAAGACCATGGTCATCTGCACCAACCCGCGACACAAGCAAAGGCAGGGGTAGTCACTTGGCGCGAATTGCCGGAGTCAATCTCCCGAACCAGAAGCGGCTCGAGATCGGGCTGACGTACATCTACGGAATCGGCCAGCCGACGGCGCGCAAGGTCGCAGCCGCGCTCGGCCTCAACGCCGATACCAAGATTCGTGACCTCACCGACGACGAGGTCACGAAGTTGCGCCAGTACATCGACGAGAACCTCCAGGTGGAGGGCGACCTGCGGCGCGAGCGCTCGCAGTCGATCAAGCGTCTCGGCGAGATCGGCGCGTACCGGGGGATCCGCCACCGCCGCGGCCTCCCGGTGAACGGCCAGCGCACGCGCACCAACGCCCGCACCCGCAAGGGCCCGGCGAAGACGGTCAGCCGGGGCAAGAAAGCAACGGCGAAGACGTAAATGGCACCGCCTCGGAAGACAGCGGCCCGCGGCCGCACGCGTCGCCGTGTGCGCAAGAACATCGCCATCGGGCAGGCGCACATCAAGACGTCGTTCAACAACACGATCGTGGCGCTGACCGACAAGGACGGCAACGTGATCGCGTGGGAGTCCGCCGGCAGCGCCGGCTTCAAGGGCTCGCGCAAGTCGACGCCGTTCGCGGCGCAGGTCACCGCCGACTCGTGCGCGCGCAAGGGGATGGAGCACGGCCTGCAGAAGGTCGAGGTGTTCGTCAAGGGGCCCGGCTCCGGCCGCGAGACGGCGATTCGCTCGCTGCAGGCGGCGGGGCTCGAGATCCTCGGCGTCAAGGACGTGACGCCGCAGGCGCACAACGGGGTTCGCCCGCGGAAGCGGCGGAGGGTCTAGTGGCACGCGACCGCTCACCCAAGTGCAAGCAGTGCCGTCGCGAGGGCATGAAGCTGTTCCTCAAGGGTGAGCGCTGCCTGACGGAGAAGTGCGCGATCGAGCGCCGGTCCTATCCGCCGGGCGAGCACGGCCGCGGCCGGATCAAGCAGTCGGAGTACCTGCTGCAGCTGCGCGAGAAGCAGAAGGCACGTCGCTACTACGGCCTGCTCGAGAAGCAGTTCCGCACGTACTACGCGAAGGCGACCAAGGCGACGGGCGTCACGGGCGAGGCGTTGCTGCGCATGCTCGAGACGCGTCTCGACAACGTCGTCTACCGGCTCGGCTTCGCCGCGTCGCGCGCCCAGGCGCGCCAGCTCGTCCGCCACGGCCACTTCCAGGTCAACGGCCGGCGCGTGAACATCCCCAGCTACCAGGTCAAGCCGGACGACATCATCACGATGTCGCCGGGGTCGTCGGCCCAGCAGGTCATCCGGGATGCGACCGACCTGACCGCGTCGGTGGCGCCGTGGCTGCAGGCCGACCACGACGGCCTGACCGGAAAGATCCTCAAGTGGCCGGAGCGGTCGGAAATCGACACGCCGGTCCAGGAATCACTCATCGTCGAGCTCTACTCGAAGTAGAAAGGAACACGTTGGCAACACGCACAAGCCTGATGGAATTCCAGATCCCGAGGATCGTCCACGAGGAAGTGGACGAGCAGCGCGGGGTCTTCGAGATCGAGCCGCTCGACCGCGGCTTCGGTTACACGTTCGGGAACTCGCTGCGCCGCGTGCTGCTCTCCTCGCTGGAGGGCGCCGCGGTCACCTCGGTCAAGATCGAGGGGATCTCGCACGAGTTCACGACGCTGCAGGGCGTCCGCGAGGACGTCACCGACATCATCCTCAACCTCAAGAGCCTCGTCTGCCGCCTCCACGGTGACTCGCCGGAGATCGAAGTGCACGTCGCGAAGCGCGGCGCGGGCACCGTCAAGGCGTCCGACATCGAGGCACCGGCGGAGCTCGAGATCCTCAACCAGGACCTCGAGATCGCTCACCTGTCCGAGAAGGGCAAGCTGGAGATGACGCTGACGATCGGCCGCGGACGCGGCTACGTTCCGGCGGAGCTGAACCGCGGGCCCGAGCACACGATCGGCGTCATCCCGATCGACTCGATCTTCTCGCCCGTGCGGCGTGTCGCGTACGACGTCGAGGCGGCGCGTGTCGGTCAGCGCACCGACTACGACAAGCTGCGGCTGGACGTCACGACGGACGGTTCGCTGTCGCCGAAGGACGCGATCGCGCAGGCTTCGGAGATCCTGATCAAGCAGCTGGCGATCTTCACCGACCTCGACCGCATCGAGGGCTTCGGCGAGGCCGCGGCCACTGACGGCGCACCCGCGGAGATGCCGCTCGCGCACGGGATGGAGAACTTCCCGATCGAGGAGCTCGAGCTCGGTGTCCGCTCGTACAACTGCCTCAAGCGGGTCGGGATCGAGACGATCGGCGACCTGGTCGTGAAGACCGAGGCCGAGCTCGCGGCGATCCCGAACTTCGGCAAGAAGTCGGTCGAGGAGGTCAAGGAGACGCTGTCCGCGCACGGCCTGACCCTGCGCGGCGACGAGAGCGGGAACGGCGGGCTGTGACCCTACCGGCCGCACTTCGCGGCGCCGCGCCCGCGATCACGCTGCGCGATCCTGCGTCCTCAGTCGCACTCGGGCAACACAGCCCGAGTGCTCCCTGCGTCCTTGTCTCGCTTGGTGCTCGCGACCGCGGCATCCACGAGCGCGACCGGCAGGGTCACTGATGCGCCACCGTCGCGCAGGCAAGAAGCTCGGGCGCGACGCGTCGCACCGCAAGGCGCTGTACTCGAATCTCGCCGGCGCGCTGATCGAGCACGGCCGGATCAAGACCACCGAGGCGAAGGCCAAGGCGGTGAAGCCGTTCGCGGAGCAGATGATCACGCTCGGCAAGCGCGGTGACCTCCACGCCCGGAGGCTCGCGCTCGCCGAGCTGCGCTCCCAGGACGTCGTCCACCAGCTGTTCGCCGACGTGGCGCCGCGGTTCGCCGGTCGCCCGGGCGGTTACACGCGGATCGTGAAGCTCGGCCCGCGCAACGGCGATTCGGCCGAGATGGTGTACCTGGAGCTCGTCGACTACGAGCCGGCCGGCACACTGCCGGCTTCCCCTGCGTAGACGACGGGCGGAGCCGGTCGACTGAAGGTCGGCGCCGACGAGTCGGCGCCTCAGCCTCGTAGTCTTTCGACATGCTGTTGCTCGGCGGCATCCTGCTGGCCGTGTTCGTCGTGCCCTGGCCGTGGGGGATCGCCACCGTCATCGGCGGCGGGCTGCTCGACATCGGCGAGTCGCTGGTGCTGCTGCGCTGGTCGAAGCGGCGGCGGTCGCCGGTCGGCGCCGAGGCGCTCGTCGGCCAGCGGGCCGTCGTCAGCTCCTCGTCCCCGCTGCAAGTACGTGTCGCGGGGGAGCTGTGGGAGGCACGCTCGGACGAGCGGCTACGCGACGGAGACGAAGTCGTCGTCCGCGTAGTGGACGGGTTGACGCTCGAGGTCAGCCGGCAGAGCCGAGCGCCGCGCTGACGGCGGCAATGATGATCCCGCCCAGCGTGACCGACGCAAGCGCGCGAATGAAGTTGACCTCGAAGAAGCGCCAGCGCAACCAGGCCAGGATCAGCAGTTCGAGCGCCACGACTGCGATCGCCGAGAAGATCGCCGCGCGGTAGTGCGGGATCAGGAACGGCAGAGTGTGCAGGATGCCGCCGACGAACGTACCGACGCCGGTGATGCCGCCGCGCACGAGCGGGCTCCCGCGTCCGGTGAACTCGCCCGTGTCGGACAGACCTTCGGAGAACGCCATCGAGATGCCGGCGCCGAATGCGGTCGCGAGGCCGGCGATGAACGCGAAGTGCGGTTTGTGCGTGACGACGGCGACCGAGAAGATCGGCGCGAGCGTCGAGAGCGAGCCGTCGATCAAGCCGACCATCGCCGGCTGCACGCGCTGCAAGAGGAAGGCCTGCTTGTCGGTCACGAGCTAGAGTATATCAATCAGAGCGCAAGATGGCAGAGCATAAGGCATTCCTGACAAACGACGTCAGGGGTGCCTGACGTGCGCCTGAAGCTGACCGCCGAGTACGACGGCACCGATTTCCGAGGCTGGGCGGCGCAACCCGCCTTGCGGACGGTCGAAGGCGAGCTGCGAGCAGCGCGCGCGGCCGTGTTTCCGTCCCACGACAAGCTCGCGGTCGCAGGGCGGACGGATACGGGCGTGCACGCACTCGGCAACGTGGTCAGCGTCGATGTCGACGGCGGGCCTCCGGTTGCGCGCGCGGCGGAGGCCCTGAACGCGGCGCTGTCGGATGACGTCGCGATCGTGCGCGTCGAGGAAGCTGGATCCGACTTCCACGCGCGCCATTCCGCGCAGTCGCGGAGCTACCGCTACCGCATCTGGCGACGGCGGGCGCCCTCACCGTTCGAGCAAGCACGCTCGTGGTGGTATGCACGCCCGCTCGACGAGGAACGGCTCGCCGACGCGGCGGACCTTTTGCTGGGTGAGCACGACTTCCGCGCGTTCACACCGACGGAGACACAGCACGATGTGTTCGTGCGCAACGTGCTGCGAACCGAGTGGCACCGTCGCGGCGACGCGCTCGAGTTCGAGATCACCGCGGACAGCTTCTTACGGCACATGGTGCGCACGCTCGTCGGGACGATGGTGGAGCTGCACCCGGAGCAGATCGCACCGCTCCTGGCCGGCCGGCCGCGCGGCGAGGCGGGCTCGACTGCGCCGCCGTGGGGCCTGTACCTCGAACGAGTCGACTACTGAATGCCAATTGCGTCTCTTAAAATCCGGGAGTGAAGCGGCTGCTGCGCACTAGACGGGCTCCGACGTTGAGCGGCGAGGAGAAGGCGTTCGTTCGACGAATCGAGGCCGCCCGGGAGACGCTCGAAGCGTCGCTGGAACAAGTCGAGGTCGTCGACTACGGGGCCGGCCCCGCCGGGGAACGGACGAGCGAGGAAATGGCGCGCGGCGTTCTGGCCCGGCGGTCGGTCGCCGAGGTGTGCCGCACATCGAGCAAGCCACCCCAGGCGGCGGCGTTGCTCTTCGAACTCGTCCGCCGGCGGAAGCCGCGGAAGTGCCTCGAGCTCGGCACTTGTCTCGGAATCTCCGCGGCGTATCAGGCCTCCGCTTTGACGCTGAACAAGGGCGGCTCGCTCATCACCCTCGAGGGAGCGCCTGCATTGGCGGACCGCGCCCGAAGCGTCCTGGACGAGCTCGGTCTCGGTCGCCTAGTGGACGTACGGGTCGGTCGCTTCCGCGACCTCCTACCCGCTGTACTCAGCGAAGGGCCATTCGATCTCGCCTTCATCGACGGTCACCACGACGAGGACGCAACCCTCGAATACTTTCGGGAAATCGTTCCGGCGATGAGCTCGAACGGGATGATGGTGTTCGACGACATCGGCTGGTCGGAAGGAATGCAGCGGGCCTGGCGAACGATCCGCTCGGACCAGGCGATCGTTTCGAGCGAAGAGCGAATGGGCCTCGGTCTCGTCGTCCTGAAGTAGCGCCACGGGGATGGCTGACTCTTTCCTTGTCACGGAAGTTCCGGGCCCGCAGTGGGACCGGGCGCGGCCGCGGCGCGAGCAGGACGGCTGGGACGAGCACGCGTCATTCGTCGACGGACTTGTGAGCGAGGGTCTCGTCGTGCTCGGCGGGCCGCTCGGCGATCCGGACTTCGGGCCAGCTCTGCTGGTCTTCCATGTGGAGAGCGAGGACGAGATCCGGAGACGTCTCGCGGACGACCCCTGGCTGGACACGATCCTGACGGTCGAGAGCATCCAGCGCTGGTCGATCTGGGTCGGCATACCACCTGGCTAGCATCAACTCCATGCGTTTCCCGGTCGTGCTCTTCGACCTCGACGGCACGGTGATCGACTCCGGCGCGATCATCCTTGCCTCCATGCGGCACGCTGCCAAGGAGGTGCTGGGCGCCGAGCCGCCCGACGAGCTGCTGATGGCGGCGGTCGGCGGGCCGGGACTCGAGGCACAGATGCAGGCGCTCGCGCCCGATCGCGTGGAGGAGCTCGTCAGCGTCTACCGCGCCCACAACGAGCCCTTGCACGACGAGCTCGTCTGCTGCGCCGGCATGGAGGACGTCCTCGTCCGGCTCAAGGACGAAGGCCGCCGCCTGGGCATCGTCACGGCGAAGCGGCGCGCGACCGTCGATCTGGCGTTCAACGTCCTGCCCTTGCGTCATTTGTTCGAGACCGTCGTCGGCGGTGACGAGACCGGGCGTCACAAGCCGGATCCGGAGCCGCTGCTGCTCGCGGCTGAGCGGCTGAGCGCCGAGCCGGGCGAATGTGCATACGTCGGCGACTCGCCGTTCGACATTCGCGCCGCGAAGGCGGCCGGCATGCATGCGGTCGCCGTGACGTGGGGCGGCATCCACGACCGCGCGAAGCTCGAGGCCGAACGTCCCGATGCGATCGTCGACACCGCGGAGCAGTTGTATGGCGTCCTCTAAGGCGGCGCCGGCAAGCGGCGCCGCGGCGTCCTCTAAGACGGCGTCGTCCGCGAAGCGCGCGGCCGAGCTGCGCGACGTCCTCGACTACCACCTCTACCGCTACCACGTCCTCGACGACCCAGAGATCACCGACGCCGAGTACGATCGCCTCTTCGACGAGCTGGTCCAGCTCGAGGAGGCGAATCCCGACCTCGTCACGCCGGACTCGCCGACGCAGCGTGTCGGCGCGCCGCCGTCGGACAAGTTCCAGAAGGTCGAGCACCCGAGCCCGATGGGCTCGCTCGAGAAGGTCACGACCGACGAGGCGCTCGAGAAGTGGCACCAGGACGTGTGCAAGCGGCTCGGGACGTCCGATGTCGCGTACGTCACCGAGCCGAAGATCGACGGGCTCTCGATCAACCTCATCTACGAGGGCGGTGCGTTGACGCGCGGCGCGACGCGCGGCGACGGCTACCGCGGCGAGGACGTCACCGTCAACCTCAAGACGATCAAGGCGATCTCGCTCCGCATGCAGGTGCAGGACGGTGAAGTGCCGCCGCCGCTGCTGGAGGTTCGCGGCGAGGTCTATCTTCCGCTGAGCGGCTTCAACGAGCTCAACGAACGGCTGATCGCGGAGGGGAAGAAGCCGACGCCCAACCCCCGCAACGCGGCGGCCGGCTCGCTGCGCCAGAAGGACTCGTCGATCACCGCGCAGCGGCCGCTGTCGATCTGGATCCACGGGCTCGGAATGAAGGACGGGCTCCCCGCCGAGGGCCACTGGGAAGCGCTGCAGTGGCTCCGCGAGCACGGCTTCCGCACGAACCCGTACGCCGAGCGGCACGATTCGGTCGAGTCGGTCGCGCGCGCGTGTCGCGAATGGGAGAAGAAGCGCATTCAGCTCGACTACGAGATCGACGGGATCGTGATCAAGGTCGACTCGTTCGAGCACGAGCGTCGCCTCGGCTCGCTGCACGAGCGCCCGCGGTGGGCGCGCGCCTACAAGTGGGCGCCGATGACGGCGCAGACGAAGCTGAACAAGATCCTGATCCGGGTCGGCCGCACCGGTGCGCTCAACCCGTGGGCCATGCTCGAGCCGGTCGAGGTCGGCGGCGTCACGGTCTCGCGCGCGACGCTGCACAACGAGGAGGACATCAACCGGAAGGACATCCGCGAAGGCGACATCGTCGTCGTCCAGCGCGCCGGCGACGTGATCCCGCAAATCGTCGGCCCGGCGGGCGAGCACCAGCCCGGCACGAGGCGGTTCAGGATGCCGAAGCGGTGCCCACTTTGCGGCACGGACGTGGTCAAGCCCGAGGGCGAGGCGATGCACCGTTGTCCGAACAGGGCGTGTCCGTCACGCGGGCTCGAGTCACTGATCAACTGGGTCCAGGCCGCGGCGGACATCGAAGGCGTCGGCGAGCAATCGGTGCGCCGGCTCTGGGATCTTGGCCTCGTCCGTTCGGTCCCGGAGCTCTACCGGCTGACGAAGGAGCAGCTGATGGAGCTCGACGGCTACGGCGAGATCTCGGCGACAAACGCGATCGAGTCGATCCAGGCGTCGAAGCAGGTGCCGTTCAACCGCGTGCTGTTCGGGCTCAACATCCCGGACGTCGGCTGGGTCACCGCCGTCAACCTCGCGCGCCACTTCGAGGACGTCGACCGCCTGATGCACGCGAGCCAGGAGGAGATCGAGGAGGTCGAGGGGATCGGGCCCGAGCGCGCCGAGGCGATCGCGGAATGGTTCTCCGACAAGGCGAACCGCGACCTCGTCGCCGACCTGCGCTCCCTCGGGCTGCGCTTCGAGATCGGCGACGAACTGAAACCCGTCGAGGGCCCGCTGACGGGCCAGACCTACGTGATCACCGGGACGCTGGAGGCGTTCACGCGCGACGAGGCGGCGGCGGCGCTCGAGGCGAAGGGCGCGAAGGTGCTGAATTCCGTCTCGGGCAAGACGACCGCCCTGGTCGTCGGCGAGGAACCGGGCAACTCGAAGCTCTCGAAGGCGCGCAAGCTCGACGTCCCCCTCCTGACGGAGCCCGAGCTGGTCGACCTACTGCGCCGCTAGCACCTGCACGAAGCGGTCCTGCGCGCGACGCGCCCACCAGTACGAGAGCGGGTGCCCGTTCTGCAGGACGGTGAAGAGGAAGCGCGTGCTGACGTAGCCGGACAGCGCGGAGGCGATGTCCGTCGTCCCAGTCTTCGCCAGCACTCGCCCGCGTGCGGGCGGCGTGCGCAACCGGTCCTCGAGCGTCCCGTTGACTCCGGCGACCGGCAGCGCGGCGACGAACACGGGCCGGACAGCAGGGTCGGCCCAGGCCACTTTCAGGATTCCGGTCAGCGCGTTGGCCGTCAGCCGGTCGAGTCGCGACAGGCCTGAGCCGTCGACGATGCGGACACCAGCCAGCGGCACGCCTGCCTGCGACAAGGCCTGTGTCACGACGGCCGCCCCGGCGGCGCTCGTGCCGCGGTCCGACTCGACCGCGCCGAGCTGCTTCAGCAACACCTCGGCCGTGAAGTTGTCGCTCTCGCGGTCCATGAAGCGGATGATGCTGGCGAGCGGCGGCGACTCGACCTGGGCAATCGGAATCGAGAAGTCGCCCACCTCGCCGAGCTTGACCGGGCCGTCGACGGCGACGCCGGCCGCGCGCAGCACAGTCCGAAACGCGGTCGCGGCTGCCAACGCCGGCGAGCGGGTCACGTAGGGGCCGACACGGGCGCGGTTCACGACCAGCGCCGACAGCGGGGGCGACTCCTCGACGTAGAAGCTCGGCTTCCAGCCGGCGACCGTCCGCCGGGTGTCGAAATACGACTCGTCGCCGACGATGCCGCCGACGACGCGCCGGATGCCGTACGCGCGCACCTGTGCGGCGAGCGACCTCAAGCCCGCCGTGGACAGCGTCGGATCGCCGCCGCCGCGCAGCACCAGCGTGCCCGTGAAGGTCGTGCCGTCCTGCTGGCCTTCGCCCAGCACGTCGGTCTCGATGCGGTACGACGCGCCGAGCGTCGCCAGCGCCGCAAAGGTCAGGGGCAGCTTCTCGTTCGACGCCGGCGCCAACGGGAGGGCAGGATTCTGCGCGTACAGGACCTCGCCGGACGCGAGATCGAGGGCGATCGCGGCGGAACGGGCCGGCGCGACATGCGGGACGCGCAGGGCTTTGGCGAGCCGCAGCTGCAGCGGCGTGTCCTGTGCCGTCGCGACGACAGGGGCCACGAGCGAGGCCAACGCGACCAGGAGGGCGAGGCGGAGGCGAGTCACGCGGAATCCATTTTTCGAGCGCGCAGTGGAGGAGTCAAGATGGGCCTGCCGAGGGCGGAAGATAGTCCACGCGGCCCATGCGGCTCGGGCTGGGAACGCAGATACTTGTGCCACTCGCTCACAAGCCCCTCTGAAGGCCGCCGTGATCCACGACGACATACGCATTCTGCTCGAAGCCCCGCCCACGGGCGACGACGCGCCGAGTCTCGACCACATCGAGCACACCCTCACGAGTGGATACGCACGAGCGCTCGCGATCGAGGCCGAGCGGCTCGGGATCGAGCGGAGGCTCGCCGACGTCGCGGCCCGCCTGGGCGACGAGACGACCGACGAGGACGCATCGGAGCTGGCGCGCCTCGGTCAGCGCCTGTCGGCCGCCGACACCGATCTCACCCGGCTGCGGGCACTCCTCGTGTCGCTTCGAACCCGCGCGGACGAAGTCCGCGCCACTGCGGCCTAGTCGAGGGCCGCCGCCACTTCTACCAAGCTCGGACGGCCTCTATGCGGCGCCGCAAGCGAACGCCTTAGACGATTCCGCTCCTGACCGCGTAGACAGCCGCCTGGATGCGGTTGTCGATCTGCAGCTTCATCAGGATGTTCGAGATGTGGTTCTTGACCGTCTTCGGGCTGATGTGGAGCTCGCCGGCGATCATCGCGTTGTCCTTGCCGTTCGCGATCAGCTTGAGCACCTCGATCTCCCGATCGGAGAGCTCGGCGCGGATCGTCGTCTCGATCTCCGGCTGGCGGCTCGACGCGCGGACGCGCTGCAGCACCTTCGACGCGATCGTCGGGGAGATCAGCGACTCCCCCATCGACGCGGCGCGGATGCCGGCGATCAGCTCCTGGATCGAGGAGTCCTTGAGCAGATAGCCGCAGGCGCCGGCCAGGATCGCGTCGATGACGTCGTTGTCCTGATCCGAGATCGTCAACATCAAGACGCGCGTCAGCGGGGCGATCGTCGAGATGTGGCGCGTGGCCTCGACGCCGCCCATGCCGGGCATGTTCAGGTCCATGACGACGACGTCGGGAGCCAGTTCGCGCACGATCTTCAGCGCCTCCTGTCCGGCGGAGGCCTCGCCGACGATCTGGACGCCCTCGTCCTCGAGTAGGTTGCGCAGCCCGCTGCGGAAGAGGTCGTGGTCATCCACGATCAGGACGCGGACGTCCTCCAGCGCCGTCTGGTCCAGACTCGTGGGAGTGCTCATTCTGCGCGTTCCTCGGACACTCGCCTGCGGAAAAGTCTAATGAAGGGTAATCGTCACTGTGCGCCGGCCCCAGGCAAGCGCGTCCGCCAGGGTCGGGAACCAGAGATCGATCGTGTAACCGGAGACCGCGCTGCCCGTGTCCGCTGCGACACCCTCGCCGTAGCCGGGAATGGTCATGCGCGTGCCGAGGGGGATCACGGCCGGGTCGACGGCGACGACGCCGAATCCGACCGGTAGGCCCGTTGCCGTGTGACCGGGCAGGCAGTACCCGGTGGCCGTGACGGTGATCGTCTGGGCGCTCACGAAGACCGGCGGGCCGGAGCTCACAGCTCTGGCTTGCACGGCCTGCGCGCGCTTGACGACATGCCGGGCGCGGGTGTCGAGCCTGGCGATCTGACGCGCCGTCAGTCTCCGCTGCTGCGCCAGGGAGGCGAGGTACGAAATCCGCTGGCCGCGGGCTGCGGTCAATGCGGCCGTCGTCCGCTCGGCCCGCGTCTCGAGCGCGCGCACCTCGCGCACGCGTGACGCGAGCACGCCGGCCAGGCGCGCGAGCTCCGCCCTGCCCTGATGTGCATCGGCGACCGTGCTCGCATCGTGCCGCGCATCCTGATCGAGCTGATTGAGGCGCGTCACCGCGTCGTCGAGCGACGACGACCCGAGCAGGATCGCGATCGCATTCGGCTCGCCGTTCTCGTAGAGCGTGCGCAAACGGCTGCCGAGCTGGCGCTGCGAGATGCGCAGGTTGCGTGCGACGACCGCGAGCTCGCGGCGAATCTGCGTCTGCTGTGCACGCAACCCATCCGCGCGCGTGTGAAGCTGCACG
>Ga0209577_10003749_pt1 | contig 14306 bp, 15 predicted proteins | sample GraSoiAngelo_109_FD_185874 | JGI IMG/M metagenome (GOLD analysis project Ga0209577, IMG submission 185874) | Grasslands soil microbial communities from the Angelo Coastal Reserve, California, USA - 14_0903_12_20cm (SPAdes) (version 2) | ecosystem: Environmental > Terrestrial > Soil > Grasslands...
GGCGGAGCGATGGGCCCAGGCTGCTCGACGATCGGGATGAAGTCCGACGGTGGGAGCAGTCCCAGCTCTGGATGCTGCCAGCGGACGAGTCCCTCGGCGGCACGCGGTTGGGAGCTGTAGATGTCGACGATCGGCTGGAAATGGACGACGAACTCGTCGGCCGCGAGCGCCCGGCGGAAATCGGTCAGCACCGTGAGCCGGCGCACCGAGTGACGGTCGAGCTTTGCGGAGTAGAACTGGTGGCTGGCGTGCTCGTCCTTGGCCGCGTACATCGCGACGTCCGCCCGCCTCAGCAGCGAGTGCACGTCTTCGCCATCGCGCGGGAACCGGGCGATGCCGACGCTGGCGCCGACCTCGAGCGTCATGTGATCGACGGCGACGGGCTCGCTGACGCACGCGATCAGCATGGTCGCGATCTCGGCGAGGACCCACGGGTCGTCCGTCCGGGCGGCGGGCAGCACCGCGAACTCGTCGCCTCCGAGCCGGGCGATGATGCCGTCGTCGCCGACGGCCGCCCGCAACCGGGGGCCCAGGTCGCGCAGCAGGACGTCGCCGTAGTGGTGCCCGAGCGTGTCGTTGATCTCCTTGAAGCGGTCGAGGTCGATCAGCATCAACGCAAACGGGTTGCCGCTGGCGCCTGAGGCGGCGATCTGCTCCTCGACCGCAGTGTGGAGGCGCTGGCGATTGGCCAAGCCGGTGAGCTCGTCGGTCGTCGCCTTGCGCTGGAGCTCCTCCGCTCTGCGCTGGGAGGTGAGCAGCTCGCCGACAAGGTATTGGAAGATCGCCAGCGTGACGAGCAGCACGACGATCCCAACCGCTCCCGTCTGGACGACGAAGTACAGCGCGATCGTCGTCAGCACCGCCGAGAACAGCTCGGCCGAGAGAATCGGGATGAACATCTCGCGGAGCTTCGGCAGGAACGGCGCAGAATCGAGATACGACTGGTAGCCGACCACCCCGGCGAAGTTCACGATCAGCGTGACCGCGAACGTGGGGAGCATGAGGAAGTAGTAGCCGGCCTCGTTCGGGCCGATGTGGCCGAGGCGCGTCACCGCCCCGAAGAACAGCCCGCTCGCGAGCGGGAACCACAGGAAAGTCACCAGGTTGTTGCGGAGATAGTGAGGCGCCTCACGCCACCGGAACCAGCCCACGGCCACCGTCAGCATGCCGATCAGCGCCGCCGGGGCGGGACCGTAGAGTGCCGCCGCGAGCACGGTCCCGAGCGCCATTCCGGAGAACTTGATCTTGCTCGAGCCGGAGTGCACGGACATCAGATCGCTGCCCACTGAGAAGATCGCGACCGCCAGCAGCGGCCACACGGGCCAGCGATCCCAGCTCCAGGTCAGGGCAGCCGCCAAGGCCGCGAGCATCACGGCAGCCGCTTGTAAGAGGATGACCCCCCTGCCAGGCCGTATTACCGACGTGGCGAAGCTATCCATGCAGCCCCTTTATCGGCCGGCGGGGGCGAAACCTGAACTCGTGTCCAAAAAATCGCCGCCGACGCTCAAGTTATTAGAGCGACCGGCCGATCTTATCCATCAGCAGCAAAGGGGGGCCCGGGTGCAGCGGGCCCCTTTGAAATCCAATCACCCACCTCGACCGACCACGGATTCCTCCTTCCCTGGGGTTTCGTGCGGGTTGAACTGGCTAAGCGGACAACTTCAGCTTAGTTCAGCCTCTGGACGGCCGCATTCGAACATTCGTCCACTTTCAGGGCGAAACATTCGTCCAATCCTGGGCGAATGCCTCACGGTGCGATCTCGGCGGTTGGGCTGCGCGTCCCGCTTGCAACCGCGGGCGGGACGCGCAGACGGGAACGCTTGCGCGGCCGGAAGGAGTCAGGGAGCGACCGGGCTCGGCTCGGTCGCCTCGGCGCTGAGCGGCGGTTCGGGCATGGCCGCGTAGCGTCGGAGCGTCACCCACACCGCGGCGCCCGTCGCGAGCGCTCCCGCGCCTCCCACCGCGAGCGCGGCTCGCGGGCCGGCGGCCGCAGCCAGCGCGCCGCCCAGCAGGATGCCGACGCCCGGCACCCCTTGGATGATCGATTCGTTGAGCCCCATCATCAGCGCCATCCACCCGGGCTTCACGGCCTCCTGCAGGGCGGTGCGAGTGGCCACGAACATCGTCCCGTTGCCGACGCCGGCGATCGCGGCGCCTCCGATCGCCACCGCGAGCACCGGAGCGATCGCCATCACAACGAACCCGAGCCCCAGGCACACGGTGCCCAGGGTGATCAGCCCTCTCGCCGAGAGGCGCCGCCAGCGAGCGTAGATCGCGCTGCCGATCACCGCGCCCGCGCCCCAAGCCGAGAGCAGAGCGCCGTAGCCGCCGGCGCCTCCGTGCAGCGTGTGGTCAGCCAGCACGACCTCCACCGGGATCGGGATCGCGACGAACAGCATCGATACGGCCTGGAGGCTCAGGAGCGCTCGGACCAGCGGCGTCTCGCGCGCGTAACGGAGTGCCGCGCGCAGGCGGCCCGCGGTCGGGCTGCGCTCGGCCACCGCCCCGGGCAGCCCGGCCGCCGTGGCGAGCGTCACCGCCATCAGCGCGAACACCGCGCTGTTGATGAGCAGCGCCGTCACTGCGCCACCGAGGGCGACCGCGACCCCACCGAGCGCCGGACCGACCATGTAAGAGATGGAGAACGAGGCGTTGGTGACGGCGTTGGCCTCGCGAAGCAGCCCGGCCTCCGAGGTGACGCCGACGGTTGCGGTCCGGGCGAGCGCTCGGGCGGTGACCGCGACCACCCCGTCCAGGAGCGCGAGCACCAGCACGGGCCCCAGCGCAAAGCGACCCGCCACCCAGGCCAGCACCCCGAACAGGAGCGCCTCGAGCGCGTACAGCCCGACCAGCACGGGGCGCGAAGATCGCTGGTCCAGGCGGGCGACGATCGCGGGGGACACCAGCGCCGGCCCGACCATCGCGCACAGGAAGTACCCGGCCGAGGCGAGCACGCTCCCGGTCCGGTTGTAGACCAGCACGGCCAGCGCGAGCGAGCCGATCGACCAGGCGAGCTCGTTGAGCGTGTACGCGGCGAGCAGACGCCGGTACGCCGGAAGCTTCAGAACCCGTGTCACGCCGGACTACGTATCGGCCCCTCGCGTGAAGGCGGGAGCCGGGTCGCGGAGTTCTGCATGAGCCGGTGTAGCGTATGCCCATGCGCAACGGCGGCGCGGGGGCCTACGAATTCGCGGTCCACCTCGAGGATCCGAACGACCTGTTCGAGCCCCGTCCGGCTGACGTGGAGCGAGGCAGTCCGCCCGAAGAGCCCGGAATCCAGCGGATTCGGGATGAGCTGGACGCCAGCCGGCGCGGCACAGAGGTGACCGTCGAGATCGTGCTGCCGGCGGACAAGGCGACGCCGGAGGTCGAGCGCGGCGTGAGGCGGGCGATCGCGCGCTACTGCGAGGCGGGCATCGCGCGCGCGGAGCACGATCTGAAGGCAATCCATCGCGACGGCTGGCGGACGTTCCTGTTCGGCGCGGTCGTCCTTGCGGTGGGTCTGCTCCTGTCCGAGGCGGTGCTCAGAGAACGAGTGATCCCCAAGGAGCTGCGTGACTTCTTCGGCAACGGGCTGTTCCTGGTCGTCGCGTGGGTGGGCCTCTGGTATCCGCTCGACACGCTGGCCTACGGCGGCCAGCCATACCGCCACGAGCGGAAGCTCCTCCGGGCGCTCTCGCAGGTCGAGATCCTGGTCCGACCCGGGGGCGGCGAGCGGTCGCGCGGGGTCGGGGAGCCCGCGGCCCTCGCCGATCAGAGTCTGACCGGCGGGTAATAGTTCTCGGCGCCGATCTTCCGGACCTCGCTCAGCCAGTCGGACTCGTAGATGTTGTTCGGCCCCTGGAGCGGGTCGGCCAGCGACCATGCCTGGCGCTTGTAGGTCCAGTTGTCCGGCTGTAGCCGGTGCGCCTCTCGGAACCACCGGGCGGCGTCCTCGGGGTGGCCGGAGCGCTGCAGGTGCTGCGCGAGCTCGAACGACGCCGCGGCCTCGGAGCGACTCGGGTCGCGATCGCCCGAACGAGCAACCACCTCCTCCGGGGAGAGCGCGTACTTCGAGCGTTCGCCGTTCGTGACCCAATCGCGCAGCGCGTCCAGATATCGCTCCGGCTCGATCTTGATCTTCTGCGCCTCGCGAAGCTGCTCGGCGGCGATCGGCGGAAGCTGGGCCAGCAGCTCCTCGCTCGGCTGGCGGGGACGCCACGGAAACGCCGGCTCGGGGGGGCGCACGATCTTGCCGCGCTCATCGATCCAGATGCCGCTCGGCACGTTCACGACGCCCAGGAGCTCGTCGAGGACGTGGGCCGCATCGATCAGCGAAGGGTGGGTGGGCTTGGCGCGGTCGATCCATGGTCGGGCCGCGTCCGCTCCGCCCGTGTCGAGCGCGACCGTTACGACCTCAAGGCCTTCAGGGTGAAGCTGCTCTCTGAGTTTCCGCCACCCGGGCAGATCGAACCTGCACCCTCACCACGATGCCCAGGCGACCATGATCACCTTGGTCCCGCGCAGTGAGCGAAGCTCGAAGTCCCGGCCGCCCAGGTCCGGCAGCACGATGTCCGGGAGCTCGGCGCTCGCGAGCGCGCTACCACCGGACTCGGGGCCGACCGCCCACAGCCCGTGTTGCTCGTCGTGCACGAGCGCCATCCGCAGCCGCGTGGCGAGCTCGGAGACGTCGAACGGCGAGGGGAGGGGAACGCACACGTCTCCGCGGCAGGCGCCCTCCGGCTTGATCGCCCATCCGGTTCGCCGCTCCAGGTCGGACGGGGGTTCGTCGAGGCGATCAACGATCATGGAGGCGACCCTACATGGGAGCGCCGGCCCGGCCAAGCCTTAGGATCGTGGACGAGTGGCGCCAACGTTCGACCTACGAGACCTGCAGACACCCATCGTCCAGGCTGGGATGGGATCGATCGCCCGTCACGAGCTGGCGGCGGCCGTCTCGGAGGCAGGCGGGCTGGGGACGATCGCCGGCGTGCGCGCTCCGATCGCGCGCGAGCTCGCCGCCGCGCGGCGGCTCACCGGCCGGCCGCTCGCCGTGAACCTGCTGCTGCCGTTCCTGCGGGCCGGAGACGTCGAGGAGGCCGCCGGGGCCGACGTGATCGTGACCTTCTGGGGCGACCCCCGGCGGCTCGCGGCGGGTACCTGGATACACCAGTGCGGATCCGTGGCGGAGGCGAAGGCCGCCGCCGCGGCCGGAGCCGATGCCGTGATCGCGCAGGGCGTCGAGTCTGGCGGCCACGTCCGCGGGACGATGCCCGCGCTGGAGCTGCTGGAGCGGGTGCGCGCCGCTCTTTCGATCCCCGTCCTGGTGGCCGGGGGGATCGCCGATCGGGGCGACGTCGCCGCGGCCCTGGAGGCGGGCGCGGCCGGGGTCGTGGCCGGGACCAGATTCCTGCTCAGCGATGAGAGCCACGCGCACCCGGACTACAAGCGGCGCTGCGTGGAGGCCGAGGGAACCCTGCTGACGGAGCTGTTCGGACTGAGCTGGCCGAACGCGCCGCACCGGGTCATTCCGAACGCCGCCACCCGGCGCTGGCTTTCTGCCGGCGAACGAGGCCCCGAGTGGATCAGGGTGGCGAACCGCGTCTCTCGACCGCTGGCCCTCCGCCTGCCCGACGCGATCCAGAGGCGAGCGCTCGCCTCTCAGCGCGCGTCGCAGCCGTTTCTGGGACCGCAGCCGCCGACCGACGACGGGCCCGACAACCTGCTCGACTCGGGCCCGCTGTACGCGGGGCAGACGGTTGCGCGGCTCACGAACGTCGCGCCGGCCGCGCAACTGGTGCGGGAGCTGGTCCCGTGACCCGCGTGGCCGCCTGACCGATCAGGACTCCGCGAGCTCCTCGATCGTCCTGCCGCTCCGGACGCTCGCCGGATGCTCGGCGACCACATCCGATCCCGGGGCGGCGTGCTCGTCGCTCGCCTTGACGAGGATCCAGCTGTCCTCGCCAGTCCTGGTCAGGCCGAAGCGGCCGCGGAGCTTCTGACCGTCCAGCACGAACGACAGGTGGTCGGGTTCGTCGCCGAGGAGCTCCAGCTCTCCCTCATCCCAGATGATCACCGCTCCGCTGCCGCGCGCGGCATCCGGGTGGCGCCCCTCAAACTCTCCGGCGGTGAGGGTGTGGTCCTCGACGGGCACGGCCAGCCGGCGCACCTTCGGGTCGAGCGAGGGGCCCTTCGGCACGGCCCAGGAGCGCAGCACGCCGTCCACTTGGAGCCGCAAGTCGAAGTGGAGCGTCGTGGCGTCGTGAAGCTGGACCACGAACCGCCGGGGCTTGTGCCGGCGCGGCGTCACGGGCGTCGCGGGACGCCGGTGCCCATCTGCAGCAGCCGGTCGAGCACCGGCGTTGGGGTCACCCTCGCCATCAGGGCCTGCGCGCGCGGGCCCGTCCCGACGATGTAGCGGGCGCGCGGGCGCCGGGTCGTGAGCGCCTTCTCGATCGTCGCCGCGACGCCGTCCACGGGTGCCGCCATCCGCTGCGCGCGCGGGATCGTCTTCCGGAACCCCTCGATGTGCTTGCCGTACAGCCGGCGATGCTCCGGCGACAGCGACGCGACCGCCTCGTCCAGATCGTCGTCGGCCTTGCGCCACAGGTCGGTATCGGTCTGCGCGGGTTCGACGAGCACCACCCGGATCCCCCACGGTGCCAGCTCCATCCGCAGCGCGTCGGCCATGCCCTCCAGCGCGAACTTCGATGCGTTGTAAGCGCCGAACATCGGGGTGGCGATCAGACCGCTCAGCGAGGAGACGAACACGATCCGGCCGCGGGAGGCCCGCAAACGCGGCAGCACGGCCTGGGTGACCGCCGCCTGACCGACGACGTTGACGTCGAGCTGACGGCGCAGCTCGGAGGCCGGAATCGACTCGAGTGGACCGCCGACGACGACGCCGGCGTTGTTCACGATCGCGTCGAGCCCCTCGGGAAGACGCTCGGCGAGCACCGCCACCTGCTCGGAGTCGGTGACGTCGAGCGGGACGGTCACGATCGAGATTCGCCTTGGTCAGCTCCTCGCCGTCCGCTTCCCGGCGCACGGCCGCGACCACGTCCCATCCCGCCGCGGCGAGCCTCAGGACGGTGGCACGCCCGATCCCGCGAGCGGCTCCGGTCACAAGCACGCGGGCCATGGCCAGAACATAGCCGAAGCGTGGTGCCCGCCGGGGGTGCGCCGCGCGCCCGTGGCGCCTCATCGTCCCGGGCGCCGGCACCGCCGGCAAAGTGCTTGCTCGCACAATGTTTGCTAGAACAAAGTTGACAGCGCAACAAACCTGCTATATTTTGTTGCCAGAGCAAGTACCCCAGCGTCTTCAGGAGGAAGCAGATGAGCGTTGATATTCAGGTAGTCCCGGCCGGGACGTGGAGCATCGACAAGGTGCACTCGACGATCGGGTTTGCGGTCGATTACATGGCCGGCACGTTCCAGGGCTCGTTCGGCGACGTCGACGCCGAGCTGAATGACGGCGTGGTGCGCGGCAGCGCGAAGGTGTCGAGCATTCAGGTCAACGACCCGAACCTCGCGGGTCATCTCCAGGCGCCCGACTTCTTCGACGCCGAGCGTCATCCGGAGCTCAGGTTCGAGTCCAGCGACATCCGGCGCGATGGCGACCGGCTGACGATCGACGGGGAGATCGAGATCAAGGGCCACACCGAGCCCGTCCAGATCACGGGCGTGATCTCGGATCCGATCAACGACCCCTACGGCGGCGAGCGTTTCGGCCTGAAGCTCGAGGCGAAGGTCGACCGCACCAAGTTCGGCGTCGACTGGAACAACCCACTTCCGAGCGGCGAGCCCGCCCTGTCCAACGAGGTCACGCTGGTGGCGGACCTCCAGCTCTCGAAGCAGGCGTAGCGGATGAAGGTCCTCGGTATCAGCGGCAGCCTTCGCCGCGACTCGCACAACACCAAGCTGCTGCGCGCAGCAGGTGAGATGTTCGAGCGCTACGGCGTCGCGTTCGAGGTCTATGAGGACCTCAAGCAGGTGCCGCCCTACGACGAGGACGACGACCGCGAGCCCGCTCCCGCCGCCGTCGCGCAGCTACGCGCGGCGGTCGCCGGGGCGGACGCGGCCTTCTTCTCGACCCCGGAGTACAACCACTCGATCCCGGGCCAGCTGAAGAACGCGGTCGACTGGCTGTCGCGTCCGGCCGGGAGCGGCGCGGTGACCGGCAAGCCGGTCGCGGTGATCGGCGCGAGCGCCGGGATGTTCGGCGCCGTCTGGGCACAGGCCGAGCTCCGCAAGGTGCTCGCGGCGGCCGGTGCCCGCGTGGTCGAGGGTGAGGTGCCAGTCGGGCACGCTCACACGCGGTTCGACGAGGACGGGCGCTTGAACGCGCCGGACCTCGCCGAGCAGGTCGAAGCGGTGGTCGAGTCGCTGATCGCCGAGGTCGAGCCCGAAGCGGCCGAGCTGGCGGCCTAAGAGGATTTCCTCCGGGCCGGCGCCGCGGTTCGCGGCGTGTTGCTACGCCGCGGCCGCGGCGCTCGGCAGCTGGGTGTCGATCCAGCGCTCGAGCTCCGGGCCGGACTCGAACGTGGCGATCATCGCGTAGCGGGTGTGTGTTCCCTGGTGGTAGCCGCCGTGATACAGCCACTGGGAGTCGACCAGCACCTGCGCGTGCTGCGGCAACGGGATCTGGACCTCGGACGCCTTGTCGAACTCCTCCTGGCGAACCACCAGCCGGCTCGAGGAGTCGTCGGTCAGCTCGTGCCACACCCGGACGGCCCATCCGTTGGACTCGGGGTTGAGATTGTTGTTGTTGTCGAGGTGCAAGCCCCAGCGGCACTCACGCAGCGTGTTGGGCGACATCCTCAGCAGCTGGACCTTCCCGAAGCGCGCACCGACGGACTCGAGCCACTTGATGATGGTGGGGCACTTCTCGGCGTTCGGCGTCCACTCGCGATCGAGGTCGCACTTGCCGGAGTTACCGAACGCGCCGAGCTCGATCTCGCCGGTCGCCGAGGTGATCGGTGCGAAGTACGTCCGGGGATCGGTCGGGTAGGTCGTGTACTCGAGGGTCTCGTACTCCTCGCGCGGGATCTCGGGCCCGCCGTAGGGCTGCAGCTGGAGCCACCCGCCGTTCGCCTCGAGCTTCGGCATCCGGTAGTGCGGCGTGCCGCGGCGAGGCATCTGCTGCGGCGGGCGCACGCCCGTGCTGCGCAGGATTCGCTTCGTGTACTCGTTCTTCATCGCGTCGGTGAGGGCCATGCCCGCATGCTAACCGCTCACCCCGATGATCCAGCCGACGCCTCCCGACACCGCCGGGCCTTGTGCAGGTAGGGTGCATCAATCGCCAAGTTCTCACCTTAGGAGGAACCATGCCGCAGGCCAGGAGCGGGGGATCTAGGAGGAGCGGGACCTCGAGGTCCAGCTCCGGAGGTGGCGCGCGGCGCGCGCGGTCGTCGAGCTCGCGCTCGGCCTCGACCGGCTCGCGATCAGGGCGCTCGACGGCCGGCACGCGGACGACCGCCAAGCGGTCTACGACGAGCGCTCGTTCCAGTACGACCAAGCCTAAGGCGGGGTCCCCCGAGGCGCGCCTGGAGGCGGCGGCCAACCGGGCACGCAAGCTCAACGAGCAGATCATCGAGGCCGGCAAGCAGGCCGGCGAGACCACCCTCACCAGCTACGAGAAGTTCCTCAAGTCGATCGCGAGCTCGCTGGAGCGCGGGCCCGGCAAGAGCGACGTGGAGTGGATCTCGAACCTGGCGACCGCGCAGGCCAAGTTCATCCGCGACGTCACCACCTCCTTCACGAAGGCGGCGCGCAAGCGGCTGAAGTAGCTCCTACCAGGCTTGGGTGCGCCCGCAGTGCGGGCAGCCGACCGAAGTCGAGACCAGAGCGTCGAACACGTAGCCGCAGTGGCACGTGTACAGCGCTCGGTCCTCCGAGGGCCCCCCGTGGCGTCGCGAGCGAGCCTGGCCCGAAGGCGCCTCCGCGAGTGGCCCGAAGTGGTCGGAGGCCCTGGCCCCCCGCTCGAGGCGGCGTCGCCTGATGATGCTGGTAGCTGGCTTGGATCGAACCATCATGTTCTCCTCCAAGTAACGACTCCGGTTCGGATTTGTTTCGCCTCCGGGGCCGCCAATCCTGGCTATTAACCTGACGCTAATCCTCTACCCGGTCTTCCGAGCCCGACACGGCGGGCGGCGGGCGGCCGAACCGCTTGTGGGAAAATCGGGACCGGATGGACCCGAGCCGCAAGCGCGCCATTCGCCTCACCGTCGCCCTGACCGCCGCCGTCCTGCTGGCGTCGGCGCTGATCTTCGTCAGCTTCGCGTCCGGCGCCGAGGAGGTGACGGCGTCGCAGCTGCTGCGGGTGGCGCGGCCGGGCCGCACGTACGTGCTCGCGGGAAGCGTCGTGTACGGGTCGGTGCGCCACGAGGGCACGGCGCTGCTGTTCCGGATCCGCGATCCCAAGCTCCACGTCTCGGTCCCGGTCCGCTACACCGGGATCGTCCCCGACCCGTTCGCCGCCGGCCGGGCCGTGATGGTCACCGTCCAGAGGCGGTCCTCGAACGCCGCCTTCGTCGGACAAGCCAACTCGCTCACGACCAAGTGCCCCTCCAAGTACAAGGCTCAAGCCGGCTCGTGAGCGCCGGCCGCAGCAGCGACTGAGATGGCTCCGGTCGGCCGCACCCTGCTGATCCTCGGCCTGCTGCTGGCCGCCTACGGAATCGGCGCCTCCCTGTACGGGGCAAGGTCGGGGCGGCGCGAGTGGGTGGACTCGGGCCGCCGATCGGTCTACGCGCTGGCGGCCGTGATGACGATCGCGTGGGCGATCCTCGAGGCGGCGTTCTGGCGCTCGGACTTCTCGTTCAACGTCGTCGCCCAGCACTCCTCGACCACGACACCGACGTTCTACAAGCTGGCCGCCCCGTGGTCATCGCAGGAGGGATCGCTGCTCTTGTGGGTGTGGCTGCTGTCGCTGTGGTCGAGCCTGATCCTGTTCCTGACCCGCAAGCGCGTCAGGGACATCGCCCCCTACGCCACCGCGGTGCTGCTCACGTTCGCGGCGTTCTTCACCTCGCTGGCCGCGTTCCTCGCCAATCCCTTCACCACGACCGCGAGCCCGCCGCCCGAGGGCGCCGGGCTCGATCCGCTGCTGCTGCACCCGAGCATGATGATCCACCCGCCGATGCTGTACTCGGGGTACACGCTGCTCACGATCCCGTTCGCGTTCGCGGTCGGCGCGCTGATCACCGGCAAGCTGGGGACTGCCTGGATCTCGGTCACGCGACGGTTCGCGCTGGCGGCGTGGCTGTTCCTCGGCATCGGGATCGTGCTCGGCGCCCGGTGGTCCTACACCGAGCTCGGGTGGGGCGGCTACTGGGCCTGGGATCCCGTCGAGAACGCGGCGCTGATGCCGTGGCTCTGCACCACCGCCTTCATCCACTCGATCATGATCCAGGAGAAGCGGGGGATGCTGAAGGTCTGGAACGTGTCGCTGATCCTGAGCGCCGGCACGCTCGCGATCCTGGGCACGTTCCTGGTGCGGTCGGGGATCCTCGACTCGATCCACGCCTTCGGGGCCTCGACGCTAGGGATCCCCTTCGTGGTGCTGCTTGCCGTGATGCTCGCCACGTCGGTCGGGCTCGTGCTGTGGCGTCGCGACCGGCTGAGATCGGAGGCGCAGCTCGACTCGCTGCTGTCGCGTGAGGCGGTGTTCCTGATCCAGAACCTGGTGCTCGTGGCGATGGTGCTCGTGATCTTCTGGGTGACCTTCTTCCCGCTGATCTCCGAGGCGGTCACCGGCACCAAGGTGTCCGTCGGGCCGCCCGCGTTCCGGCCGTTCATCGTGCCGCTCGCGCTGGTGCTGGTGGCGCTCGCGGGGATCGGCCCCATCATCGCGTGGCGGCGCGTGACGGCATCGAACCTGCGGAGGAACTTCGCGCTGCCGGTGCTGGCGGCGTTCACGACCTGCGTGGTGCTGGTCGTGGCCGGGGGCGGGACGGAAACGCGCCCGTTCGCGCTGGCGATGTTCACGCTCGGCGCGTTCGTGCTGACGACGGTGGCGCAGGAGCTGTGGCGTGGCGTCGGCGCGCGCCGCGCGATGACCCGGGAGGCGCCTCCGGTGGCTTTCGGGCGCCTGATCCGGCGCAACCGGCGGCGCTACGGCGGCTACATCGTCCATGCCGGGCTCGCGGTGCTCCTGATCGGCGTGGCGGCGTCCTCCTCGTTCCAGCACTCGCGCGACGTGGTGCTCGCGCCGGGGCAGAAGGTCTCGGTGGATGGCTATCGGATCTCCTACGTCCGGCCGATCGCATCCGCCACCGCCCAGAAGCTGTCGTTCGGGGCGGTGCTGGACGTCTCAAAGGGCGGCCGGCATGTCACCACGCTGCGGACCACGCGCGGCTTCTACCCCTCCCAGGACCCGACGCTGGGGCAGATCGGGCGCTTCTTCAACGGCAACGCCGACAGCGACGTGGGCCTGAAGGCCGGGCTGACGAAGGACATCTGGACGGTGATCAACCCCAACCTGGGGCCGCTCCAGGGGTTGATCAACCAGGGCGACAAGGTGTTCCAGGCAGCGCTGGTGAAGGCGATGCGCACCGCGGCAACGCTGCCGCCCGCCCAGGCTCGGGCCTCGCTCAACCCGCTGTGGGCGCTCCGGGACCAGGCCATCTCCGGCATCACCGCCCGGTTCGTCAGCCACCCGTGGCCGGTCAACTTCCTGCTGATCGTCGATCCGCTCGTCACCTGGATCTGGCTCGGGGCGATCATCATCGCCGGCGGCGGGCTGATCGCGCTGTGGCCGATACCCGCGCTGGCGCGGCGGCGCAGGACGGCTCGCGTCCCGGCGCGGCCCGCCGCCCCGCCCGTGGCGCCCGCCCCCGCCCCCGCGCCCGTTAGGGAGCCGGTCTAGTGGACGTCGTGGTCGTGCTTGTGGTGGTGGCGGCGGTGACGGTGTTCGTGTCCGCCCCGCTGCGCCGGGTGCGGACCGCCGAGGGCGGGGCCGCCTCGGAGATCGCCGAGCTCGAGGCGGCGCGGGAGGCCAAGTACCGCGAGATCCGCGACGCCGAGCTCGACCACCGGACCGGGAAGCTCTCAGACGAGGACTACGAGGCGATCGACGGCACGTTGCGCGGCGAGGCGATCGAGATCCTCCACCGGCTCGATAGCATCGGGGGCCGATGACCACGATCCTCGGGATCCTGCAGGTGTTTCTCTGCGTCGTGCTGATCTTCCTGGTGCTGATGCACTCGGGGAAGGACTCCGGCCTGTCCGGGGCGTTCGGCGTCGGGACCGGCGCGGGCCCGTTCGGTGGGGGATCGCTCGTGGAGCGGAACCTCAACCGGTGGACGATCGCGTTCGGGATCGTGTTCGTGATCAACACGATCGTCCTCATCAAGATCTCGTAGGGGTTCCGGCAGGGCCTCCCGCGCCGGCGTGCCCGCTGGCGTGTGCTGAGGCGGACTGGTGCGGTGCTGCGCGCGAGGCACGGCGGTGCGGGAGGCCCTGCCGACCTCCGGGTCTGATTCGGGTTTAAGCGCCGGACGAACGTCACATGGGCGCGTGCGTTGGCGAGGCGATGTGACGATTTGCCGGCTGGGGGCGCCTTAACGTCACACGCGAGCGGGCTCGGTGCTCGACTGTGACGTTTGTCCGGTGCGGGCGCGGGTTCGGGCGCGGGACGGGGCGCGGGGCCGCCAGACGGGGCGCCGGACCCGGCGCGCCCATTCGGACGCTCCCGGCGGGAGGCGGCCGTCGGTCGACAGCCACGAGCCGGCCAGGATCAGGAGCAGGCCGGCGACGGCGCCGGCGCCGGGGCGCTCCCCGAGCAGCGAGACGCCGAGGGCGACCGCGATCACCGGGTTGACATAGGTGATGACGGTGGCGCGGCTGGTCCCGGCCTCGCGGATCAGCACCATGAAGATCACGAACGCGGCGGCCGTGCACAGCAGCCCGAGCACGACGACGGCGGAGATCGCGCCGACGCTCGGGACCGCCTTGGGCGGATCGAGCGCGACGGCCGGCGCCAGCAGGACCGAGGCGAGTGCGAGGCTCGCGCCGATCGTCGCCCGCGGGTCGAGGTCCGCGAGGCGATGCTTAATCAGCATGGGACCGATCGCATATCCGACGGCGGCCAGCAGGATCATCGCGGTGCCGGCCAGCTCGCCGGCGCTGCCCGCGACGTCGATGCCGACGAGCGCGATCACGCCGCCGAAGCCCAGCACGAGGCCGACCGCGCGGATCGGCGTGGGCCGCTCGGAGTGGTCGAAGCGGAACGCCAGCACCGCGGCGATCAGCGGCACGGACGCGATCACGATCGCCGCTAACGACGAAGACACGCGCTCTTCGCCGGCGGCGATCAGGGGGAACGG
>Ga0209577_10003750_pt1 | contig 14305 bp, 16 predicted proteins | sample GraSoiAngelo_109_FD_185874 | JGI IMG/M metagenome (GOLD analysis project Ga0209577, IMG submission 185874) | Grasslands soil microbial communities from the Angelo Coastal Reserve, California, USA - 14_0903_12_20cm (SPAdes) (version 2) | ecosystem: Environmental > Terrestrial > Soil > Grasslands...
GACAGCGGAGGGCCCCGGATACATGGGCGACACCCTTGGGCAGGTCAACGTGATGGGCGAGCTCAAGGCGGGCAGAGAGTAGGGCCATGAACTTCGACTACCCGCCGGAGGCCGAGGCCTTCCGGAGTGAGTTCCGCGCCTGGCTCGAGACCAACGTCGAGCCGGACCTGAAGGACGCGGGCGCCATGGCGGCGGCCGACTCGCCGGAGGCTTTCGAGCGCATGCGGGCCTGGAACCGCAAGCTGGCCGACGCCGGCTACGCGGCCATCGCCTGGCCCGTCGAGTACGGCGGACGCGGCGCCGGGGTGATGGAGCAGGTCGTCTACGCCGAGGAGCTCAGCGGCGCGGGCGCACCGGGGACATTGAACGTGATCGGCATCTCCAACATCGCCCCGTCGATCATGCACCACGGCACCGACGAGCAGAAGCGCCGGTTCCTGGAGCCGATGCTGCGGGGCGACGAGATCTGGTGCCAGGGCTTCTCGGAGCCGAACGCCGGGTCAGACCTGGCGTCGTTGCAGACGCGGGCCGTCGCCGACGGCGACGACTTCGTCGTCAACGGTCAGAAGGTGTGGAACACCTTCGGCAACATCGCCGACTGGTGCGAGCTCCTGGTGCGCACCGACCCCGACGCTCCCAAGCACAAGGGGATCTCGTGCCTCCTCGTCGACATGCGCCTGCCCGGCATCGAGGCGCGGCCCCTCGTGACGATTACCGGCGAGCGGGAGTTCAGCGAGATCTTCTTCACCGACGTGCGCGTCCCCAAGTCGGCGCTGCTCGGGCCCGAGAACGAGGGGTGGCGAGTGGCGATGACGACCCTGACCCACGAACGGGGCGGAGTCGCCAGCCTGCACCTGGGCGTCCGGAAGAAGATCGCCTCGCTGTTGGACCTGGCCCGGACGACGGACCGCCGGGGCCGTCCGGCCGCCGAGGATCCGGTGCTGCGCCAACGTCTGGCTCGCCTCTACCTGGAGGGCGAGTACCTCAAACTGTTGAGCGACCGGGCCGTGTCCGGCCTCCTCCACGGACGGGAGGCGGGGCCGGAGACCAGCCTGGCCAAGCTCGTGTGGAGTGAGTGCGAGAGCCACATCGCCGAGGCCGCGGGCGAGCTGCTGGGACCGGCGGCCAACACCGGCACGTGGGGCCGGGACCGGGTCTATGTGCGCGCCCTCTCCATCGCAGGGGGTACGACCCAGGTCAACAAGAACATCGTCGCCCAGCGGGTCTTGGGGCTTCCGCGCGGGTAGCCCTCACAGGTGCGAAAGCTGCTGATCGTCCTGGCGATTGTCGTCGTCGTGCTCGTGGCCGGCGACTTCGTGGCGAAGGCCTACGCCAGCAGCCAGCTGCGCGATCGGGCCCAGCGGGCAGTGCGCGGTGCCACGTCGGCAAGCTCGTCGATCAGCTCGTTCCCGTTCACGGGCCGGCTGCTGGTAGCCGGCCAGGTCCAGAACGTGCACGTGCGGGTCAGTCCGGTCGCCGCCGGCCGGGTGACATTCTCGTCGGTGAGCGTCGACCTTCACGACGTCCACGTCGACCGTAACCGCTTGATCAACGACCAGCAGGTCCAACTCACCAGCCTCGGCAGCGGGACGGTGACGGCCGAGCTCAGCGATGTTGAGGTGTCGCGCCTGGCCGGGACGCCGATCACCTTCCGCCCAGGACGGGTGACGGTCAGCGCCGCCGGCGTCGACGTGGCTGCCAGCGTGCAGGCCACCGACGGGTCGCTTTCCTTCGGCGGGCTGCGCCTTCCGATCAGGTTCCGGGTCCCCCGCGCCCCGCTGTTCCCGTGCGACGCCACCCGCGCCGTCGTGAAGCAAGGGGCCGTCGATCTCAGCTGCACGGTGCACGACGTCCCGCCCGAGCTGGTCGGACGCACGCTGAAGTAGCCGGGCGCTACTTCAGCAGCAGAGTGATCACGAGGCCAGCGATCAGCACCACGGGCAGGCCCAGCAGCGGCACGAGGATGAGCGCGGACGGCGTCGACTTCTCGAACGGCGAGAGCTCGCGCTCCCGCTGCTGCATGTTGTCGGCCACCCAGTCGGCCCATCTCTCGGGCTCCTGAGCACGCCGACGGCGCTTCATTCTTTCGCCGGTTCCTGAGCGCCGAGCTTCTTCTTGGCCTGGGCCTCGAAGCGGCGCAGGCCCCAGCGCATGGGCCGGCCGAGGACCGGATAGAGGACGCCGACCAGGCCGTAGCGACGGGGCACCGTGCGGTGCACCCAGCCCTTCTCCACGGCATCGGCCACCGCGTCGGCGACGACTTGGGGCGGGTAGAGCTTGCCGGTGTAGATGAGCTCCTCGTCGAGCGACCAGATCTCGGTGTCGATGGGGCCGGGACTCACCACGGTGAGCTGTACGCCGGTGTCGTGCAGATCGACGGCCAACCCGTGCGTCCACAGCGACAGGGCCGCCTTGGCGGCGCCGTAGGCCGACTCGCCGGGGTTCGGGACGTAGCCCGCCACCGAGGTGATGTTCACGACCGCTCCATGGCCCCGCTCGATCATGTGCGGAAGCGCAGCGGTGGTGAGGTACACGGGCGCGAAGAAGTTGACCGCCATCAGGCGCTCGACGTCGTCGGCCGTGGTCCGTGCCGCGTTGCGATGGATGCTGATGCCGGCGTTGTTGACGAGGATGTCGACGGGGCCGAACCGCTGCCGGGTCTCGTCTATCACCCGCTCGCACTCGGCGCGCGTGGAGATGTCGGCCGGGACGGCGATCGACGCCGCCGCGTACTGTCGGCACTTCTCGACGACCTCGTCGAGGCGGTCCTTACGGCGGGCAACGGCGGCCACAGTCGCACCCCGGCGGGCCAGGTCGGTGGCCACCGTGGCGCCGATGCCGGACGACGCCCCGGTGACCACCGCAACCCGGCCCGCGATCTCCATCGCCCGCTTCCTATCGCAATGGCTACCCCAGCGCCGAAAAGGCGAACACGCCAGTGGGCGCGGCCTGCTCGGAGCTGCCGGTACCGAAGAAGATGCTCTTGCCGACCACGCTGACGCCCGAGTCGCTCGGCGCCGGCAAGGGGATCGTGTGAATCAGATTGCCGGTGCTGGCGTCGCGGACCTGGATGCTGCGCGCGATCCCCGTGCCCACGAAGCTCATCCCACCGGCGAGGGTCGTCGGCCCGAACGACTGCGAGGTGTATCCCCGCCATTGCACGGCGCCAGTCGACGGGTTGAAAGCGTGGATGCTGGGCTCCTGTACGGGGAGATCCCGGGGTAGCGAGTTGGGATCGCTCGTGCAGAAGGTCTGCAGGAACCCTTCGAAGCGGCCGAAGTCGCCGAGGGCGGTGGCCCCGACGACGCGCTGGCCGTCATAGGCGCTGGTGCCGAGGAAGCCGCCGGCGAAGCCCCCGAACACGACGTTCGTCGCCCACCGCTTCGTCCCGGTCGCCGGGTCGATCGAGTAGTAGGTGCCGTCCTTGCCGCCGACGCCGAGGAACGACTGCCCGTCGGTGTTGGCGGTGGCACCGAAGTCCCAGTCGCAGCCGTTGTCGACGCGCTGAGGATCGAAGACCCACGCCAGCGAGCCGTCGTTCGGATGGAGGGCAAACACCTTCTCGTTGTAGATGCCGTCGACCGGCGCGTTCATGAAGTTGCAGTCGGCCACGTCGAGCACGACCAGGTTCTGGCTCTCGACGACGGTCGGCGAGGACCACACGCCGCCGCAGCCGTTGTCGAGGATCGAGCCGCCAGGGGCTACCGATGTCTCGAAGCGCCACACCTGGCTGCCGTTCGCGAGGTTGGCGGCCGCCACGTAGCCCCGGTGGCCGTTCTGGCCGTCGGACGTGACGCCGAAGATGACCTTGGTGCCGAGCACGACCGGCGACGAGAAGATGCGCGTCTCATCGGTGTTTGGGTCGGGCGGCGCCTCCGGGAGACCGGTGTAGTCGTGGTTCCAGACCTGCTGGCCAGTGTCGGCATCAAGGGCGTACAGCGTGTACCCACCCCCGAAGATCACCAGGTTGCGACCGTGGGTCTTGTTGCTGGCCGGCTCGTACCACGCGGACGACGTGATGAGGCCGCCGTCGGACGTGGCGAAGGACTCGGGGTTGGTGGGGTCGAGCACCCGGCCGTTGGGCCCCTCCTGGGGGCTGACCGCGGGCTGGGGTTTGATGGCGAATTTCCAGACCTGCTGACCCGACGTCTTGTCGATGGCGTAGAAGTTGCCGTCCCACGAGCCGACGTACACACGGTTGCCGACGACGACGGGGTTGGCGGTGACGGCGTCGCCGGTCTTGAAGAACCACGTGGGCGCCAGGGTGTGCACGTTGGTCTGGTCGAGACAGGTCGCGTTTGTGAACGTGTGGTGGGCGCTGCCGCCATAGGTCGTCCAGTCGCTCGCACACGGCGTCGCGGTGGACGTCGACGCCAATGCGGCGGGCGCCAGCACCGCCATCAGAGCGGCGAGGGCGGCGCCTATGGCGACGATCCGTCGGGGTCGCACGTCAGCAGCCGGTGGAGGCGTTGACCTGCCCGGCACCGTTGGTCACCGGGCTGGCGGGCGCCGCCGGCGCCGCGCCGCCACCGAGGGTCACGCCACAGGTGCCGACGTAGGCGGCCGGCAGCGGGTACGGGCCGATCGGCGAGGACTGCGGGTCGGGATCCTCGTAGAGCTGGACACCGGGCTGGGCGACGACGTTCTGCTTCTCGGCCTTGCGGTACTGGTCCATGTTGTGCGGCTGGCCAGGGCCACCGTTGCAGTTCTGCTCGTCGGCCGCCGAGCCGCTGTCGCAGTTGGCGGGGTCCCACTTCTTGCCGTCGTAGTTGTAGACGTCACGCTCGCCGGGGGTACCGCCCTGGTACAGGGTCGTCTTCGCCGTGTAGACGCCGAAGCAGATGCCGTCGGCGCAGGCGCCGAACCCGGTCGACACGAGCGGGATCGGGTTGGAGAGGAACGGCCCCGGAGCGCCTGGCGCGGCCGAGAGGGCAGCGAGCCACGCCGCCAGCTGGTCGGGGTGCCAGTCGACGGTGATGGCACCCCCGTCGGACGGCCCGTTGGCCGAGTGGGCGGTGCCGAAGTTGCCGTCCACACCGTCGTGCTCACCGCTGTCGAGGTTGTCGTCGGCGCCGAAGTACACCTTCGCCCCCTGGGCGAGCGCCGCGGCCGTCCCGTCGGGCGTGCCCGACTGCGGTGTGATGCTGATCACCGGCGGCCCCCCGGGGGGCGCGTCGAACGTGCCCGAGAGGCCCGGGCCGCTGCCGTCGGCGTTGGTGTTGATCTTGAACCCGCCGCTGTGCACGTTCTCGTCCTGCGCCGTCTGGTCGGTCCATACCTGGACGTAGCGGCCGCCGCTGTGGTCCTCCACGTTGATCTTGCTGTTGTGGCAGCCGGGCACGGGGCTCTGGGGCTGCCAGGACGTCGGCTGGCCGGCGTCGTTGGAGTCGGCGTTCAGCGGGCAGTCCTGCTCTCCGGGGCTGTAGCCACCGCCACTGACGGCGGCGGCCACGCCGGCCGACAGCACGCCGGCGACGATGGCGAACAGGGCGAACAGGGCGAGGCGTCGGTTGCGGGTGCGGCTCATTCGGTACTTCCCTCCCGGCAAGGAGAATGTTGCGCCTCCATTTCGCCGCCGTTCGCCGGGTCTCCTGCTCCATTTCTGACAGAAGCGTCCGATTTCGTCAGGGTCGGGCGTTCGGCAAGGGATCAGGCCCGGCGGGGCCGAATCAGGGGGAGTGCGACGCTCCTTGGTCGGCCTCCTCGCCCTGGCCCTGGCCGTGCCCGCCACCTCGGCCACCGCCGCTCTCGGCGCCTCGGGGCGAGCGCCGGCCACCGCCGGCGACTATCTGGACCAGCTCGTCAAGCGGTCTCCGGCTCCCGAGTACAGGCGCTACGGCACGGCTGCGATGGCGAACGTGGCCGACTGGGCCGCCGGCCGCCTGGCCAAAGCCGGGTTCGGGGTGACGCGGGACGACGAGACGACCGCCGACCGGTGGGCCGTCGACTACTCCGCCGGCCACCAGCCGATGGTGGCCACCGGCACGCAGAGCTTCAAGACCGAGAGCGCCTTCGAGATCACACCCACCGGGGTCGACGGCCTCCCCTGCACGGTGAAGAAGATCGCCGACGTCGGCCCCGGCGACTGCGGCTTCGTGCCCTTCTCGGACGGCAGCCCCGAGTGGAAGAACACGACCTACAACGCCCCCGCCGACGTTGCCCAGATCTTCAGCAAGGGCGGTGTGGGCGCCATCGTCCAAGGCGACACCCAGCGCAACCTCGTCTACGCACTGCGGCTCCACTCCCCCGGCATCCCGGTGGTCGTGTCCGTCGTGCCGGACACGATCGTCGGCCAGGCGGTGACCCTGCGCGCCATGGGATCGCCTGTCCACGCCACGTCGCACAACGTCGTCGGCGTGCTCCCACCGCCTGCGGGGTCCACGCAATACGTGGCCCTGACCGCCCACATGGACGGCTGGTTCCAGGCGGCCGCAGACAATGGTGGCGGGGCGGCCGCCGTCCTGCGCGCCGCCGACCTTCTCGCCGCCCAGCATCCGAGCGTCGGGGTGTTCATCGGGCTCATGGACGGCGAGGAGTACGGGCTGCTCGGGTCCCAGAAGCTGGCCGCCGAGCTCACGACGGCCGGCATCTTGGGCGTGCACATGTCCGACCTCAAGGCCGTCGTCAACCTCGACGCCTCATCGGCGCGCGCATCCGACGTCCAGGACCAGGTGAAGTCGGTGGCCGGCCAGGACGCGCCCCTCTTCAGCTGGCGGGCCATGGTGTCGTCCGAGGAGCCGACACTGACGTCTCTGTTCCTGTCGACGTTCGCCGCCCACGGCGTGCTGGGCCTACCGGTGACGTCAGAGGTCGCCAAGGCCACCATTGGCGGCGGCTCGTGGCGCACCGACGCCCAGTGGTTCCACCAGGCGGGCGTGCCCGTGGCCTGGCCGGTGGCCGGCTACCCCGAGTACCACACCGACGGCGACCTGCCCTCGGCCATGGACAAGGCCGACCTCGAAGCCGTTGCCGACGCCGCCGCCGACCTCGTCGGCAAGCTGGCCACGGCTCCGATCCAGCCCGTCCCCCAGCAGTTCCGGTAGGGCTAGATCGGTGAGTCGGTGAGGGCGACGTCGACGGTCTTGGTCTCGGTGAAGGCCTCGATCGACTCGCGGCCGCCCTCGCGGCCGAGGCCGGAGGTCTTGTAGCCGCCGAAGGGCGTGTTCGGCATCACCATGAAGCCGTTGATGCCGATGGTGCCGGCCCGCAGGGCCTTGGCCACCCGGTGGGCCCGCTTGACGTCCGACGTCTGGATGCCGGCGCCCAACCCGTAGTTGGTGTCGTTGGCGATGCGGATCGCCTCTTCCTCGCCGTTGACCGGAATGGCCGACAGGACGGGGCCGAAGATCTCCTCCTGGGCGATCGACATCTTGTTGTCGACGTCGGCGAACAGGGTGGGGTTCACCCAGTTGCCCGACGCCAGCTCGCCGCCGGGACGGTCGCCGCCGAACACCAACCGGGCGCCCTCCTCCTGGCCCTTCTCGATGTAGCCCATCACCCGGCCCAGCTGGCGCTGGTTGATGATCGGCCCTGACGTCGTCGTCTCGGCGAAGGGGTCGCCGTAGGTGATCATCTGGGTGATCGTGGCTGCGTTGTCGAGGAAGTCGTCGTAGATGCTGCGATCGACGAGTGCTCTGGTCTGGCACACACAGCCCTGACCCGACATCCCCCACGTCACCATGCCCATCGCCGACATGGCCGCCATGCTCACGTCGACGTCGGAAAAGATCAGGTTGGCGCTCTTGCCGCCGAGCTCGAGCGACACCCGCTTGATGCCGTCGGCCGACGCGGCCAGGATCCGCTGCCCGACGGCCCGGCTGCCGGTGAACGTGACCTTGTCGACCAGCGGGTGAGTGATCAGCGCCTCGCCCGTCGACGGCCCCTCACCGGGGACGAGGTTGAAGACTCCCGGCGGAAAGCCGACCTCGTCGAGGAGCTCGGTCATCCGGATGACCGCCAGCGACGCGTACTCGGACGGCTTCATGACGACCGTGCAACCAGTGGCCAGGGCGGGCGCCGCTTTCTGGGCGAACAGGAAGACCGGGGCGTTCCAGGGAATGATCGCCGCCACCACACCGACCGGCTCCCGCAGCGTGTACGAGAAGTACTCGGCGCCCGTGAAGTGCGGGATCGTCTCGCCGGTGAGCTTGTCGATCCAGCCTGTGTGGTAGTCGAAGATGTCGGCCGCGAACGAGGCCGACACCTGGTACATCGACGAGAACGAGATCGGCAGTCCGTTGTCGAGGCTCTGCAGGCGGTTGATCTCGTCGGCGTTCTCGATGAGGGCGTCGATGTAGCGGCGCAGGAGCAGCTTGCGATCCCGCGCCTTCATCGCCGGCCACGGCCCCTCGTCGAAGGCCCGGCGGGCGGCGTGCACGGCCCGGTCGACGTCGGCGGCGCTGGCGACAGCGAACGTGGCGACTTCCTCGTTGGTGGCCGGGTGAACGTGTGTCCACGTGCCGCCGTCGGACGAATCCGACCACTGGCCGTCGATGAACAGGCGGCCCTTGCCGACCTTCAGCTCGTCCCGATAGGGCAGCACGGAAATGGTCACGGGAATAGCTCCTTCACCGCTCTATCGACTTCACCACGTTGGCGTTGTTGTCGCCGGGCACGAGGCTCACGGTCCTGCCCACCAGCTCGGTGGCTTCGGCCTGGGCGAGCAGATCGGGGTCGAGCATCTTGGCGTAGGCGCGCGAGCCGTCGTCGAGGTCGCACACGGCCAGGCCCCACTCGGCCTGGCCCCCCCGGCCGTGGGCGACCGTGTAGGTGGCGACCGTCGCCCGCCCCGCGTAGCTGTCGGTGATCGCCTTCTTGGGCTGGGAGGCGTCGATGCTGGCCTGCAGCTGGGCGCCGTCGACCGGTTGCAGCGGTTGGGCCGGCGGCTCGGTGGAGTACACGCCGTAGACGTGCTTGGACATGTGCATGCCGACGCCGCTGACCAGGCCGAGCGAGCCCGGGTCCTGTCGGAGAGCGCCGGCCATGGCGGCGATCGAGTGGGTCATGTAGTCGCTGCCCGCGCCGCCCGAGAACGGCAAGCCCCCGGTCACGGTGATGGGCCGGTCGTAGACGCCGTCGGGGAGGCCGAGGGCGTCGCGCGCGAAGAGCACCGAGCTGGCGAAGCAGCTGTAGAGGTCGAGGTGGGCGATGTCGTCGACGCCGGTCCCCGCCATGGCAAGCGCCGCCTGGCTGACCTGGCTCATGGCCTCCGACCGCCACAGCTCCGGTCGCTCGGCGACGTACCACGGGTCATTGCCGTAGGCCCAGCCCCGCAGGTACACGCGCCGGTCGGCGGGTACGCCCAAGGCCTCGGCCTTCTCGTGGCTGGCGACGAGAAGGGCGGCGGCCATGTCGACGTCCATCACCGACACCATGTACTTGGTGTACGGGTAGCCGACGAGGCGGTTGGCCCCGGTCGGTGTGATCAGCTCCTCCGCGCTCCGCGGCAACGGGAACCAGGCGTAGGGATTGGTGGCCGCGATCTCCGTCATCGGCTGCATGAGGTGGCCCAGCCGCTCCCGGTAGCCGTCGGGCAGACAGCCGAGGTGGGCACGGCGGGCGACGTCGAAGACCGGGAACGTCAACCAGGCCTGGAAGACGTCGTGGGCGACCTCGGCCGGGTGGAACGGGGCCTCGAACGGGAACGGAACCTTCTCGGGGTTGCGGTGGCTCCACGGCAGGCGCCGGCCCTGCTTCTTGGCCCGGCGCATGGTGTCGAGGGCCTCGGCGCCGGTGATCACCGCAAGGTCGTACTCGCCCCGCAGGATGGACTCGGCCGTCTCGTTGACCAGCACCTGGGGCGTCGTGCCGCCGATGCCCGAGTAGTAGCGGTGCCGGGGCTGGGCGCCGACGCGCTCGGCGAGGCGCGCCACCGGGTCGTCGTAGGGCCACGTCTGGCAGTAGACGATCTGCAGGCTCTCGACGTCGGTTTCCAGACCTGGGATGCCGGCGTCCTCGGCGGCCGCCCGCGCGACCTCCTCCCACATGTCGAGGGGCTCGGGAGCGTCGACGGGATCGGGGTTGACGGGCCGCCACGTGCGTTGGGCCACGCCGATCAGGCAGGGCGTGCGGGGGTCGACCGGCATCGCAGCTACTTGCCTTGCCAGACCGGTGGGCGCTTCTCGGCGAAGGCCTTCGGGCCTTCCTTGGCGTCCTCGGTCTGAAACACGCGACTGCTGATCTCCTGCTCGAGCTTGTACGCCTCTTCGAGATCGAGGGCGAGGCAGCGGAGCACGCTCTCCTTGGTGGCCTGCACGGCAAGAGGTGCGTTCGCGGTGATGCGGTGCGCCCACTCGTGGGCCCTGTCCATCAGTTGCTCGCGGGGGACGATCTCGTTGATCAGTCCGAGCTCCAGGGCCCGCTGGGCCGGAAAGCGCTCGGCGGTGAGCAGGAACTCCATGGCCGCCGGGAAGTCGAGCTGGCGGGGGAGCCGAACCGTGGTGCCGCCGCCGGCGAACAGCCCCCGCTTGGGCTCCATGACGCCGAAGGTGGCGTCCGGCGTGGCGATGCGTATGTCGACGCCACCGAGCATCTCCATCCCTCCGGCGACACACGGACCTCCGACGGCGGCGATGATCGGCTTGAAGATCTTCACGTTGCGGAGAACGGCGTACACGCTGTCGGAGAGGCGGCAGCCGTCGACCTCTCGCACGTCACCCGCCGCGATCTGTTTCTGCAGTTCGGTGACCTGGGGGATGAAGGTCTTCAGGTCGGCGCCGGACATGAAGGCGTCGTCCACGCCGGTGATGATGGCGACCCACACGTCTTCGTCGTCCTTGAACCGTCGCCACGCCGCGGCGAGATCGCGGAAGTGGTACATGTCCAGCGCGTTGCGGGTCTCGGGCCTATCGATGGTGATGACGGCGACGTGGTCGTCCGCCTCGTAGTGAATCGGCATGTTCCCTGAACACGATAGTCAGGGAGGTTTCCGGCGGCGCCTAACCGTCCCAGGGGCACGCCTCGTCGATGCCGAGGACGCGGAGGAAGCGTCCGAGGCCCATGAAGATGGCGACACACAGGCCCAGATCGACGATCTCGTCGTCGGCGAAATGGGCCCGGAGGCGGCCGAAGAACTCGTCGTCCATCTTGGTGTGGTCGACGACGAAGCGCTCGGCGAACTCGATCGCCAGCCGCTCGCGGTCGGTGTAGCCGGGCCACGACCGGTACTCGGCCACGTGGGCGTAGAGCTCTTCAGACGCTCCTTGCTGCGCCACCGACGCAGCCCTGAAGTTCAGTCATATGGGGCAGTCGTTCAGCTGGGCGACGCGCATCCGGGCCGCCTCCCGCTCGCGGGCCGGCAGCTTGCTGCGGTGGTAGGCGGCCTCGCTCATCTTCCCGGCCGCGCCCGCCATCTCGGGCCGGAGCATCCAGACCTGGGCCGCGTCACCCCCCTCGCCTTCGGGGATGTCGATGCGGGCCATCGGCCCGGAGCTTAGGTGGCCGCGCTAGTGCAGCAGCCCGACGGCGCGGTACAGCCCGTAGGCCAAGAGGGCGACGAAGAGCACCTCGGCTATCAAGGCCACGAGCACCAACCCCAACGACAAGTTGGCCCGAACCGTCGCCCGCATTGCCTGCACTGCCCGACCTCCAGTTCACCGCTTCCCCGAGTGAACGACCTGAGAGGATTCGCCCTTACGGTCCTACGCTCCTGCCTCGTGGGGCTCTTGGATGGCCGGCGGGCGATAGTGACGGGAGGCGGCTCGGGCATCGGACGGGGCACCTGCCGCCGCTTCGCCGAGGAGGGAGCGCGCGTGGCCGTCCTCGACCTCGACGGTGGCGCGGCGGACGCTGTCGCGTTCGAGATCGACGGCGTCTCCTTCGGCGTCGACGTCCGGGATGCCGACGCCATGCGGGCCGCGGTCGACGAGGCGGCCCGCCACCTGGGCGGCGTCGACATCGCCTTCAACAACGCCGGGACGGGCAGCATGTCCCGGCTGCACGAGTACGACCCCGAAGAGTTCCGCCGCGTCGTCGACGTGAACCTGTTGGGTGTGTGGCACGGGATGCGGGCCGCCGTTCCCCACCTGCTGGCGGCCGGCGGCGGGAGCATCGTCAACACGGCCTCGATCAGCGGCGTGCGCCCTTCACCGGGTGAAGGGCCGTACGCGGCAGCGAAGGCCGCCGTCGCGGCCCTGACGCAGTCGGCCGCCCTCGAGTACGGCCCTCGGAGGATCCGCGTCAACGCTGTGGCGCCCGGGGCCGTTCGATCGGCGATGACGACGCCGCTGCTGGGACTGGGCGACTGGGAGCAGCGGTGGACGGATCGCACCCCGCTCGGACGCGTCGGCGAACCCAACGACATCGCTGACGTCGTCGTGTTCCTCTGCTCCGACCTGGCCCGCTACATCACCGGGCAGGTGCTGGTCGTCGACGGCGGGATGATCCTGCACGGCGCCGGGATCGACGGGGTCCTCGACTACGTCATGGCGATGCTGGAGGGGGAACCACCCCCAGGTTGAACTGGTTCCCACCGAGAGCACCACGCAGGAACACCCAGAACAGCACCAGTGCCTCGGCGCCGCGTGCGCTCTTGATGTCGCCCAGGTCGATGACGGCTGCCTCGGGCCACCCGAACTGGCCGAGCAGCTCGGTGACCGTTGCCTTGGCACCGCCGTCGTCGCCACTGACGAACACGTTGTGGTAGCCGGGCACGCCCGCCGGGTCGACCATCACCGCCGCGTTCATGGTGTTGAGGCTCTTGACCACGCGCGCCGATGGGAACCGGCGCTGGAGCTGCTCCCCCACGCTGTCGGTGTTGGCCACGGCGAGCCGGGGCGGCATGCCTTGGGAGAAGTCGAGAGGGTTGGAGACGTCGATCAGCACCTTGTCGCCGATGTTGCCCTCACCGGCTGCCTCGCAGGCCGCGAGCGTGACCATCCCACCGGTGCAGTTGAAGAGCAGCTCACCGAAGGCGGCCGCGTCGGCGAAGGTGCTGTGGCTGGCCTTGTCCCCGTGCTCGGTGGCCCACGCCGTGGCGTCGGCGTTGTCGGCGGTGCGGGAGCCCAGCATCACCTCGTGGCCCGCGTCGATCAGCCCCGCCCCGATCGTCCGCCCCACCATCCCCGTGCCCAGAACCCCGATCCTCATGTTGTGCGACCCCTTCGGTAGCGTCGGCAGCGATGCTCGACCCCAGGCACAACTTCCGCATCGAGTTCTGTGTTCCCTGAAACTACGTACCGCGTGCCGTCGGTCTGACGGACGAACTGCTCCAGGGCTGGGCTCCCATCATCGAAGACATCGAGCTGGTGCCCTCGTCGGGCGGACGCTTCGAGGTCACGCTCGACGGCGATCTGATCTTCTCCAAGGCGGCACTGGAGCGCCACGCCGCGCCCGGCGAGATCACGGGCAAGGTGCGCGAGCGGCTCGGCCCCGAGATCGAACGCGACTAGGTGACTGATAGCACCTCCGTCGTCCGCCAGATGTACGACGCGCTCGTCTCGGCAGACGTGAATGTGTTCACAGCGCTCCTCGATCCCGACATCGAGTGGACCGTGCCCGGTTCGCACGACCTGGCCGGGAAGTTCACGGGCGTCCCCGCCCTGCTCACCCACCTGGCCGAAGTGGCCCAACGAACGCGGGGCCAGGTCCGGGCGGACGTCGTCGATGTCCTCGAGGGTGACGGCCTCATCGCCGCCGTCGTGAAGGTGGACATGTCCGTCGACGGCCACACCGTGCAGGACCGCCAGGTCCATCTCTTCGTGCTACGCGACGGCCGCATCGCGTCCGTGCGCGAGTACCACGGCGATGAGGGAGCGTTCGACCGGCTCTTCGGCAACGGTTAGGTCCCCCCTTGTTCGGCGTTTGTGCGAACGAAGGTCGGTACCGAGCATGGCGCTGTACAGACACGCCGCTCGCGCAGCGGGCCGCAGAGGCGATTGTGCCGACGCACGCCCGGATGCGACACCGGATCGCACAGACTCTTGCGGCGCCTAGCCGAGGGGCAGGCCCATCACCACGGCGTCCCACAGCTCGCCGTTGCGCCGGCGATAGTGACGGCGAAGGTAGCCCTCCTGGTCGAAGCCGAACTTGCGGTAGAGCGCCAGAGCGGCGTCGTTGTGGGGCCACACCTGCAGACTGACCTTGTGGGCGCCGGCCGTCCGGGCCCAGTCGATGGCGGCCGCCAGCAACGCGGAACCGGCGCCCCGGCCCCGGGCATCGGCCGCCACCATCATCCCGAGCTCGGCGACGCCGTAGCGGCGCACCTCGATCCCCAGCTCGCCGACCATGCGCCCGTCTTCCTCGGCGACGAACACCTGGGCGTCGTCCCGCTGGATCGACGCCTGAAAAACGGCTCGGCGCTCCGGCT
>Ga0209577_10003751_pt1 | contig 14304 bp, 14 predicted proteins | sample GraSoiAngelo_109_FD_185874 | JGI IMG/M metagenome (GOLD analysis project Ga0209577, IMG submission 185874) | Grasslands soil microbial communities from the Angelo Coastal Reserve, California, USA - 14_0903_12_20cm (SPAdes) (version 2) | ecosystem: Environmental > Terrestrial > Soil > Grasslands...
TTCATCTTCACGAGGTCGATCACGCCTTGAAAGCGGTCTTCCGACCCGATCGGCAGCTGAATCGCAACCGGGTTGCCCTGCAGCTTGGTCGTGATCTGCTCGAAGGTCCGCTTGAAGTCGGCGCCGATGCGGTCCATCTTGTTGACGAAGCAGATGCGCGGCACGCGGTACTTGTCGGCCTGGCGCCACACCGTTTCCGACTGCGGCTCGACGCCGGCGACGGCATCGAAGACGGCGACCGCGCCGTCGAGCACGCGCAGCGAACGCTCGACTTCAGCGGTGAAGTCGACGTGGCCTGGCGTGTCGATGATGTTGATGCGGTGATCGCGCCAGAAGCAGGTCGTGGCGGCGGACGTGATCGTGATGCCGCGCTCCTGTTCCTGCTCCATCCAGTCCATGACAGCGGTGCCGTCATGCACTTCACCGATCTTGTACGTGATCCCGGTGTAGTACAGGATCCGTTCGGTGGTCGTCGTCTTGCCGGCATCGATGTGCGCCATGATGCCGATGTTCCGCGTCTTGTTGAGCGCTACTTGCCTGGGCATTGCTGAACTCTTGGCTGCTTATTGCTTACCACCGATAGTGAGCGAACGCCTTGTTCGCTTCGGCCATGCGGTGCGTGTCCTCGCGCTTCTTCACCGCGCCGCCGCGAAGGTTCGCCGCGTCCATGAACTCGTTGGCCAGCTTCTCCTGCATCGTCTTGCCGTCGCCGCGCGCCCGCGCGTAGCCGACCAGCCACCGGATGCTGAGCGAGAGGCGGCGGTTGGGGTTCACTTCCACCGGCACCTGATAGTTGCTGCCGCCGACGCGGCGCGATTTCACTTCGAGGCTCGGCTTGACGTTGTCGATCGCCTTCTTGAAAGTCTTGACGGGATCATCGCCGGTCTTCTCTTTGATGATGTCGAAGCTTTCATACAGGATGCGCTCGGCCGTGCTCCGCTTGCCGTCGTGCATCACGCAGTTGATGAACTTGCTGACGAGCGGGCTCTGATAGAGCGGATCCGCGAGAATATCGCGCTTCGGAATCTCTCGGCGTCTTGGCATGGCTAATCCCTAATCCCGAATCCCTACGCTTTTTTCGGGCGCTTCGCCCCGTACTTCGAACGTCCTTGCATTCGTCCCTGCACGCCGACCGCATCGAGCGTTCCGCGGACGACGTGATAGCGGACGCCCGGCAGGTCCTTCACGCGGCCGCCGCGAATCAGCACCAGCGAGTGCTCCTGCAGGTTGTGGCCGACGCCGGGGATGTAGGTCGTCACCTCGATGCCGTTGGTCAGCCGGACGCGCGCGACCTTGCGGAGCGCCGAATTCGGCTTCTTCGGCGTCTGGGTGAAGACGCGAACGCAGACGCCGCGCTTCTGCGGGCTGTTCTGCAACGCCGGACTCTTGGTCTTGCTGACGATTTTCTTGCGTCCCGCGCGCACGAGTTGACTGATGGTCGGCATTTTTGTTCTCAAAAAGTCAGAAGTACGAAGTTCGAAGTGCGAAGTCGCTTCAGACTTCAGACTTCCAACTTCATACTTCCGTGTTTCAGGCCTAGAAGCCGAAGCTTGGCGCCTGAAAACCCTACTGACCCTAGGTTCGAGTTAATCGCGACGGAACGTCGCTATTCCTAAGTGGCGGGGCTAGATAGGGTGTCCCAGCCCCGACAGAACCTGACGAATATAACACGTGCACTCTTCCGCACGCAACCTACGCGCCGGCCGGAACCGGGGTGGCGCTTGCGGTCTTGAGGATGATGTTCGCGCGCTTGAGCAGCACCTCGAACCCGGCCTTATCGACCGCTTTCGAGTACGCCTCCTCTGGAGCCACGAGCTTCTTCTGAACGAGGTCGAAGAGAGCGTCATTCAACATGACCATGCCGGCTGCCTTGCCCACCTGCATCATCGACGGGATCTGGAAGGTTTTTGCCTCACGGATGAGGTTTGCCACCGCCGGCGTGACGAGGAGCACCTCGAGCGCCGCTGCGCGGCCGCCGCCGGTCTTCTTGCAGAGGTTCTGCGCGATGACGCCGCGCAGCGATTCGGAGAGCATCACACGGATCTGCGCCTGACGGTCAGTCGGAAACTGATCGATGATGCGGTCCACTGTCGACGCGGCGGTCGTCGTGTGCAGCGTGCCGAAGACGAGGTGTCCGGTTTCGGCCGTCTCGATCGCGATGGCGACCGTCTCGAGATCCCGCATCTCGCCGACGAGCACGATGTCCGGGTCTTCGCGCAACGCGGCGCGCAGCGCATGCTTGAACCCTTCGGTGTGGGTGTGCACCTCGCGCTGGTTGATGAGGCACCGCTTGTTCTCGTGTACGAACTCGATCGGATCTTCAATCGTGATCAAATGATCATCACGGTTCTTGTTGATGTAGTCGACCATGGCGCAGAGCGTGGTCGATTTTCCCGATCCGGTCGGACCGGTGACGAGCACGAGCCCCTTGTGCAGCTTGCACATCTGGAGGATCGCCGGCGACAGCCCGAGCTGTTCGGCGGTGAGGATGCTGGCCGGGATGATGCGGAAGACCGCGCCAGGACCCCTCCTGTCCATGAAGATGTTGGCGCGGAACCTTGCGAGCCCGGTGATCTCGTACGCGAAGTCGGAGTCGTGCCGCTCGGCGAATTCCTTCCGGTTCTTGTCGGGCATGATCGGATCGAGCAGGCCGGTCATCGCTTCAGGTGTGAGCGGCGCCGCGGACGGGTCGAGCGGCTGCATCGCGCCGTCCTTCCGCACGAGCGGCGGCATCCCGCACGACAGGTGCAGGTCCGACGCGCCTGCGGTGCACATGGCCATGAACAACGAATCAATGGGTTTCACGACAAGCTCTCCCGTAGTTCGACGATGTGCGCGCTGTTGACGACGAAAGTGCCGTCGCGGTTTTCGACATAGTGGAACGCGTCGCTCGATCGCGCGTAGTCGCTGAGGCGGTCGCGCCCCTGCGGCCGGTACACGCGGACGTCGCCAATGATCCGAGCGCCCGTCGACAGCAGCATGGCGACGCGCCGCTCGGTGGCGACGAGGTACCCGGGATCGAGTTGCGGTTCGCGGTTTCGTTCGAGCAGCCTGACCGACACGACGTGCGCGCGGTTGATCATGACGGTCTCGCTGACGTCCGCGCCCACCGGCTCGAAGGGAAAAAAGCCCGTTTCCGCGTTCAGCAGATCGGCGACGCGCTCCGGGCCGACGTGGCCGGCGCTCGATCCGGCCAGGAAAAACGACCCGCGGACGGAAGCGCCGGTGGCGAGCGTCACTTCGGCCTCGGCCCGGCGTTTTTCCACCCGAAACTGTGACATTCCTTCGTCTATCGGCCGAAAACGCCGTCAACTTGATATATTGATCCGCCATGGGATTCACACCGACCGAAAAGATTTGGTTCAACGGCAAGCTGGTGGCATGGGGCGACGCGAAGGTGCACGTTCTGACGCACGCGCTTCAGTACGGAACCGGCGTGTTCGAAGGGATGCGCTGCTACGCGACGCCGGAAGGGCCGGCCGTGTTCCGCCTCGATGCACACCTCGAACGGATGGTCAAGTCGGCCGAGTTGTACGAGCTGAGGATTCCGTATTCGCAGGACACGCTCGCGGAAGCGACGCTCGACGTGATTCGCGCCAACAAGCTCGACTCGGCCTACATCCGGCCGATTGCGTTTTTCGGCGCCGCGACGTTGAGCGTGTGGACGAGCGAATGTCCGGTTGAAGTCGCGATAGCCGCGTTTGCGACCGGACAGTACCTCGCCGGCGCCGACAAAGGCGTACGCGTGACGGTGTCGTCGATCCGGAAGTTCGACAGCGCCGCGATCCCCGCGTGGGGAAAAGCGTGCGGGCAGTACATCAACTCGGTGCGCGCCGTGCAGGAAGCGCAGCGGCGCGGCTTCGACGAGGCGCTCCTGCTCAACTCGCACGGCCAGATCGCCGAAGGCTCGGGCGAGAATCTGTTCCTCGTCAGAAACGGCGAGATCGTGACCAACGACATCGACGCCAGCATCCTCATGGGCGTCACGCGCGCGTCGATCCTCGAAATCGCCGGCGACCTCGGGATCCCGAAGCGCGTCGCGCCGATTTCCGTGGAGGACGTGCTGGGTGCCGACGAGCTGTTCTTCACGGGCACCGCCGTCGAAGTGACGGCAATCCGCGAAGTCGACGGCCACGTCATCAGCGAAGGCAAACCGGGACCGGTGACGCGGCGCATTCAGGAAACGTTCAACCAGGCAGTTCGGGGAGAGCTGCCGCAATATCGCCGCTGGCTCGCTTTCGCGCGGCAGACGGTGATTTCCTAGTTGATATGAGCTCACGAAAGACGATGAAATGTTCTTGCTTCGCGTTCGGAGCGATGCTGATGGTCGCGTCGTTCACCGCCGCGCAAATACCGTCACCGCCAGAACCACAGTCGCAGCAACAACAACAACCACCGCCGCAGAACCTGCAGATCCTGCCGAAGGACACGACGCGCGAGCAGTTGCTCCAGACCATGCAGGCGTTCACGCAGGCGCTCGGTGTGCAGTGCAGCTATTGTCACGTGCAGGAAGGAGGCGGCGGCCGCACCGACATGGCGTCCGACGAGAAGCGGACCAAGCTCGCGGCGCGGCAGATGATCGTGCTCGCGCGCGACATCAACCAGAAGCTGCCGGCCGCGGTGAACAAGCCCGCCGAGGAGGCGACCCGCGTGAGCTGTGCCACGTGCCACCGGGGCGTGCCGATTCCGAGGGCTCTCGCCGACATCCTCACCGACACCGAGAAGGACGAGGGGATCGACGCGGCGATCGCGCAGTACTGGGACCTCCGAAAGAATTTCTTCGGCCGCGCCGCGTACGACTTCGGCGAGCCGAGCCTGATTGCGGCGGCGACGCGCCTGACGAGCGACAAGCCCGACGCCGCGCTGAAGCTGCTCGAGATCAACGCGCAGTTCTATCCCAACTCCTCGCGCAGTTACGCCGCGATGTCGCAGGCGCACATGAAGAAGAACGACAAGGAGCAGGCGATCAAGGATCTGGAGAAGGCCGCCGCGCTCGATCCGCAGAACGCCGGCCTGAAGCGTCAGCTCGATCAGCTCAAAGGACCAACCGGGGAGTAACAGACATGATGCGCATCCTGAGTACTGTCGCCGCGCTCGTTTTCGCCGCCGGCTCTGCCTTCGCGCAGGCGCCGGCCGCGAAGCCCGTTGCCGTAAAACAAACCACGCGAACGACGTCCGCCGGCAAGCAGCCCCTCGTCGAATTCGACATGATGACGTGGCCCGAGGTGAAGCAGGCGATCGCCGAGGGGAAGACGACGGCGCTCTTCTACACCGGCGGCACCGAGCAGCGCGGACCGCAGAACGTGAACGGCGGTCATACGCTGATGGGCCGCGCCATCGTGAAGGCCATCGCGCTGCGGCTCGGCAACGCGATCGCGATGCCCGTTCTTCCGTACACGCCGAACAACGCGAGCGCGGATCTGCCCGGCACCATCGGCCTGACGCCGGAGCTTCTCAGCGCGATTCTCGAGCGCGTCTCCGAGCAGGCCATCGCCACGGGATTCAAGAACGTGATCATCATGGGCGATCACGGCGGCGGTCAGCCCGACGCGTACCGCACGGTCGCCACGAAGCTCGAGGCGAAGTACGCGCCGAAGGCCCACGTGTATTTCTGCGACGAGGTCTACAAGAAGGCGCAGGACGATTTCGATGCGTGGCTCGTCGCGCACGGCTATCCGCGCAGCTCGCATGCCGGCATTCCCGACACCTCGACGATGCTGTATCTCGGCGGCGACAAGGGATGGGTACGGAAAGAGCTGATTCCGACCGCCGAGGGCGATCCGGTGCCGGAACCGGGTCAGCGCGGACGCGGACGGGCGAACGATCCAAACGCGCCGAGCGACCCGAACGCGGCTGCCGCGTTGGGGACCCCCGCGCCGCGCAAGAACAACGGCATCAGCGGCGACGCGCGGAAATCGACGGCCGCGCTCGGCAAGATGGCGTTCGATATCAAGATTGATTACGCGGTGAAGCAGATTCAGGGCTTCCTCGCGAACCAGACGAAGACGACGGCGCAGCCGTAGGAGCGCCTGCGGCCATGCCCGCCCGCAACGCGTTTTCAAGCGTTGCGGGCAAGGCATCAGCGAGCGGGGCGGGGCCCCGCGAGAAAGTAAATAATGTTGACATGCGTAGCGGATAAAGATGGAACTACTCGGTGATCGCAGCGTCCGGCTCGCAGCGACGTTGGCCGTCGCGATTGCGATTCCTGTTGCCGGCCTCTTCTACTTTCAGTTCCGCTCGATCTCCGCGCTGAGCCAGTCGTCGGCCGTCGTCCTGCGCCAGTTGAGTCAGGAGACTGCCAACGGCATCACGCAGAGCCTGCAGGACGCGCTCAAGGCGCCCTACATCAACGTGCTGCTGCGCGTGTCGCAGGCGCAGACCGAACCCCTCGATCTCTCGCTCATCGCGCCGGCGCTCGATGAAGGCCTGAACGCCCAGCCGTTCGTCGATCGCTACTACGTGTGGTCCGACCTGACGGTCGAGCACCGCGACGAGGTGCTCGCCTACGACCGCGAGCATCGCGACTTCACGACCGACGTGCCGGAGGCCGCGATGCTGGTAACGCGCTTCAAGGAGCTCGCGCCCCAGAAGCACGCCATCTCGCTCTTCGAGACGACCATCGACGGCCGGCCCACGTATTTTCAGGCGCAGCTGCGCTTCCGCTTCCCCGCGCGCGACAAGCTGACCAGCTTCGTGGCGCTGCGCGTCGACGCGGACCGGCTGCGCCGCGAGTTCTTTCCGGCGTTCATCGCGTCGCATTTCAACCACGTCGACGGTCCCACCGGATTTCCGCCGCTCACCGTGACCGTCGTCGACGCCGGCGGCCGCGTCGTCTATCCGTACGGAGGACCGCCGCCGACGCGCTACGTCGACGAGCGGACGTTCGCGCTGGTGTTCTTCGATCCCGAGCTGCAGCGGTTCATCGCGCCGGAAGGCCACAAGCCGGAGATGTGGCGCCTGCGCACCGGCTACGACAACCAGACGATTCCCGACATCGTCGCGGCGCGCGAACGCCCGCAGCGCGCGCTGATGGCGATGCTCGCAGGCGTGCTGGCGCTCGGCGTCTTCTTCGTCGTGCGGGCGGCGGCGCGCGAGGTGCGCGTGGCGGAGATGAAGTCGACGTTCGTGTCGAGCGTGTCGCACGATCTCAAGACGCCGCTCGCGCTGATTCAGCTGTTCGCCGAGACGCTGGAGCTGGGTCGCCTCAAGAACACCGAGCGCGCGCACGAGTACTACCGCATCATCAACAGCGAGGCGCGCAAGCTCACGCGGTTGATCAACAACCTGCTCGATTTCTCCAAGATCGAGGCGGGGCTGCGGCGCTACCGCCGCGAGCCGGGGAATCTCAGCGAGCTGACGCGGCGCGTGCTCGATTCGCTCGACAGCCAGTTCAAGCACAATCAGTTCTCGATCACGCTCCACGCCGACGGCGACGTGCCGGTGCTGATCGATCCGGAGGCGGCGGACCAGGCGCTCGAGAACCTGTTGTCGAACGCGATGAAGTATTCGCCCGACAACCGCGAGATCGACGTCGACGTCGGACGCGAGGACGACTACGGCGTCGTGCGCGTGACGGACCGGGGCGTCGGCATTCCGGCGCGGTTGCACCGCAAGATCTTCCGCAAGTTCTACCGCGTGCAGACCGACGCCGGCTCCGGGCCGCAGGGCACCGGTCTGGGGCTCGCCATCGTCGACCACATCATGCGGGGCCACGGCGGGTTCGTGCGCGTGCGGAGCGAGCCCGGCACAGGGAGCACCTTCTCGCTCCATTTCCCGCTGTACGCAGGAGAGACCCACGGTGACGAAACGGATTCTGGTGATCGAGGACGAGCCGCAGATGTTGCTCGGTCTGCGTGACAACCTCGAGCTCGAAGGCTACGAGGTGATCACGGCGAGCGACGGCGAGGAGGGCCTCGCGAAAGCCATTTCGGCGGCGCCGGATCTCGTTGTCCTCGACATCACGCTGCCGCGCAAGAACGGGTTCGAGGTCTGCCGCGAGCTGCGCGCGCGCGCGAATCCGACGCCGGTCGTGATGCTCACCGCGCGGTCGCAGGAAACCGAGAAGGTGCTCGGCCTCGAGCTCGGCGCCGACGACTACATCACCAAGCCGTTCAGCATCACGGAGGTGCTGGCGCGCGTACGCGCCGTCCTGCGGCGCGCCGGCGGACGGCCGTCAGGCCTCGAGACGTGCCGCATCGGCGACATCGAGATCGATTTCCGCACGCACCAGGCGCACCGCGGCGGCCAGCGGATCGATTTCACGGCGCGCGAATTCGATCTGCTCCGGTATCTCGTCGCGCACACCGGCCAGGTCGTGACGCGCGAACAGATCCTCAATCAGGTGTGGGGCTACGAGGAATCGCCGACGACGCGGACGATCGACAATTTCGTCGCGAAGCTGCGGCAGAAGATCGAGAAGACGCCGCACGAGCCGGAGCACATCCTGACTGTGCACGGCGCAGGATATAAATTCGTCGGTTGAGCTCCCCGCCAGATCTAGCTCGCCACCACGGACGACACGGAGGTGCCCTCAAGCGTCCTCCGTGGTGGAGCGTTCATCAGGAACATGGCGCGCGACGATCGCCGTGCAGTTATCCTGACTGCCGCGCGCCATCGCCGCGGCCACGATGCGCGCCGCAGCAACATCCGGATCCTCGTGCTCGGTCAGCAGTTCGCGAATGCGACGGTCGTCCATCACGCCGTGAACGCCGTCGGTGGTCAACAGCAACAGCTCGCCGCCCGTCAATGTCTCCTCGACCACGTGCACGTCGGTCCGCGCGCACGTTCCAACGACGTTGGTCAGCGCGTTGACCATCGGATGGTGCATGAGCAGCAGGCGATCGGCGGTTGGATCATTTGCGAGCATCTCCGCAACCCACGAATCGTCGCTTGTGATCTGGCGCAGGCCGTTCCGATTCAGCAGATACAGACGGCTGTCGCCGGCGTGCGCCACGGCGAGGCGGCCGGCCGCAACGCGCGCGGCGACGATCGTCGTACCCATGCCGGCGTAGGCATTGGTCGTGATGGCCGCCTCGAGGATCTGAAGGTTTGCGAGCTGAATCGCCGTTCGCAGAACGTTTGCGTCCGCCGACAGCGAATGGTCGTAGCCGAACGGGAAGCGCGGTTGTGCGGCGGGCCCTTCAGGCCCGCCATCGGATCGCGGCCCTGAAAGGGCCGCGCCACAGAATTCGACGATCGTATCGACCGCGATGCGCGCGGCGACTTCGCCGGCGTTGTGGCCGCCCAGGCCGTCGGCGACGACGCACAGGCCGAGCGTGGCATCGACGGCGAAGCAATCCTCGTTCGTGGGCCGGATCCGGCCCTTGTCGGTGAAGCCGAATGCACGCAGCACGACTATTGATATCGGCGCGTGCGGGGCGGGCCTTAGCTACTTTTCGAGGCCGGACACGTCGAGCGTGGCGCCTTCGATCTGAATGTTCTTCAGCTTCGTGCCTTCAGGCACGCGAAAAGCGAACGTGCACGAGAATTCAGGCACCGAGCCGACGTCGACGAACTGCACAGAGGTGTTGTAGGTCTTCCCGTCGGCGGCCGTCACCAGCGGCCGCTTCATCGGAGCGGGAGAGAAGCCGGGCAGGACCTTGAACGCGACCGTCACGTTGGAGTACTGCTCCCCCGTCCTCGCCATGGCGTTGACCGTGTTCGTGCCGGGCGGGCAGTCCCTGAGCGAGGCTTTTTCGGCGCGTTCAACCGCGGTGACCGTCATCTGCAGGTTCTTGACGGTCGCCGACTTCCCGGCCTGCGCCGCCAATGCCGCAGCGATTCCGACGACCAGGGCGCCGACCGTCACCGTCCGTGTCACAGAGATCCTCCAAGAGCCGAGCGGGGCTTCAGGGGTCCCCGCGAGGCCCGCGCGGCTCAATGCCGCGCCTTCAAACAATGAACGCAGAGACCGCCGGGATCCGCGGAGAAAACGTTTCCCTCCGTGCTCGGCGAGCTCTGCGTTCTGATTCACACGCGCGGGTTTACAGCGGCGAATCCGGCCTCGCCAGCGTGCGCCACATGTGCGCGCTCGGACTGTTGTCGAAGCCGAGCCCTTCCTTCGGCTGCTTGAAGTGGCGGCCGACGATGTCCATGAACGGCTCGATCGACACCTTCGCGTTCGGATCGAACGCGTACAGATCGTTGACCGTCACGAGCCGCGGCTCCATGTACCACTTGTGGTTCTTCAGCCACTTGTACGTGTCGGCGATGTACTGCGGGGGCTGATAGTCGTGGCCGAAGATCCGATAGTACTGATCGGGGTACTCGTAGCCGGCTTCCGGATCCGGATAGAAGCGCAGCGTCTGATGATAGCGGATGGCGAACGCGCTCTTCTCCGGGATGTACGGCTCGAACAGCTGCGCGCCCCACCAGCCATGATCCGGCTTGATGAGCGACAGCACGCAGTCGTGCAGCAGGCACGCAAGGATCACTTCCTCCGACATGCCCGTCTTGAGCGCGCGCGTCGCGCTCTGGAGCACGTGGTTGGCCGGCGCGAACCGCAGCTCGAAGAAGTCCTTCAACGTCGGCTTCGCGGGCATCGGCTGCAGCTTCTTGACGTTCTCGCCGCGTTGGCCGACGAACACGGATCCGGCGCCGCGCCGGTAAGGCCGGGTCTCGATCTGCGCTTCGATCTCGGCGACGGTGGGGAATTTCTCGGGCTGCCCGCCCTGCTGCGCGGCGACCTGCGCGTCGAGCTGCTCCTCCATGTAATGCTCTAACGCTTCGGCCTTCGCTTCGTGGTCCATCGTCGCGACGGCGGCGGCGCCGCCAATGCTCGCGATGAAGGCTCTGCGATCAACTTCCATGCGCACCTCCTGAAGCACCCCACCGCGCACAGTCCGCGCGGTGGGGACCCCCGCCCGGCAGGGCAGAGGGTAGCGCCGAATCGGATTCGATTTCAACGCGAATCTTTGTAAACCATTGCATCCGAGCGATCGTCTAAGCCTTTACCTTGATTATCTAGGTATGGACCGAACGCTCCCTCCATCCACGGAATTGCTGCACGGCACGCTCGACGCGCTGATCCTCAAGACGCTCGCCAGCGGCCGTCGGCATGGCTACGCGATCGCGCAGGTAATAGAGGAAGCGACCGGCGAGGCCATTGTCGTCGAGGAGGGGTCGCTCTATCCGGCCTTGTACCGGATGGAGCGGAAGGAGTGGATCGAAGCCGAGTGGGGCGTCTCCGAATTGGGCCGCCGGGCGAAATTCTACCGCCTGACCCCGCGCGGGCGCCGTCAGCTCGCCGCCCAGACCGCCGAGTGGGCGCGCTTCTCGGCCGCGATCTCCCGCGTGCTGCTCGCCACATGAGGTTCTTCAATCGCGTCTTCTGGCGTCCGGACGTCGACGACGAAGTCGACGAAGAGCTTGCCTTTCACGTCGAGATGCGCACGCGCGAGCTCGTCGCGCGCGGCTTGACCGTCGACGCGGCGCGCCGCGAGGCCGAACGTCGCCTGGGCGATCGCGCGCGCATCCGCACCACCCTGCGACGCCTCGGAACAGGAAGGAACCGCCACATGCAGCGCGCGCAATATCTGAACGAGCTCCGGCAGGACATCGGCTTCACCATTCGTCAGCTTCTGAAAAATCCCGGCTTTGCGGCGATCGCGGTCCTCACGCTGGCGCTCGGGATCGGCGGGACCACCGCCATTTTCAGCGCCGTGTACGCCGTGGTGCTGCGGCCGATTCCGCTCTTCGAGCCGGAGCGCCTCTTCGTCGTCGGCGAAACGTTCCAGGGCTTGCCGTCGAGCATGTCGGTCGGCAACTACGTCGACGCGAACGCCGGCGTCACCGCGTTCGAAGGGCTCGCCGCCGAGCAGTTCGCGAACTTCAATTTGTCCGACGCGGGCAGCGCGGAGCGAGTGATCGGCGGGCGCGTGACGGCGAACTACTTCGACGTGCTCGGCGCGCGACCGCTCGCCGGTCGCGTGTTCACGCCGGACGAGGATCAGCCAGGCCGCGACCTCGTCGTCGTCCTCAGCCACCGGTTATGGGTACGCCGCTTCGGCGGACGCCCGATCGTCGGCACATCGATTCGAATCAACGGCCGCAACTCGGTCGTGTCGGGCGTGATGACGGCCGCGTTCGATCTGACGAGCGACGGCGAGGAGCTGTGGGTCCCGATCGCGTTCACGGCTGAACGCAAGGCGATGCACGACGAGCACTACCTGTCGGTGTACGGCCGGCTCGCGCGCGGCGCCTCGATCCAGCAGGCGCTGCAGCAGCTGGAGGCCGTCGCCGTGCGGCTGCGCCACGACTTCCCACGCGACGCCGGCGAGCTCCGCTACTCGATGCAGTCGTTTCGCGAGCAGTTCGTCGGCAGCTATCGATCGCGTCTGTTCATCCTGCTGGGCGCCGTCGGACTCGTGCTCCTGATCGCGTGCGGCAACGTCGCGAACCTGCTGCTCGCGCGCGGCGCCGCCCGTGGACGCGAAATCGCCGTCCGCACCGCGCTCGGCGCCGGCCGGGGCCGCATCGTGCGCCAGCTGCTGACCGAAAGCACGGTGCTGGCGCTGACGGCGGCGGCCGCCGGCCTCGTGCTGGCGCAGTGGTTCATCACCGGGGTCGTCGCGGCGAGCCCGCCGGGCGTGCCGCGGCTCGAGCAGGCGCGCGTCGATCCCGTCGCGCTCGGATTCGCGCTCGCGATCGCGATCGCATGCAGCATTCTGTGCGGCCTCGCGCCCGCGCTTCGCCTCGCGCGCAGCGCGATCCAGACGGGACTGCGCGAAGGCGGCCGCGGATCGACGCGCGGCGGCTTTCGCGATCGGCTGCGCGCAAGCCTGATCGCCGCCGAAGTCGCGCTGTCGCTGCTGCTGCTCGTCGGCGCCGGACTGCTGATTCGCAGCGCGCTCGCGCTGCAGCAGGTGAATCCCGGCTTCGATCCGCACGGCGTGCTCAGCGCGAGAATCGCGCTGCCGCAGACGTCCTACGGTGATCCCGCACGCGCGCGCGACACGTTCCAGCGCCTCGCGGACGACGTCGCGCACGCGCCGGGCGTCGCGCATTCGGCGGTCACCTCGTACGCCGCGATGGGCCCGGGCGGCGGCAGCAACGGGCTGCTGACGGAAGACGCCGGCGCCTTCGATCTCCGGAAGCTGATTCAGAGTCAGCTCCGCATCATCACGCCCGATTTCTTCGCCGCGATGCGGATTCCAATCGTGAAGGGCCGCGCATTCACGGCCGACGATCGCCGTGGCGGGCTCAACGTGATGATCGTGAGCCAGACGCTCGCCGCGCGCGCGTTCCCGGGCCTGAACCCGATCGGCAAGCGGATCGGCTGCTGCGAGCAGGGCGCCGACGGGACGCCGAGCTACAAGGTGGTCGTCGGCGTCGCGGGCGACGTGCGATCGCGCGGTCCGGCGACGCCGCCCAATCCGGAGTTCTACCTCCCGCTGACGCAGGCGCCGGATGCCGCGTGGGACTGGATCGGACGCACTATGTACATCGTCGCGCGGACCGACGGCCATCCGCAGGCGCCCCCTCGCTGCGCGCCGCGCTCGCCCGGATCGATCCGGACCTCCCGCTGTTCGACGTACGACAGATGGATCAGCGCCTCACGGCGACGCTGGCGACGGCGAGGTTCAACACGCTCTTGCTGTCGCTCCTCGGCGTGGTGGGACTGCTGCTCGCCGCCAGCGGCATCTACGGCGTCATCGCGTACTTCGTCAGCCAGCGGACTCAGGAGATTGGCGTCCGCATCGCGCTCGGCGCATCGTCCGGCGCCGTCGTACGGCTCGTGCTGCGCGAGGCGATGCGGCCGGTCGCGCTCGGTGCTGGTGTCGGCGTGGCGGCTGCGCTCGGCGCGAGCCGCCTGCTCAGCAGTCAGTTGTTCAACGTCAGTCCGACCGACCCCTTGACGATCGCGGCCGTCGTCATCACACTCATCGGCGTGGCGCTCGTGGCGAGCGTCATCCCGGCACGGCGCGCGGCGGCGGTCGATCCGACTCGCGCGCTCCAATGGGAATGAACGAGGAGCCGCGTCATGATCGCAGGAGTGTTGATCGCAGCAGCAGCCTTCAGCCTGACGAGTCCCGCCTTCAAAGAAGGTGGATCGATTCCGAGCAAGTACACCTGCGACGCAGGCCAGACGAATCCTTCACCCGCGCTCGCATGGACGGACGCGCCGGCGAACACGAAGTCGTTCGCGCTGATCATGCACGACCCCGACGCGCCGATGGCGGGCGGCTTCACCCACTGGGTGCTCTTCGACATTCCGGCGACGACGAAGCAGCTGCCGGAGGGTTTTCAGGCCGGATCAGTGGGCGTGTCCGGCAACAGCGGATTCAGGCGCGGCGGATATGGCGG
>Ga0209577_10003754_pt1 | contig 14300 bp, 10 predicted proteins | sample GraSoiAngelo_109_FD_185874 | JGI IMG/M metagenome (GOLD analysis project Ga0209577, IMG submission 185874) | Grasslands soil microbial communities from the Angelo Coastal Reserve, California, USA - 14_0903_12_20cm (SPAdes) (version 2) | ecosystem: Environmental > Terrestrial > Soil > Grasslands...
AGACGAAGCGGCGCGGGTGCCGGAACTGGCCGGCGATTGGCGACCGGCTCCCCCAGAATACTGGGACAATTGGCAAGAAGAATGCAGTCTGGCCGATCATATTATAGTGAATTCCAAATGGTCGAGAACCTGCCTTCTTAAGGCAGGAGTTAATGGTGAAAAGGTATCCGTTATTCCTCTCGCCTATGAACCAATAACCAATACACAGATAACTCGGGCGTATCCCGCTCGTTTCACGCCGGATCGCCCGCTGCGCGTGCTGTTCCTGGGACAAGTGAATTTGCGTAAGGGCGTTGCGCATCTATTTAATGCGATCCAATCGTTTAAAGACGAACCGATCGAGTTCTGGTTCGTTGGCCCAATGCAGGTTTTCATTCCTTCCGGACTACAAAATAATCCGCGCGTTCGCTGGTTCGATATAGTTTCGCGCGGCGAGGTAGACACCTTCTACCGAAAGGCGGATCTGTTGATACTTCCGACGTTGTCCGACGGATTTGGTTTGACTCAGTTGGAAGCGCAAGCCTGGTCGCTGCCGATCATAGCGTCGCGTTTTTGTGGCGAAGTAGTGCGCGATGGTCAAAATGGCCTGCTGCTCGAAAATCTAACAGGCGAAACAATTCGTGAGGTGTTACGGCAATGCATTGCGAATCCGGAGTTGCTCGCTCAGCTTGCAGTTGGTTCCGGGAATTTTGAGGTACATTCACTGGACGAAGTTAGTGAACGACTCTTCGAACTGCTAGCCGATGGGCGACAAGAAGCCACTCCGAGAAGGTGTGCATAATGCAGCGCTGGCAGGAATACTCGCGCGATCCTAATTCTCCAGAACTCATGAAGCGGCGCAGTAAGGTTTTGCGCGATGCGCGAGCGGGCCGGCTCGTCGAGGACCGTGGCCGTTATTTGTGCGATTTAGTGGCGGGCAAATCGGTACTTGATGTTGGAATTATTGAGCACACGCGACAAGCCTGTGAGAGTCCTAATTGGCTGCACCGACGATTGTGCGGTTCGGCCTCTCGCTGTTTGGGAGTCGATATCCTGGCCACGGAGGTCGATCATCTCCGCACGAAAGGGTTTGAGGCTATCTGCGCCGATATTACGGCCAAGCCCTTGCCGGAGCTTTTTGATGTTATCATTGCAGGTGAGGTGCTTGAGCACATTGAGTTGCCTGGAGCGTTCATGGGTAATTGCGCGCAAATGCTAAAACCTGGCGGACGACTTGTTGTGACTGTACCGAACCCATGGTACGCAAATCGGATTTGGAAGAATGTATGGAACCGGCTTACCTATGTGGATAGCGGCGATCATGTTGCTTGGTATGACGCTTCAACACTGTATGAGCTAGGACAACGCCACGACCTCGAATTACGACGGTATACGGGGGTCGGGGTGAGCCGGCCACGAAAAGTGCGCGCAAAGCTTTTCTTTCTGCTGCGCCCAATCTTGACCGCGGCTGGGTTGAGCTCTCACCTATTTGCCAATTCAATCATTTACGAATTTATTCGATCTTGAAGTTGACTCGACGTAATCGCGCTCTTAATGAACAAATCGTTGCCAAGGGCGTTCGTTGCCAAATCACCGCCGAGTTTTAACTTGAACAGACTGGCAGAAAGCTTGCTTTGTCTTTTTCAGGAACCCCCTCATTCACAAACGGAGGCGTTTTTATTGCCGAGCAAACAATAGCTGCGATGCAACCATCCATGGTTGCCAATCGGGTCGGTGTCCTTCCGACCGGTCGGTCTATGCCGACGCCGGAACCGACAACTGTCGCGACGCTTGTCCTTCTCGCCGGTTTGTTTCTTACCGCTGCTAGCCTTGGCGGGAATACGGCCAGCGGCGTAGCTCGCCATGGCGCGATTGGTTGCGGTGTCAGCCTCGCCCTTTCCTTAGTTTTCGAGGCGAAAAAGGGAATTCAAAACCTGCTCCGGGCCGATCTTATCGCCATTTTTGCGCTCTATTTTTTGCTTTTTTTTGAGTTTTTATTTCCGCAGTCCAAATTCGACGAGCTTGTGCCGTATCCTGAAGCGGTATTGCCCAGCGTTCGGATTTGTCTATTGGCGTTCGCGGGCATAGCAGTCGGTCGCCACTGCATCGGCAGACACTTCAAAAAATGGGAGTTTGTTAGGGGGGACTTATCGCCGAAAGCAATGCTGACGATTTTCTGGATCAGTTTCGTTCTTGGTTACTTTAACATGCTTCTATCGGTAAACTTCAATCCCGTTACCATGGTGGAACAGTTCATGGGCCCACGGTTTGCCGTGGCCTGGGGGCGCGAGCAATTTGGCGACGCGCGAGCGCTGCTCTATGAAGTCGGCGCGATGCTATATCTGGTGCCACCTTTGGCCGGGATCATCCTTGGAAGGCGGAAATTTTATTCTGCTCCGGCACTGCTCCTGGTGCTGCTCGCGTTGCTCTTTACCTTGTTTTACGGTTTTTGCACTGGTACGCGAAATATTATCGGCAGTTACCTTATTACATTTTTGGCCGCCTACATCTATGCTTCCAAAGCTTCGCGCCGGCAATTGCTCGTAGTCGCTACAATAGTCTTCGCTATTTTGTTTCTAGCTACTTATTACGAGATTCGCTTCCGGGACGTCGGCTTGAAGAATTACATGCAAGGTTTGGATGTTCCATCAGAGGAAGACGAAGAAATGACGTTGTATGTCGATTACAACCTTTACACGGTGGGCGCGCTGATGAATATTTTTCCTCGTCAAGTCCCATACATCGGCTTGGATTCGCCGTTATGGCTAATTGCTCGTCCAATTCCGCGCGTGCTCTGGCCGGGAAAACCTGATGGCAGCAAGGTAAGTATCGAAAACATTCTAGACCTGGAAGGACTAACAATCGCGGCAACCTTCGTGGGTGAAAGTTACGTGGCCGGCGGGTTATTTGGTGTTGTTCTCGCTTCAGTGTTAGTCGGGATCCTGGCCCAATGGTGGACGCGAAAGGCATTTTCTCCCGAGTCAGGTTTTGGAATACTGATCTATGGCTCCGGATTTTTCGCGGTCGTGATTACGATGCGTAGTATGTACTGGTTACCAGTTGCTATCCTACCGACCATCGCGGCTGTAGTTTTGGGCCATTTCTTGCGTGGGTCGCGTACCGTTAACAGATCTTTGCTTGCGCGGCATCGGTAGATGAGCCGCCCGCGAGTATTATTTGTTACAATTGTTCCGTCGCCTTACCAGCGCGACCTGTTTTGCGAACTCGCGAAATGCCAGGAAGTCGCGCTTTCAGTTTGGTATCTTGAAGCAGCGTCACCTGATTCGCCCTGGCCGAAGACGCAGCTGGAAACCTACGAAAGAGTTCTACCAGGATTTTGGATGCCGGTTTTTAGAACGCGATGGCACATTAACTGGGCGCTTCCGGACGTCGCGTCGTTTGACTTTGTCATTCTCAGTAGCTTCACGTCGTTAACAGGACAGTGGCTGATGCGCTTTCGATTGACCGGTCAACGCTGGCTCTTCTGGGGCGAGCGATTACGACAACAAACCAATCCGTGGAAGCGATTTGCGCAAAAGAAGCTTGCTGCTCCCTTGGCGAAAGCCACCGGTATTGTGGGGGTCGGGCGCGCGGCAGAGAACGATTACCGCCACCGCTTTCCCGGAATATCACATTTTTGTATTCCCTATCATTGTGATCTCTCGGGCTTCCTGGCTCGACCGAGGCGACCGAAACCGACTTCCGAAATTCATTTCTTGTTCTGTGGACAAATGAATCGTCGGAAAGGGGTCGACTTGTTGCTGGCGGCATTTGATCGCTTAGTCGGCAAAGGCGCTGACGCTTACCTGTTGCTCGTTGGGCGCGAGGCTGAACTGCCGGAGTTTCTTCGCGCGATTAGTCCTGCAGCGCTGGCGCGGATTAATTACGCCGGGTTTCAACCGCCGGAATGTTTACCGCAATATTTTTCAGAGGCGGATGTCTTCATTTTGCCGAGCCGGTATGATGGTTGGGGCGTAGTTGTTAATCAGGCACTTGGCGCGGGGTTGCCGGTGATTTGTTCGGACGCTGTCGGAGCCGGTCTGGACTTGGTGGAGGAAAATGTGAACGGCTTGCGCTTCGCCAGCGGGAACGTGGATGAGTTAGAGCGATGCATGGCGCTGGTGATGTCGAATCGGGATGCTGCATGGGCGTGGGGCGATATATCCCGCCAAAAAGCACAAAGCTTGTCCCCTGAAGCCGGGGCGGAGAAATGGGCGCGTGTTTTCCAAACTCTCGGCGAGCGCAGATGAAAATCTTACTAGTCAGCAGCGGTTCCGGTTCACGCGGCGGTGGCGAGATTTTCCTGGATTACCTGGGCGAGGGGCTGGCTGAGCGTGGACACGAAGTGCTGATGTGGATTCCAGCCCATCAGCGGATGGACGAATTAGCGCAAAGGGTTTCGCGGTTCGCCAGAGTCATCCGCGCTGATTACTGCAGTGTCTACGACTACAGGACCCGAACTATCGCAACCGCTCTTAATTGGCGAACTTCACATCGAATCGCTGAACAATGGCGAGAGCTGCGACCCGATGTAATTCATTTGAACAAGCAAAATCTCGAAGATGGTCTTGATCTCCTCCGCGCCGCCGATCAATGCACTATCCCAAATGTTTGTACGATCCATCTTACACAGACCGCACGCTACTTGGGCGCGAGGATAGCTAGTCTTCGTGATTGGATAGCTCGCAACGCGTTGAAGAGTTACAGCGGTATCCTTGTCGCCGTACAGGAAACCAGAGGCGCGGCACTACGGAAGTTCGTGGACGGTAAAACGAACACGCGGGCGATTCTTAACGGTGTCCCAATCCCCGATCTCAATGATGTGAATGTTGTTCGCATGGCGAAGCGTCGCGAACTGAATATCGGAGACGCTGATATGCTCGTTCTCGGCGTAGGACGTCTGGTGGAACAAAAACGACCAGATGCCTTTTTAAAGATCGCGTCCGAAATTCATCAGCATTTACCAGCTTCCAAATTCGTGTGGATTGGAGACGGAAACTTTGCGTCATGTTGGGACGAGTGGATAAACCGTGAAGGATTAGCGGCGGTAATCTCGCGCGTAGGCTGGCAATCGGAAGTGAACTCATTTCTCTTTGCCGGAGATCTTCTTCTCCATGTTGCGCGCTACGAAGGCTTGCCTCTGGCCGTAGCCGAGGCCATGGCCGCGAAATTGGCATGCGCCGTAACACGGGACTTGGCGCAGGAGCTACCGCTTCTCGACAAAAATAATGTTCTCTTTGTTGATGATTTGCCGGGACTTTTGAAAAGTTTGCAAGATCCGACGAGGCTGAAAGCGATCGCCGCGCAAGGAAGAAGATTAGCAGAAAAAGAACTTTCTCTTAGAAAGATGGTCGCATCGTATGAGCGCGTCTACGCCGACGTGGCGAAGAAATGAACTTGCTCTTTTTTGAACCGCCGCCTTCGCGGCGGGTAGGCGGACTGGATCGTGCGATCAGGTCGCTGGAGTCTTTTTTAAAAGAATCAGGTGTTACCCTCCGCTGCAACCCTCCAGAGGACGTTTTAGGAAAAACGCGCGACAAGAAGATGGTCCATTTTCATGGACTTTGGCAAAAGAACTTTCCACGAGTTTCCGCCAAGTGTCGCAGATTGAGAATTCCCTACGTTGTATCTCCGCACGGAATGCTGGAGCCGTGGGCGTGGCGGCATAAATGGTGGAAGAAGCGCGTCTATTTTCAGCTTATCGAACGCAGGCACCTCGCCGGGGCTGCACGACTCGTCGCAACCAGTGAGACCGAAGCAGCTAATTTGAAGAGCTTCTTTCCCGCGTCGAACTGTGCGGTCTTACCTCTTGGCATTCCTGAAGCGCGCGGACCAGACTACGAAGGCGCCCGCCAAAGCCTTGGCTGGAAATCTTCCGAGCTCATTCTTCTGTTTCTTTCAAGAATTCATCCAAAAAAGGGGCTCGATCTGCTAATCAAAGGGCTCGCATCATTGCGAGGAATTGCCACCAGCGCCGGTGCGCGACTGGTTGTGGTGGGCGACGGCAGCGATAACTACGTTCAGAATCTACGAAGGCTGGCTGAGGAAAAGCTTGGAGGTGTTTTGCCGATAACCTGGGTCGGCGGCGTTTGGGATCATCGCAAGTGGACATACTTGCAAGCAGCCGATCTGATGTGCTTGCCGTCGCATTCGGAAAACTTTGGCCTGGTTATTCTCGAAGCGTTGCAAGTTGGCACTCCTGTTGTAACGACTGATCAAACACCGTGGAGCGAGCTTCCTGGTTGGGGCGGAGGTTGGATTGTTCGGCCCGGCGTCGAGCCATTAACGGAAGCTCTCGCGGAGTTTTTCAGCCAGCCAAGGTGGACAGCTGAACAGCGAACGCGCTTAGCTGCCGATATCCAAAACTGGTTCTCATGGAAAAAAGTTGGACCGGCGTATATCCAATTCTACGAGGACATTCTTCATGAAGCGCGTGGAAGATAGGTGAGACCCGCGCGGAATACTACTGACAGAACGTAGGAATCGTCTTAGGCTCCGAATCGTCGGAATTTTTCCCGAAGCAGGCCGTTCATGTTGACTCAAGTACCAGCGAAGGCACCTCGCTCAGATGTTTTCGTCGAAGAGGTGGTCGAGACTCCGGCATGGGAACAACCGGTGGCGGTGGCCGCTCAGGTTGTGCATGAAAGAAAGCGCCTCTTGGCAAAGATTGCGGAGCACGATTGGATCGTCGCTTTGTTTTATGTCGGCTGCGACATTGTTTGCTGGGTCCTCCTTTATGGAATCGTCGGTTACCTCCGGCGCGATCAGTTCTTCACGACTCCGTTGGAGTTCGTTCTGGTCGATTGCATTGTCGTGGCGGTCATTCTGCAATCGCTCTATATCATCGGCGGATATAATCGGAACATAGAGACGCGCAGCCTGACCTACACCGCGGAACATATTCTCGCGGTCGCAGCAGCTGCCGCAATCAGCTCGCTCATTATCTATTCCGCGGCGGCTTACGACGCGAGTATGAAGCCGAGCCGCGGCGTGCTTCTCATCAGCTTTGTTGCGTTCCTGCCGTTGTCACTTGTTTACCGGCGATTTACGCGACGGCACCTGGCTACGTCCACCGCGCAACGCACCTTTTTGGTTATTGGCAGTGGTGAATTGGCAACGAGATTCTATGAAGCCTACCGCGTGTCGCCGAATCCGCAGCAATTGGAGTTTGTCGATAACGATACGGCGCGAGTTGGATCGACAATCGCGGGTGAAGGTTCGCCGACCATCCATGGCGGCATCGCGGCGAAACTGGCAGATCCGGATCGACGATACACCGGTGTGATCCTGACGGAAAGTGTAGATCGGCTCGGAGAGGATTTAATCGAGCGATTGGTCCGGACGCAATTTCAACGGACGCGCGTGTATACCCTGGAATCGTTTTATGAAGCGCACTGGCGCCACGTTCCGATGCACACGATCGATCCATTCTGGCCTTTGCAGATGGGTTTCCAGCTCGCCCGGATTTCGCCCTACCATTATTTGAAGCGTTTGTTTGACGTCATCGCCTCCGGCGTGTTGTTAGTTATTAGTTGTCCGTTAATGGTGATGGCCTGGGCGTTGATTCGCCTAACGAGTCCCGGGCCGGCGATTTTCGGGCAACTCCGGGTTGGTCGTGAGGACCAACGGTTCATCGCTTACAAATTTCGCACGATGACAGCGCCGGTCGACGCGGACAACGGAGACATTTACACCCGCGAAAACGATTCGCGCATAACGGGAGTTGGGAGGTGGCTTCGGAAATTGCGGCTCGATGAGTTACCGCAGTTGTGGAATGTGCTTAAAGGCGACATGAGTTTAATCGGCCCGCGCGCGGAGTGGGAAAAATGTGTGGAGCGCTACGAAAAGAAGATCCCGTTCTATCATTTTCGCCATCTGGTAAAGCCAGGAATCACCGGCTGGGCACAGGTCAACTACCCCTACGGCGACAGCGAAGCGGACGCGATTAACAAGCTTCAATACGATCTCTATTATATAAGACATTATTCATTAAAGCTGGACGCCATGATCGTGCTGAAGACAGTGCATACGATGCTCTTCGGAGGAGGGCGGTAGCAACGCTCGGCGGGTTGTCAGTTATTTATTAATAGTTATTGGTTGAGTTCGGCGATTAACTGATAAGTGCTGATCTCTGACCTGTGACCTCTGATTTCCTTCGCGTAACAGCGCGCTATACCTTTTTCGCGGTGCTAGTATGCGCGCCGTGGTTCTACGGCGGAACGACTGCAATCAGTATTCTGGTAATCAACTGGCTTCTAGGCCTTGCGGTGGTGTTATGGATCGTTGAGTTATTGATTAATCGGCGCTGGCCAAAACTTCCAAAACTTCCGGTTTTGCTCGCTCTGGTTCTTCTGCTGTTCGGCGCCTGGATGACGATCAATGCCCGATCTATTTACGACCCCGAGTTTGGCACTTTTGCCCTGATCAAAAATGTAGCGCCGGGAGCGCCAGGTTCTCTCGATTATGCGATCAGCGCCGCTTGGATGATTCGTGCTCTGCTGTTGTTGACGGCGATGTTGTTCGTTGTCGATCTTTCGCGAGACGATAAAGCATTGCTTCAACTTTGGTGGGCAATCGTTCTCGCCTGCGCGTCGATTTCACTGCTTGGATTATTGCAAAAGGCAACCGGTGCCGAGGCAATATTGTGGCAGACGCCAATTTCTGGTTACGGAAGTACTTTCTTCGCGACTTACTATTATCACGCTAACGCCGGATCGTTTTTAAATCTGGCCTTACCATTAAGTGCGGGGCTCGCCGTTCGCGTGTTCGGCATCGAGTCGAACCAGGCCGTGCGGTCGATTTGCCTCATGGCCTTTCTTCTAAACCTGATGGCGATCGCAGCAAACACGTCCCGCGGGGCGCAATTGATCGCGGGGGTGATTCTGCTCGCGCTGTTATGGCAGCTTGGCCCGCGAATTTTTAGAGACCTTTCGCGATCGAAAAAGAACATCGCGTTGGGAGGAGCTGCCGCGATTTTTCTGGTGATTTTTGCGGTGGGACGGGCAGCGCACTTGGATGAACCCATTCGCCGCTGGGAAACACTCGGCAAGCAGGTCTCCACTGATTCGCGATGGTCGTCTTCTCGCGTGGCAATGAGTGCCCTGCGTGATACAGGTTTTCTCGGATCCGGACCGGGAACGTTTCGAGTCATCTTTCCGGCTTACAACCAGGCCGCCAGCAATCCGGCACCCGGAACGTGGAGGTTTTTACACGAGGACTATTTGCAAACGGCGATGGAGTGGGGATGGCTGGGCGGCGCGTTATGGGCAGTGCTCTTTGTCGGCGGAATCATTTTCGCTCTGCTGAATCTTCGGAAACCGGAAGCGCGGACCTGGAGCTGGCGGCGTCGGTTGATTCTCCCGCTAGCTGTTATCGCACTTGCGGGCGTTGCGTTGCATGCGGCTGTCGACTTTCCGCTTCAGATTGCTTCAATTCAGCTTTATGTCGCAACTTATCTAGGGCTTTGCTGGGGAAGTGCGATATGGAAAGAACAAAGTAGAAAGTAAGGAAGAGATCGCTAGTCAGGCTTTCGCTTTTTTTTGCTCCGCGTCACCGTAACTACTCGAGTAGGAGCCTTCTCCAGCACCATAACCCGGGGAGGCATAGTAGTAATAATAACCGGCACCACGACTGCGAGGCAGACGGTTGAGAACGAGACCGGCGGGACGGGTGCCGGCACCGACAATCAGGGATATGGCGCGATGTACAGCCGGGCGCGGTGTTTTACGCGCCCGAATAATGACACAGATAGTTTGGACGTACGGCGCGATAAGTAGCGTGTCGCTGACCGCCAGGACGGGCGCGCTGTCGAGGACGACACGGTCGAACTGTTTTGCGGCGTCAGAAATGATCCTGGCAAAGGCGGATCCGCTAAGGATTTCGGCTGGATTTGGGGCTCGCCGGCCACCGGCGAGAACGAACAACTGGCCCCCGGTGGCAGTGTGGATTTTGCCGCGCAGAGCGATTGCGTCGCCCACAACGTCGATTTCCTCAGCGGAAATCGGGCGAGCGGCTGATTCAATTTTGGCGTTGCCGACGAGGCACTCCACCAACCCGGGCGGCTCGACATAATTGGGACTCGGTTTGTGTTTGCCCTTGGGACCGAAAATCTTGTGCAAACTGGGGCGCCGCAGATCCCCATCGATCAGCAACACCCGATATCCTTGCTGAGCAAGGGCGACAGCATAGTTCGTACTGGTAAAACTCTTCCCTTCGCCCGGCAGAGCGCTGGTAAAAAGAGAAATTTTGCGCTCGCTCTCCGGGCCAAGGAGCGACAGTGCCGCCCGCAAGTTTCGAAACGCCTCGGCGGCTGGCCCCTCTGGCATTTCAGAAATAACTCGATAAGCATAAGCCCCGTCGCTTTTCCCTCTGGACCGGCTTACTTTGGTGTCCTCTTTCGTGTCCGGCACCGCAGCCAGAACTGGCAAACCAAATGTCGACTCGGCTTGATCGACTGTTTTAATTGAACGATCGATCGCGTCCGCGCCAAAAATAAATGCGAGGCCTGCGACCAATCCGCCCAGTAAACCCATCGCTAGCGTTTTTGAAGTGCTTGGACTTACCGGCGAGCGCATCAGAGGCGAATGCTCAACGACATTGACCGCTGTCATCTTCACATCCTTACTGACATCGGTCTGTTTGATTTGCCGAAGCACGCTCTCGTAGAGCGCCCGATCGGTCTCCGCCTGACGGGCGAGCTGTTGGTAGCCTATTGCTGCTTTGTTCAGAGCGAGCGCAGCTTTTTCCTGTTCTTGAGTGGTTGTTTGCAAACTGCTTTCGGTCGCCTTCGCCTGCTCGAGCATGTTTTGTAGAACATTCGGTTGATCCAAAACAGCGCGGCGGAGAGCATCTCTTGCCTCTTTCAGCGCCGCGCGCGCGGAAACCATTTTCGGATGTTTGTCTTTGTAGCGTTGCGCGAGCGCGCCGACATTCGATTCCAATTGGGACACATCGCGTCTGCGATCGTTGACCGTTTGCGCTGCGGCAATACTCGGAATGGCTAATAGCGCGTCCACGTTATCGCCAATGCCGTCAATTTGTTTCAATTCATTTTGAATGCGAATGCGATCGGCCTTGGCGGCGGTAAGTTTGCTCGTCAGTTCCTGAAGCTTGTCTTCGACCAATCCGCCGCGACCCCCCGAGCTGCCGGCGCCGCTTTGACTACCAGTAGCCGCCGCTCCTCCGCCGAGTTGCAAAGCATCCGGCGTTTTCTCTTTGTACTCGGCAACGGCCACTTCGCTTTGTTGCAAGTTTGCTTTCAGCCGTTCTTCTTCTTCCAAGAGATAGCGGAGCGCGCTTTGACTGTAAGCTGCACGCTGAGCAATAGAGTAGCGGATGTATTCGCGCCCGACCGCTTCGGCCAGTCTTTGTGCCATTACTGGATCGCGATTCGTCACATAAAGATCGATCAAGCGTGTCCCGCGCCGGATAACTGGTTTAACCATTCCGGTCATGGCTCCGCCGAGCCCTTCCTCGAGCGGAGTAAAATTAGCGGCTATGCCTGCCGCTTCCTCGATCTTATCGGCCGGCGATGCAGCCGGACGCGGCGGCGCTTTGCTCGAATCGGGAGTCACGCTTCGTCCCAAGAGCGCGCTCCCACCGTCGTCTGCCAGTCCTTCGGCACGCACAACCCGGGCAAGAAGCGTCCGATTGACAAGGTTTTGCTCGATCGTTCGCAATGCTTCCTGGCTGGCGAGAAACATCGAGCGCATGCGCGCTGCCGGTTCTTCAGAGGAGACGAGAGTCGGTTCCTGAAATTGGACCTCGAGAACAGTGTGTCCCTGGTAAAGTTTGGGAGTGCGAGCGAGATAGCCGAGCGCAAGAAACAATCCCGCAACAATACAAAGCACAACAATCCAGATTCGTTCGACGACCGCATGCCACAGACGAAGGAAATCCAAGCCGCGCTTTTGCTCGAAAGGATCGACATTCATCGTGAGCGGCGGCGGCGGCACTGGGACCGGAGCTGGCGCTGGCATCGGCGAAACCGAATAAAGGGGCGGGTTTGTCATGGCACCAGGATTGAAAATTCTATATCGCGGCAAGGACTTGGGGAAGCAAGCGGCGCGCCTGCATCAAAAAAGGCTCTCCGCTACAGTGACAGTATCACCGGGTCGCACTTGAAAACTTTCACCGCCACGACGCGCGAGACGTTTCGCGTCCACCCTTAAAATTTCGTCCTCCCCGATTGCACCCCGGCGGCGAACACTGATTCTTTCAGGCGCAGCGATGCGAGTGTAGCCGCCCGCCATCGCAATCGCTTCCAAAAGGTCAATGCCGTCCGGACTGCCTTCCGGCATTTCGTAGCTACCCGGCCGGTTTATCTGTCCGAGTATGGTGAAGCGCCGCTTGGCATAGCCAACGAGCGTGATATTGACCTTCGGGTTGACCAGATAATCGCGTCCGTAGAGCTCGGTGATCCTGGAGACGGCTTGTGCCAGCGTAAGTCCACCCAAATGGACCGAACCCAGTAGCGGCAAACTTAAGTTGCCCTCACCATTTAATCGGCCATTGGTGCGGAGATCCTCCTCGCCAAAGACTTCGATCGCCACTTGGTCGTTTGCGCTCAAAGTGTAACCGCTCGGCGCGCTCATTGCACCAACCACAGCTGCGGTGGTCGACTGTGCCGCGGGCGAGGCGCTCATCAGAGGTCGAAAAGTTCCTTTGGGGGACTCGGTTTGGGCCACGCCTGTGAAGGACAACGATAGAATGGCTAGGAAAGATAATTTAGCGGGTTGCACTTTATATATAATGAATCAGTTCCCTCAGAACTTAAGCGTCGTCCGAAAACCGAACTGGTTGTCATAAAAGCTAAATGACTGCAGCGAAGTATTATTTTGCCGGTGCAGATAATATCCTCCGACTGTCCAAAATCTAGTAATGGAAAATTCGAGTGAAGGCTCGGCGAAATAATAGTTGTCCCGGCGGTTTGCTACGACTCCGTTCACTGTGCTGAAGTAGTTGGAATTCTGGTATCCACCGGATACGGCGAAATAAAATCTTTGCAGCAGCCGCTGGCGCAGGTCGACGGTGATCGTAGTTCCGGCAAAATCCTGTCCTGCCAGCACACCCGAGTTATACGTGCGGCGGCTGCCGCTCAGCGCCACCGTCGTGCCATCAAACGGCTGATAACTCGCGTTAACTTCAAAGACCGGTGAAATGTATTCACCACGCGAATTGTTCTCGAACTGCCGGAACTCAATGCCGCCTGAAACATTCAGGCTAATCTTGCCGGTCGCCTGGTAGCCGATGCGCGCATTCGCTTGCTCAAAAGTCTGGTCCGGGTTCGAACCATCGACAAGGTCATATCCGCCTGTTCCACCGATGCCAACCGCAAGCTTGTCGCTGTAGCGGTAGTTCATGAACAGATTCCCCGAAACGACGTCCGAGCTGAAGAGATTTGACGAATCATATGCTGTTATCGACGAATCAACTTCACTGCTCAGAAACGTTTTGCCGCTAAGATCATAGCTCGCTTCGATTCTCGTGTTGTAAGTCTGGAATCGCGTTCGTGCGCTCACATCCAGATTGGCCTGGCCTCCTGGCGAGCTCAGGTCGCCAAGAGTGCGCAGGTCCGTGCCATCCAATATCGCAATCTCTTCGCCGAACTTCACGGTTAACTTGGAAAACTGATGCCGGCCTTCTAAATGAATCAGCTGTTGCACCGCATCGTCTTCGGAATGATCGGCAAAAAGAAACAAGCTGGGTGCGTAATCAAGCCGAATGTAGTTATCTTCGTGTCCGGTGATGTCGCCTAAACCAAGAGTCAGTATCGGCTCAATCGCGAAGTAATAATCTGAGACACGATTAGTTTGGCTGATATTAATGTTGTCGTCGTAAACCCCGCGGGCGGTGACTTGAAATCCGTAATGAAAGCGACGCGGTTCGGATGAGACTTCGTTTTCGGGAACAACAGCGCGGTGCAAATTAGATTCAGGCGTTGGATTGAGGGGCGATGAGGTTGCTTCCATGATGTTCTCAGGCGGGGCCGGATAATTCGGTAGCGGAGTGGTCGTCGGTCCGACGGCTTCCTCCGCTTGAGTGCCCGAAGCGAGAACGAACAAAAATGCAACGCTGCCAGCCAACAGCAATCGGCGTTGCAAACGCGTTCTGCAAACAGACATAGCGAATGGGATGGAAAATCGGCGGCGACCGGAGCTCATAATGCGTGCCGATTGCTGCCGATTATCCTGACACAACCCTGAGCCAATTTGGAACAGTACGTGCCTTCATTGTGCGACTGGCGGTTGCTCGGGAGAGTTGACATTGTCGGACGGTGCGTGGTCCTTGGGATTCAGCGTGGCGAATGACGGCAAGATCGA
>Ga0209577_10003755_pt1 | contig 14300 bp, 10 predicted proteins | sample GraSoiAngelo_109_FD_185874 | JGI IMG/M metagenome (GOLD analysis project Ga0209577, IMG submission 185874) | Grasslands soil microbial communities from the Angelo Coastal Reserve, California, USA - 14_0903_12_20cm (SPAdes) (version 2) | ecosystem: Environmental > Terrestrial > Soil > Grasslands...
CCTGCTCGTCGGGACGCTGCGCGCGCGCTACGGGCTCCACGTCTGCTCGGGCATCACCTACAACCACGAGTCCCCGCGCCGGCCCGAGCGGTTCGTCACCCGCAAGGTCACGCGGGCGGCCGCTGCCGTGAAGCTCGGCATCGAGGACGAGGTGGTCCTCGGCGATCTCGACGCCATCCGCGACTGGTCCTACGCGGGCGACATCGTGCGGGGCGCGCGGATGATGCTGCGCGGCGATCGAGCCGATGACTACGTCCTGGCCAGCGGCGTCGGTCGCACGGTGCGCGAGCTGGCCGAGGTGGCCTTCGGGTGCGTCGGTCTCGACGCGCGCGAGCACGTGCGCGTGGACCCCGGCTTGCAGCGGGCGCAGCCCGCGACCGCGCCCGTGGGAGATCCGGCCAAGGCACAACGTGAGCTGGGCTGGAGCGCGGAGGTCGGGTTCGAGGAGATGATCGGGACGATGGTCGAGGCCGATCTCGAGCGGCTGCGCGAGCGCGCGGCGAGCGGCGAGCGGCGAGCCTGATCGGCCGCCGTCGCGAGCGTGGCCGATCGGGAATCGACCAGGCTGATCGGTCGGCAAATCAAGTCACGCGATCAGGCGGGGCGGCGCGAACCCGGCGGTATCCTGGCCCCGCGGATGGCTCAGCCGACCTCGAAGGCCCGCCTGCGCCGCGTCGCGGGGCGCCTGAAACGAGCAGTGACCACCTTTCCGGATCGTGCCATGAGGCGGCGGCGCCGGAGTCTGCGGGACCGGCTGCTGCGCACCGGACCCTCCGACTGGCAGAGCATGCGCGACGACCTCGCCCAGCGGTATCTGCGCGGCGAGGGCATCGAGATCGGAGCCTTCAACCTCCCCCAGCGGGTTCCCCCGGACGTGCGGGTCCGTTATGTCGACCATGCCAGCGGCGATGAGCTGCGCCGGATCTACGCGTACGAGCTGACTCAGCACGGAGCGCCGCTGGTCGAGCCCGACGTCGTGGACGACGGCGAGCGCCTGACCAAGTTCGCCGACGACTCGCTGGATTTCGTGATCGCCAACCACATGCTCGAGCATGCCGAGGACCCGATCGAGACGCTCAACCACTTCCTGCGCGTCCTGCGCCCGTCGGGGATGCTGTTCCTGACCCTGCCCGACGCGCGCGAGACGTTCGACGGACGCCGCGCTCGCACGACCATCGAGCACCTCCTGCGCGACCACCGCGAGGGCCCACAGGTATCGCGCCACGAGCACTACGAGCAGTGGGCCCGGATCATCGAATGCGTCCCCGAGGAACAGATTCCCGAGCGGCTCGCGGTGTTCAAGGCGGAGGGCACACGCAACCACTTCCACGTCTGGGAGCTAGAGACGTTTCTCGCCTTCCTGTTCGCCCTTCACCTGCCGGCGGACCTGGTCAGCGCGCACCAGGTCGATCACGAGTTCGCGGTCGTCCTGCGCAAGAACCCCGGCAAGCGTACCTGGCGTGCCTGGCGCGACCTCGGCGCGCAGGCGGTGCCCGATGAGGACCTCGAGCCCGGGGGGCTGGCGGCCCGGGAGAAGGCCCGCGTCGATGCGCTCGCGCGGGGCGGCGCCGTCGACGGACTGGGCGCGGCGCAAGCGAACGCGTCGCAGGACGCCACGCGCTGAACGCGGTTACGAGCGCTCGAGCAGCCGCCGGTCGGTGTCCACCATCAGGCGGATCATCGACTCGAAGTCGGTGGTGGGCCGCCAGCCCAAATCGCGCTCGGCCTTGGCGTAATCGCCCACCAGGTGATCGACCTCCGCGGGCCGCTTGAGCGAGTCGTCGATGACCACGTGGTCGTCCACCGCTAGGCCCGCTTGGTCGAAGGCGATGTTCAGGCAGTCGCGCACCCTGTGCGAGATGCCTGTGGCGACCACGTAGTCCTCGGCCTGGTCGCGCTGGAGCATCCGCCACATCGCCTCCACGTAGTCCTTGGCGAAGCCCCAGTCGCGCTCGGCGTCGAGGTTGCCCAGGCGCAGCTTGTCTGCGCGGCCGAGCCTGATCGCGGCCGCGTGCCAGGTGATCTTTCGCGTGACGAACTCGAGCCCCCGGCGGGGCGAGTTACTGATCACCAGGCGCCCGACGCCGGCACAGAAGCGGCCACTTTCGGTGGCGACGTCGAACACCCACTCGTCGTCCGGGACCTGGGCGGGCACGACGCGGCGCACCTCGGCCGGATTGCGGCGGAGATGGTGACCCGCATAGCCGGCGGTCACCGCCGACGCGAGGTTGAGCTGGTAGTAGGTCCTGCCGGCGCGTTGCTCCACGTAGACCGAAGACGGCTGGTCGAAGCGGTGGTACAGCCAGCACAGCCCCTGGGCCAGCACGCCGCTGTTGGTCTTGATCGACATGCCGTTGCCCTTCTTCAGCCCGTCACCGGCGTAATAACCCTTGAGGAATGCCTCCTGCACCGGAGGCCCGGCGTTCAGGACGAGAGGAGGGACCTGCTTGAAGCCGGCCGGGGTGTAGAGCTGCTCGCGCAGCCAGGGCAGAACAGCTCTCGCACCGGTCAGCCGAAGGTGCTCGACCGTCCGATCCGGATTCCAGCCAGAAGCCAGCGTCCTGGGCTGGGCCGTCCCCATCAACACCGTTGACCAGAGCGTCGCCACCCGCACCCGGATCGCTACGTCGTTGTTGGCGAAGTCGGCTTCCCCCGTTTCAGGGGGGATGTAACCGTCGGCAGCGAGAAGGCCAAGCAATTCGGCCATCTCCTTGCTGAGAACAGTCCAGTTCTGTGCGTCAGGCATCTCGGCAGCGAGCGCCAGCTCATCTCCTTCAACGACACTCCCCGCAGGGACCTTCTCGAAATCCTGATCCAGCAAGTTGTGGTGAGCTGTGACCTCGACGACGCCCGCACGTGCCTGGATCGACAGCAGATCGTGATCGGGATCCCCCGACCGACGCCGGGTGGCGGTTATCGCGTTGACCTGAACCCAGTCCTCCCCGTCCCAGATCTGAAGCAGGGTCTTCGGGATGAAGTTCTGCACGCTCTCACCCTTGCGAAGGAGGGGCACCAGATCGAGCGGCGTTTTCACACTAATGATCCCATCGTCGCGAACCATTAAAGGTGTATTTCCGGATACACTTTCGTGGTTGAACAAAATTCCACTCGTCGCATGCAGGTCATAGGACTCCCGATAATTAACGGTGATGAAATGGCCGTAGGCCTTGGCCACGCCGTAGGGTGAACGCGGATAAAACGGTGTCTGCTCGTTCTGGGGAGCGGCACGCACCTTGCCGAACATCTCGCTCGAGGAGGCCTGGTAGAAACGCGCCTCGGGACACACCTCGCGCATCGCGTCGAGCATGCGCGTCACCCCGACCCCGGTGAACTCGGCCGTGAGCGTGGGCTGAACCCAGGAGACGGCGACGAAGCTCATGGCCGCTAGGTTGTAGATCTCGGTGGGGCGGGCGGCCCGCAGCGTGTCCACCAGCGAGCGCTGGTCGAGCAGGTCGCCCTGGTGCAGCGTCAGGCGGTGGCGAATGTGCTCGATGCGCTCGAACTTCTCGGTCGACGCGCGGCGCACCATGCCGTGGACCTCGTAGCCCTTCTCGAGCAGCAGCTCGGCCAGGTAGGAACCGTCCTGGCCTGTGATGCCGGTGATCAGGGCTGCGGGGCGCGTGCTCATCGCGCGAATTGGAGTACCAGGGCGGCCGGACGGGCGCCCGACCGATCCGTCTCGCTCACCCGGCCACCGCCATCTGGCTGCGCAGCCACTGCGCGGTCATGGCGATCCCCGCCTCCGGGCCGATGCGCGCCTCCCACCCCAGGACCCGGCGCGCCTTCTCCACCGAGGGCCAGCGGCGCTGGACGTCCACCTCGAAGCTGGGCAGCGACTCGAGCTCGAGCTCGTCGGGATCGTTGCCGCACGCCGCCCACGCGATCGCGGCGATCGCCGCGATCGAAAGCTCGCGTGAGGCCGAGATGTTGAAGTCCTCGTCGAGTCCCGCGGGCGAGGACATCGCGGTCACGATCCCGTCGGCGATGTCGTCGACGTGGGTCAGCGTCCTGGTCTGCTCGCCGCTGCCGAAGATCTGCAGCGGGCGCTCGCGCGCCAGGCTCTTGGCGATCAGATCCGGCACCGCGTGGGCGATGCCGGGCTCGGCGGCGGGAAGCTCCCCCGGGCCATAGGCGTTGAAGGGCCGGCAGATCGTGTACGCGAGGCCGTGCTCGTCGTGCGCGGCGCGGCAGTAGACCTCGCCCGTGAGCTTCGAGAAGCCGTAGGCCGAGCGCGGGATCGGACACTCGAGCAGGTACTCCTCGGGCGTGGGGAAGCGCTCGGCGCGCTCGAACACCATCGAGGAGGACACGTAGACGAAGCGCTCGACGTCGTGGTCCAGCGCGGCCCTGACCACGGCGTTGTACAGCGCGTTGTTGACCTCGGTCAGGGTGTGGGGGAGACGGTGGAAGTTCGCGATCCCTCCCACGATCGCGGCGAGGTGGATGACGTGCGTGCAGCCCGCGGCCGCGGTCCGGGCCTGGTCGAGGTCGCGCAGGTCGCCGGTGTGGATCTCACACCCCTCGCGCATCCATTGCGGGGCCTCGTGCTGGTCGGAGACGCGGACCTCGTACTCGGGGTCGCTGAGCAGGCGGCGAACGACGGCGGAGCCGATCGTCCCGGCTCCGCCGGTGACCAGCACTCGGCTCATGAGCTGCGCGCGAGTGCGGCGACCTCGCTCGCGTAGGCGAAGACCTGCGCGCTGCCCCAGCAGTTCCAGGGATCGACGAGCAGGCAACCGGAGGCGGCGCGGTCGACGATGGTGCGCAGCGTGCCCGGGGTGCAGAACTCGCTGTGATTGGTGGCCACGACGACCGCGTCGGCGCCCTCGACGGCCTCTTCGAGCGCGACCGTCGGGGTGGCCACATGCGGGTCGTGCACGGGCACGTCGGCCAGCTCGCGCTCGAGCAGGCGCACGAGCTTGTGCGACAGCGAATCGCGCTCGTCGTCGGTGTCGGCCTTGAACGCCAGTCCCAGAACGGCGACCTTGCGTCCGCTCAGCGACCCCAGCCGGCGCCTCAGCCCCTGGACCAGGAACAGCGGCACCGACTCGTTGACCCGCGAGACCGCCAGCAGCATGCCGGGCGCCGCCGAGCGCTCCTCGGAGAACGTGAAGTCCTTGCGCAGGCAGGTGCCGGCGGTGAACCCGGGCCGGGCGATGCCCCCGCGCGGATAGTCGCGGTTGATCAGGTCGATGACCTCGAACACGTTGGCCCCGTGCTGCTCGCAATCCATCATGAGCAGGTTGGGCAGGGCGAACGTCGCGTAGCGAAGGATGTTCGTCCAGATCTTGGCCAGCTCGGCCTGAACCGGCGTGGTCTGCACGATGGGCGCGCCGAATACCTCGAACAGGCGCCCGACGACCTCGCCCGAGCTCTCGCCGACGCCGCCGATGATGCACGGGAGCGTGCCGATCTCGACCAGGAAGCGCCCGGCCGCGATCCGCTCCGGCGCGTGCGCCACGTAGACCTCCGTGCCGATCTCGAAGCCGCGGTGCTTGGCCAGGTACCCCGCCACCCAGTCGGTCGTCCCGGGCGCGATCGTCGAGCGCAGCGTCAGGGCGTGACCGGGACGCAGCACCCCGAGCAGGTCGTCCAGCGCGGAGCGGATGTCGCGCATGTCGATCTCGATGTGCGAGAAGGAGGGGGTGCCGAGGGTGAGGACTATGTGCTCGGCGTCGGCCGCCTCCGGCACCCGCCCGGACAGGGCCAGCCGGCCCGCCGGCAGCACGCGGTCGAGCTGCTCCTGCGCCCCCTCTTCCCCGAACGGCATGCGCCCTGCGGCCAGGGTGGCCAGGCGCTGGGGATCGTTGTCGACTCCGAGCACGGCGAGCCCGCGGTCGGCGAAGGACAGGGCAAGCGGGAGACCCACCCGCCCCAGGCCGACCACTGAGACGTCGTAGGCCATGACCCAGGCAGGCTAGCGCGGGGCCTGCGCGGCGACGAATCAGCCCAGAACGTGACCGGCCGCGCCGGATTCCGGGCGCTCGCGCAGGTACTGCTTGCTGAAGCCCGCTATGAAGCGCGGGTTGTAGCGGGCGTAGCGCCGCCACAGCCGGCGCGGCTCGTGGGCCAGGCGGTAGCTCCACTCCAGCCCCAGGCTCTGCATCCACGAGGGAGCCTGGGGGACCAGCCCGGCGTGGAAGTCGAACGCCGCCCCCACTCCGATCAGCAGCGGCGGCGAGAGCCGGTCGCGCATGCGGTGCATCCACTTCTCCTGCTTGGGCTGACCCGTACCCACCCACACCACGTCGGCACCCGAGCGGTTGATCTGGCGCGCGATCCAGCTGTCCTCGTCATCGCTCAACGGGCGGAAGGGTGGCGCGTAGCCGCCGACGATGCGCAGGCCCGGGAACCGGCGCCGCAGGTTCAGGGCCAGCTGTACGAGCGCTCCCTGGTCCCGGCCGCCGTAGAGGTACATGCGGGTTCCGGTGCGTGCCGATCGCTGGCAGTAGCGGGCCATCAGATCCGGTCCGTAGACGCGCGAACACTCGTGGCCCAACGCGCGCAGCGCCCACACCAAGGGCTGCCCGTCGGGAACCGCGACCGCCGCTTCGAGCACGGCCTCGAGCGTCTCCGGATCCTCCTGGGCCACCATGACCAGGTGCACGGCCGCCGCCGTGACGTAGGCCGGCTGGCGGCTGGCCACGATCCCGTCCAGCCAGTCCATCGTGCGCTCGTAGTTGGTCAGCGCGAGCGGTATGCCCAGGACCTCGGCACGCGGAAGCGGGGCCGGCGAGACTGCCGGCGCCCCGGAGGCGGGTAGTGGTCGTTGGGCGGAGGAAGGCATGGTTGTCGGCAGGCCCGGCGGAGCGCCATGCTCCGTTCTCCGGTACTAACGGGACCAAGCGGACGAAGCTGCGGACTTGCATGCGGGAGGGCGTCCGCTGAAAACCAGCCGCCCCCGCACGGCCGTTCAACGAGCCAGCATACCCACTGCCATGGCCGATGATGCGTGGCTATTGTCCCCGAGCGCCATGAGCCTCCATCCCGAAGACGGGGCGAATCACGACCCGGTGGACGGCGCGGCGGCGGTCCCGCCAGAGCCGCGCTCCGTGCCCGACGGAACGGTCGATCCCGCGTTCTGGGCTGGACGGACGGTGCTCATAACCGGTAGCACGGGGTTCAAGGGGGCGTGGCTGTCGCTCCGGCTGCAGACGCTGGGGGCGCAGGTGGTGGGCCTCTCCCACGCTCCGCCGAGCGACCCGGCGCTGTTTGCCCTGGCCGACGTCGGGCGGGACGCGACCGAGCTGACCGGCGACATGCGCGACTTCGACATGCTCAAGCGGGTTCTGGCCGCCCACCGCCCCGACGTGGTCTTCCACCTCGCCGCGCAGGCGCTCGTGCGCGCCTCGCTGGCCGACCCGCGGAGCACGTACGAGATAAACGTGATGGGCACGGTGAACCTGCTCGAGGCGGTGCGCGAGGTGGGCGGGGTGCAGGCTCTCGTGAACGTTACGTCGGACAAGTGCTACGAGAACCGGGAATGGCAATGGGCCTACCGCGAGTACGAGCCGAAGGGCGGCCGGGACCCGTACTCGAGCTCCAAGGCATGCTCGGAGCTGGTGACCGAAGCGTTCCGGGCGTCGTTCTTCTCGGCTCCCGCGGCCGCCACGCGGGTGGCCACCGCGCGGGCCGGAAACGTAATCGGAGGGGGCGACTGGGCGGCCGATCGGCTCGTGCCCGATCTCATGCGCTCGGCGCTGGCCCGTGAGACGCTGATCGTGCGAAATCCGGACTCGGTGCGGCCCTGGCAGCACGTGCTCGAGCCGCTGACCGGATATCTCCTGCTCGCCCAAGCCCTGTGCCGGTCGGCCGACTACGCCGAGGGCTGGAACTTCGGACCGCCGGTGGGCGACGAGCGATCCGTTCGATGGGTCGTCGAGCATCTCGCCGCGCTGTGGCCGGATGGCGTGCGCTGGGAGGCCGCGCCGCCGCAGGCATCCGTGGAATCGAGCACGCTCACGATCGACTCGACGCGGGCCCGGATGCGACTGGGCTGGCGGCCCAGCTGGAGTCTCCAGCAGGCCCTCGAGCGGATCGTCCAGTGGTATCAGGCCTTCGAGCGCGGCGCCGACATGCGCCAGCTGACGATCGGTCAGATCGAGGATCACGCCCAGGCGCCCTCCTACACTTAGCGCGCCGTGAAGGTCGGGATCATCGGCTTGGGCTATGTGGGGCTGCCTCTGGCGGTCGCTTTCGCGCGCGAGGGCTGCGAGGTCGTGGGCGTCGATGCGGATCCGCGCAAGGTCCGGTCGCTCGCCGACATGCACTCCTACGTGGAGGATGTCGACGACGGCGAGCTGGCCGCGGTCGGGTCCCGCTTCCGGGCCACCGGCCGCTACGCGGAGCTGACCGGCGCCGAGGCGGTGCTGATCTGTGTGCCCACGCCGCTGTCGCCCAACCGCGAGCCCGACCTGACCGCGCTGATCGACGCCAGCCGGGACCTGGCCAAGGTCCTGCTGGCGGGGCAGACGGTCATTCTCGAGTCGACGACATACCCCGGGACGACACGTGATCGCCTGCGTCCCGTGCTGGAGGAGTCCGGGCTGGCCGCGGGCCGCGACTTTCACCTCGCCTTCTCCCCGGAGCGGGTCGACCCCGGGCGCACGGACTACTCGCTGCGCAACACACCCAAGGTGCTTGGCGGCCTGACCGAGGCCTGCGCGGACCGGGCCGAGTCCGTCTACCGCGTCATCTGCGATCACGTGGTGCGGGTCTCCACCCCGGAGGCGGCCGAGCTGACCAAGCTGCTCGAGAACATCTTCCGGTCGGTCAACATCGCGCTCGTCAACGAGCTGGCGATGCTCACCGATCGCATGGGCATCGACATCTGGGAGGTGGTCGAGGCCGCCTCGACCAAGCCCTATGGGTTCATGCGCTTCGATCCCGGTCCGGGGATGGGCGGCCATTGCATGCCAGTCGACCCGTTCTATTTGTCCTGGCGGGCGCGCGAGTTCGACATGACGACCGAGTTCATCGAGCTCGCGGGCAAGATCAACCAGCAGATGCCCTACCACTGCGTGGAGAAGGTCGAGCGCGCGCTCAACGACGTCGGCAAGCCGATTCGCGGCACTCGCATCGGCTTGGTTGGCGTCAGCTACAAGGCCGGCGTCGGCGACACGCGCGAGGCTCCGGCGCTGAAGATGATCGCGCTGCTGGGCGCGCTGGGGGCCGACATCGCCTATCACGACCCCCACGTGGCTTCGCTCGACGAGTACGGGCTTCGATCGACGTCGCTGGACGACGTCCTCGAGCGCTCGGAGGTCATCGTCGTGCTCACCGTGCATCCCGGCGTCGACCACGACGCCGTGCTCGAGCGAGCTCCCCTGGTCGTCGACCTGCGCGGCATCTCGCGCCAGCACCGCCCCGCGACCACCGTGGTGCGGCTGTGATCCGGCGACTCCGGTGAGCCAGGTCGTCCGGGTCGGGGTGGTGGGCCTGGGTTACTGGGGTCCCAACCTGGCCCGCAACTTCGACGCCGAGCCGGGGTGTGAGCTGCGCTGGTGCTGCGATTCCGACTCGGACACTCTCGAGCGGTTCTCGCGCACGTACCGCGGCACGCGGCTGACCGCGCGTCTGGATGACCTGCTCGAGGATCCCGAGCTCGACGCGGTGGCGCTCGCCACCCCGGTCTCCTCCCACGCCGAGCTGGCCACGCGGGTTCTCGGCGCGGACAAGCACTGCTTCGTGGAGAAGCCCCTGGCCCAGTCGGTGGCGGACGCCGAGCGCGCGGTGGAGGCGGCCGAGCGCTCCGGGCGCATCCTCATGGTCGGTCATCTGCTCGAGTATCACCCGGGGGTGCGCAAGCTCAAGCAGATCGTGGACGAGGGCGAGCTCGGCCGGATCCACTACATCTACTCCAACCGGCTCAACCTCGGCCAGCTTCGGGCCGACGAGAACGCGCTGTGGAGCCTGGGGGCGCACGACGTCTCGGTCGTGCTCTATCTGGCCGACGAAGAGCCATCCGAGTTCGCGGCCTACGGCGAGTGCTACATGCGCGAGGGGATAGAGGACGTCGTGTTCGCGTTTCTGCGCTTTCCCTCCGGGGTGTGCGCCCACCTTCACCTCAGCTGGCTGGACCCGCACAAGGAGCGGCGCTTCACCGTCGTCGGCTCACAGCGCATGGCGACGTTCGATGACATGGACATCGAGCGCAAGGTGACCGTGTGGGACAAGGGCTTCGACGAGAAGGCCGAGAGCTACGGCGAGTACATAACCCGTTCCGGGGATGTCTGGAGCCCGCGGGTCCCCAACCACGAGCCGCTCCGCCTGGAGTGCAACCACTTCCTCACGTCGATCCGCTCAGGCCGCCCGCCGCTCTCCGACGGGATCAGCGGCGTCAGGGTGGTGCGCGTGCTCTCCGCGCTGCAGGACGCGTTGAACCTGTCGCGAGCGCGAGCGGCGGTGGCGCCGCCCGTGGCCTGATCCCGGTCGCCCGCTTCCGGCTGCGCCCTCACTCGGCATGCGACCATGATCGCCCCCATGAGTCTGTGGCGCCGGATCCAGCTCACGTACCGCTACCACGGGTGGCGTGCCCTGCTGTTCCGCGCGATCACGTTCCCGCTGCGGTTCACGCCCCTGCGCCACCATCTCGCGCTCCGAGGCGTGGTCCGCGACGACCGCATGCGGGCCCGAGCCTGGTATCGGCGCTCGGCCCACCCGGTCACGGTGGTGATCCCCAGCTACCGCGACACCGACGATGTGATCCGAACGGTGTCCAGCATCAAGCGCACCACCAAGTCCCGCAGGGTGAGCATCGTGGTCGCCGACGACGCCAGCGGCGAGGAGCACCTCGCGGCCCTGCGCCGCATCCGGGACATCGAGGTGATCGCCGGCGAGCGCAACCAGGGGTTCGCTGCCAATGCCAACCGCGGGGTGCGCGCGGTGCCCGCCGGCCGCGACGTGGTGGTGCTCAACTCCGACATGGAGGCGCTTCCCGGCTGGCTCGAGTGCCTCCAGTACGCGGTCCGCTCGAGCGACTATGTGGGCATCGCCGGAGCCAAGCTCCTGTACCCCGACGACCGCATCCAGTTCGGCGGCACGGTTCGCAACCGGGGCGCCCCCGAGTGGTTCGACCACCGCTTCCGCTTCAAGCCCGCCGACTGGGGGCCGGCCAACGTCAACGCCTACGTGCTGGCGGTGACCGGGGCGTGCATGTACATACGCCGGGAGGTCCTGGACCAGATCGGGGCCATGGACGAGGCCTATCCGATGGCCTACGAGGATGTCGACTACTGCCTGCGCGCATGGGAGGCGGGGTGGCGGGTGGTGTACTTCCCGGCCGCCGTCCTCCACCACCTCGAGTCGGTGACCCGGGGCACTCAGGTGCGCGAGCGCGAGCGGGCCTCGCAGCGGCGCTTCTGGGGTCGGTGGGGGGACTTCTTCGACACCCGTTCGGTCCGCAACGAGGACGGCAAGCTGCGCGTGATCTACGTGACCGAGGACACGGGGGTGGGGGGCGGCCACCGAGTCGTCTTCGAGCATCTCGACGGCCTGCTCGACCGCGGTCACGACGTCGCCCTGTACACGACCGACGACGGCCCCGACTGGTACTCGCTGAGGACTCCGGTGCGTTCCTTCTCCAAGTACCGCGAGCTCGTGCGCGCGCTGTGGGACGAAGACGCGATCAAGGTGGCGACCTGGTGGAACACGGCCGACCCGGTGTGGGAGGCCAGCGTGGTTCACGGGATCCCGGTGTACTTCGTGCAGGACATCGAGACCAGCTACTACCCCGACCACCCGCGGGCGCGGGACCAGGTTCTCGCCTCCTACCGCCCCGAGTTCCGCTACCTGACCACCTCGGGGTGGAACCGCGAGCAGCTGGAGCAGCTCGGTCTGCCCTGCGAGCGGGTGGCGCCGGGCGTCGACCTTGACACCTTCCGCCCGCTTCCGGACGAGCGCCGGCGCGAGGACATGCTCCTCGCCCTGGGCCGCTCGAACCCGCTGAAGAACCTCCCTCTCACGGTGTCGGCGTGGACGGCCATGGGCGCCTCCCGTCCCGAGCTGTGCCTGTTCGGGATCGAGCCTTCGCTGGGGCCCGAGCATGGGGCGCGCTACGTCGATTCGCCCACCGACGAGCAGGTCAACCGGCTGTTCAACCAGGCGACGGTGTTCGTCCAGACCTCGACCCACGAGGGCTTCTGCCTGCCCCTGCTCGAGGCCATGGCCGCGGGCGCCCCCGTGGTCTGCACCGACGCGCACGGCAACCGCGACTTCTGCCGCGACGGCGAGAACTGCCTCATGACTGCCAGCGACCCCAGGGCCCTGCGCGAGGCGCTGGAGCGGCTGTTCTCCGACGCGGCCCTCCGGGAGCGGCTGTCGGCGGCCGGGCGGGAGACCGCGCGCCACTACGGCTGGCCGGCGCAGGTGCGGCGGCTCGAGTCATGCCTGCAGGACATTGCCCGGCCGCGCCGGATCGAGCCCTCCACCGAGGCCGTGCCCGAGCTGCGCCGCAGCGCGCGCTGAGGGCGCGGCGCCCGGAGCCGGGGCTCGCGGGAGCCGGGGGCGGGGCGCACCCACGTCCGGCGGCGCACGGAGGACCCGGGGCTACCATCACCCGATGCGGATCGACGCGCTGAGGGAGCACTGGGAGGCCTACGGGCGCTCGGACCCTCTGTGGGCGGTGCTCAGCGAGCCCGGCCTTCAGGGCAACCGATGGGATCTCGAGGAGTTCCTGCGGCGGGGCGAGGTCGAGGTGCAGCAGTACCTGGGCGAGCTCGACGAACACCGCATCGAGGTCAGGCGGGGACGGGCGCTCGACTTCGGCTGCGGAGTGGGCCGCCTCACCCAGGCGCTGGGAGAGCGCTTCGAACGCTGCGACGGCGTCGACATCGCCGCCTCGATGGTGGAACAGGCCCGCCGCCTAAATCGCCATGGTGACCGCTGCCGGTATCACGTCAACCCGGCCTCTGATCTGCGCCTGTTCGAGTCCGAGACCTTCGACTTCGTGCTCTCGATCATCGTTCTCCAGCACATGGAGCCCCACTACGCCAAGGGCTACATCGCGGAGTTCCTGCGCGTGCTTCGCCCCGGCGGGATCGCGCTGTTTCAGCTCCCGACCGGCCACAAGCGTCCCGAGCGTGCGCTCCCGGACGGGGCCTGGCGCGCATCCCTGCACGCGGTGCAGGCCCCTCGGGAGCTGGCCGCTCTCGAGGCGGCGTCGATCCAGGTGCGCGTCCGCAACGATGGCGACGCGGCCTGGCCCACCGGCCAGCGGGTCCGCCTGGCCGACCATTGGATCGACGCCCGCGAGGAGATGGCGGTGGTCGACGACGCCCGCTCCGAGCTGCCGCGCGAGGTTGCGCCCGGGGAGGAGATCGAGCTTGCCCTGCCGGTCACCGCGCCGTCGGTTCCCGGGCGCTACCAGCTCGAGCTCGACATGGTCCAGGACGGAGTGGGGTGGTTCGCGCAGCGCGGGTCGCCCACCCTGAGGGTCCCGGTCGAGGTGAGGCCCGGGTCCCCCGAGGCGGTGGGAGATGGTGACTCCGCCCGCGCGACCGCCCGCGCGACCGCCACGGCGAATGCGCCCGCCGAGCAGGAGCAGTTTCAGCCTCGCATCGAGATGTACTCGGTTGCGCGCGAGCAGGTGCTCGAGGTGGTACGCGCGGGGGGAGGAGTGGTGGTGCACGCCTTCGCCGACGTCAATGCGGGACCGGACTTCGAAGGCCTGCGCTACGTGGTCCGCCGCGAAGCGCCCACCGGATGGCGGCCGGGAGGCCCGGCGAGCCGCGCTGTCGACGCGCTCGTGAATCGCCTCGACATGCTGCTCCCCCCACCGGTGGCCCCCGGCGCGGGCCGGCGGGAGCGGCTGTCGCTGGCGCTGCGGCGCGCCCTGGCGCGCGCGCCACGCTCCCGGCGCTGAGCCCGCGCGGCGCAAAGCTGCCGACCGCCGGGCGATCGCCGATCACTACAGTGCGGCGCTCGCGGGCCCGCTCTGAGCGGGTGCCCATCGACCCAGGGATCGATGATCGGATCGTTCATCAGCGGCGAAGTGCTGTTTCCCCTGCTCCTGCTCGCTCTCAGCGTGGGCAGCGGCCTGCTCGTGCGCCGCCTGTCTGGGGGAGCGCTGAGCGATGCCCTGCTCGTGCCCGTGGGGTTCGCCACGGTGGTGGTGGTTGCGGTGCTCGGGACCGCCTCCCCGGCCTGGTCTCCCGCCAGCGGCTACATCGTGCTGGCGGTGGCGCTCCTGGGCGTGGTGGTGCGCGCTCCCTGGCGCGGGGTGCGCCTTCCCCGCCCCACGGCAGAGCTTCGGTGGGGCGTCCTCGCCGGTCTGGCCGCCTTCGCGGCCGTCGCGGGCCCCG
>Ga0209577_10003756_pt1 | contig 14300 bp, 6 predicted proteins | sample GraSoiAngelo_109_FD_185874 | JGI IMG/M metagenome (GOLD analysis project Ga0209577, IMG submission 185874) | Grasslands soil microbial communities from the Angelo Coastal Reserve, California, USA - 14_0903_12_20cm (SPAdes) (version 2) | ecosystem: Environmental > Terrestrial > Soil > Grasslands ...
GCAGTCGCGCGGTAGTAGCGCGCATCGGGCCGATCCGGAAAGCGCGCCGCGAGCTCGTCGGCCAGCGGCGCGAGGCGATCGCCGTCGCCCGCATCGGCGAGAACGGCCGCCGCCTGCTCCGCTACGCGCGGATCCTGTGGCGCAAGCCGCAGCGCGGCGCTCGATTCCTCGATGGCGCCCTGGAAATCGCCGGCGGCGGCCATCACGCGCGAGAGCTCGAGGCGTACCGCGACGTTGTCCGGTTCCCTGGCGGCCAGCGCCTCCAACCATTCGCGCGCTTTCTGCGGCCGGCGGGAGCCGGCGGCCGCGTCCGAGAGGCCGGCCAGCGCCGCGGCATTGCGGCTATTGAGCGACAGCGCCTGCTGAAAAGCGTCGTACGCGAAGGAGTAGGCTTCCGCCTTCAACTGAACCGCGCCGAGCGATGTCCAGCTTGCGTCGCTCGCGGGAGCCGTCACATCACGGATCGGAGGCGGAAGCTCCGGGCGGAGCGCACGAATCGCGACGGCGTTTTCAGCGACGCTCGGTCCATAAATCGCCGCCGGCGCCGAGTATTCCAGCGCGGTGCGATCGTCGGTTTGGATGAGAGCGTCGTCTGCGTATCGCGCGAGCTCTCGGGGTCCGCCGGCGTAAAGCGAGAGAATCGTAAACGCCGCCGTCCCATCGGCGGCGCCGAGCGTTGCCATCAACGAGGACGCGCCGCCTTTCCGGCAGCCGTGCTCCACCGCGGCGAGCCGAGGCGCGATCTCGCCGTCGCGCGCGCCGACGAGCAGCAGGTCGCCCTCGCCAATCAGCCACATCGTGCCCTGGGGAAAGACGGACGCGAACGTCCGCACGATCGATTGCAGATCGGCCGGGCTGATGTCGTAGGTGTGCGCCCACTGGCAGAGAAGCCCGTCCGGCTTCAACCGCGCACGCGCCGCTTCGAAAAACTCCCGCGTGAAGAGCGTCGCGACCCCTGCCATCCATGGATTCGACGGCTCGGAGACGATGACGTCGTACCGCCGCGGCGTCAGCAGCAGATGCGATCGACCGTCGCCGACGATGAGCCGCACATCCGGCCGGCGAAGGACGCCGCCGTTCTCGCGGTCGAACAGCTTAGACGCCTCGACGACCTCCGGCGAGATCTCGATGACGTCTTCGTGTTGAACAGTGCCGGTCGCGAGAGCCGACGCCGACGTGACGCCGCTGCCGAGCCCGATGACGCACACCTCCTGTGCGCGGCCGTGAATCAGCACCGGCAACAGGCCGAGCAGCCGCTGGGTCAACATGTCGCCGGCGTCGGAGGCGTCGATCTTGCCGTCGATCGCCATCGAGCGCGTGCCCGTGAGGCGGCGGACGCTGACGGTTCCGGCCGCGCCCTCCTTGTAGTACTCGAGCTCTCCTGCCCGAAGCACCGTGTCGAGATCGCCGGCGCCGAGATACGGCGCGTACTTATACGCGCCGCTCGAAAGCAGCTCGCGGTCCCATCCCGGCATCGCCACAATGACGGCGATCGCCGCGATGCTCGCGGCCGCCGGCCGTGCGCCTCCGGAGCGCGAGCGAAAAGTTTCTCTCGAACGGATTGTCACGATGAGACAAACGCCTCCGGTGATGGCGGCCGCGAGCGCAGCGGCTTCGAAGGTGGCGCGCAATCCGATGCGTGGAATGAGAAGAAACCCGGCGGCGAGGGCTCCTGTGATGGCGCCGACGGTATTCGCGGCGTACACGCGCGACGTCATGCGGGCGACCGACGCTTTGGCCGAGACAGGGCCCGATGCAGCGGCGAGCGCAAAGGGAAACGTCGCGCCGAGCGCGACCGTCATCGGCAGCAGGAGCAATGCGACGCTCGCCGCCTGCGACACCACGAGACGGCCGAACACGACGCTCGGATCGGCCACCTGCTGCGCGATGACGAGCGGCATCCGCGTGGCGGCGAACCACGCGGCCGCCACGGCAGACACGGCGCTGACGAGAAGCATCGCGGCGAGCCACGTGGCCGGCCTCGAGGTGCGGCGCGCGATGCGCGTCGCCGCCGCCGATCCGATCGCCAGCCCGCTGATGAACGCCGCCGCCATCGTCGCAAACGCGTAGGTCGTCGGGCCGATGACGAGCGCGAGCAGCCGCGTCCACGCGACTTCGTAGACGAGCGCGGCGAAGCCCGAGACGGCGACGGCGATCCAGGCGATTGTCGGGGAAGCCTTCACCTCGAGAGCCGATTGGCCTGAAGACTTCGCCGCGCGAGTTGAACGCCGGGATCGCTGAGATCGCAGAGAATTCTTCGTTCGGTCTTCAACAGAGAACTTCTCGGCGGTCTTTGCGGTCTCCGTGTTCGCTGGCGTTCGTGTCGCCAACCAGAACGCGCCGCTCGCCGCGACGCCGTTCAGCGCTACGCCTACCCATGTTGTCGCGCGCAGTCCGATCGCCGGAATCAACCAGAATCCGGCGGCAACGGCGCCGATTGCGGCGCCAGCGGTGTTCGCGGCGTAGAGTCGAGCCGCTTCGGTCAACCACTCGGCGGCGATTGGAAACGTCGCACCCATCGCGGCAGCCGGAACGCCGAGCACGACCACGCTGATCGCGACGCGCACGAGACCGAACCGTGCGGGCGCCGTGCCGTCGGCGTAAGCCCACGCGAGCGCCGGCACCGACGCGCGCAGCGCCAGCGGCAGCAGGAGCGCCGAAACGGCTATGACGATCTCGAGCGTCGCGTACGCGCGCAACGGCGCCGTCGCGCGCGCTCGCGAGTCGACAGGCGAGTCGAAAGAACCGGCGATCCATGCGCCGAGCGCGAGCCCGCCCATGAACGCCGCAAGCACCGTGCTCGCCGCCGCCACTGTGTGACCGAGTTGAAGCGTGAGAAGGCGGGTCCAGACGACCTCGTACACGAGCGCGGCGGCGCCGGAACACGCATAGAGAAGGACGAACAGGCGGCGCCGCGAGGCCATTGCTGCGGCCGCGAGTGTACCAAAAAAGGACCGGCGCCTCGTCGGAGGCGCCGGTCTTCAATGACCCGATTACCCGATTACTCGATTACCCGATTACCCGATTACTCGATTACCCGATTACTCGATTACTCGATTACCCGATTACCCGATCAGAAGTCGAACTTCAACCCGATCTTCAGCACACGCGGCGCGACGATCTCCTGCACGCGTCCGAAGTAGGAGGTCGTCACCCGCGCTGCGTCGAATGCGGCTTGGCTGGCGAAGTTCTGCGTCAGGACGCCGAGATCGTTCTGGCTCGCGCTCGAGTTCAGCGCGTTGTGAACCTCCGCGATCAACGACGCGCGGTGACCGCCGCCGAGGCGGAAACTCTTTTCCGCTCGCAGCGACAGGAGGTTGAGCGTGTCCGCACGGTACGTTCCGCGCTCCTCCAATGGTATCGCGCGCGTGCCCTGAGCGAACGCGACGTTCAGTCGGCGATCGCGCGGCAGACCGGACAACGCCTGGAAGTTCGCGCCGACCGTGATGCCGTACGGTGCCTGGTAACTGCCGAGCAGCTTGAATGCATGCGGCTGATCGTTCGCACCGCGGCCCTGCCCGACGAAATCCAGGACGTTATTCGGATTCGTGAAATCGAGGCAGGTGGAGCAACGGATGGTCGTGCTGCCCGTGCTGATGCCAGCCTGAACGCCGTCCAGCCGCGAGAACACGTAGGACCCTTGCATCTGCCATCGGTTCGACATGCGCTTGCCGACCGAGACCTCGAGCGCCTTGTAGCGCTGCACGCAGTCGATCGAGACGTTGTTGCCGCAATTGGTATGGAAGAACGTATCCTTTCCCACATATTGCGGCAACACATCGTAGAACGTCAGCGTTCGTTCATCGCCGCTGTTGCGGATCTGATCGGGCCCAGGGTCGGCGACGATGCGTGTCGGCGCGTACGCCGTCGAAGCGACCGTATCGCACGGCAGCCCGTAGCAGTTCTGGTCCGTCGTCATATCGCGGAACCAGCGCTGGATCCAGTCAACGTTCAGCGACCAGTTGGCGGCGAGCTCGCGCTGATAGGCGAACATGATTTCGTCGTTCTTCGGATCCTTGAGGTTGGGGTCGATTGAGTTCGACTTCGGCACGAACTGGCTCTTGAGCGTGCCGAGCACGGGTAGCCCGTTCGTCTGCAACGCCCCGTTCCACGCGTACGTGGCCACGCCGCTGGTTTGAGGGCTATTCACGTTGATGCTGGCGTACTCCGTCGTGTACATGACCTCGTAGTACCGGCTATAGCTGGCCTTGACGACGTTCTTTCCGTCCTCGGTGAGCTTGACGACGACGCCGGTGCGCGGCGCCAGCGTGTTCCAGCTATACGGTGTCTTGATCTCGGGGAACGACTGGTTGCACGCGGAGCAGGCCGCGCCCCATTCCGCGCCGCCGTTGCCTTGCGCGGGAATCGTGCCGTCATAGTAGGACCAGCGCAGACCCAGGTTTAGCGTGACGCGCGAGAATGTCGCGCGATCCTGCACGAACGCCGCGTAGTTGCGCATTTTCGTCTTTTGCGTGAGCGGCGTGTTGTAGAGGAACACTTCGGAGGGCACGCAGCCGGTCCGCACGCTCCCGTTGCAGCTCGATCCATCGGCCGTGCTCGTGTAGCGCAGCCGCATGTCCTGAAAGATGTTGAACGTGTCGGTGCCGGTCGGCGTCCACCACTGCTCCAGGCCCGTCTTCAACTGGTGGCTTGCTCCCAGCCAGCCGTCGATATAGCGGGTGACGCCGACGTTGGTTTGATGACGGTACGCGTCGCGGAACCGTTGGCCGGTCGGTTCCGGGCCGTCGATGTAAATACCGGTCGTAATGTTGAACGTCGTCGGGCGCTGCTGGCTCGGGGACAGCGCATAGAACTCGTCGGACCAGTCGCTCGGCCAGTGCATGTGGAAGTAGGTCGACGACACTTCCAGGAACGTGTTCGAGCCCATCACCGACGTGTAGTTCGCGTTGATCAGGTTCTTCGGCGACTCCTGGTGCAGCGTGCCGATCGGGTTCGGTTGCGATACGCCGGCGTTGCGATGCGGCTGGAACTTCTTGTTGTAGGTCCAGAACATCGACAACTGGTTGTTCTTGCTGATTTGGTACTTGCCGCTCGTCGTGTAGTTGCGGAGATTCGACAGGAACGGATTCGTCAGACTGCCGTCCGAATTCACGATCGAGTACCCCGGCGTCGCATCAATCGTGCGGTAGTTGCGGAACGATCCGAACCACCAGAACCGATCCTTGATGAACGGACCGCCGGCATCGGCGTTGAAGTCCTGCAGACCGTGCAGCGACGGATCGGTGACGCCTTGCGCACGTAACTCGTCGGTGATGTTGTTCCCTGTGAAGTGATCCCAGTATCCTTTCCCAGTGACGCTGTAGAACGCGTCCCCCTTGAGGTTGTTGCCGCCGGTCTTGGGGATCACGTTAATGTTCGCGCCGCCCCCGCCGCCCACTTCAGCGCCCATCGCGGCTGTGTCGACCGAGATCTCTTCCGCGGATCCGAAGTCCATGTAGTACATCGATCCGTAGTTCTGGGGCGTGTCGGCGGTGACGCCGTAGTAGTTCAAGTTGTAGTTGGCCGCGCCGTGCGCGACCATGCCTGTCGACGTCGCCGCGTTCAACCCGCCCGGATCCTGGCGCCCCATCGTCATGCCCGGAAGAACGGTCGTCGATCCGAAAATCGTTCGCGACGTCGGCACCGAGGTCAGAGTCTCGTGATCAAGCCGCGCGCCGACTTTCGTGTTCTCCACGTCGACGCTCGGCGACTGGCCGCTGACCGTGACCGTTTCCTGCAGCGACGCAATCTTCATCGCTGCGTCCACGGTGATCGTCTGGCGGACCGGAACGACGATCCCTTCGCGCAGGAGCGGCGCGAAGCCGGCGAGCTCGAATTTGAGCTGATAGGTGCCGGTGTTGACGGCAGGGAAGCGGTAGATACCCTGCGCGTTGGTCGTAGCCGTCGGCGTTCCCATGGCCGCGGGACCCATGAGCGTCACGGTGACGCCGGGCAGCACGCCGCCTTGATCGTCGGTCACTTTGCCGACGAGCTCGCCGAACATCTGGCCGGTCTGCGCCGCCGCCGGCGCGAGACCGAACGTGAGCACGACCGCCGCCGCGGCGAGCGCTCGAAGAATCGAACGTGTCACAGGCAACCTCCTGATAACAAACGCCTGATAGTCTGTGTAGTGCCCGTCAGAATATGTGGAATTGCCGCCGCTTTGTCTACAAACTTTCGAGCGGCGCCGGGGCTCGACCGCCGGGGATACGACCATTTGGATTATGGTTAGCGGGCTTGACCGGCGCATCGTCGAAGGGCAGCCACGTGTCGGGAGGTGAAGCTTTGCGAAAGGGCATTCTTGTTCTGGCGTTGACGTCGGCTGCGGCGTCCGGGACAGCGCAGCAGAGCACCATCTCGGATCTCTTGCAGAAGGCGGCCGTCAAAGCGGCGCTCGCCGCGGCGAAGGCGGCCGAGCCGCAGACGATTGAGGATCAGATTCGATTCTGTGAGATCCCTGCGCCATCGTTCAAAGAGGACGCTCGCGGCGCTGAGTTGAAGCGCGCGTTCGACCAGCTCGGCCTGCAGAACGTGCGGATCGACAAAGCCGGCAACGTGCTCGGCGATCGGCCAGGCGCCGCGGCGCATCCGCACGTCGTAATCGCGGCGCATCTCGACACCGTGTTTCCCGAAGGCACCAACGTGAAAGTGCGCCGCGACGGCAACGTCCTACGAGGACCTGGAATCGGCGACGATTGCCGCGGTCTGGCCGTGCTCGTCAGGATCGTCCAATCGTTGAAAGACGCCGGCGTGACGACGCCGGGAACGGTTACCTTCGTGGCGAACGTCGGCGAGGAGGGGCTCGGCGATCTGCGCGGCGTCAAGGCGCTGTTCAACGACACGATGAAGGGACAGATCGATGCGTTCGTGTCGATCGACGGCACCGGCGTTCACGTGACCAACGTCGCCGTCGGCAGCCACCGCTACCGGGTCACGTTCAAGGGACCCGGCGGTCACAGCTTCGGCGCCTTCGGCCTCGCGAATCCGATGGGCGCGATGGGGCGCGCCATCGCGAAGATCCAGGAGATGCAGGTGCCGCAGCATCCGAAGGCGACGTTCAACGTCGGACGCGTCGGTGGCGGCACGTCCGTCAACTCGATTCCGTTCGAGGCATGGATGGAAGTCGACATGCGCTCGTCCGATCCGGCGTCGCTGGCGGCGGTCGATGCGAATTTCCAGAAGGCCGTCGACGCCGCCGTCGCCGAAGAGAATCAGCGGTGGGGCAAGGCGGGCACGATCACGGTCACGAAGGAGCTGGTGGGCGATCGCCCCGCGGGATCGACGCCGGAACGTGCGCCGATCGTACGCGCGGGGCTGGAGACGGCAGCGGCGCTCGGGTTCAACGCGAACCTGGGTGAAGGATCGACCGACTCGAACCTGGCGATGAGCCTCGGCATCCCGGCGATCACAATCGGCGGCGGAGGTCGAGGACGAGAAGCACACGCGCTGACCGAATCGTTCGACGTGACCGATGCGTGGCAGGGAGCGCAGCACGCGTTGCTGCTGACTATCGCGCTCACGCAGAAGTAACTGATGGCATGCTCGCTCGAGTCGGGACGGTCGTATGCACCACGAAAGCCACGAAAACACGAGACTCATTCAAAGTTTTCGTGGGACTCAGCGAAGACGCGCTCCATTAGCTCTCAGCGGCCCGACATCTCGCGTTTCATGTTCCGAAAACGCTCCAGATCGATCGCGCGCTGGCGGCCGGCGCCGGCGCGCGCCGCGACGAGCCGCAGCAGGAACAATGCATGCGCGCCCGCGAGGAAGATGAGCTCCTCGCGGGTCGGTCCAACCAGAAGTCCAGGAACGATGTTCATCGCGGCGGCGAGCCCGAAGGGAACCGAAAACAACGCGTCGGTCCTGACGCCGCCGGCGGGTCGGCCGAAGGTCATCGCCACGGTTTCCCAGCCGGGCGTACCTTCTTCTTCATAGAAGACCTGAATATATCTGCCAATCCGCTCGACCCCGACGTGCAGCCCGAAGACCGCCTCGAACGTCGATGCGAGCACGACGAGCGGGATCAGCATCCCTGCCGGCGGAGCGGCCAGCGCGACCGTGGCCACCAGGACGGCGGCCCACGCCGCCATCCCGACGACGAAGATCCAGACGCGAGTCGTCCCGCGTTCACGAATCGTGGAACGCAGTGCCGTGTATTCCTCCTGGTCACGCGCTGTCATCGAAACCGCTCTGCGCTCGGCGGCTGAAAATGCCGATAACTGTGAAAACAGCGACCGAAGTGCGGTTGCGCATTGTGGCACAAGAGTTGGTCTGGGCTCGGGCGTGGGCTCAGCGGTATCCGGACCGCGCGGCAGCGTGAGGATAATCGCCTTGTCGTCTATGGATTATCTGCTACACTACCGGCGTCCGGCATACTTCAGCAGACGTTCGGGGCAGTCTACGTGAGCAGAAAACCGTTTTTCTGGATCGGTCCTGTTGCGCTCTTCAGTCTCGTCAGTATCGGCCTCGCGCCGACTGCCGCTGAGGCTGCGCCCACCAAGGCGAAGCGCAGCACGACGTATTCGCGCGAGCGCTCGCAAACGCGCAAAGCGAAGCTCGCGCGCGCACGCGCCGTCGCGATGGCGCGCGAGATGGCCGACACCGCGCTGCCGCGGTATCGCGTCGACGCGAGCGGCGATCTGGTCCCGTATCTTCGCGCCGCGGCCGCCATCATCTATAACCCCGAGACGAACGAAATCCTCTGGGAAGAGAACGCGCAGACACAGCGGTCGATTGCCAGCATCACGAAGATGATGACGGCGACCGTCTTCCTCGAGAACAACCCGGATCTCAGCGAGGAGGTGACCGTCGCCCGCGGCGACGTGTTCCAGGCCTCGACAACGCATCTGCACGCGAACGACAAGGTGACCGCAGATGATCTGCTCCATCTGCTGCTCATCGCTTCGGACAACGCCGCGGCACGAGCGCTCGCGCGCGTGTCGCCGTACGGAACCGAAGGGTTCGTCCCGCGCATGAACGAGAAGGCCGCCGAGCTCGGTCTCGAGAACACCCATTACGCGGATCCTTCGGGTCTGCTGTCGGACAACGTGTCGTCGGCGTACGACATGGCGCGCCTCATCACGCACATCTCGGGCGACGAGCGGATCGCGTCGATCATGCGGATGCCGGAATACACGGTGTACACGAAGGCGCTGCGCCCGCGGCCGATCACCTTCCACAGCACGAATCACCTGCTCGGCCGGGCGGACGTCGACGTGCGCGCGGGCAAGACCGGATTCATCTCGAAGGCTGGATACTGTCTGGCGACGCTGCTCCGTCTGCCGCAGGGACCGGACGTGGCCGTCGTCGTGCTCGGCGCGCGATCGAATGCGGGCCGCTTCATGGAAACGCAGAACCTGTTCAACTGGCTCTCGTCGAGGGCGCAGACGGTTCTCGCGCCGAAGCCGCAGCAACAGCAGCAGTAGGGCCGGACCAGCATGTCCGCCCGTTAACCTACATATCCTCTCTGAATCGCCGCCGCATCCAGCGGCAGCGTGGCGATCGTATCCACTGAGACCATGACCGGACGCGCGGCGTTTCGCGCGTCGTACGCCTTCAGATAGCGGCGGCAGACGTCGCACGCGTACACGCGGTAGCGGCCGTCGCGCGTCGCGAACGAGGTGATGAGCGCGCGGTCGTCGTTCGCACAGAACGGACACGCGAGCGGCGCGAACATCCACTGCGCGAGGCACCGGCCGCAGATCAACCGGCGATCGGCGCTCGGCGTAATCACGGCGAACTCGGGCTCCCATCCGCAGAACGGGCAGTGCCCGTGCTTCCACGATCCCAGATCGACGCGCTCGGTCAGCGCTTCCGCGCAGCGAGCGAGAAACGGCCGCAGCGCGAGCAACAGCACTTGATCCAGCGCGGCCGGCGCTTCAGCTAGTGTCCGCACTTTCGTGTCGTTGGCGGCATCGACCCTCGACGTTGCGTCGTACCAATTGGTCACGAGCGTCTCGAGCGCGTTTCCTTCCCGCCCGAGCGCAACGATCTTGTTGTAGTCGGCGCGCTCGAGCGCTTCGAACCGCTGAAGGATGTCGGCGGTCTGGCGGAACGTCAGACGGAAATCGGTCCACTCCAGCGGGATGTCGCGGAAGCGCACGAGTGGACGTCCGGCCGTCTGCTGCGCTCGCAGCCACTCGGGGTCCACCTGAATCCAGGGCAGCGGCACGCGCCCCTGCACTCGCCGCTGCATGTCGACGAGCGCGAGCTGCATGTCCACGGCTGACGCCAGCTCTGGTTGCGACGCCTTGATCTGTTTGAGCTCGACGACCTCGCGCGGTTCAGCGCGAGGCGCGCGGGGCGGACGCTCGGGCACGTCGGGATTGTAGCTTGACACTCCTCTCGGGCGGCGTTACAACCCTGACCACGTTTTGCAGCTTCTTGAGCTGCTGCTACACCCTGTCGAAGTGCACCGACTACAACTCGGGCAACCGCGACGCGGCGAACGAACAGGCAATGAACCCGTACGATCCATCCAACAACGAAGGGCCGTGCGCGTTCGACATCCGTCACAACTTCAATCTGGGTGGAAGCTACTCGGTGCCAGGAACGTCCGTCGGCGGCGCTCCAGTTCAAGTTGGCACCGTGTTCAGTGCGGTGTCGGGCCGGCCGTTTACTCCGGGTGTCGGAACATTCGACCAGTCCGGACAGAACACCGGGCAACTCCGAGCCGACTGCTTGGCGAACCCGATCTACAACTACAGCCTCGACTATCTCTTTCCGGATCCGAATACGACGCGGTCGGCGATCACGAGTGCGTCCGACGCCTTTGCATCGCCGACGCCCGGCAGGCTCGGCACGTGCGGTCGAGACAGCGGCCGGGGACCGCGCTTCACTCAACTCGATCTGAACATCGTCAAGGAATTCAAGCTGCAGGGAAGCACGCGCATCCAGGCGCGGTGGGAGATCTTCAATGTGACGAACCACGTGAACCTCGGCAACTTCCTCAGTACCAGCGTGCGCAGCGGCTCGTTCGGCAAGATCGGATCGACCCCCGACGTGGACCGCGGCAATCCGGTACTTGGCACAGGCGGTCCCGCGCGATGCAGTGGGCGTTGAAAGTCTTGTTCTAAGGCCGTGACCACGTCAGAGGTCAGAGGTCTGGTCCCAGACTTCTGACCTCCTAACCGCTGATCGTCAGCCGTCTCGCGATCGGACAGCGTTCTCCGGCGACCCGGATCGTCCGTCCGCCTTTCATATCCTTTAAATCATGCGGCTTGACTCTCGAGCGGAGCGGGCCTACAACGTTCGGATTGTCGCGGTGCACCGCCGCGGCTCATCAAGAGGGGACAGCACCGATGAAGCGCTCAGTGGGTTGGTTGCGGTTTGTCCTGGCCATCTGCGGAAGCCTGGCTCTTGCCTCATCGCCGTCGTACGCCCAGAAAACGACCGGAGACATCACCGGATCGGTCACCGACGCCACCGGCGGCGTGCTGCCAGGCGTCGCGGTCACGGCGACGTGTCCTGACACTCGATTGACCCGGACGGTGACGACCGATTCCAACGGCGGCTACAGCCTTCCGGAACTGCCGATCTGCGTCTACAAGGTGGTGGCGGAGCTCGCCGGCTTCAAGACGGTCAGCCGCGATGCTCAGGTCGCTGTGAGCACGGTCGCCAAGGTCGACTTCAAGCTCGAAGTCGGCGCGCAGTCCGAAACAATTACCGTCGAGGGCGTGTCGCCGCTCGTCGAGTTCTCGGACAAGTTGAACAACAACGTCGACACCGAGCGCATCGGACGGATCCCGCTGAGCGGCCGCGACTTCAACTCGCTGCTCGGCGTGACGCCCGGCGTGCAGCGGGATCCGGGCGGTGGGTTTCTCGCCGTCAGCATCAGCGGCGCGCGCCGGACCTCCAACAACTACATGATCGACGGCATCTCGAACAACGACCGCTACTACGGGGACTCGGTGCTGAATCAGACGGGCGTCGTCGGCGTGCCCGCGACGCTCGTGCCGATGGACGCGATCGCCGAGTTCACCGTGCAGCAGACGCCCTCGGCCGAATTCGGCGTCAAGGGCGGCGGCGCGATCAACGTCGTGATGAAGAGCGGCTCCAATCAACCGCACGGCACGTCGTATTACTTCCGCCACGACGACTGGACCGATTCGCCGAACTATTTCGTGAAGAAGGCGGGCGGCGAGACCACGCCGGTCAAGAACCAGCAGTACGGCGGCACCTTCGGCGGCCCGATCCAGAAAGACCGGACGTTCTTCTTCGGCTACTACGAAGGCCAGCGTCTCGCGGTGACGTCGCCCTATCAGGTTCAGGTGCCGAAGCCCTCCGAGATCACGGCGGCGCGCGCGCGCATCGCGGCGGTCGGCCTGACGACGAACCCGATCGGGGAGAACCTGCTGAAGTTCTACCCGACCGACGCGTCGGGGACGATGACAGTGAATTCGGCGAATGTCGCCAACATGAACACGTTCTCGCTGAAGATCGATCATCAGGTCAATTCGGACAATCTCGTCAACGGCCGCTTCTTCTTCGGCAACAGCTACCAGTCGGCGCCGGCGTTCGTCGGCGAGCTGACGCCGGCGAACGGCCCGACGGATATGTTCAACTCGGTGACCGATCCGACGCGGGTCGCGCTCGTCGGCCTGGTCTGGAACTCGACGCTATCACCGAAATCGTTGCTCCAGGTGAGGTTCGGCTACAACCGCATCTCACAGACGATCGATGTGAACAACAAAGTCGATCCGGCGAGCCTCGGCCTCAACACCGGTCCGCTCGACGCAGCCGATTTCGGCGTGCCCGCGGTCACGCTCGGCCCCTTCGGCTACATCGGCGGTGTCGGCGGCTACCCGATCACGACCGCGCCGACCGAGACGATGGACATCTCGGGTTCGCTGACGCACGATCAGCACACGATCAAGGTCGGCGGCAACTGGCAGATGGGTAAGAATCACAGCGTGCGTAATCGCGCGCGAACGAGCATCACCGCCACCGGAGGCGGCTCGTTCGACGACGTCGATTCGCTCGTGGGGTTGCTGCTCGGCCGCTTCGACACGATCGGCCGGTCGTTCGGTTCGACCTCGCGGAACATGTCGCAGCAGTCCATCGGCGCCTTCATCAACGACGACTGGAAGGCGTCTTCGCGTGTGACGGTCAGCCTGGGTCTCCGCTACGACATCAACCTGCCGTTGAAAGAAGTGAACAGCCTCGCGTCGAATTTCATCACGGGACAGGGGCTCGTCAGGCTGGGTTCCGGCCTCGATCGCCTGTACGACATCGACAAGAACAACTTCGGTCCGCGCGCGGGGATCGCCTGGGACGTTACCGGCGATGGGCGCACGAGCGTTCGAAGCGGGTACGCACTCACGTACGATCTGCCCGACTTCAAGACGATCCACTCGCCGAACACGACGTGGAGCGGTCTTGCGGCGAGCTCGGGCGCGATGACGAATCCCGATCTCGGCGTCTTCTCCGTGTCCCTCAATGGATCGCAGACCAAGGCGCCGGACGCGAGCTCGGTCACCTGCATCAATCCGAACGCGGCGGTGATCAGCGGCGATTTCATCTGTGTCCAGCCGGGTGTTTCCATTTTCGGGTCGAGTCCGACCGGCCAGCCGCCCTTCAACGCGTTCTCGATCCCGACTGACTACAAGACGCCGATGTACCACTACTTCCACGCGACCGTGCAGCGCGAGATCTTCCGCGGCAACGCGGTGACCGTCACGTATCTTGGTTCGCGCGGCCGCGATCAATCGTGGTTCCGCGACATCAACGGCCCAGCGCTCGGGACGGCGACCACGGCGATTCAAGTGAACCGGCCGTTTTTCACTCAGTTCCCGACGCTGAAGCACGTCATCCAGCTCACCAACGATGGCAAGTCGTGGTACGACGCGTTGCAGCTCTCGTACCGGCAGCAGAACTGGCACGGGATCAATACGCAGTACAACTACACGCTGTCGCGGTGCGAGGATTACAACTCGGACAACAGCCGCGGCCGGAACGACTTTCCGCAGGCGAACAACCCGTACGATCCGACGGCGAATCGCGGGCCGTGCGGTTTCGATCGCCGTCACAACTTCAACGTCGGCGGCGTCTATGCCATCCCCGGCACCAACGCCGCCACGCGCGGCTGGGAAGTGGGCACGGTGTTCACGGCGCTGAGCGGCCGACCGTTCACGCCGAACATCGGCAGCCGCGATCAATCGGGGCAGGACACCGGATCGATCCGCGCGAATTGCCTCGCCGATCCGATTTACGACTTCACGAACCCCGAGGCCTTCATCACGAATGCGACGCAGGCGTACGGAACGCCGGCGGCGCGGACGCTCGGCAGCTGCGGCCGCAAC
>Ga0209577_10003758_pt1 | contig 14292 bp, 12 predicted proteins | sample GraSoiAngelo_109_FD_185874 | JGI IMG/M metagenome (GOLD analysis project Ga0209577, IMG submission 185874) | Grasslands soil microbial communities from the Angelo Coastal Reserve, California, USA - 14_0903_12_20cm (SPAdes) (version 2) | ecosystem: Environmental > Terrestrial > Soil > Grasslands...
CGCGAGGTGCATGAGCTCGGGGAACAAGACGATCCCATCGAGCCGCATCAGGCGCTCGAATACTTGCCGCGCGGACACCGGTCGCCGGTACCGAATGTGGGGCTGCCCGATGGCTCGGTAGAGCGCGTGGTGCTTCACGTGATAGAGCTGCGCGCGGTTGTGCAGGCAGCCGCAGACAGTCGCGTGTTCGCGGCTGGCCAGCTTGTCGAAGAACCGGCTGACCTTGTGGCCGTACGCCGTGCCGGCGAACGTCGCGTACTGCCTGGGCACGCACACGCCGGACTGCAGCATCACGGTCACCAGAAAGCGCGACTGACGCTCCGTGTACCCGAATTCCGAGACGGCTTTGACGCGATCATCGAAGTTCAATCGAGCATCTCCTCGGCGAGGCCGCCGTGATGCGCGCTGCCGCCGGCGCGCGCGCTCGATCCGGCGTAACAACTGAAGCCTGACCGGGCGGCGGCTGCGCCATGCCCGCCGCGGTAATGGACTGTCACCACCTCGACGTCGACGTGGTCCCAGCGCCCGTCGGCGTCCTCGTACTCAATGCGCGCGTCGGGAAAGTGCACCTGCTCGTCGAAGTAGGGCAGCTCGTGCTCCCGCGCCCATTCCTCGATTTCGTGCGGCTCACGGTCGGGATGGCCGTCGTAGTCGTCGCGGTCGCGATCGTGCGCGTGCAGCCACTGCTGGTACTCACGCTTGAGCTCGTAGTCCAGGACCACGCGGTCGATGCGCGCACCGCGCTCTTCCAGGCGCTCCGCTTCGCGTTCGAAGGCCCGATAGACCTGGACGTCGTGTTCGAACTCTCGCTCGCGTTTCACGCCCGCGTAGAACGTCTGACGGCCCTCCTGATCGCGGTCACGATGACTCTCGAGCAGGCTGCGCCCATCTTTGGTCAGCGACACGGCGTAGTCTCGCGAACCAGGCAGCCGCGTCACCTCGACCAGACCTTGTTCGCGCAGGTGCCGCAGATCACTGGAGCGCGGATCGAGAGAGCGACGGTCGCCAGTGTTCGCGATTCTGAGCCGCGCAGCGTGTACTCGCGATCACGATCGCGGACGATCTCACGCTCGTGTCGACGCGGCAGATTCAGATCGCGCCTGAACGCGCCACGCGGGTCGCGGTCGCGCTCCGCCCAGCGCGCGTCATCACGTGGGTCGTGGCCCTCGTTCTTCGATTGCCTCGAATCGCCAGGACCGCGACCGAGATCGCGCGCCCCGTCGTCGCGATCGCGACTGCGGGGCTCCGGCAGCCTCAGGTCGTCATCGCGGTCATCGTCGGATGAGCCGCCGCGTCCGCGAGGTCGGTCGAACGCATATCGGTCGTCGTCACGCGAGTCGTAATCACGAGGATCGAAATCCATATTTCTGCCGTGCGGATGAGCCGCGATACAATGGAACCGTATGGGCGCGATGGACCGAATCACGGTGAACCCGGAGGTGTGCGGTGGCCGTCCGTGCATCCGCGGCCTTCGGATCCGTGTCAAAGACGTTCTCGATCTGCTCGCCGCGGGCGCGACGCGCGAGGAGATCCTCGCGGATTATCCCTATCTCGAGCCCGACGACATCACCGCGGTTTTGGAGTTCGCCGCGAAGCAGAACGATCACCCGGTGCTGCGGAGCGCATGATTGCGCTTCCTCGTCGACGCTCAACTCCCTCCGGCTCTCGCACGACGAATTGAGTCGCTCGGCCACAATGCCGAGCACGTAGCCGATTGCAGGCTCGAAAAGGCTCCGGACGAAGAGATTCGCGCTTACGCCGCAAAAAACGGAGCAGTGATCGTCACAAAGGATGAAGACTTCGCAATCCATCGGGTCCTGCACGAAGGACCGGCGGTAGTGTGGGTCCGAATTGGAAATACCCGGCGTGTCGAACTTCTTCGGCGTTTCGAAGCGGAGTTGCCGAAGATTGTCGCGGCAGTTGATCGTGGTGAGCCGATCATCGAGCTGACATGAACGATCAGACCTCGGCGGCGATGGACCTGCATAGAGCTTTGCGGCGAAAAGAACTCGGCTGACAAACGGCTGACAATCGGTAGCGGCTCGGAGTGGTCTCAGGCGGTCGGGGGCTTGACAGAACCCCAATAGAATCAGGGGCAGCCGTGTCGGGCTGCCCCAGATTGTCTCCTTTCTTTGAACTCCTAAGCGGGGGGCCGCCGGTTCAATTCCGGCCGGGCGCGCCAATCCAATCAGGTTTGGATCGGCGGGACACCTGTTTGGCGTGACAGATCCGTGACGGACGTCGCGCCTCGAAGCCGATTTCGAGCTTTCCCATCACCCCACCAGAGCGTTCGAATCGTCCTCTATGGCCACTCGGGCGTTGCGTCGCGCACGCGCCTGACGCATTTGATTCTGCGAGCGAGTGCGCACGTGCGTTCATGTAACGCTGCGTCGTCGTGATGTTCGCGTGGCCCGCGAGCATCTGCAGCTCGTGAACCGGCGCTCAGCTTGTTCTGGAAAAGCAAGCGTTACGAGGGTGTGGCGGCCGACTATGATGCTGGTCGGCGTTGTTTTGGAAGCACCTATGCCCGGACTCGAGCACTGGCTGTCGGTCGCTCGCTCGGCCGATCCTGACGATCTGCGCGAGCACATCCTGACGGGCTACAAGAATGGAAAACCGTTCACGCCCTACGTGCCGACGCTCGCGCTGCCGTCGCCGATCGATCACCTCGTCGATTTCGGGTGCGGCGTCGGCCGCAGCTTTCCCTACCTGAAAACCATTGCCCGCCATGTCGCGGGATTCGACCTGCCGCCCATGATCGAGCGCTGTCGCACGCTCGCCGGCGAGTCCATCGATCTCTTGACTGACGACTGGAATGAGGTCAGGGGCCGTCGCTGGGATCTGATCGTTGCCGTCCTCGTCCTGCAGCATATTGAGCCGGTGATCTGCAGGTCCTATCTGGTGGATTTCGCGAGCATGGCTCCCTGCATCTACGTACTGACGCGCACCCAAAGTGATTTCGGCACGAACGTGCTCGACCTCGTTGCCGAGACCGGCTTGTTCGAAGCAGAGGAATGCGTCCGAGTCGACCACGATTCCAGGACGCACCAGCTGCGGATCCTCGGTCGGAGGCGCTTCGACGAGGCCCGCCACGACACAGAGGTTGGACACTACGAGGTCCTTTTACGCTCGAAGGTTCCTGCCGCGACCGCGTGAAGATGTTCGGAACGCGTCACCGCCAGCTCCAGACCTCCGTACGCAGGCCAAAGCGCGTTGCAACCCACCGCAGCCTGTGCGATCGTGAGCCGCCACGACGGACGCGCAGGACGTCACGCACCCGACGAAGTGGTAAGGAGCATCAAGAAATGCGAGAGGTAGCGGTTGGACGCCAGTTGGCGTGCCAGAGGCACGCCCTACGCGCATCGACGGTGTTCGTGATGGCGCTCATCTTGTCGATCGTGTGTTACACGGCGCCGACCGGCGCCGCCAGGACCTTCGACATCTACGTCGTAGACGTGGAGGGTGGGAACGCCACGCTGTTCGTGTCACCGTCGGGCGAATCGGTGCTCATCGATTCGGGGAACGCGGGTCCAGCCGCCGTCCGAGATGCAGAGCGCATCATGGCCGCCGTCAAGGACGCACAGCTCGCGCAAATCGACCACCTGATTACCACTCATTGGCACGGCGATCATTTCGGCGGCCTGGCCGAACTCGCCGCGCGAGTCCCGATCCGGAATTTCATCGACCACGGCCCGAACGTGCAGCCCGCTCCTGTCGCGGATGAATTTCTGCAAAAGACGTATCCACAACTCTACGCGAAGGCGCGCCATGTCGTCGCAAAACCCGGCATGAAGATTCCAGTGGCCGGACTGGATGTTCTGGTCGTGACGTCGGCCGGTGAAACGATCGCGAAATCAATCTCCGGAGGTGGCGCGGCGAATCCGTACTGCGCGCGCTTCAAGCCTGGAGAGAACAATGCGGAGGACCCGATGTCGGTCGGAACGTACGTGACGTTCGGGAAGTTCCGCACGATTCATCTGGGAGACCTCACGAAGAACAAGGAATTCGAGCTGATGTGTCCGACGAACCGCATCGGCACGGTCGACGTGCTTCTAGGCTTACACCATGGCGTGGATACCTCGAATTCCGAAGTGCTCGTTCACGCTCTTCGTCCGCGCGTGGCCATCATGAACAACGGCACGCGCAAAGGTGGACAACCTGAAGTCATGACGACGTTGCATTCCTCTCCGGGTCTCGAGGATGTCTGGCAGATGCATTTTTCGCAACTCAGTGGACAAGAGTACACCGTGCCCGGTCTCTTCATCGCCAATCTGCTTGACGAACCGCTCGCGGCCATGCCGGTCGCGCCGATTCCCTCCCCGCAGCCGGGCCCGGGGTCGCCTCCGCCGCCGGTCCACAACGGAACCGCCTATTGGATCAAGGTGTCGGCACAGCCTGACGGATCGTTCACGGTGACCAATAGCCGCAATGGCTTCAGCAAAACCTATAAGGCAGATCTCAGGCGAGGAGCCGATTAGGGCGTCGCGTAGCCGGCGGCAACCATATGAAGCGCATTCGAGCGCGCGGATCGCTTCGCGCGGTCCTTCTGCTTGGTGGCGTGTACCTCCTCATCGGCAGAGTTTTCGCCGCGCCGGCAGATCACGTGCGCGTGTGGCGACTAGCCGCGTGGGCGCTCAGCGGCGCTGCGTACGCGGCGCACATCGGATACGAGCACTTCAAGTTGCACCACTCACCTCGTTCGACAGCATTGCACGCAGCGCTGGCTGTCGCGATCGGGGCGTGCGCACTCGCAGCCGCTGGAGCCCTTCATTCGGTGCTGGCTGGATCGGCGCTTCGGCCCTTGTGGCTCCTGGCCCTGATTCTCTGGCCGGTCGTCACCGCCGTTCCAGCGTTTTTCGTTGCCCTTGTGGCCGGAGCGATACTCGCGCGCCGTGGCTGAAGGTGGATCGGAGTGAATTCAGGGAGGGCTCATGCCAGCCATGAAAACCGATACCCAGACAGACGTTCGACAAATCGAGGAAATTCTTCGACGAATCGAAGCGGCAGAGAATGCCGGCGACGCCACCGCGATGATCGACCTGCTGGCCGAGGACGCGGTGATCATGGCGCCGGATCAGCCCGTTCAGGAAGGAAAGGCCGCTTGTGCCGCGTTTCTCACCGACGTGATCGCCAGCCTGTTCGAGCAATTCGACCGGCGCATCGCTTACGTCAGCGCCGAGGTTCGCGTGATCGGCGAGTATGCCTTCGACCGGGGAAGCTTCGCGTTCAGCATTGCGCCACGATCAGGCGGCGACACGTCTCGGGAAACTGGAAAATATCTGTTCCTCTATTCGCGGGCCGCCGACGGTTCATGGAAGATCGCCCGTGCCATCGTGAACCTCGACGCTCACGAGAGCGAGGAAGCTTGACGTAGGATTCAAATAACGAGAGGTGACCAAGGTGAGCAGAGTGCCGTTGAATCCCTTGCTGGCTTGCATGCTCGTGCCGCTGTTCGCGGCGTGTAGTAGTCATCAGCCGTTGCCGACGCAGCCGTCCATTGCCGCGGCACCGTTGGCGATCGTTGTCGCCCTCGAGGGCGAAGCAGGAAGCGGTGACGGGCAGGTGAGAGAGCGTTCTCGCGCGTCTGGCGGACAGACGGTCCACCTCGGTCCTGGCGAGCGCCGTCTCTGGTCATTTGCCGTTCGTCCGGTGCAGGCGGAGTACTCCCTCGCAGTGACCTACTCCAACGGCAAGGAAGGACCAAACGAGATGATTCATGTCGCGGTCGATGGCAGGCCGGTCGCTTCCTTTCAGAATCGCGACAGCGGCGACAGCGTCGAGGGTTGGAATCTATTCGTGACTGATCCCGCAGGCACATCGACGCTCGGCCCCGGAAATCATACGCTCACGCTCGACGTCACGGGCGGTGATGGCTGTGTGGAAATCGACGTCGTGACCTTGAAGCCCGGCGGAGTTGCCGCATGGCAGTAGTACGATGGCTGTGACCGACGTCGGCAACGTGCAGGATTCGGACGAGCACGCATGAAGGATCCCATCACGTGGTTCGTCATCCTCGTGGCGGTCTGCGTCGCCGGACCGTACGTGTTCCACGTGCGACCGGTCACCGCACGGCAGCGGCTGTTCGTGGCGCTGACGATTGCGTTTCTCGCCTGGATCCTTCCTCTCATGGTTTCTCTACGTTGACGCGTGCCTCCGGCCGCGCCATGCCAGCATGAGCTCGTTACGAAGCGAGGTCACCGATGCCGTACACGCTCACGCGTCGCCAGCTTCTGCGCAGCCTCGCGGTCGTGACCACGCCTGCCGTCCTGAGCGCGAGGGCGCGTGCACAGTCGACCCCCACGCCAGCGGTCGGCCCGCTCAGTCAAGTCGTCTTGCCGCCGGGCGTCCGCTCACGGTTCGTCAACGACGTCAACGGCATCCGCATGCACGTTCTGGAAGCAGGGTTCGGCAGCGAGCGCCGACCAGCCGTGCTGTTGGTTCATGGTTTCCCCGAGCTCGCGTACAGCTGGCGGAAGGTGATGCTGCCGATTGCGGCAGCTGGATATCACGTCATCGCGCCGGACTTGCGAGGGTACGGGCGCACGAGCGGCACGGACGTGAAGTTCGACGACGACCTGAGTCCGTGGCGAACGTTGAACGAGGTGACCGACATGGTCGCGATCGTCTCGGCGTTCGGCTATCGCGCGGTCTCCGCCGTCATCGGCCACGACTTCGGATCGCCGGTCGCCGCGTGGTGCGCTGTCGTGCGGCCCGATATTTTCCGATCGGTCGTGCTGATGAGCGCGCCGTTCGGTGGGACGCCCCCGCTGCCGTTAAACACCGCCGACGCCGCGCAGGTGAGCGGCGCGAGGAACGCGGCGAGCGACGGCATCTACGACGATCTGGCGAAGCTGACGCCGCCGCGCAAGCACTATCAGCGCTATTACTCGACGCGCGAGGCGAACGACAACCTGTGGCACGCACCGCAGGGACTGCATGCGCTCCTGCGCGCGTACTACCACATGAAAAGCGCTGACTGGAAACAGAACGATCCGCATCCGCTCCGCGCGCGGACCGCGGAGGAGTGGGCGAAGCTGCCGCGCTATTACGTCATGGATCGCGACAAAGGGATGGCCGAGACCGTCGCTTCCGAGATGCCATTAGCCTCCGCGATCGCCGCCTGCAAGTGGCTTCCCGAAGATGAGCTGCGCGTGTACAGCACCGAATACGGCAGGACCGGATTTCAGGGCGGCCTCCAATCGTACCGTGTCGGTTCGAGCGGCCGATTCGCTGCGGAGCTTCAGCTGTTCTCGGGCCGGACGATCGATCAGCCGTCGATGTTCATTGCCGGAAAGGCCGACTGGGGCGCGTATCAGAATCCCGGCGCACTCGAGCGGATGCAGACGAACGCGTGCACGCGCATGGTCGGCGGCGTCCAGTTCGTCGACGGCGCGGGGCATTGGGTGCAGCAGGAACAACCCGATCGCGTCAGCGCGCTCATCACCGATTTTCTCCGGCGCAACGCTCCGCGCAACAGCTCCGTTGGATGACCGCGCGTCGGACCGTTCGGCGCGGCGGGCAACATATAATAATGATCACAGCCAACTTTCACTATGAAGAGAACAGAACGGCAGCATCTCAAGGAGCACGAGCTCGAAGCGCTCGCGCGGCAGGCGCGCGAGATGGTCGGCGCGCGGCGGCGCGAGACGACGCTCATCGTGACCGTCCTCGTCATCGTCGGTGCAATTCTGGGCGGCTATCTGCTGTGGCGTGAACGCGTCAGCTCGAAGGCGCACGATCTGCTCGCACAGGCGGTCGCGGTGCACGACGCGCGCGTCGGTCCACCGCCCGCGCCGGGGCAACCCGCCGGCGGCTTGTACTTCCCCACCGAGCGGGAGCGCGCGCAGGCGGCGCTGACGAAGTTCAAGGTCGCCGCCGACGCGTATCCGTCGACCGACGCCGGCATTTACGCTCGCTATCAGGAAGCGGCGACATGGATGACGCTGGACAACCCGGCGCAGGCGGCCGCGGCCTACCAGCAGGTGGTCGACAAGGCTGGTAACGGCATCTACGGCCAAACGGCGCGGCTCGGGCTGGCGGAGGCGCAGGCGCGCGCCGGCCAGTACGACCAGGCAATCAACATGTTCAAGGAGCTCGCGCAGCGCAAGGACGGCCCGCTGCCGATCGACGGCATCCTCATGCGCCTCGGCCGCACGTACCTCGATGCCGGCAAGCGCTCCGACGCGCAGCAGACGTTCAACCGTCTCGTTCAGGAGTACCCGGAATCGCCGTTCAACGGCGACGCGAAGAAAGAGCTGGAGAACCTGAAGAAGACCACCTAGCGACGCGTCTTCGCGTCCGATCCAAAACGGTACGAGAGGATCTTGTAGATCAGCTTCGCGCACAGGAAATTGGGCGCGACGTTGCCCGCCATCGGCGCCAGCTCCACGATGTCGCAGCCGACCACCGTCCGCCGATCGATGACGCGGCGGAGCAGCGCGAGCGCTTCGTACCATGACAGCCCGCCGGGCTCCGGCGTGCCGGTGGCCGGCATGATCGCCGGATCGAGACCGTCGACGTCGATCGTGATGTAGACGGTTTCACCGAGCGAGTCGACGACGCGATCGATCCAGTCGTCGTGCTGGCGCATGTTGTAGTCGTAGAAGATTTCGGTCGGCAGCGACGGCGCGGCCGCCGCTTCGTCGGTCGACAGGCTGCGGATGCCCACCTGCGTCGCCCGCGCGTACTCGAGCACGCGCCGCATCGCGCACGCATGGTTGTGCGGCGTGCCCATGTAGGTCTCGCGCAGATCGGCGTGCGCGTCGATCTGCAGCACCGACAACCCCGCGTGCTTCGACGCCACGGCGGCGACGAGCGGGCCGGTAATCGAGTGTTCGCCGCCGAGCGCCAGCAGAAACTTGTCGCGCGACACGATCTCCGTCGCGACGCGCCGGATGGCCTTCACGACGTCGTCCATCGACGCGAACGGGAAATCCATCTCCGGCATCGTGAAGATGCCGACGGTGTGGACGTCGGTTTCCGTTTCCTCGTCCCACAGCTCCATGTGCGACGAGGCGACGAGGATCTCGTGCGGACCGTTGCGCGTGCCCGGCACGTACGACGTCGTGCGATCGAGCGGAATCGGCAGGATGACGACGCGGGCGTTGTCGAAAGTCGTTGTCGTGGGAGGAAGGCCGCCGAACTCTCCGAGCGCGACGTGGTCGAAGTCAAACGGCAGATTCATTCACTTCCTCGAAGCGATCGCTGGAGACCGGCTGACCGTCGATCGTCATCACGCGGCCGAGCGTGAACGCCGGCATCCGGCGGTTGGCCAGCACGTCCTTGACGCTCGTCGCCAGCGCGCTCGCGAGGAGCGGCAGCGCGATGGTGGCGTCGGCCTGCACCGACACCTTGTCCGAGTCGGTCGCCAGCTTGCCCCAGCTCTGTGCCTCCTCGAGGCTCGATCCGGACGCGCCGCCGAAGTGCGGCACGTCGGTGACGATCTGCAGCGCGTAGCGGTGGCCGCCGACCTCGTCGCTGTAGAACTCGGCCTGCACGCTGGCCTGGTTGATGAAGTTCTTCGGGGTGCCGCCGCCGAGGACGACCGACGCCGTTCGCGGGCGCCGGATGATCACGTTCGCCGACTCGACGATGTCGCCGATGATGTCGATATAGCCCGCGCCAGGCGATTTCTGTCGCGCCTGCGACAGCCCCATGCCGATCGACGAGTCGGCGATGGCGGGACAGAAGATCGGCACGTTCGCGCGGTACGCCGCCGTGAGAATGCCGTCGGCGCGCGTCGTCTTCCAGAGATGGCCGCCGAGCAGATTCAGGAACTCACGGCCCGTGTGCGGACGGCGCTCGAGCGTGGCGGCGAACTCCGCAATCCAGTTGTCGTTGCCGATGAATTCCTCTTCGCTCGCGAACGTGTCGTACACCCGGTCGATTCGATCCTCGGCCAGCGCGGCGTCGTCGGCGTGCGGCGAACCGACGTAGTGGCGCTGGCCGCGCGTCTCGTGGAGATCGTGATAGAGGTTCGCGCCGGTCGACACGAGGCAGTCGACGTACCGATGGAGGACGAAGTGCGCGACGATCATCCGCAGCCCGCCGGCCGACAGCGCTCCGGCCATGCCGAGAAAAATTGTCACGTCGTCCTGCAGCATCTTCTGCCAGATGCGATGCGCCGTCGCGAGGTTGCGTCCCTGAAACGAGATGCGCTCCATCCGCGCGAGCACCTGATCGGCGGTGAGGCCGGGCTCGACGGCGAACGGCTCGATCGGCGTCTGCAGAAATCGTGACTTCTTCTTCATGCGCGCACATTATAGCCAACGACGCCAGCGCTAACGACCGACGACGACCGCGACCAACGACCACGACTGACGACCAGCGACCGACGACGAACGACTAACGACTAAAACGCTCTTCCGACCCGAACATACGCGACTGTGCCGTTGCCGACGACGCCGGTCGGATCGTGGCCCCACGCGCCGCCCGCGGTGATCGTGAACGGAAAAAAATAGCCGGCGACGACGTTCAGCGAGAGCTCGCCGCCGAGCGACGTCTTGATCGCATTCGATCGGAACGCGCGCGTCCACGCATGGCCCGCGTCGCCGAAGAGCGCGCCGTGGATGGTGTGGACGAACAGCGGCCACGTTCCGACACCGCGCTGCGGACGCGCGATCGGAAAGCGGTAGTCGGCGTTCGCGACGATGACGTGACTTCCCGCGAACGTGTTGCTCGGAAATCCGCGCAGCAGGCCGAACGCGCTGCTGCCGAAGCTGACGACGCCGGGGTCCGACGCGGCGCCGCCGAGGAGAAATGTCCGGCCGACCGTTGGATCGCCCGAGGATGCGCCGCCGGCGAGGCGGACGGCGACGACGTGATGCGCCGTGAGACCCGGCACGTACGCCCGAACGTCAGCCGTCGCCGTCGTCGCGTCGGCGAAGGATCCGAGGCCATGCCGCACGACTTCGATTGTCGTTCCAGCTGTGACGCCAGCTTCAGGGCTGATGGAGTAGCCGTATGCGTGAGCCGTCGTCGTGCCCCATGCCGCGCGTGCCGCCGTGCGATTCCGTGAAATCGTTTCGTCCGGGAATGTGTAGTCGTTCACCGCACGGACGATTGACGCCAGCGCCGTATGCGAAACGCGCGTGTGACGAATGGGCAGGATGACTCCGGCCTGGATCTGGCGCTGGCGCAGCGTGGCTTCGGCGGGCGTTCCGTTGTCGCTCGCTGGACCGGCGAAGAACGACGTGTCGCTCGACGCGGTCGCGAAAAAGGTCGGCCGCCAGCGGTCGTAAAAGTAGGAAATCTGCCAGTCTGGGACGGCGGCATTCGGTCTGGGCGCAGCCGACGGGCCGGACGCGAGCCACGTGGCCGACGCGGAGTAGAAGTGATAGCCGAGCACGTCGTAGCCGCCGACTGCCGCGCCGACGCGGAGCTGAGTGTTGTCGCCTTCGACGATCGGCGACCACGAAGTCGGTCTGAGCGTGGGCAGGGGAGAGTAGGGAACGCTGGTCGCAGATGCCTGCAGGGGCGGAGCCTGCTCCGCCCGGAGCGACGATTCGTCGAAGGGCTCGGGCCGAGCAGGCTCGGCCCCTGCCGGTGCAGCTCCTATCGATGCAGCCCCTACCGATGCAGGGGAGGACAACGGATACGGCATCGAGAAGAGATCGAATCCGTCGGGGGTGTAGCCGACGAACACGATCGTCTTTCCATCCGGCGAGACGTCGGGCCACGTCGCGCCTCCGGTCGACGATGACAGTTGCCGCGGCGCTCGCGAACCATCGACGCTCAGCTCGTACAGATTGAACGGCTGCTCCTGCGGCGCCACGGCCGCGACGAGCGCCGCGCCGTCGGGACGCCACGCCGGCGTCACGACCCGCATGCGATCGAACGATGGCACCGTGAAGACAGTACGTGTGTCGATGTCGACGATGACGATCTCCGATAAGGCGCCGAGGCGATGGCGTTCGGCCGCGATGCGACGGCCGTCGGGCGACCATCGCGGCGCATTGAACTGCGTCCCAGCTTCGGCGACGAGCGATTCGATGGTCGCGCGATCGGTCATCCTCCCCGAGAAAGGAGGGTCGGGCTTTAGCCGGACCAAAACCAGATCACGCTGCCCCGGTCGATCCTGGACCGCCACCAGCGTCCGTTCATCCGGCGACAGATCGGGCTCGAGCAGCCGCGCGTCTTTCGTCAGCCGACGAGAGCGGCCGCTCGTGCGCGAGCGGACGTAGATGTCGCTGTACATGCCGACGTTTCGCCGCCGCTCCTGCTGGTCGAAGTACATCGCGTCGCGTCCAATGGCTGTGGTCGATCCGAGGTAGCGCCGGCTGAGACGCTCGGGCTGCGAGCTGTCGAGGCCGACGCGATACAGCGATGGAAATTCGTCGGCGTTCCGAACGGAGTAAAGAATGCTGCGGGGCGAGCCGCGATCGAACCGCGGGCCGACGACCGTAAACCCGTGATGGGTCAGACGTGTCGCGTGCTGTTCGGCCACCGGCGGGTCGGTCGACGGCTCGAGCGTACGCTCGTAGTCGCGCCACAGCTCGCCGAGCGATTCGCCGTACACCTTGTTGAATGCCCGCGACGCCGTGTAGGGGACCCGGCCCGCCGTCGCGCGCGCCAGCGCTCCGAGCGTCTCGACGCCGAACCGCGTGGCGAGATAGTCGTGAAACCCGACGCCGTACGCATACGGCGCCGCGCCGCCGGGCCAGTCGGTGAGACCGCCGTTCACGCGATCGAGCGGCTCGAGCCGATGGCGCGCCGCGGCTTCGGCGATCACCGCCGTGAAATCGCCGGCATGGAGGCGTCCGTGGCCGGTCACGACGCTTTCTTCGTAGGTCGCGAGACCTTCGATCTGCCACGTCGGCAGGAACACGTTCGGAAACGCCAGGGTCACGCGCCCGAAGACGCCGCGGACCAGGCGCGCCCACCCTTCGGATCGATCGAGGTGGACGACGTGCGTGAACTCGTGCGTGAACGCGACGCGCAGCCAGTCGTCGACGTCGCCGATGAATTCCGATCCCGCCGGCCACACGGTGTACAGGACGATCGTGTCGTAGGGCAGGGGCGTCGCGTAGCCGTTGGCGAGCTCCGTCTGATCGGCGAGCACGACGTGCGTCCGGCGCGGCGGGTCGACGCCGAAGGGCTGCCGCAGCGCGCGCCATGTCTCCTCGGCAATCGGACCGAGGCGGCGCGCCAGCTGCTCCTCGCCCTGGTGGTAATAAATGACGAAGTGCTCGGTCGACCGCATCCGGAAATGCAGCGCCGGATCGAAGAGCGTCGCCGCGTGAAGAGGAGTTCCGAGCAGGATGGCGGCGGTGCAGGCCTGGCAGAATCGTGTAAGATGATCTCCGATTTTGAATAGTCGGATACCGTAATAATACGGCGCGCGCGCGCTCACAGCTCCTTCTTCAGCTCCGCGAGGAACGTCAGCGCGTCGATCGGCGTCATCCGATCGACGTCGACCGCTTCCAGCTTCTCGCGCACGACGTCGCGCGGCGGCGCGGCCGGCTGGAACAATCCGAGCTGGCGCTGCGGCTCGGACGGCGTGCCGCTGAGCGACGGGCGGCCGCCGCGCGTCAGCTCGTCGCGCTCGAGCGCGGACAGGATCTCGCGCGCGCGATCGATGACCGACCTCGGCAGCCCGGCGAGCCGCGCGACCTGGATGCCGTAGCTGCGATCCGACCGCCCGGGCACGATCTTCCGCAGGAAGATGATGTCGTCCTTCCATTCGCGCGCGGCGACGTGACAGTTCACCACTCCCGGCGTCGCGTCCGCCAGATCCGTCAGCTCGTGGTAGTGCGTCGCGAACAGCGTCTTCGGCCGCATGCGCGGGTTGGTCGCCAGGAACTCGGAGACGGCCCACGCGATGCTCAGCCCGTCGAAGGTCGACGTGCCGCGGCCAATCTCGTCGAGCACGACGAGGCTTCGCGACGTCGCGTGGTGCAGGATGTTCGCCGTCTCCTGCATCTCCGCCATGAACGTCGACTGGCCGCGCGCGATGTTGTCGGACGCGCCGACGCGCGCGAAGATGCGGTCGACGAGCGGCAGCTTCGCTTCGCGCGCCGGCACGAACGATCCCGCCTGCGCCATGATGCAGATCAGCGCCGTCTGCCGCAGGTAGGTCGATTTCCCGCCCATGTTCGGACCGGTCAGGACGACGAGCTGCGCCGAGCTGCCGTTCAGCGTGATGTCGTTCGGCACGAACGGATCGCCCGACGCGGTTCGCCGCTCGACAACGGGATGGCGCCCATCGACGACGGATAGTTCGTCGCCGTCGTGCATCTGCGGCTTGATGTAGTTGTTGACCGCGGCAACCTCCGCCAGTGTCGCGAGGACGTC
>Ga0209577_10003761_pt1 | contig 14287 bp, 18 predicted proteins | sample GraSoiAngelo_109_FD_185874 | JGI IMG/M metagenome (GOLD analysis project Ga0209577, IMG submission 185874) | Grasslands soil microbial communities from the Angelo Coastal Reserve, California, USA - 14_0903_12_20cm (SPAdes) (version 2) | ecosystem: Environmental > Terrestrial > Soil > Grasslands...
GAACGAGCGCGTGCTCCTGTCGGCTGCCACCGTGCGCGGCTTTCCGCTGGAGGTGCTCGCCGGCGCCACCGAGGCTGCGGTGTTCGCCCCGTGGCGCAGCGAGGCCTGGCTCATCTGCCTGCGGACCCTGCTGACATCGGCCGCCATGCTGGCCTTGATTGCGCTCGCGGCGTGGGGACTCGCCCGGCGCGAGCGGGCGCTGCAGCGCAAGGAGAAGCAGTTCCGCGCGATGATCGAGCACAGCTCCGACGGCGTGATCCTGACCCGCCCTGCAACCGGCATTTTCTACGCGAGCCCCGGCCTTGAACGCATGCTCGGCTACACCATCGAGGACCTGCGCGAACGCGAGCCCTATGAGCTCCTTCACCCTGACCATGTGGAGGCGACGAGGAAGCGGCGCTCCCAGATGATGCATTCGCCGGGGAAGGTGGCGACGGTCGAGACGATGGTGCGCCACAAGGACGGGTCGTGGCGCTGGATCGAGAACACCGTCAGCAACCTGCTCGAGGAGCCGAGCGTGCGCGCGCTGGTGATGAACTTCCGCGACATCACCGAGCGCAAGCTCGCCGATGCCGAGCGCTCGAGGCTCGAGCAGCGGCTGCGGCAGGCGCAGAAGATGGAGGCGGTCGGCCGCCTCGCGGGCGGCATCGCGCACGACTTCAACAATATCCTCGGCGGCATCCTGGGCTACGCCGAAATGCTCGTCGAGCAGACCGCCGCGGGCTCGCCATTCAAGCGCTACGCGCAGAACGTTCTCACCGCGGCGAACCGGGCACGCGGCCTGGTCGACCAGATCCTCGCCTATAGCCGCAGCCAGCGCGGCCAGCGCGTCGCCGTCGATCTCGGCCGCATCGTCGCCGAGACGCTTGAGCTCGTGCGCGGCTCGCTTGACCCCGAGATCAGCCTCGAGGCGAAGCTGCCCTCCACGCCGGTGCAGGTGTTCGGCGACGCGACGCAGCTGCATCAGGTCGTGATGAACCTGTGCACGAATGCGATTCATGCGATGAGCGGGAAAGGTACGCTGCGCGTGACCCTGGAAACCGCCGAGGTCAGCGCGGAGCGCCCGTTGGCGCACGGCAGCGTAGCTCCCGGAACCTATGCGCGTCTCGCGGTCGAGGACACGGGGTCGGGCATGGACGAAGCAACGCTCGGCCGCATCTTCGAGCCCTTTTTCACGACCAAGGAGGTCGGCAAGGGGACCGGGCTCGGACTGGCGCTGGTTTACGGCATCGTCACCGACGCCGGCGGCGCAATTGACGTGGCGAGCGCCCCCGGACGCGGCACCGCATTCACGATCTATATGCCGCGCGTCGACGTGGCAGTGGTCGCCGACGACGAGATGCAGGGCCCGGTCGCGAGGGGCCACGGCGAGCGGGTGCTCGTGGTCGACGACGAGCAGCCGCTTCTCGCAGTGACCGCCGAGGTGCTTTCGCGGCTTGGCTACGAGCCAGTGCCCTTTTCCGAAAGCCAGGCAGCGCTTGCAGAGTTCGAAGCGCAACCTGGGCGGTTCGACGCGGCGATCACCGATGAAGTGATGCCTGGACTATCGGGGACCGAGCTCGCGGGCGTGATTCACCGGCACCGTCCCGAGCTTCCGATCCTGCTCGTCAGCGGCTACATCGGGCCCATGATGAGCGAACGTGCGACGGCGGCCGGCGTCAACGAGGTCCTGAAGAAGCCGGTGCAGTCCCGCGAAATCGCGGCCGCCCTCGCGCGCGTGCTGGCGATACGCTGAAGTTACAGCTGTCACGCTCAGGCACAGGCGCGAAACAAGCGCGCAATCGGCGCGCGCGATCGTGAAGTCATGATTCAACCATCTCCTCGTGCCGACAGCGCCGAGCAACTTGTCCCGGGCAAGGCCATACCGCGGCCGGACCGCTATGGCGGGATCGCGCTCGGTGTGGAATGCGCGTGGCCGATGCGTGCGTTTTCAGACCTCCCGACCATGCAGCCATGGATAAACCCCGGAGACTCGACCTGAACCACGTGCTCGCGGCGAGCCGGCTTGCTCGCGGCCATCTGCTCGTGATAGCTCTTGCGGCGGCGACGACGATCGCCTGCGCCGCGCTGGTCGCGGCATGACTTGGGCCATCTACGCGCCGGCCGTCTCGGCCGCGTTCCTCGCTTCCCTGGTCGAAGCCATCGAAGCGCTCACGATCGTACTCGCAGTGGCCACGGTGCGCGGCTGGCGGCCGGCGGGGCTCGGCGCGGCCGCGGGACTCGCCTCGCTTGCGCTGATCGTGGCGGTCCTCGGGCCGCTGCTCGACCGCGTTCCGCTCCAACTTCTGCAGCTGGTCATCGGCGTGCTTTTGCTGCTCTTCGGCATGCGCTGGCTGCGCAAGGCAATCCTGCGCGCGGCGGGAGTCATCCCGCTGCATGACGAAGCGGCGGCGTTTGCCGCGGGCACCGCTGAGCTGCGCGAGCACCGCTCGCGCCTCGACTGGCTCGCGGGGCTCGCGAGCTTCAAGGCGGTCCTGCTCGAAGGGCTCGAGGTCGTTTTCATCGTGATCGCGGTCGGTGCCGGCCGCGGGCTTTTCCTGCCGGCGAGCGCCGGTGCGCTCGGCGCCTGCGGCCTGGTGGCGATCGCTGGATTTATCCTGCATCGCCCGCTCGCCCGGGTGCCCGAGAATGCTCTCAAGTTCGCGGTCGGCGTCATGCTCTCGGCGTTCGGCGTCTTCTGGACCGGCGAAGGCCTAGGCGTCGCCTGGCCGGGGGCGGATCTCGCCATCGTCGGCTTCGCCGGGCTTTTCCTGCTGGTCGCGGCTCTCGCCGCCGTCGCGGTCAGGCGCCCGGTCGGGGCTGCGCCGTGAAAATACTCGCCGGCATTGCGCGCGAGCTGATCGGATTGTTCGTCGATGACGGCATGCTTGCCGTCGCCCTCATCGCGGTCATCGTCATTGCAGCGATCGTCGCAAGCCTGACCCCGGGAACCACTGCCGGCGTCGTGATTCTGGCCGGCTCGCTCTTCGTCCTGTTCGCCAACGTCATGGCGGTGCCGCGATGAAAAAATTCCTGATCGCCCTGATGTTCGCCGCCGTCCCGCTCGGTGGCGCATTTGCCGCGCCCTATGCGCCGCAGGAATTCGATTTCAGCGGCCTCGACGGCGTGGCCTACGGCACCGTCGAACTCGTTCGGCCCGCTCTCCCATCGCCCACCGAACTGGCAGAGAAAACCGAGGCGGCGCTCGTGCGCCTCGACGATGGCCGCAGCATCACCGTGGTGCTGCTCCCCCTGCAGCACGTGGAGCCCGGCGAGCGCGTGCGCGTGGTTCGAGGCGCGAAAGGCGTGCGCATCGAGCGGGTCTGAGCGTAGCGGTTGCTCGTTGCAGATGTAACGGCGCAAGAGCATTCCGAAACAGCCGCGACACGCGTCCTGGTCAGACTGAAAGCGTAGTCACTCTTAACCAACCGAAGGGAACATAATCATGAAACGCACTCTCCTCGCAGTCGCCCTCGCAGCCGCGGCGGCCGCCGCTTTCGCCGCCAGCGAACCCGCCAACGACCAGTACCGCAACAACGCTGGCGAGCAGGATCAGCATCAACCGCAAGTTGGCGCGATCGGCAGCTCGTACATGGTGGCGAGCGCTGACCCGTACCGCCCGAACGCTGGCGAGTCGACGGACAACAACGTCGTCCAAAACCAGGTCGGCTAGGCACCTCGCTTCGTAGAATCCCCTCCGCGCGCTCCCTCCTCCCCTCTCGTGCGACAAGCGACCCGGCCAGCCACCGTGAGGGCGGTGGTCCGGGATTTTTCTCGTTCCGCTGCGCGATGTTGCGCGCTCGGATGGACAACCCTGTACATCAAGGTGAGCCAAGTCCCGTAGCAAGAAGGGAACTATGGTATACGGAGCTGTCTCGTCGTGGAGGGACGACGCATGCGCACACGCCTCCCGGCACGCCGCCACCGGTCCCCTCCTCGCTCGATCGGCGCGCGAGAGCGCATAGATAGAACTGCTTATCAACTGGTTTCCCGGCACGGCATCCGGGCGGTAGGAATCGATACCGTCGTTGCGCACGCCGGCGCAAAAATGATGCTGTATAGACACTATCCGTCGAAGGAGGACCTCGCGCTCGCGTTCCTTCGCCGCCAGGAGGAGCTGTGGACGCGCTCGTGGCTGCAACGGGAAGCGAAGCGGCGGGGCCGGACCCCCGGCGAGCAGCGCTCGCGATCTTCGATGTCTTCGACAAATGGTTCCGTCGGTCCGATTTCGAGGGCTGCGCGTTTGCCAAAGTGCTGCTCGAGCACGACGAGCCCGGGCACCCCGTTCGAAATGCTACGCCAGCCCACCTCGAGACGATCCGCGCGTTCGTGAAGGAACTGGCGCTTCCGCTAGCGAATGCGGCGAAGGGAGACCTACCGGCTAGCGGCGCGCCATGGCCGCGCGAGAGAGGATTTCTCGGCCATCTACGCGTTCCTGATGGAAATTCAGGACGCGCGCGGAGCCGGACTCATCTGAAGCGCGAATTCCTGACCTTCGCTCACGAAGTTCTCGCTGCACGCTGCAAAGTAAGCAGCGAGTTTTTCTAGGATACATTGGCTGAGTGCACTTCTGTTCATGGTACCTCCTTGTTGGAGGCAAGAATGCCCGTGGCCGGGAGATTGCTCAAACGGTAAATTGTTTAGCCACGCTTGAGAAAAACTAACGCGGACGACCTGCAGGTCTCTGGCGCGCGCATTGAGTCGGTCATGAGCAGGCACAAGGCAAGCACGCCGAGCGCGCTGAAGATCCACGGGCGGATTCCCGCGCTCACGAAGGGTTCTCGCGCATCAATGAAATGTCCGGGCGAAGGAGTGCCGGGGTCGCCTGGATCTCCGTCCAGTGGCGCCAAGCCGCGGTCGCCGGTCAGCGCCGCGGCCCTGCACCCAGAACCCGCTCAGCTCGGGGGCTGCGCAAAGAGCGCCGCCACCCGGAGGGCGGTGTGCACCGTGATCGAGTAGTCCATGTCCGTCTCCCTTGCTGGGGTGGCGCGTGGTACGCGCCACAGGCTCCATTGCAAGGCATAATGATTTCGACGTAACTGCGAACCGGTTACGACGGAAACACGTCAGCGGGAGCCGGGCTCGAGCTCGATCAACACGCCGATCAGCGAGGGATCGAACTGCATTCCGAGAATCGTGGAACGCAAGTGCTGATTTTCCACGGCGCCTGTGTATCCGTCGCCGGGCACCTCCGCGTCGACCTCCACCTCCGTGTATGTGCCGTCGAAGTCCTGCAGCCTCGCCAGGCGGCAGACGATGCCTGCCAGTCGCATTGACTTTCCTTTGGCGCGAGCTGAGCGGGCGGGCGGGGCGATGCCCCGCCGCCCGCCTTGACTGCTTAGTTTCCTTCTTGCGGCTGGTGCTGGTCCGCTTCCCCTGCGGTATTGCGGTACTGGTCGTTGGGGAACGTTGCCGCGAAAGAAGTGGCGGCGACGGCTGCTAGGAGTACTGCGAGGATGATGCGTTTCATGGTTCGGTTCCTTTCCAGTTGGTTGATCGATGCTTTGTGGCACCGCCTGCAGTGTGGCGCGAACGCATGTCGCGCCGATTTCAACGCGCGTTACGCTCGAAACGCTTCAGCCGAAGCTCGCGTTATGACCGCGCCTGCCGCGATCCGGAGAGGACGATCGGCGTATTGGTGTCCCCGGGGCACGACTCAGCGGACTGCGCGGGGCAGAGATGAGCGAACGGATCGCCCGGCTGAACAGTGCTGCACGCGCTGAGAAGCGCGACTGCGATGACGGACAAGTGTTTCATGATGGGCTCCTCGTTGTGATGACTCAAATGGATGACGGTTTCGATGCCCTACGGCACCACCTGCACTGTGGTGCGAGCGCGTGTCGCGCCGATTTCAGCGCGTGGTCAAAAACGCTTCAGCCGTAACAGACATGAAATCGAGCCGCAGCCGGCGCAACGCAAAATCGTCCAGGCACCATGGGCAAATCACTGATCCCGCTTTGGATTGCAGCACTCGTATCCGCTTGCAGCAGCTACGGCCCGACTGCTTGCGAAAGCGACGCTGCGCCGAACTTCGGCGAGAGCCGCGCGATTTCGCCTGCCGGTCTGCGGCCGGGCGCGGGCATCATCGTGTCGGTGGGCGTTTTGCCTTCGGCGCGGCCCGCAGCCTCCTCAGCCGGTGGCCGCGTGTGTGCCCCGGATCCGAACCTTTACCGCCTATTGCTCAGCATGGACAACGGCTCAACCCAGACGGTGGATGTAGACAATCCGACTTTCTTCCCCAACGAGCGCGTTGAGGTGACCGGCGATGGGCATGTGGTGCACGTCTCAACTTACAAACCAGGAGCCAAATCATGAAGAGAATATTCGTTTCGGCAGCGCTTGCGACCCTGATGGTTTCAGCGCATGCAGACTCGACCGACCGCTGGTTTAACACCGGCATGGAGTGGTATGAGCATCCGTGCGGCGTGCGCGCATTCGCGAAGTACGGCCAGGACGACACGCCCGCCGTGCGGCAGGCTTACTTCCTCACCCAGAAGAACCCGGGGCTCTGCTCCAAGCTGTTCCCGTAAGGAGTAACTCAAGACGATGACGCAGGCTGGAGCCCGCGGCGTGGCGTTAACAGCCCTCTTATGAATTGAGTACTGTCCCTCCCGGTTTTTGACGACGACGGCGATTGATCCATTAAACTCGGTATCGCGTCCTCATTGGGAGCGTAGGGCAAATGCCGTGTACACCCGTCGATCGGTCCAGCTAAATGTCCCGCCGAAAAGCTGGCCTTCCCGAAATCCAAAAGGAAGATCCCGCAGCAATCGCATTTGAAGAAGCTGCAGATCTGCATCGAAGCAAGCTATCTCTGCATCCCGAAAGTCGAACCAGACTCCGGTAAGAGGATAGAGACACTTGAAAAACGATTCCTTCGCTGAGAAGCATAAAGATAAGAACGTTTGATGGTTGATTTCAACAGAGTCGCGTAGCGCGCGTTCCGTCTCGCTCATGCAAAGGTCCTCGATTTCGGCCCTGGTCTCCGGTTGAATGATCGCTTCTGCATCAATTCCGATACTTCGAAAGTCTTTGCGTCGCGCAACTGCAACTCCCACGAGGTCGTCAGTGTGCGTGATCGAACCGACATAACCCTGAGGCCACACCGGCGAGCGGTCCGCGGCCATGGGCACCGAAGTCTCGCGAGAACCAAGTTCAGCGAGAAGCTCGGCGGCACATGCCCTGCCCGTGTCAAATATCAGCTGACGCAGGCGGAACTGTTCGTTCCGCGTCTTTCTTTCGCGCGAGCCACGTTCGCGTTGGGGTAAGTCCGAAAGCAATACGACGCGCTGGGCTATTTGTTTATCTAGCGGAAACGCCTCAGAGCTCAATTGCTGGTCAATATCGCTTCAGCACTTCATTCATCTCTCGTGCCAGCGAATGCTGCGGGCGGATCATCGAAAGATGATCTCCGATCATCGGAATAATCTCCAGTCCTCGGGTAAATGGGTCGTTCCACCCTTGGCTGCCGTCGTCGCGCAGAATGGCATTGCCATTGATCTGATCGGTCCGCAAAAGAACTCCCCGGCTATCCAGGCGGCGCGGCCAGTAAGAATCGCCGACCCTTCTATACACTCGATCAAGCATTCCCGCGGGCAGCAGCACACCCTCCTCGTCGAGAACGGAGGTAAGTCCGCCTGGATTCAGCCTGAGACGATTGAAGAATAAGCATGTATTTTCCCTGTCCGCGCTATGCAAACGGATGGCAATTAGACTGCATTTCGACTGCAGAAGGCTGCATCTCGGGCTACCTGTGGACCTGAGCGAAGGCCCAGAACTGCGCGGGAAATGCACGAGCGGTCCCCGATCCGCGCCGGGACTCTCGGCGATCGCGAACGGCAAAGTTACCCGAATACGGGTGGCAGTATGGGCAAGCCGTAGGGCCGAGAAGCGAAAATAAGCGCTTTCAGGGGCTTAAGGGTTCTGGCGGAGAGAGAGGGATTCGAACCCTCGATACGGGTTTAAGCCCGTATAACGCCTTAGCAGGGCGCCCCCTTCGGCCACTCGGGCATCTCTCCGAAGGAAGGGAATTTTACACGCGCTTGGCGATGAGCAGGCGGCGCATTGCCTGCAGTTCCCTGCGTTGCTGCGCATCGAGCCGCGGATACTCCAGGTGCAGGCCGCGCAGCGCGTCGACGATGATCTGCGAAACGATCAGCCGCGCATTCGGCTTGTCGTCCGCCGGCACCACGAACCACGGCGCGTAGCGCTTGCTGGTGGCGCGCAGGCAGCCCTGGTAAGCCTTCATGTAATCCTCCCAGTGGCGGCGCTCCTCGATGTCGGCCGCGCTGAATTTCCAGTTCTTCTGCGGATCGTCGATGCGTGCCAGAAGGCGCTTGCGCTGCTCCTCCTTCGAGACGTGGAGGAAGAACTTGAGCACGCGCGTGCCGTTGCGATGCAGGTGGCGCTCGAAGTCCGTGATCGACTGGTAGCGCTCTTCCCACGTGTAGTCTTCGCGGCGTCCGCCGGGAACGCCTTCGCTGCGCAGAATCTCCGGGTGCACGCGCACGATCAGGACTTCCTCGTAATACGAGCGGTTGAAGATGCCGATACGCCCCCGCTCGGGGAGCACGCGCGCACAGCGCCACAGGAAATCGTGCTTCAGTTCCTCGGCGCTCGGATGCCGGAAGCTGTAGACCTGGCAGCCTTGCGGGTTTACTCCGGACATCACGTGCCCGATCATGCCGTCCTTGCCCGCGGCGTCCATGGCCTGGAAGATAACCAGCAGGGCGTAGCTGTTCGAGGCGTAGAGCACGTTCTGCAGCGATCTGAGGTCTTCGACGTGGCGCTCGAGCAGCTCCTGAAAATGCTCTTTGGACTTGTAGAGCGGCTGGATGAGCGTCGGCCGCTTGCGCAGCTTCACGTGCTCGGAGGGAGCGACGCGGAATTCCTCAGCATCGATTTTCATCGTCAGAACGAAATGATCGACTTGAGGGTCCAGCGGTCGGTGGCGCCGTTCAGACCTCGGCCGATGCCGAAGTTCACCTTTTCCGTGTCAACTACAAAGTAAAGCGTGCGCGACTGTTTGCTGCTCGGGGCGAAATCCGACAGCCGCCCGAGATCGGCGTAGTACTCTGCGCCGAGCGCGTAGCGGCTTCCCACGTTGCGCGCAACCTTGAGCGCCGGCGCGAAGGTCAGCGTGCCTTTCTGCGGCCCGGCGAGATCCGTACCGACGATCGGATTGAACGAAAATAGCCAGTCGGCGTTACGATAGCCGACGATTGGGCGGATTTCTGCCGCGCGGCGCGCTTCCTCGAAGCGGCGTTCCACGAAGGAAACCTCCCAGTTGACGCCGGCGAAATAGCCGGCGCCGCCCTCGGCTGGCCGCAGCGGCAGCCACTTCAGGCGAAACCGCGGACCGGCGAAGTAATCGGTCCCCTCGCCGCTGCGCACGAACGGCAGGTAAAGGCCCCAATCCCAGTTCCGCGCAAGTCCCCAGGATATTTCCGGCGTGATGCGCAGGCCGTGATGAGGCGGAACTTCCCCGGGATAGCCCGGCGCCGACCGACCGCTCGGCGTGGTGTTGAGGTGCAGCTCGACGCCTCGCTCGCCTGGGGCGTTGATGTCGTCGGTGTAAACCTGGATCTCGTCGGGCAGCGCACCGTACGCCTGCGAAAAGTAAAGGACTGCTGCGAGCGCCGTGAGCCTATTCCTGCTCAAGCTCGAATGCCTTGTGCAGCACGCGCACGGCGAGTTCGGTGTACTTCTCCTCGATCACCACGGTGATCTTGATCTCCGAGGTCGAGATCATCTGGATGTTGATGCCCTCCTCGGCCAGCGTGCGGAACATCCGCGCGGCGATGCCGGCGTGCGAGCGCATGCCCAAGCCGACGATCGACACCTTGGCGATGCGATCGTCGCCCGTGACGTCGCGGCACTTGATGTGCGGCTGCACCTGGCTCTTCAGGAGCTTTATCGCCTTCGCGTAATCGGTGCGGTGCACGGTAAACGACAGGTCGGTCATGCCGTCGTGGCCGACGTTCTGCACGATAACGTCGACGTCGATGTTCGAGTCGGCGATCGGGCCGAGGATGGCGTATGCGATGCCGGGACGATCGGGAACCTCGTGCACCGTGATCTTCGCCTCGTCGCGGTTGAACGCGACGCCCGAAATCACTGCCTTCTCCATCGCCATATGCGGGTCTTCCTCGAAAGTGATCAGGGTGCCGGCCTGCGCCTCCTGCTCGACTGGCAGCGCCGGGTTGGTGAGGCTGGAGAGCACGCGCGTGGGAACTCTGTACTTGCCGGCGAACTCCACCGCGCGGATCTGCAGCACCTTGGAGCCGGCGCTCGCCATTTCGATCATTTCCTCGAAGGTAATGTGACGCAGGCGGCGCGCCTCGGGCACCAGGCGCGGGTCCGTCGTGTAGACGCCGTCGACGTCAGTGTAGATATGGCACTCGTCGGCCTTGAGCGCCGCGGCGAGCGCGACCGCCGAGGTGTCGGAGCCGCCGCGCCCGAACGTAGTGAGGTTGCCGTGGCTGTCGACCCCCTGGAAGCCGGCCACCACCACTACGTAACCTGCATGAAGATCGGCGCGAACTTTTTGCTGGTCGATGGAGATGATCCTGGCCTTGTTGTGGGCCGAGTCGGAGACGATCTTCACCTGCCAGCCGGTGTAGCTTCTCGCTTTCACGCCAAGGTCCATCAGCGCCATCGCCAGCAACCCGATGGTGACTTGCTCGCCGGTGGCGGCGACCACGTCGAGCTCGCGCGGATCGGGCAGTGCCTGGATCTCCCTCGCCAGTCCGATCAGTCGGTCGGTCTCGCCGGCCATCGCCGAGGGCACCACCACCAGGTCGTGGCCCGCCGCCTTCCACTTGGCGACGCGGCGCGCGACGTTGCGGACGCGCTCCACAGAGCCCACCGAGGTGCCGCCGAATTTTTGAACGATCAGAGCCATGCTCGCGGCCGGAAAAAAGCATTGATTTTACAGGCTGTATCAGGTGTCATACGGAGGAGCTCACGCCATGACCCCTCGCATCGATTCCCTGCAAGACGTCCGCCATGACCTGCTCGACCTGCATCGCGCGCTGGTCGAAGCGGAGCGCCGCACCTACGAGCGGGTACGAGGCCGCTTGCCGGACCGCGACTTCCTGGAGGCGCTGATCAATGATCCGGCCCTCGCCTGGCTGAGCGCGCTGACCGCGCTGATCGTGCGCCTGGACGAGCTGCTGGAGGAAGACAGCCCTGAGCCGGCGAGCGAGCGTGAGCATTGCGTCGCGCAGATTCGCAACCTGCTCAAGCCCGCCGCCGGCGCGACCGAATTCCACCACAAGTACGCCGAGGCATTGCAGCAGAGCCCCGACGTCGTGGTTGCCCACGGCAAGACGATGCGCGCCCTGGAGCGGGCAAAAGCATGGACCTGAAAGACTGGATCGGTCGCACTGAAACGGTAGACGACATCGTCACCGCCACGCCGTATGCAGCGCTCTCGGCGAGCCTCGACCGCGAACCGGCAAGACCGAAGCCGGGCACGCCCCTGCCGGCGCTGTGGCATTGGCTCTATTTCCTGCCGCTGCACCCCCAAGCCGAAATCGGCGCGGACGGCCACGCCAAGCGCGGCGGGTTCTTGCCCCCGGTACCGCTGCCCAGGCGCATGTGGGCCGGCAGCCAGTTACAGTTCCACCGGACGCTGCGTGTAGGCGACGCGGTCACGCGAGTGTCGACGATCCAGAACGTCACCGAAAAATCCGGCCGGAGCGGTGCGCTCGTGTTCGTGAAAGTCCGGCATGAGCTCCGTGCCAACGGCCAGGACGACGCCGCGCTGACCGAGTTCCACGACATAGTCTACCGCGAGGCGGCAAAGCCGACCGACGTCGCGACCCCTCCACAAGCCGCGCCCGGCGCATCCGCGTGGGAGAAGAAGTGGGTGCCGGATGAGGTGTTGCTCTTCCGCTATTCAGCGCTCACGTTCAACGGCCACCGCATCCACTACGATCGCCGCTATGTGACGCAAGTCGAAGGCTACCCGGGGCTGATCGTGCATGGTCCGCTGATCGCCACGCTCCTCGTCGATCTGCTGCGCTGGCAGCGGCCGGCTGCGCGAATCGCGAAGTTCGAGTTCCGCGCGGTGCGCCCGGTCTTCGACCTCCACCCTTTCTTCGTCTGCGGCGAGCCGAAGCCCGACGGCAGGACATTTCACTTGTGGGCCCGCGACCACGAAGGCTGGCTCGCCATGGATGCGACGGCGCTCGTCGAAACAACCCCTCCCTGAGCAGGAGCCCGCAAAACATGCCCGCAACCATCATCGACTCCGCCATCTTCGGCAACCTCTTCAGTACCGAGGCCATGCGCCAGGTGTGGTCCGACGAGAACCGCACGCGCAAATATCTCGACATCGAGGCGGCTCTGGCGCGCGTACAGGCCGGGCTCGGCATCATCCCCGGGAAGGCGGCCGCGGAGATCGTGCGCAACTGCAGGCTCGAGAAAATCGACCTGCAGAAGCTGCGCGCGCAGACCGAGCGCATCGGCTACCCGGTGCTGGGCGTGGTCCAGCAGCTCGTGGAGCTGTGCGCGGACAACCTCGGCGAATGGTGCCATTGGGGCGCCACCACCCAGGACATCACCGACACCGCCACGGTGCTGCAAATCCGCGAGGGCCTCGCGCTCATCGAGGACGACCTCACTGCGATCTCGGCTTCGATGGCCAAGCTCGCGCGCCGCCATCGCGATACGCCGATGATCGGACGCAGCAACCTGCAGCAGGCCGTTCCTGTGACCTTCGGCTACAAGATAGCCGGGCTTCTCTCCGCGATCGAGCGGCATCGCGCGCGTCTCGCGGAGCTGCGTCCGCGCGTGCTGATGGGTGAGTTCGCCGGCGCAGCAGGCACGCTCGCCTCCCTCGGCAAGGGCGGGCTCGAGACCCAGGCGGGATTGATGAAGGAGCTCGACCTCGCGCAGCCGGCGATCGCCTGGCACACGATCCGCGACACGATTGCGGAGGTCGGCTGTTTCCTCGGCCTGGTCACCGGCACGCTCGGCAAGCTGGCGATGGATGTAAAGCTGATGATGCAGACCGAAGTGGGCGAGGTGTACGAGCCGTTCGCGCACGGCCGCGGCTCGTCGAGCACCATGCCGCAGAAGCGCAATCCCATCTCGAGCTGCTACATCCATGCCTGCGCCGGCGTCGTCCGGCAGCAGGTTGCGGCCCTGCTCGATGCGATGCTCGCCGATCACGAGCGCTCCACCGGCCCATGGGAGATCGAATGGATCGCGCTGCCCGAGGCGTTCCTGCTGACCGCTGGAGCGCTGAACCAGGCGAAGTCGGTCGTCGCCGGACTCGAGGTCGATGCGAAGCGCATGCGGGCCAACCTGGATCTGACAAATGGCCTGGTGGCTTCGGAGGCGGTCATGATGGGCCTCGCCCCGTACCTCGGCCGGGAACACGCCCACGATCTGGTCTATGACCTGTGCCGCGAGGCGATCAGGCAGAACCGGCCGCTGTTGGATCTTCTGAGCGAGAACGCCGCAATCACAAAGCACGTCGATCGCAAGAAGCTTACCGAGCTTTGCGACCCGTCGAATTACCTCGGGCTTTCCGCAGTGATGGTGGATCGGGTGCTCGACCGAATCCGCGACGCGCGCATCGAGCCGGATTGAGACGTTCGTGCCTGCTACCGTGATAAAGGGTGTATAAGGGTTCACGAAGCCATGCGGCCGCTTAGAATCACACCTAGACAAAATCCGGCGCGACGGCTGTCGCGCGCGCACGCGTTCAAGGCCCAAGGTGTCACTCTCAGGTACCCGGCGCGAAGCTGGAGCGGCGTGCGCTTTGAGGATGGCGTGGTGGTGCTCGCCCTCCGCGAGTGCGACATCCAGGGCCATGACGAAGGATTCAGCTGCCTGCTGTGGGCCCCGCTCATCGAGGGCGTCACGCACTGGGCGGACCGGCCGAGCAGGCAGGAAAGGCTCGATCACTGCCGGCTTGCCGTCGTGCACGGCGGCGCAGATGGCCTGCTCGTCTGCGGCGATGCGGCGCTGGTCGAGCCCGATGCCCTCCTCGCGCTGCGCGTCGAGAAGCGGCGGGACGAGTACTGGGCTACGTGGGGGTTCGCTGCGCGGACTCTGACGCCTCGGGGTGCCCGCGAAGCGCGATTCGCCCGCTTCTACGCAGCCCGCATCGCCGCCTAGCCTACCAACTGATTCGGAATATCGCAACACACTCGTGCGGCTCGGGACGAATAAACGCATTCGTTCTTGACTTTCCGGAGTGACAGAAACTAGATTCAGGTCACGGCAAGCTTCCGCCGTGAACTCTCCCCTCAACCAACCTGTGGAGCGCAGATGAACCGCATAATGAATAACA
>Ga0209577_10003765_pt1 | contig 14283 bp, 16 predicted proteins | sample GraSoiAngelo_109_FD_185874 | JGI IMG/M metagenome (GOLD analysis project Ga0209577, IMG submission 185874) | Grasslands soil microbial communities from the Angelo Coastal Reserve, California, USA - 14_0903_12_20cm (SPAdes) (version 2) | ecosystem: Environmental > Terrestrial > Soil > Grasslands...
CGAAGTCGAGCTCGGAGATCGCCTGCTGGACGACGCCCCACATGGCCTCGCGGAAGTCCGACATGAAGCGCATCAACGTGAGCGCTCCGGCGTCGTCGCTGCCGTACGCGCCGAGCAGCCGGCGCTCGCCGTCCTCGTCGAGCTCGTGGTTGACGGCGAAGTTGCCGAGATCGAAGAACGGGTCGCCCATGCCGGCGTACTCCCAGTCGACGATCCAGGCGCGGCGGCCGTCGTCGATGAAGTTGGCGTTCAGGAGGTCGTTGTGGCAGGGCCGGGGAGCGACGCCAGCGCGCCGTCGCTCGATCGCGTCGGCGACCTCCTTGGCCCGGTCGTAGGCGGCGGGGGCGGCGACACCGCGCTCGAGCGCCGTGGCGCGGTACACCTCGACGACGCGGAAGCTGTCGAAGCGGGCCCGGAAGGCGGGACCGGCGTGAAGTCTCCGGAGCGCGCGGCCGACCTGCTCGACGTCGATCCGGCCGACCTCGCCCTCGACGTAGCGGGTGACGAGGTAGCCCTCCGGCTCGACGAACTCGACGACCTCGGGCGCGAGGCCGAGCTCGGCCGCGATCCGCGAGGCGGCGTGCTCCGCGCGGCGGTCGATCCCGAGGAGCTCGGTGTCCTTGCCGCCGATCCGTAGGACGAAAGTCTCGTCTCCGACCGAGACCTTGAAGTTCCGGTTCGTGATGCCGCCGCCGAGCGGCTCGAGGCGTGTGTCGCGGCCGTCCCAGAGGCGCGCGACGATCGCTTCGGGCTCCACGCGGCGATGCTATGCGGAACCCTGCTCAGGTGATGAGGCCCTGCCGCATCGCCTCGGCGACGGCGTGCGCGCGGCTCCGCGCCGAGAGCTCGGTCTCGAGATCGCGGATGACCGTCTTGATCGTGCGCTCCGAGTAGGCGAGCTTGGCCGAGATCGACTTTGTCGTCTCGCCGGCCGCGAGCAGGCGCAGGACCTCGAGCCGGCGCTCGTCCAGACGGCCCGCGGCTCGCTGGGCGTCCTGCTCGCTCACGCGCAGGCGGACGGCGGCAGCACGGACGGAAGCGACGAGCTGCTCCGCGGTCAGCTGCGGCAGGGAGAGCGTCGCGTACACCATCTCGCGCTGCACCACCGGCCCGTGTGCGGTCGTGTCTCGGAACAGCACGACCGGGACGTCGAACGACGTCGCGGCAAGCGCGCGCGACGAGACGACGGCGACGTCGATCGGCTCGTCCGGCGGCTCGTCGGCGACCGCGAAGGCCACGACCAGAGCGGGATCCTCGTCCAGGCAGCCGGCGATGCCGCGGCGGAGAAGGTCGTGCTCGTGGACGACGCCGACCCGCTTCGGCTCGGTCACGGCGCCGGCCTCGGGATCCTGGTGTTCGTCGGGCGCGAAGCCGGACGAGCGCATCGGCATATGGGCCCTCCTCAGGTCACTGTCGGCCGTCGACCTGGGGCCCTCTTCGGCCAGATGGCTCTGTGGGATCAATAATCCCCTTTGGACGATGTGTCAAACGAGGTGCCGAAATCGGATGCCAAGCCGCAGCGGCGATTACCTACTTCAACAGCCTCGGCCTCATGAGACAACGTCCGAATGGGAGGCGCGGGCGTCCGCGGAGGCCAACCGCTCTCGCGAAAGAGCGAGCCGCCTCGCACGATCGAATCGTCCGAGCGGGCAGCCGAGCACGCCTCTTCGGGCAGGGCGTGACAGCGCCGGCCGCGAGGCTTAAGCTCGGACTTGCCCGTGGACGAGCGCCTCGACGAGCAGAAGATCGAAACGCTTCAGGGCTGGGCGGAGGGCCTGCTGCGCGACGAGCGGAGCGAGCTGCGCGCGGCCGCGAAGGCGATCCTCCTCCTCATCGAGGAGATCGAGCACCTGCACGTCGACCTGTGGCACGCACAGGACCAGGAGAGCGCCGAGATCGTGCCCGACGTGCCCGAGGTGCCGGCCCCGACGCTTCGGGACGCCCTCGCCCGGCGGCTCCGGGCCGCACAAGAACGATGGTCGTAAGGCTCCCCTAAAACGTCAAGTCCCGCGAACCCGAGAGCCCGCAGGACCTGACGAGGCGACTCTGACACGACCGCCCCGCCCGTGTCAAGTCACTGCTGGAAGTCGCCTGCGAGCGCCTCGACGAGCTGCTCCTGAAGCCACGACAGATACGCGTAGGTCGAGACCTCGAGCGCATCCGGATCGCCCGGACGAAGCCGTTCGAGGAGCGTCTCGTCGCTCACGTCGAGGCGCGTCCCGAGCACGAGCCGGAGGTCGTTGAGCGCCGTCAGCCAGGACTCCGCCTGGTCTCTCGTCAGCCGCTCCTCGTCGAGCGTCTCCTCGATGACGCGGAGCGCGCGGCGCCGCCCGTCGGTGAGCTCGTCGCCCATGAGCCGGCGGTACTCGGCCTCGCTCTCCGCGTCGTCGTAGGCCGGCGGGAAGAGCCGCTCGAGGCTCGGGTCGTCGGGCGCCTCGGCGAGCAGTCGCCGGAGCTGGCCGGGGAGGCTCCGAAGCAGTGCGCGCTCGTCGCGCGGCAACCGGAGGCGGATCTCGCCCTTGGCGGTGCGCTCGATTCGCCGCCGCTCGAGCATCAGTCCTGCCGCATCGTCGCCCACAACCCGTGCGCATGCAGGCGCGCGACGTCGTACTCGGCCTTCTCGCGCGTCCCGCTCGAGACGACCGCCTTCCCGTCGTTGTGCACCTGGAGCATCAGCTTGGTCGCCTTCGCCCGGTCGTAGCCGAAGAGCTTCTGGAACACGAGCGTGACGTAGGACATGAGGTTGATCGGGTCGTTCCAGACGATGACGATCCAAGACCGGTCGTGCTCGACCTCGTCGGCGGCGCGCGGGTGCTCGACCTCGACCTCGGCTGGAGCAAGCGTGGTCATGCGTCCCGTAGATCCGTCTCGGGGCGTGGCTTCGACGCCTCGAGCGCCGCCATCCAGGCTTCATGAAAGGTGGGCTTCGGCCGCCCAGCCATCTCCCACAAGGAACGGTAGTAGCAAGTGAGCCCGTCCCAACCTTCGTCGGTCGTAACCGGCTGCAGCTCCCAGCCGAGCTGCTCAAGCTCGTAGTCGGCCTTGATCGCGTTGCACGGCCAGCAGGCCGTCGTCAGGTTCTCTGGGTCTCGCCAGGACCCGCCCATCGCCCCTGGAACGAGATGATCGATGATCGCGCTACGCCCGATCACAGCTGGGTGCGTCACACCGCCCTTCCAGTTCGTGTGGAAAGGAAAGATCTCGGGATAGAGCTCGCCGATCAGCTCCATCACCGACGTGAGGATCGTCCTTCCGCTGCAATACCGGCAGTAGAAGTGGTCGCGGTGGAAGATCCTGCACATCAGCTCTCTCGCGAGTGCCGGCCGCCGTGCAATGAGACGAGGCGGATACGCGATCAGCGAGAGCGCCCTGCGACCGCCGTCGATGCCTTCGTCGAGGAGAGCATGAATCGCCACCTCGATCTGATCGGGATAGCTGTCCGCCTGAGGTCTCAAGACGCCATAATCGTGCGTCGTAGGGCATGCGACCTGCAAGCCGTCGCCGCCGCGACCGACTGGCGGGCGCGGCTCACGGACGTCAAAAAAGCACGATCGACGCGGAAGTCGTCATGGCCCGCGAAGTGGGCCGGACTTCGCGGCGGAGTGGCCCCGGGTGGAGTCGAACCACCGCACGCAGATTCGAAGTCTGCCGCTCTATCCGCTGAGCTACGGGGCCTCGCCGGCTAAGGGTAGACGCGATTCGGGAGCTCACGGCCCTCGCGCGCGCGAGTCCGGACCGCCGAAGACTCCGCCGCCGCGACCGACATGGCGGGCGCGGCTCAGGCGCGGTTCCCGGGAGTGCGCCCGTCCGACTTCAGGGGGCTCTAGACGCGATTCGGGAGCTCCCGCCCGTCGCGCGCGGCAAGCAGGTTGTCGACGAGAACGCGGGTCATCGCCTCGCGCGTCGCGCCCGTGCCGCTACCGACGTGCGGCGTCAGGACGACGTTCGGGAGGTCGAGCAGCTCGCGTGGCACCGAGGGCTCATGCGCGAAGACGTCGAGGCCGGCGCGCAGCCGGCCGCTCACGAGCTCGCGCACCAGCGCCTCCTCGTGGACGATCGCGCCGCGGGCGGTGTTCACGAGGCACGCGCCGTCCCGCATCAGGCCGAGCCGCCGCGCGTCGATCAGGCCGTGCGTCTCGTCTGTGAGCGGCACGTGCAGGCTCACGACCTCGGCCTCCGCGAGCAGGTCGTCGAGCGGCCGGTAGCCCTCATCCTCGCCGGGACCGCGCCGCGTGTACAGGACCCGCATGTCGAAGGCCCGCGCGCGCCGGGCGACGGCGCTGCCGATCCGGCCGAGCCCGACGATCCCGAGCGTCGCGCCCGAGACCTCGTCGCCGAGCAGAGCCGCCTCAGCCCAATCGCGCCCCCACCTCCCGTCGCGGACGTAGCGGTCGCCTTCGACGATCCGGCGGCGCGCAGCGAGCAACAGCCCGAAGGCGAGATCGGCCGTCGCCGCGTCCAGGACGCCCGGCGTGTTCGTGACCGCGACGCCGCGCCGTGCGCAAGCCTCCACGTCGATGCCGTCGTAGCCCACGCCGTAGTTGGCGACGATCCGGAGGTTCGGCAGCAGGTCGAGCCAACGGTCGTCGATGGTCTCCGCGACGACCGCGAGGGCCTCCACGTCGGGGCGAGGCTCGACGAGCGGCCCGTCGAGGAGCTCGACGTCGTCGAGCTCGTCCCACGCGGGGCCGGGAAGGCGGCGGGAGGCTAGGACGCGCAACGCGCGGCTATTCTGTCCCGGCCGCGGTGGCGGTAGCTCAGTTGGTAGAGCCCCGGGTTGTGGTCCCGGTGGTCGGGGGTTCGAGTCCCCTCCGCCACCCTCTAGAACAACTCGTCCAAACGCTCACGGATTTCGGCGATCGACTCGAAGACCGCGACTGCGCCGGAGTCGCGCAGCTCCTGCTCGGAAAAGCCGCCGGTGACGAGGCAGACCGTCTCGAGGCCCGCCTTGCGCGCCGCCTCGACGTCCCACGGCGTGTCGCCGAGCATCGTCGCGTCGTCCGTGCCCGCCTTCTCCAGCGCGGCCTGCACGAGGTCGGGCTCGGGCTTCGTCGCCTCGACGTCGTCCTTCGTCGTCCAGCCGTCGAGGAGCTCGCGAGCGTCGAGAAGGGCGAGGAAGCGATCCAGGTGCCGCTCGATCGACGAGCTCGCGAGCACCACCGTGCGGCCGCGCTCCTTCAGGTCGGCGATCAGGTCGTGCGCCCCCTCGAGCGGCGCGACCTCCCCGATCAGCTCGTCGAAGCGCTCCTCCCAGCGGTCGCGGAGCTGGTCGCCGAGCCGCTCCTCGACCTCCTCGCCCGCGACCGCGGCGACGTACTTGTCGCCGCCCATCCCGACGTGCCGGTGCAAGCGCCAGACCGGGAGCACGACGTCGTGCTCCCGGAAGGCGCGATACCACGCGAGCGCGTGGTGGTACGAGGCGTCGACGAGCGTGCCGTCGACGTCCAGGATCGCCGCGCGTGTCAGGATTGCAGCGTCTTCTCGCGCTGCTCGGCGTGCTTGCCCTCGGCGAACTCCTCGATCATCTTCGCGTTGAAGGCCGGGATGTCGTCCGGCTTGCGGCTCGTGACCAGGCCCTGGTCGACGACGACCTCCTTGTCGACCCAGTTGCCGCCGGCGTTGCGGATGTCCGTCTGGATGCTCGGCCACGACGTGACCGTCCGGTCTCGCACCACGCCCGCCTCGACGAGCAGCCAGGGGCCATGGCAGATCGCGGCCACCGGCTTGCCTTGCTCGAAGAAGTCGCGCACGAAGGAGACGACGTTCTCGTCCATCCGCAGCGTGTCCGGATTGCCCACGCCGCCGGGGAGCATGAGCGCGTCGTACTCGTCCGCGCTTGCCTCCTCGATCGTCCGGTCGACCGGGATCTTGCCGCCCTTGTCGTAGTGGTTGAAGCCCTGGATCTCGCCGGGCTCGAGCGAGATCAACTCGGTCTTCGCGCCCGCCTCGTCGAGGGCCTTGCGCGGCTCGAGGAACTCGACCTGCTCGACCATGTCCGTCGCGACGATCGCGACTCGCTTGCCGTTGAGCTCGTTCGCCATCGATCCTCCTTGTTCGCTTGGCCCCTGGGGCCTTCCGCGCCGCCTGCGCTTGTAAACGCGGGCGCGCGGGTACCTCGCGCGAGTGGAACCAGGGCCTCCTCCTCCGCCGCCCGGCCCCCCGCCGGTCGCACCTCCGGACGTCGCGCCGCCGGACCCGTTCGCGCCGGAGCCGCCGCCCGAGCGGCACGTCTGGCCGTGGCTCCTCGCGCTCGCGATCGTCGTCCTCGGCGGCCTAGCGGCCCTGATCGTCTTCGCGACGCACCATCACCACAAGAAGCGCACCGTCACCGTGGTTGCGACGCGCACCGTGCCGAGCGTCGTCAGCCTGCCGAAGGCGATCGCCGCGAGCCGGGTGACGCACGCCGGCTTCAACGCCCAGGTTCGCTTCACGCCCAGCTCGAGCCGGAAGGGAATGGTCGTCGCGCAGGCGCCGGAGGGAGGCGCCCGGCTCTCGCAGGGCGGGACGGTCGCGCTCACGATCTCCGCCGGAAAGCCGAAGCTCGGGGTGCCGAACGTCGTCGGGCAGCCGGTCGCGACGGCCGTGAAGCGGCTCCAGGCGGCGGGCCTGGGGTCGAACCAGCGCGTCGTCTTCGCGTCGGCGCCGGCGGGGCGCGTCACCGCGCAGCGGCCGGCGGCGGGCACGGCGGTGAAGAAGGGCTCGACGGTCGCGCTGACCGTCTCGAAGGGCCCGCAGCGCGTCGCGGTGCCGAGCGTCATCGGCCGCAGGCGCGACGACGCGATCAAGCGCCTCGTCGACGCGGGCTTCCACGCGGCCGTCTTCAGCGTCCCCTCGCAGTCGCCGCGCGGATTCGTCGTGGCGCAGAGTCCGCGCGCCAACTCGAAAGCGCCGAAGGGCTCGCGGGTGCGGATCAACGTCTCGCAGGGAGCGCCCGCGGCGTCGACGACCACGACCGGTGCTGGGACGACCACGGGCACGACGACGGCTGCGTCCGCGAAGGTGCCCGGCGTCGTCGGCCTCTCGCAGGCCGCCGCTCAGCGACGACTCCACAGCGCGGGCTTTCGCGTGCGGACGGCGTACGTAGCCTCGTCCAAGCCCTCCGGCACGGTGGTCGCGCAGAGCCCGGCGCCCGGGACGACCTCGCGCCGGGGCGCGGCCGTCAGAATCAACGTCTCGATCGGCCCGAACCCGAAGCCGGCCAAAGCCGTTCCGGACGTGACCGGCGAGGACGAAACCACGGCGCGCTCCGACCTCGAAGCGGCGGGCTTCCGCGTATCCGTGGTCGACGAGCCGACAACCGACCAGAACGAGGACGGCATCGTCGTCGACGAAGACCCGGTGGCCGGAACGCGCGTGCCCGCGGGCTCGCTGGTGACGATCTACGTGGGCCGCTTCAGCGGTTAGTGCGCCCGGGAGGATTCGAACCTCCGACCAACGGCTTAGAAGGCCGTCGCTCTGTCCACTGAGCTACGGGCGCGCCCGAAGAGGGTATCCCGCTCTCGGGAGGGCTACTTCTGGCGGGCGCCGAAGTCGGCGGTCACGATCGTGACGCCGAGGCCGTGGTACGTGCCGGGAGCCGAGTCGGAGTGGACGGCCGACAGGCCGATCTCGCGCCAGCTGCGGTTCAGCAGGTTCGCGCGGTGCTCCGGGCTCGCCATCCACATCTTGATCGCCCCCTCCGCGTCGACGTCCGGCGACGACCAGAGCAGGTTCTCGCCCACCGACCACGAGTGGTAGCCGCTCGAGGGGTAGAAGCGCTCGATGCGGCGCCAGAAGGCGGCGCCGTCCGCCGAGCTGTGGCTGAAGTATCCGAGCCGAGCCATCTCGTGCGAGTGCTGGGTCGCGGCGGCGCTCAGCTTCGGCGAGGAGCGGAGCGGGGACAGACCGTGCTGGACGCGTACCCGGTTGAGGTCGACGAGCACCTGTGACTCGAGGGCGCGCATCGCGCTGGCGGTCCGAGTGGGGCCCGCAGAACGAGCTTGGCGCTCGCTGCGCGCACCGGCGGGAGCGGCGACCGCCGTCGCGAGCAGGAAGGCGGCGAACGCAGGCCCCACGATCCGGCGAACCATGGATACGAGATCGGCGCGCCGACCATCCGCCGTTCCCCCGATCGAGGGAAATCCGGCTACGTAGTGAGATCGAGGTCGCCGGCCCGGGCGACGAGCCGCTCGAGCCGGTGGCGGTTCCAGTCCACGATGACCACCTGGATCGCGCCCGCGACCGGGATCGCCGCGAGCGCGCCGAGCACGCCCGCGAGCTCCGCGCCGACCAGCACCGCGATCAGCACCGCGAGCGGCGAGAGCTGCACCGTCCGCCCGTAGACGACGGGCTGGAGCAGGTGGTTCTCGACCTGCTGGTAGACGACGAAGAAGACGATCACGACGATCCCGGCGACGATGCTGTGGATGAACGCGACCGCGGCGACGATGATCGCGGCCAGCGTCGCGCCCGCGAGCGGGATCAGGTCGAGGAAGGCCACGATCAGCCCGAGCGCGACCGCGTAGGGCACGCCCATGATGAGCAGGACGAGCGTCGACGAGACGCCGGCGATCAGGCTGATCAGCAGGTTGCCGGTGACGTAGCCGCCGACGGTGCGGTAGATGTCGTGGCCGACGCGGCGCCAGCGCGGCTGCGACTCCGGCGGCAGGAGCCCGTAGAGCCGGTCCATCCAGCGCGGCCCCTCGAGGAGCATGAAGAAGGTCATGAAGACGATCGTCACGGTGCCGACGACGGCGTTGATGACGCCTTTCGTGACGGCGAGGGCGGTCCCGGAGAGACCGAGGATCCGGCTCGCGCCGCCCTTGTGCACCTGCTCGCGCACCTTCTCGACGACGTGGTACTTCGTCTCCAGGAAGCCGAGCTTCCCGCGCCCGCTCGTCAGGTCGTGGACGTAGTCGGGGGTCTTGTCGACGAAGGAGTTCACCTGGTCGACGAGCGTCGGCACGAACAAGGCGCCCAACCCGACGACGCCGAGCGCGACGCCGAGGTAGGTGATCCCGACCGCGGCGCCGCGGCGACGGACGCGGTGGCGTTGGAGCCATTCGACCGCCGGGTTCAGGGCGAGCGCGAGGAAGAGCGAGATGAGGATCCACGAGAGCACGTGCCGCGCGATCCAGAGGACCTCCAGCACGGCCGCGACCGCGAGCACGATCCCGACGACGGTGAAGACGGTCCGCGCCGGGAAGGAGACGATCCGCTCGCGCACGGCGCGAGCATAAACGGCCGTTAGACGCACGCCGGCGCGGGTATAGGCTCGGCCGATGAGCCTCCGCGGCGAACGGGTCGAGCACACGGCGACGCTCCCGGACGGCCGCGAGGCGCTCGTTCGCGTCGGCGTCCCGGACGATCCGTACATCCCGCGCCGCGAGCTCGCCACGGTCGACGTCGAGATCGTCCTCGACGGGCGCGTGACCGCGGCGGTGAACACGATCCTCGAGCCCGAGCAGGAGCACGAGGCCCACCAGCTCGCGCGCGAGATCGTCGCCGGCCTCGAGTCGGGCGAGCTCGAGCCCACTGCGGCTGCGATCGAACCTTTCGCCGATAGGCTGCCTTCGTAGTGGCAACCCTGCACACGAATCACGGCGCGATCGAGGTCGAGCTCTTCGGCGAGGACGCGCCGAAGACGGTGAAGAACTTCGAGGACCTGGCGCGCAAGGGGTTCTACGACGGGGTGGTCTTCCACCGCGTGATCCCGGACTTCATGGTCCAGGGCGGGGATCCGGAGGGCACCGGGAGCGGCGGCCCGGGCTACACCTTCGAGGACGAGATCAACGACCACAAGGTCGAGCGCGGCGCCCTTGCAATGGCGAACGCGGGGCCGAACACGAACGGGAGCCAGTTCTTCGTCGTCACAGCCGAGGCGTGCCCGTGGCTCGACGGCAAGCACACGGTCTTCGGCCGGGTCACGGCGGGAATGGACGTCGTCGACCGGATCTCGGCGCTCCCTCGCGACGCCCGCGACAGGCCGCGCGAGCCGGCGACGATCGACCGCGTCGAGCTCCAGTAGAGAAAGCTCGATCTTCGGGCTACTATCCCCGTTCGGCGTCGTACGACCGAAGGAGGAGAGGATGGGGCGAAAGTGGTGGCTCGCGCTGTGCGCGGCGATCGTCGGTGCGCTCGTGGTGACGAGCCTCGGAGCCGCGGACGAGAACCCGATCGAGCGCAGCGAGTACGGGCATCTCTCGGGTGGGCTGACGCACCTGTTCGCCGCGGGCGGCGGGGTCGGCGGCGGCTCGCTGCCGAAGTCGACGTGCACGTCGACGGGCGACCCGACTGCGAACGTGCGGCTGAACTGCGACAGCGACACGTCACCGGACAACGAGACCCCGATCACGACCGACCCGACGAACCCGAATCACCTGCTCGCCGGCTCGAACGACTACTTCATCACCCCGAAGGGCTCCGGCATCCAGGAGCGCGTTCCGACGGGGTTCTTCACCTCGTTCGACGGTGGGCACACCTGGACGGACGGACAGATCCCGATGGGGAACGGCGGCAGCGGCGGCAACGGCGACCCGTCGCCGGCCTTCGACGCGAAGTTCGGCACCGCGCACATGGCGCAGCTGAGCGCGGCGGTCGGCCAGGGCAGCCCGAACGCGGGCCACATCGACGTGTCGGTTTCGACCTCTTTCGACGGCGGCCTGACCTGGAAGCCGCCGACGACGGTCGACATCGGCCAGGCCTCGATCGGCCCGTCGGCGAACGGCGTCTTCCTCGACAAGGAGTGGCTCGTCGCGGACAACTACCCGAGCTCGCCCCACTTCGGACGGCTGTACCTGAGCTGGGACCGGATCGAGATGAACAAGGGCGCGTTCGTCCGCTCGCCGGTCGACTTCGCCTACTCCGACGACGCGGGCAAGTCGTGGTCGCGGCCGATCGACATCTCCGGCTCCAACCCGACCTTCTGCACCGCCAACCAGGGATCGCCCGTTCCGGCGGGGGCCTGCGACGAGAGCTTCTTCTCGTACGGCGCCGTCGAGCCGAGCGGCGATCTCGTCGTCGGCTTCATGAACCAGCAGCACTCGGCGGCGTGGGAGGTCCCGAACGAGTTCGAGGACCAGATCATGACCGTCACCTCGCACGACGGCGGCGTCACCTGGAGCAACCCGGTGCACGTCGCCGACATGGAGGACGGCGGCCTCGAGTCGATCACGTTCAGCGACTACCCGGCGAACGTCGACGGGCGCGCGACCCAGACCGGCTTCCAGTTCCGGACCGGCAGCTGGGGCACACTGAACGTCGACCCGGTCACCGGGAAGCTCTACGCGGTCTGGACCGACAACCGCGACGGTGCACACGACGTCGCGAGCCCGGTCACCGATACGAACGTGTTCATGTCGGTCTCGAGCAACGAGGGCGTGACGTGGAGCGCGCCGATCCGGGTCACTTCGGGAGCCACGGATAAGTGGTTCCCGTGGGCTGCCGCCCGCGGCGGCAAGGTCGGCGTCGTCTACCAGGAGGAGGCGGTGGACGGCTCCGGCACGTATGTGACCAGAATGGCCACCTCGACGAACGACGGGGCGAGCTGGAGCTACCAGACCGTGTCGAACGCCGTCTCCGATGCCGACCACTCGGTGTGGTTCCAGGCCCATGCGCCGGACTGCGCGACGTGCTCGCGGTTCATCGGCGACTACATCGGCATGGCCTTCGACACGCTCGGCCGTGCCCACATCACGTGGACGGACATGCGACGCGACCTGTCCATACCCGCCCTCGGTCGCACGGGCAAGGCCGAGGACGACATGTACGCGCGTCGCTAGACGGATCTCGGCGAGGGCGCGCTTCTCGGCGCGCCCTCGCCGAAGCTATCGTTGGCGGGCGCGCGGGCGTAGCTCAATGGTAGAGCCCTAGCCTTCCAAGCTAGTTATACGGGTTCGATCCCCGTCGCCCGCTCTGCGCGGGGCTTTCTGCTCAACGCTCGCGGTCTGACGCCCGCAGCTCACCCCTGATTCGGTCGAGAAGCCCCTCGACGTCCTCGAGGAGCCTGGCGTAGAGCGCATTCGAAGAATCCTGCCCACCGCGGCGCGCGAGGACGCGTTCGCACGCTGCGGCAAGCATCTCGAGCCACTGCCGCCGCTCCGTGTCCACCCCTTGGGGTAACTGCGCCCTCGGCGCGCCCGTAAACTTCAGCTCTCCTGCGCGCCCGTCTCGTACGCCAGGATCTCGGCCGTTTCCCCGGCGCTGGCGATCTTCTCCACCACGACGTAGCGGTCCGACTCGCGGACGACGACCTCGACGTCCGGGTAGACGTGCCCCGGAAGCACCGCAAAATGGCGCGGCTCTGCGCGCACCGTTAGATACTCATCCGGCTGGAGCTCGACCATCTCGATGCAGCTCCTGTCCGCGCACTCACATGCGATCGTGAACGTGCCCGCCACCGTCGCGAACGCCTCGCTCAGCGTCCGAAGGTTCTCGTTGAGGGTCCGGAAAAGCGCCTGGTTGCGGGCGGCGCGAATCTCGCGTTCCTCTTGCGAACTCGGTTCCATCGAGGCTCCCCTCGTCGGCGGTGATCGGCTCGCCGGGGGGTCTCTTGGGCACCCGCCTGAGCAGAAAGCCGGCGGTTCACCGAGAAGGGCACAAAAGCGGCCGGCCCTGGCATCCCGAGTCTACCGGGCCTTGCGACTCGAGCTTGACGATTGCGGCCTGGCGGCCGGGATGCGGGCGGAGAGGCCGGCCCCTCCCGACGTCAAACGCGACCCCTCCGCCCCTGGCGTGGCGTCGGCGCCGGCCGCTCCGGCGGCGCCCGACTCCGCGCTCTCGAGGAAGACGCCGCGCCGCATCGAGACTGGCGGCCCGGCCGCGATGCTTTACCTCCGGCGAACACAGGAGTCGTCGACCGCGGCGGTAGCGTAGGGTCGTGAGCCCGTACCGGTGGGGGTGGGACGCGGAGGCGCTCGGGCTCGTGCCGGCGCTCTCCCTCGGCTACCTCCTCGCGCTGCGCCGGTTCCCCGCCTCGCGGCCGCGGATCGCCGCATTCTTCGCCGGCCAACTCCTGATCCTCGCCGTCTTCCTCACTCCGGTCGAGACGATCGCGCTCCGGTACCTGCTGACGATGCACCTGCTCCAGAACGTCGTGCTCGCGGAGTGGGCGCCGGCGCTCGTCGTCGCCGGCCTCTCCCCCGTGCTCGCGGCGCGGCTCGCGGGCTCACGGGCGATGCGCCTCCTGACGAGCCCCTTCGCCGCCTTGCCGATCTGGCTCGCCGTCTACTTCGCCTGGCACCTGCCCTGGCCGTACGACACGGCGCTTCGGCATCCGGGCTCGATCCTCCACGTCGAGCACCTGAGCTACCTCGCCGCCGGCTGCCTCGTCTGGTGGCCGGTGCTCCAGGACGTGCCGCGGGTGCTGAGCCCGGCCGCGAAGGCGGTGTACCTCTTCGCCGCGTTCGTGCTCGCGAGTCCGCTCGGCTTGCTGCTCGCGCTGCTCCCGCGGCCGCTCTACGACGTGTACGAGCATGCCCCGGAGCGTCTCTGGGGACTCTCGGCGGCGACCGACCAGCAGCTCGCCGGGATCACGATGGCCTCGGAGCAGGCGGTCGTCTTCTTCGCCGTCTTCGCGTTCTTCTTCTTGCGTTTTCTCCACGACGAGGAACCGGCGCTCCAGCTGGAGCGCGCTACCGCGACACGCCGATGAGGACGCCCCCAGCGACCATGAGCCCCGCGGCGAGGACCAGCCGCGGCCCCACGCCTTCGGCGCGCTTGAGGAGGAGCGCCGACCAGACGACGGCCCACAGCGACTCGGTCGCGTAGAGCGGGGCCACCACCGTGACACGGCCGTGGTCGAAGGCCACGAATACGGCGCCGTAGGCCAGGCCGAAGAGGAGCGCCGCGGCCGCGAGCGGGCGAAGGGCGGGCCGCAGCGAAGGCGCAAGGAGCGGTCGCCGACGGATGAGCAGGATCGCGGTGATCAGCACCGTCGCCGAGACGAGACAGCCGGCCGCGGCGACGACTCCCGGCACGGCGTTCCCCGTGTCGGCCCAGCGCACGAAGTTGTCGCGGGCCGAGGTGAGCGAGGCCGCGAGGACTCCGGCCGTCGCGCCCGCGGCGGTCAGGCGCGCCGCGGTCGACCGCGTCGACACGAGCGCCACCGCGCCACCGACGATCGCCACCGTCCCGAGGACGAGACCAGCGCGGATGGGCTCGCCGAGCAGCGAGATCGCGAAGAGCGCCGACAGGAGCGGCGAGACGCCGACCAGGATCGCCGTACGCGAGGCGCCGACCGCCTCGATCGCACGCACGAAGAGCACCTGCGAGAGGCCGGGCGCGACGAGCCCGGCGACGAGGAAC
>Ga0209577_10003766_pt1 | contig 14280 bp, 15 predicted proteins | sample GraSoiAngelo_109_FD_185874 | JGI IMG/M metagenome (GOLD analysis project Ga0209577, IMG submission 185874) | Grasslands soil microbial communities from the Angelo Coastal Reserve, California, USA - 14_0903_12_20cm (SPAdes) (version 2) | ecosystem: Environmental > Terrestrial > Soil > Grasslands...
ACTTAGTTCGACAACTAAATTGTCGGTTGTCCTTCAGATTACTGTAAAATAGCCTTGATGCTGAAGGCTATTTAGTCATAGAGTGTGGATTTTATTTACCACCTGTGCCTGTCTTGCAATTCGTGATATAGTTTCGCGTCTCGTATTACAACATGTTAAGAATTTTTCAAATAGAATGAGTTTGTAGCATTGTCATATACAAGATCAGCCATATTGACAACCTTAAAACCATTATCGTGTAGATATTTCATCTCCGCAGTAAAGAGAGACACAGTAGTACTATATGGAGCTCTACTGTTATCAATCCTATGATATACTACTATAGGAATGGCATCGACAGGTTGGCCGGGTCTGTTGTATTTATCTTCGCCACTAACAACTTGAATGAATCTATTAAGCATTTGTTGATCATTATAAAGAAATGCTATCCTATCGTAATCATGGCTCCACCCTACGATAGAATATCTGTTTGCATAGGAGATCTGACCATTTGGTAAGTATGGGCGACAGTCACTTTGGTGAGTATTTTTTCTAAAATGATCACAACGCAAAAACATTAGCGGATAGTTTCCTGATCTAGCATAACTATAATACTGTGAGACCTTTTTGACGATAGTTGCATTATCTTTACCGTTCTCAAATGGGTATGCAAATGTCGTTATGGGAATTCCGTGATCAACAATACATTGTTTCGATCGACCTATTTCGTAATTCAATTCGCTGTTAGGCATATTTGTCATATTTCGTAGATGATCCATAGTATGAGCTCCAATTTGGTGCCCTTGTTTGTATAGTGTGATTATATCCATCCACGTCAGTTGTTCAACTCCTCTGCCGGCAAAGTTAACTATTGAGCTTGAATTCATTTCTTCTGCTGTCTTTCCTACGAAATTGCAGACAATAAAGAAACTTGCTTTAAAACCATATTTATCTAAGATTGGTTTTGCGTTTGTGAATTGACTCTTGTATCCGTCATCAAAATTTATAATTGCTAGTTTGGTACCACTGCTATTTGTGCCACTCATGTTAACACTCTTGGTATTAGAATGAGAAGCCTGATGAAAAACAGCTATCGTGGAGGGATTCTGTACTTTCATTACAGCTGCTAACATAGTCTGTACGTTTAGTGATAGTAATGATACTGCAACGATCAGAACCACAATCGAGATTACTATTTTCAACTAAGCTTATTCGAGTTTAATTGTCCAAATAATATAAAGCATCACCTATAAGCCCGATCGAAGGATGGGACTTAAAATAACGACAGACATATGACCTGACGTCTCGACCGACTGGTCAGATAAACATGTAAATAGAAAGGTCTACCATTGACTGTATGGCTAAAGAGGAACAATATCAGAAGGTAGCAAACAAAAAAGATTTGAAAGAAGGTGGTCTTCTCAAGATTGAACCTAATGGTAAATCAATTGTCTTGGCTATGGTAAATGGTAGCGTATATGCGATGGATTCGATATGCTCACATGAAGGTGGTCCTTTAGAAGAAGGTACACTTGAAGGATACCATCTTACATGTCCTTGGCATTATGCTGTTTTTGATATCCGAAATGCAACGGTTTCAGATGCAACTGTTTGGGCTACAGAGCTTACCTCTTATCCAATAAAGATACAAGAAACGACAGACGATATACTAATAGATTTGCGAGGAGAAAAGAAGTAACAACAACAATTTCCAACTCTACAGGACAAGCTACGAGAAAAGAACAAGAACAACGGACAAGCCTTGAATAGATATAGTATTTCTCGTTGACTTATGACGCGCTTTGTTAAATGCGTGTAAGTCATCTGCAATTATCTTTTGTTAGAGTCTGGGGTAATCAGCTCGTTTGCTGAGATTGCCAGCAACATGTGAGGTCAATTATGGACACTGGTCATTTTGACATCTGACGTACTGTATCATAGCGCGGCGCTGGCACACTCCCAAGATATATTCAGTTCCTAATGATGTGCCTCTCATGATTCTGGTAGGGGAGAAGAGAAGTTGAACCACTCCTTATCTAACTCTACTAATTAGCGACATTTTTGTTGTACTATCCGCAATACTTAACCTCACCTTCTTCGAATCTGGGACTGATAAGACTCCAGCAGAACTTCGATTGTAATAATAACTCATCCTAGTTTAACTGTTAAAGGAAATGACTTTATAGCTATTTCATATGTCATTAAATGACCAAATATATAAAATCTAAGAACACCAAAAGAAAAGGAAATGAAAAATAATGAGTGTGTCTAATATCAGCAAAAAGCAGCAATCACTGTCAAGCCTAAAGACGACAATACCACTTTCATTTAGGATGGTATTCCAAAATCGTCTTTATATTGCTATAGCTGCTGCTGTATTCACCATTTTTTGGATTGCTTTTAATGTATTTGATCAGCTGCTGTTCTTTTCACCAGTCATAACTTTTTATCTTCCTGATGATGCAGTAGCTGGATTCATCCTAACAAACATAACTTCAGTATTGATGGGGATATTGGTTGCCATGAACGTATATGTAATCAGAAGTTCAAAGCTAAAATTAGATAAATCATTATTCTCAGGCTCAATTCTAGGTATTGCTACCAGTGCTTGTGCCAGCTGTTCTTCACTAGGTTTTCTAGTTATATCTACATTTGGAGGCTTTGGCATATTCGCAACAGACTTTCTCACGAATTATCAGACCCCCTTAAGGTTAGTATCACTAGGTATACTTTTGTGGGCATTATATACAGTACATAATAAGATTACAAAGCCGTGCACTTTTAATGCATTAACAAATAATAATCACGAAAAACAACTGACACCACCGTAACAAACAGCAATCATCTAATAATATTATGAAAAATAATAGAATCTGTACTGTATTGGTGAGGGTAACACTTGTCATATTTTTGGCAGCACTAGCAACCTTTCTATCTCTTCTACTTTCATCCTTGCAGCCATACCCTTCTATGCTTTTGCTCAAACACAACAAAAAGCAGCCCTATCATTATCTAATCTAATAAAACAGGGTGCTGCCTATCAAGGTAGCACCTCAGCTCCAGTCACTTTAATTGATTTTAGTGACCTTCAATGTCATTTATGCGATAGATTTGTAAAAGCAACAGAGCCAATAATCAATTGAACTTATGTACAAACAGGTAAAGTTGCCTTTGTTTTTTACACTTACCTAATCGTGGTTTTGATTCCTTTCCTGCAGCTTTGGCAGCTCAATGTACTAATGATCAAGGAAAGTTTTGGGAATATCATAACTTGTTATATAATAATCAAGGACCCATTGATTCTGGATGGGCAAATAGAGCTAATTTGAAAAAGTTTGCATCTGATATACCTGGACTAGATACTCAGAAGTTTAATTCGTGTTTTGATAGCCAAAAGAATAAACCCATTGTAGAAAACAATGTTGCATTGGCTCATTCTCTTGGATTTACACAGACACCCTCATTTATAATAGTGAAAAGTGATGGCTCAAATCTTCAGAAACTTGAAGGACCTCGGCCGTTTCCAGAATTTAAGTTTTTGGTAGATAAAGAGCTTGGTGGACCATAAACAGGTCAATAGTGTAATCTTAATTTGGAAAAAAGTATAAGACCTACTAGAATGAGATCTCAATATAGTGAGCAATTACATGTCAAAAAATTATTCTGAATTGAAACGTATAAGACTCTTTTTGCTGGCGCATTCACAAAAGGTGACCTATTGATGATGATTGATACTTTATTGGATATGACTATCGGTATGATCTTAGGAATGGTTGCCAGCCCTATCATGATGAAAGCAATCAAGATCCTCAGACAGAGAAGGAAAGTGGACAAAATTTTGCGTGAAATATCAGAGGATCAACAGCATCATAAAGAGTTACAAAAATCCTTATGAACAGTAATAGAGTTTAACGGTTCAATATTAGACTTAATCATTGGATATAAAGAATAAAAATAACGTCATACATTACAGTAGCTGAGTTACTTGTTTGGAACTGAATTCTTCATCGCGTTTGGTACTGGTATGTTAATTTCAGGTAGCGCTATTGCATTATATTATGGGAAAGAACATCTCAAACGTGTATTAAGATGTTTGGGTGTCTGTGTGATTGAAGAATTATAATCGAGTAAGGATCTCTCCTATTAATTGAGCGGAAGAACTTGATGTTACGAGAATCTCGCTTGCTGACCTAGCACGACTAACTCTGGAATATTTGGTAGAAAATCGTATAGAAGGATTTCCATATTAAACCCTTAAATCGAATCTTTAACGGTTGGAGGCTCGCGATAAATAGAAGTTACGTTTCCATAGGACTAATGATTTCACGTTATTCCAATAGCAGAACAATAGCATTGACATCTATAGCAGCCTTGGTGTTACTTACCATGGTTGTTGCTCCACTAATCACTCAACAACGTAGTGCAGCTCAAGCATCGTCATCTTCGTCTATGAATATGACAACAATAACAACAACAACTACTGGACCACCGGGCTCACTATTGAAATTGTCTAGAGCAAATGTGCCAATGGACATACCATTGAAACAAGGATATGTGAATGGAAATCCAGTATTCTATATTAATACCGACATCTCTGACCAAAAACTTGCAGGTCTACTGACAAACACAACTGGTTTTAAAGTAAATTATGCACCACTAATCGCACAAGCGCCAGGTGATGCAGTAGCTCAATTTTATGTATTTAAGAATGGAATCAAAGGTAATGGCACTCTAGGCTTCCAGCCTACTGTTGGAAATGCACAACCAGGTGATGCAAACTATAGTCCGTTATGGAAGATAAACATAGTAGAATGGAAGAATGGCGTTACACCGACTCAGCTAATGTCTGAAAAAGAAGTACTTGATGCAAAAGCTAAAGGAGAGTTGACAGTAACACCAACAAACGTAGTAGCTAACTGTCCTTTCATACAATGGCATGGCGGTGCAATGATGATTAGAACTGACAAGAACATTACCGATGACTCAACTTACGGACCAGCTCAGGTACTGAAAATAGATACCACCAAGATGATTGTAACTATGATAGCTCACAGAGGATTCGGACCAGATGGAAGGACAATATACTATATCGTAGCTGATTCAACACCAGCTGATCCAGCAATGATGATGGGTGTAACTTTTGCACCAAATGATGCAAAATTAATTTCCTCACCAGCTGTAGTAGATCTGTTCCAGTTTATGAATGGAATAAAAGGTTCCGGTCCAATGGGATTCCAGGCAGGTATAGGTGGATCAGGTCCTGGAGACCCCAATTACACCCCAATCTGGAAAATATCTTTCAATACGTGGAAAGATCCATCAAAGGCTAGAATTCTAGAGACTGTAGCTGATATTACAGCAATGCAACAAGCTGGAATGATAACAGTGATACCTGCTCATGGTGGAATGCATTCAGTTAACTGTCCATTCTTTGACCCATCTACAGTATTTGCACACCAGAACAAAGCATGACAGCGAATAATCCTTTATTTTTTGTCTACTAGTACTACAAGGGTTTAAGCTAAACTTTAAGGGTTAAAGATCAGAGTTATTATCTACACTTCTGCATTTATAGATGTTAGTCCAAGCATGACTCAAACTCAGGTGACCACAATTCAAATTGCTACCTTCGGTTCTGAGGGTCAAGAAGCAATAGCGGCAGGCATTAGGAATTTTCCTGTGCATAAACTAGCTTTGATTTGTTATGAATCAGATAAAGATAAGGCCGATGATTTTTCAAGAAAAATTAGAAGTGTCTTAGGATTGACTGTTTCTATTCACCTTGTCTCAAAACGTAACTCTATTAGAGATACCTTAGAGAGGGTTAGTGAAATTTTGAGTATAGATGGAAAGAAATTTCAACAGGTATTAATGAATGTGAGTTGTGGTGACAAGTTAATTGGCTGTGCTGCATTATCGGCTGCCTTCATAAATGGAATCAAGGCATTTGGAATGGATGAAACAGGTTCACCATTACTAATGCCAATTCTAAAACTAAGTTATAATGAAATAATCTCCGACTCTAAGATCAAGATATTGAAAGCAATCGATGAGGCAGCAGGTGGATATGTTGAAAGCCTTGAACAGTTAGAGTCGATATCAGGATATGGTAAACCCCTATTAAGTTATCATATTCAAGGAGCTAGGGAGTCCAAGGGTCTGGCAGATTTGGGATTATTGGAGATTGAAAAAGGCGAGCGAGGAAAGATCTCAGCTAGGCTTACTACATTAGGGAAGCTACTGGTGATAGGTACGCCGCCGGCACAGACAAGCGCCTAGGAACATCAGCAATCTTGACAGGAACTTAGAGTTAGAAAACAGCTTCATTACTTTAACGATTTAAGAAATACTTTAAGGGTTGGAACATCAGATTAAATACTAAATCTTTCTATGAATATACGCACTAACGATAATGATGATCCCTGCTGTTATGCGTCGTATCAGTCACAACTTCAAGAGGGCCGTCTTAAAAGGGATTTTACTAGGCAGCATTTCAGTATTAGCGTATATCATCGTAGTTATTGTGACTACACCTCAACTCCCTGCTTCTTTTGCTATTAAAGCGGCTTTTTCCATAAACCCAATTATCATTTATGGAACCGCGTTTGGAGTCGGAGTAAATACTTTCATTTCTAGTTACAGCAAAAGAATGGGCTGTAGGCTAGACATAAGGCGAAAAGGTATAGTTGGTGTCAGTTCAGGTAGTACGGCACTTAGTGCATTCTTCTCATTTTTCTCTTTGGTGCCATTGGGATGCTGCGGAAGCTGGCTCTTGGTCCTTTCGTACCTGCCAACGATTTTTGGAAGTGCACTATCTGTATCTTTAATCCAGTATTCAAAGCCATTATCTTATATCGGTCTTATAATAGTTCTAGGATTTGCAGGAATTTCGGTCTTCAAACTTCGTTCAGAATTGAAGATTCAGCAGCAGCACAAGAGAACAGATGAACAATATATTGATAAGAAAACAAAGAAGGAGAATGCTGCACTTGGATGATCATGGTAAAAACCCTGCTAATTATAGAAATAGGAAATGGCTTATTGGTCTATCTGCACTTGGAGTAATAGGTGTTATACTTGATGTTTCTTTATATATGATAAATTTGGGTTCGTCGCCTTCTGGATCAGTTTCCAGTACATATTTGTCGAATACTGTCAAATTAATGCCTATAGCTCCTTCAGGAGCAGCAGGTCAACAATCTAACAATGGTCAAGAAGTAAAACATATCGTACCCCTAGACCAAATTGTAAGTGGTGGTCCTCCACCTGATGGTATTCCTTCTATTGACAATCCAAAATTCTTATCAGTAGCAGATGCCAATAAATTTCTAAAAGATTCTGACCTAGTACTTGGGATCACGATAAACGGTCAAACAAAAGCTTATCCTCTCCTTATTTTAGTCTGGCATGAAATTGTAAATGATAAAGTGGGTGGTGTTCCAGTAGCAGTTACTTATTGTCCTCTATGCTTTACTACCCAGGTATTCAATCGAACAATAAGCGGAAACGTAGTAGAATTCGGAACTTCAGGCAAATTATACAATAATAATCTCGTAATGTATGATAGGCTTAGCGGCTCCCTCTGGAGCCAAGCTTTAGGCGAAGGAATAGTAGGAACTCATGCTGGTGAAAGTTTGAAAAGAATTCCATTTGACTTGGCATACTGGAAAGACTGGAAGCAACTATATCCAAATTCAGTGGTATTATCCACAGATACTGGCTTTACACGACCTTATGGTGTAGATCCATATGGTGACTATTATACTAGCGATCAGTTGTTTTTTCCTATTTCTAATCTTGACAAAAGGTTAGGCTTAAAAGAGATGGTAGTAGGATTAGACAATGAAGGTCAATACAAAGCCTATGTGTTAAATCAGATCGAGAGCAGTAAAATAATCAACGATAAAGTAGGTAATAAATCAATAGTATTATTTTCGTTATATCCCCGCATGGTAAGAACATATGTCCCTATAATTCATGATCAGACTTTAGATTTTCAGTACAACGCTAGCACCAACAAGATATTAGATAAACAAACTGGAAGTGAATGGAATTTTGATGGCATTGCAATCAATGGACAAATGAAAGGAAAACAGTTTACCCGCTTACCATTTGACGAGGGCTTCTGGTTTGAGTGGTCTGCTTTTCATCCCCAAACGAGGATATATCCTGGATAAATTGAATTTCTATCTATAGCGTGACTTTCAACAGTACAGCTATTCCTGCAAGTTCCGCTAAATGTACTACAAGAAAGTATGGCAGTAACTCTGATGCATACAATGGTTCCATCGCAAAATAAGCATAAACTGCGATTGTGTTATGCAGTATTAGCATACCAGCAAAGAACATTAAGCCAACTGTAAATGAGGTTTTAGCACTTTTGTAGATTCTTGCATATATTGTGAGCAGTGTTACCAAAAGAGCCACATTTACTAGGGCTATTCCAGCACTTAATGCCATCAATACTTCCATATCTAGGATTAAAATAATGAGAGATAGATTCTGTTAATTTACTTTTATCCAAATTTGATCCAGATCTAACAGGCGAGATAGAATACTTATGATCTAGATCGGCTGCTATGCTAATGGAATTCTTGAACCAATTGAATGAAGAAAGTTGGTGAGTCATAATCATGATAGTAATAATAAAAATAATTCCTAGCATGAGGAGGATTCGTTAAAGGTTCCAAAGGGGTATTCCGTATGACATTTCGCCTCAATTGATTTTTATTGAACGTTGCTTAATACTAGTCATGCAAGTTAAGTGTGCAGATTGCGGATGTTTGCCAGAGGAATGCAAAGAGCCATGGACATGCTATTCTATCTACCTTGGCCTTCTCGCGGGTAACCCATTTCCTATGTTTCTCCAGCATAGGTAGATAGATGCATGATGATCGTAATAACCATTAATCATTTTCGTTAGATAATCTAAGAATATCAGCGCTACATTCTATTGCTAGTTTTATCTTTACCGTCTAATTTTGGATCATTATAGTTTTTCAACCCTCCGCAAGGCTTGAATACCCTCATTCGATTATTGATACGGTTTCAAATTGTTTAGCTGATTTAGGCGATAAAATATTATAGACTATACTGTTGTGCGCACTTATATTTTTGTTCAAGCGCAGACAGATCACTATTCGCAATTTCGACCTACATAGTTTTACGATATCTATTCTAAATATGGTTCTAGACAGGATCAAATATTTGCTCGTTGTATTCGATAACATAACTTTAGTTAGACGGTTTGACTGTGATAATGCCAATAAGCAAACCATTAGCATACGGCAAGGGTGTATTGTATTTTACACCTTTCACATCTTCCCAAGAGGCCTCTTTCCATTCATTGCCTTTGGAAATTCGTAGTAGATGACATTGTTTCGAGAACCGTATTATCCCATCTTTCAATAGTTTGTCCAAATCAGAATTATATCCTAGTGGAAGGGTAATTATTATGATACCGCCTCGGGACGTAATTAACGACTTCATATTTTCAATTGCACGCGGTATTTTCGTATTATCGCGAGGTTTCTCATCCCACCCGACGTGTTCCAGAGTAGAAATGCTTACGACTAAATCGTATCTCTTGTCTGGCCTATAATCCACAACATCCTCGTTTATTATACCTCTTGCAATTTCATACTTGTCTAAAATATCATGTTCAAATTTAACATGATTTGATAGAACGTTTCCAATTTCGAGAATATTAGTACCTTGATACTTTCTAACCAATTCCATTACAATTGGAATTTCTATGGCTCGCTCATTGTACCAAGTCTTAAGAGTATCAAAATAGCGATAAATCTTTCCTAGTGCTAAGACGGTGTTATGTCTCCTAACTTTTCTAAAATAAATAAAGTAAAGTAAACTTTGAAATCCATTGAACCGAAATACATAGCGAATGCCTGGAGATTTTGGCAGCCGTCTATTCAAAAAGACTTTCAATCTTTTAATCTGGTTGGGTCTGACGTACCCTCGACAACTCAAAGTACATCCTGTCGTAGCCTTCCGATTTATAGGCCTAACTCAAGTAAAAATAAACCATATAAATCGAGCCTCGTCTGCCACTTCCCTGACCCGTTATGAAATAATTCAAGCATATTGCAAGTAATACGAGATAATGATATCCCAGGCCTGATATCGCAACTTACGAATGAGTCTAGAAGGGATAAAATAATAGGTTAAAATGGCCTAATCAGATTAAGGTTAAGGCCTAAATTCAACCATTCATTATATAAGGAGGAATAGGAAAAAAGTGATGGATGTAATGTTAGTAATACTAGGAGTATTGATCGCTTTTGCTACTCACCGAGATATTATTTCTTATCTACAAAGAAAGAATAATTCTATTGACAGAATCATCTCATAACCGCAAATTTGACACGGTAATAAAGGACACAAATAATAGCAATCTAGAGGGATATTCATCGTGATATTGGAACCATGCCTGATACCAACACTCTTGACAGTTAGATGTATACGATGATGAGAAACCGTGCGCTTCTCCTACTACACACTTAGAAAAAGAGATCATTTCAAGGCACCATCGTAGCCATTTAAAGGATAGAGGAATTGGTTGTTGTTGTTGTTCCAGACGCTCAGCCCATACAGGTGATATAGAATCAAAAGTTAAAGGTTTTTGTAAATCATCAACGGTGAGTCTATTTCGCATGCTTGTACGTACGTATACTTCCTATATTAGAAACTTGTTATTGTTTCTGATACAGCAGCCCAGGCTGCATGTACTGACAAAAAATGAGCTATAGTAGTTGATAATCAAGGATACGTAAGGTATAGTCATATAGTTGAGGGTGAAAAGAAAACGATAAGACGATGACATCTTTTAATAATCGTACACAAAATAGCTCAAGTAGGGGATGATAATTTTTCCACAGGCAGAACAAAGATTCAATCCATATCCATTCTATATGAATATGAGAAACCTACATCCGATAGAGTATGACGATAAGAGTTCTGCTTGGGGAGTCTTTCGCTACAAGGACATACAGGATATCCTAAATGATTATGAGAATTTCTCATCAGATCTACAAAAATGGCAATATCCAGACCAGCAAGAAATACAAAGGAACCTGATTAGTTCCGACCCGCCGCTACATAAGCGACTTTATAATCAGATCTCCTCGTCATTTAATTCCAATATCATTTCTGAACTTGAATATCGGATAAAAGAGATCGCTAATGAAATACTCAATCATGTAATTGAAAATGGACATATGGATCTCATCACTGATCTGGCCTATCCTCTACCAATAAGAGTCATTGCAGAATTGCTAGGAATTCCTCCTGAAGATCACCATCTCTATAACAAGTGGGTAAACCGACTTGTAAGAGAAGTAGGAGGGACCGTTATCAACCCTATTTCAAAGGTCACTATCCAAATCCAACAGGAAATGAATTCCTATTTACATAAAATTATACAGAAACATAAAGAAGAAGAAAGACCACATGTCGGTCTTATAACTAATATGCTTAGAGATTGGCTCTATCATAATAACGATGAAGAACGGAAAGGAGAAGAGATAAGAAGTAAGAACAAAGAACGTTCACGGATGTCTGAAGAAAGGATCCTCAGCTTCTGTTCGCAACTTCTAATAGCAGGCTATATGACAACAACGAACTTGATAGGCAACGTCTTTCTTTCACTTTTGGAAAATCCTCAAGAATTTAAACAGTTACAAGAAAACCTGTCTTTGATTCCATCAGTTATTGAGGAGACGTTGCGTTATAGATCACCTATCCAATCAATATTCAGGTTCGCGGTTAATGATGTAAAGTTAGGTGGAAAAATGATTTCCTCAGGACAAAAAGTTATTGTTTGGCTAGGATCAGCCAATCGTGACGAAACTGTTTTCGACTGCCCAGATAGATTCAATATCACACGCGATACAAAAGCTCATCTTGCATTCGGCTCGGGAATTCATTTTTGCATAGGTGCACCCTTGGCTCGGTTAGAGACTCACATTGTACTGGAAGTAATGCTGCAACAGCAGGCCCTGCATTGTTTACTAAACTCAATATCCGACTCTGTTAACACTTAGGGACATTTGAATACCTTGTTAATAGGTACATAACCAAGATCACATGTCACTGTTCTAGCCAACAATATGAGTTCCAAAAAATAAATATGGTTGTGCTGACAGTAGCTTGTTTAATCACTTTTGATATCAAGTTTTGAAGGGATAGAGTTAAACCGGCAACTCCATAAACTCACATTCCTCAATAAAATTATCCTTCGGATGAAGGATCAAAATAAAAACTCCATCCGTATAGACAAAATAGGGTCATTCTGATTTAAAATATTATAATCACATATATAAACAGAAAAGGAGAGCGTTACATTACATCGCGGGGCGACAGTTGGTTTTTTGATAACGTCTTTTGTAAATTTGTTGCATAATCAACATATATTTCGTTCAAAAAAGAATGGAAGCTTAGAAATTTTCTAAGCACTATCTCTTTAGCTCAGCTCCATTGGACTTTAGTATTTCGGACCAGCAGTGGACGGTGGTGGGGATGCTGTAGCTTTAGGCGTTGCAGAAGAGGAAGAGGATGAACTCGAATTTCCGGCTGTCGTATTACCTGCTGTTGCATTACCGCCACCAGCGGCAGTCTTGTTTCCTGTCGTATTCTGCGCGAATGTTGAGGTCGTACCAAGGTTTAATGCCGCTATTATAGCTACCGTCATTACTATTGCTGCTACAATCAAACCTTCTAATTGAATTTTTTGCATGTACAAGACCCCCTTGTTCATAATACTATATAAACGAGCATACAAATCCCATCCGTGAAACCCAATTCTGGTATTCGTGTATGGGATTTAAACCTACGCAACCAAATGCCTATTATAATAAGGTTGATGAGAATAAGAAAAAAGGGAGCAGCTGTAAAAATGATCTTCATGGAGATTGATTAGTACGACCAACTGTATGGTTAGAGTTATAAAATATATCGTCTATAATCATCTGTAATGATAAACCTGAAAGTAGGATGTATTCTGGTGGCCGTCATTACGATGACCTTAATGCTTACCGTGGCTCCTTTGTACGCTGGGTCAGCGTTAACCGTTAAGAAAAGTACTAGCAGTGTTAAAACTCCAAAGGGGACAACCACTACTTCAACTCATCATGTCAAAGGTGTGAAGGTTTTTCGTGTTCATACCGTGCCATCAAAGGTAGCGGTTGGTAATACATTCGGTCTACGTGGTATTGTGTTTAACAACTCTACAACCACAATTACATTTGGCAATGGAACTTGCACTTCACCGCTCTCCATCACATTTAATAAAAATGTCATGACCGAACCTCAGGCAACAACTGCATCTTGTAAAGCGCAACAAGTTACTCTAAAGCCTGGAGGACAATCCCATATACTGAGTCCAAATCTCTCAGGAGTAATATACAGAGCCACTGCTCCTGGAATGACTAATGCTACAATATCTTTCAAATATGGGACTATAACCGCCGCAAGTAAATCACCTATTAGCGATAGTATTTCTAGAGTATACTCATTCAATATACTTCCTGCTGGTTCCAAACCTACCAGCTTGCAGCTCGGTCCACATTCTTCGCCTAGTTCGCAGTCTGGACTGCTGAAACCCGTGCCATAGGCTGGATCGAATCTTTCAGAATCGCTAGTAATTCTTCAACCGTAGCAATAAACTGCACATCTGTCATTGTCTTAGCCAAGGCGAAAATGGCTTGCCAGCTAAAATACAAAATGTATCAAACTACACCTCTATAATTCCATTGAATTAGACTAAAGTAAGGAATGCGAAAACAATATTATGGATTAGTTGTTATAGTGACTGGGCCAGTACATTAATGACTACATTCCAATAAGGGGATTATCAAATGAACGAAATTTTTCTCTTATTACTTGTAGTACCCTTGGGTGTTATGCTAGTTCTAAGCACATCAACATTTACGCTTGCGAGTAACATATCAGGGAGCAACTCTAGCGGTACTAGTGGTGGTGGTAGTATTGGGGTTACGGGAGGTACTGGCGGCGGTTAATAACAACAATCCTGGATTATACACCAACCAGGGAAGTACTACACATTGTGATAAGCCAGGATACCCGTCTTGCTCTAGTTTAGGCTCTCAAGCTGGAAAAAGCGCTCCTGGAACTAGCTGTCCTCCTGGTTATAGCCAAGCATTTTGTAACGGATACGAATACGCAAGCTGTGGCAGTGGCACAGGATATACACAGGGAGTTGCAGACCCAACACATTGCGATCAGCCAGGGTCTCCTGCTTGCTATGACGTAGGATATCATGACGGA
>Ga0209577_10003767_pt1 | contig 14277 bp, 16 predicted proteins | sample GraSoiAngelo_109_FD_185874 | JGI IMG/M metagenome (GOLD analysis project Ga0209577, IMG submission 185874) | Grasslands soil microbial communities from the Angelo Coastal Reserve, California, USA - 14_0903_12_20cm (SPAdes) (version 2) | ecosystem: Environmental > Terrestrial > Soil > Grasslands...
GAGCGCCTGGGCGAGCTTGCCCGTGGCGATCTTGCCCTCCGGCACGATCACCGCGCAGCGCAGGCCGGCACGTGCCGCGTACGCCGCGGCCGACGCCGCCGTGTTCCCGGTCGACGCGCACACGATCGCGCGTGATCCCTCCCGCGCCGCCGCCGACACGGCGCAAGTCATCCCCCGATCCTTGAACGAGCCGGTCGGATTGGCCCCCTCGAGCTTCAGCCACACGTCGGCGGCGGCGCGCTCCGACAGCCGGGGCGCCCGGACGAGCGGCGTGGAGCCCTCGTCCAATGAGACGACGGGGTCGCCGGGATCGAACGGCAGGCGGTTCCGGTAGCGCTCGATGACGCCAGGCACGGCCGCAGCATGTCAGACTGCCCGCTGCGGAAATGTCGAGGCGCCGGCGTCAAGACGACGGTTACTTCCCGCGCGGGAGCTCGATGCTCCGGCGCGTCCACGAAGAGCACCTGGTCGGGCTGCTGTACGGCCAGCGCGCGCTGTGCATCGGCGCGCTCGCGCCCCTGAACTACGTGGGCACCAGCCAGCACTCCTACGCCAAGCTCACGCCGTTCAAGCGGCTGGCGCACACCGGCAAGGCATTCGAACTGATCTTCTTCGGAACCCGCACCCAGGCCGACCGGGTCCTGTCATACGTGCACCGGCTGCACCAGCAGGTGCACGGCACGCTGCCCGAGGGCGCCGGGCCGTTCCCGGCCGGGACGCCCTACTCCGCGTTCGATCCCGGGCTGATGCTGTGGACCGTCGCCGTGATCGCCGACTCGGCGCAGTGCTTCTACGAGCTGCTGGTCGGTGACCTTTCGGACGGCGAGCGCGAGCACCTTTGGCAGGACTACCTCCGCTTCGCGGAGCTGTTCGGGATGCCGCGCGAGCAGGCCCCTGCCACCTGGGAGGAGTTCCGCGCCTACTACCGGGAGCGACTAGCGAGCGACGAGCTGTTCCTGACCGAGGAGGCGCGGTACATCGGGTACGCGACCGCATTCGAGATCCCCATGCCGGCGGTCCAGCAACCCGGCAAGCGGGTCCACGACCTGCTGATGCTCGGGAGCCTTCCGCGCCGGGTGCGCGAGCTGTACGGCCTGGAGTACAGCGGGCGCCAGCGGCTCGCGTTCGACGCCGCCGCTCGCGCCATCCGAGCCGCCCGCAGGATCACACCCGGACCGCTCGCCCGGGGGTGGAACACGCGCTCGTTCGACGGCGTGGCGCGCACCGAGCGGTGGCGGATCGAGCACGGAAGGCCCACGCCCCAGGTCCGCGAGACCGCGCCGCAAGCCACCGAGGCCGCCTAGGGCTCGAGCACCACCTTGCCGACGGCGCCGCGCTCGTCGATGAGCTTCAGCGCCTCGGCGGCCTGCTCGAACGGAAACGTCGCTCCGACGACCGGGCGGACGAAGCCCTTGTCGATCATCTCCGTCACCGCGGCTCCGATCTCGCGGGTCACGGCCGGCTTGCTCATCACGTAGGCGCCCCAGCCGGCGCCGATCACCTCGGTGTTGTTCAGCAGCAGCCGGTTGACCTTTACCTCCGGGATCGAGCCGGCGGTGAAGCCCACCACCACGACCCTCCCCCCCTCGCCCAGCGACCGCAGGCTGTCGGTGAACCGGTCGCCGCCGACCGGATCGAGGACGACGTCGACGCCGCCTCCGGAGATCTCCTTGGCCTGGTCCTTCCACGGGGCGTCCGAGCGGACCACGTCGTCCGCCCCCGCGTCGCGCGCCACCTGCTCCTTCTCGTCGCTCGAGACGACCGCGATCGTGCGTGCCCCGAGGCCCTTGGCGACCTGCAGGGACGCGGTGCCCACTCCTCCCGCCCCTCCGTGCACCAGCACCGTCTCGCCTTCGGCCAGCCGGCCGCGGAGCTTCAGCGCGAAGTACGCGGTGTGGTAGTTGAGCACCAGGGCCGCGCCCTGGGAGAACTCGAGCTCGTCTGGAAGCTTGAACGTCATGTGCTCCGGCGCCACCGCCACCTCGGCGAACCCACCCAGCATGCAGAAGGCCGCCACCTTGTCGCCGGGGGCCACGCCCGCGCCCTCCGGCGCGAGGCGCACGATTCCTCCGACCTCGGACCCGGGAACGAACGGAAGCTCGGGCTTGACCTGGTACTCCCCGCGTGTCTGGAGAACCTCCGGGAACGAGACTCCGGAGGCGTGAACGTCGACCACGATCCCGGTGCCGGGGGTCATCAGGTGCGAGGGCTCTGGCTCGGGGAGCTCGACGAGCCGTAGCGCCCGATCAGGACCCGTCAGCTCGGCGATCTGGATGGCGCGCATTCGGCGGGCATCCTACTCATCCTCACGCGCTCAGCTGAACTCCTCCTCGAGCACCCTGATCGCCCTCGGGGGGGCGCGCAGGAACTCGAGCCTGGCGATCTCCTTGACGGCGGCTCCGAAGCGCGACTCCAGGACCGGATGCAGGACCATGACCAGCCGCGCCTGCTCGCCGAGCCCCTTCTGGACGACGGACTTCACCGACACGGCGTCGCCGGCGAGGACGTGCGCGACCTGGGCGAGCACTCCGGGCTCGTCCGCGACCTCGAGGTGGAGATAGAAGGAGGACACGACGTCCTCGACGATCCGGAGCTCCTGGCTCGTGGGCGGCGTGGACGCCGGCGGGATCATCGCGCTGATCACGTCTCCCAGCACCGCGCTCGCGGTCTGGGGCCCTCCCGCTCCGGGGCCCGACATCGTGATCTCGGTGATCGCCTCGGACTCGACCGTGACCGCGTTGAACGGCCCCGAGACCGACGCCAGGGGGTGCCCTGGGTACAGGAAGATCGGGTGCACCCGGACCGAGAGCCCGTCGCCGATCCGCTCGGCCGTGCCGATCAGCTTCAGCTCAAGCCCCAGCTCGCGCGCGTACTCGAGGTCCGCGGGTTGGACGTGCTCGATCCCCTCGTAGCGGACCTGGTCCAGGTGCACCGGCGTGTCGAACGCCAGCCGCGCCAGGATCGCCATCTTCGCGGCGGCGTCGCGCCCGTCGACGTCCTCGGAGGGGTCGGCCTCCGCGTAGCCCAGCCGCTGCGCCTCCACCAGCGCCTCCTCGAACGTGGCGCCGGTCCTCGCCATCTCCGTGAGGATGAAATTGGTCGTCCCGTTGACGATCCCGTGGACGCGATCTATGCGTGCCCCGGCCAGCGACTCCTGGAGCACCCGGATCACCGGGACGACTCCGGCGACCGCGCCCTCGAAGCGCAGCTGCACGCCGTGATGCCGGGCGGCCTCCCAGAGCTCCTCGCCGTATTGGGAGAGGAGCTGCTTGTTGGCGGTGACCACGTGGCGTCCGGCCCGGATCGCACGCAGCACCCAGTCTCGCGCCGGGTCGAGGCCGCCGATCAGCTCCACGATCAGATCCGAGCCATCCAGCACCTGCTCGAATGACCCGCTGCTCGTGGTGACGATCCCCGCCAGCTCGGGCCGCAGGCCCGTCAGAAGCTCGATCCTCCGGGCCTCCTTCGGGAGCAGCTCGGCGAACGCGGAACCGACGGTCCCGTGCCCGAGCAGCCCCACCCGGAAGACGCGATCATCCGATCTCACGCGCCGCCAGGTCGTCGTAGGTCTCGCGCCTCACCACGAGGCGCGCCTCCCCTTGCCGGCAGAAGACCACCGGCGGCCGGGGCACGCTGTTGTAGTTGTTCGCCATCGCGTACCCGTACGCGCCGGTGGCCGGCGTGGCGATCACCTCGCCCGGTGCCGGCCCCGGAAGCAGCACGTCGCGGACGATCACATCGCCGGATTCGCAGTGCTTGCCGACCAGGTGGCAGCGCTCGCCGCCGCCCGCCAGCGGGCGGTCGGCGAGCACCGCCTCGTAGATCGCGCCGTAGAGCATGGGTCGGAGGTTGTCCGACATGCCGCCGTCGACGGCGACCCAGGTCGAGACGTTGCGCTTGACCGTCTCGACCGTGTACAGGGTCACCGTGGAGTTCGCCACCAGCGCGCGTCCGGGCTCGAGCAGCAGCCGCTTGTCCGGGCCGAGCCACTCGTGGGCGGCCTCGACGATCGTCTTCACATACTCCTCGACCGTCGGAGGATGCTGCGCCGCCGTGTACGCGACCCCGAGCCCGCCCCCCAGGTTGTACACCGGGAAGTCGCCCAGCTCGGAGACCATCCGGATCGCCGCCCGGAACGGCTCGAGGTCGTAGAGCTGCGAGCCGATATGCCAGTGCAGCCCCACCGGCTGAAGCGAGGCCGAGCCCCGCAAGCGCTCGATCGCCTCGGCCGCCTCCCCGATCGAGAAACCGAATTTCGAGTCTGCCTGTCCGGTGGAGATCGCATGGTGGGTGTCGCCCGTGACGCCGGGCGTCACCCTGAGCAGGACCTCCTGGGTCGCGCCGAGCGCGGCGACGATCCGCTCGAGCCGCGACACCTCGTCGAACGAATCGAGCACGATGTACCCCACCCCGGCGTCGAGCGCCTCTCGCAGCTCGGGCTCGGACTTCGCGTTGCCGTGAAGGTAGATCCGGGCCGGATCGAAGCCGCCCCTGAGCGCGAGCGCGAGCTCTCCGCCGGAGGCGACGTCACAGGCCAGCCCCTCCTCGGCGAGCACTCGGTAGACGGCGGTGCACGGGAACGCCTTCGAGCCGAACAGGACGTCGTAGTCCCCGTGACGAGCGGCCAGCGCGTCCAGGAACGACCGCGCTCGCGCGCGCAGATCGTCCTCCGCGACGACGTACGCAGGCGTGCCGAACCGGGCGGCCAGCTCGATCGTGTCGCACCCCCCGATCTCGAGCCGCCCGCGCTCGTTCACGCGCGTGTCGAGCGGGAACACGTTCATCAGATCGGAGGCCGTCAGCGCCACCACGGGGGCGATCATGCCAGCTGGACGTCCGGGCTGGCATGATCGGCGCGTGCCTCGAGGGTTGCGCACCGTCACCCCCGTGCTGCCGGCCGAGATGGACTCCAACCGGGGCCTCGCGTACTCGCTGTGGCTACCCGATGCCGGGCGGGAGCCGGCCGGTGGGATCGTGATCCTCCACGGCGCCGGCTCCTGCAAGGAGAATCACCACGACTTCGCCCGCGCGGCGCTGGCCGCCGGGTTCGCCGCGCTTGCGTTCGACCAGCGAGGGCACGGGGAGAGCGCGGGCCCAATGGGAGCCGGCGCGCTCGAAGACGTCGCGGCGATGACCGCGCTGCTCCGCGAGCGGATGGGTAATCCGGGCGCCCGCGTCGCGCTGAGGGGCTCGAGCATGGGCGGCTACCTGGCGCTCCTGAGCGCGCCGCTCGCCGATGCGCAGGCGGTGGTCGCGATCTGCCCCGCCAGCGGCGAGGGGCTCCGGCGGGGGCTCACGTCCGGGGGGTTCCGGTTCGACGCGGACGTTCCGGCGCTCGAGCGGATGCTGTCGGCCCACGATCTGCACGCCGAGGTGGCTGGGCTGAGGATCCCGGTGCTGCTGCTGCACGCCGAGGGCGACGCGCGGGTCCCGGTCGAGCACTCGCGCGAGCTCGCCGAGAGCCTCAGCTCGCCGAACAGCCGGCTGATAACGGTCCCGGGAGGCCACCACCAGTCGGTGCAGCACGACCCGGAGCTGCGCGCGGTCAGCCTCAGGTGGCTGCGCCGAGTGCTGTAGCCAAGAGCCCTCAGTGACCGCCGGTGAGCGAGTTCACGGCGCCGCCCGCCGTATTCGCGGTGCTGCTCACCGCGCCGCCCGCCGTGGAGCCAGCGCTGCCGACCGTGTTGGCGACGGCCGGACTCGAGCCAGACAGTCCCGAGGCGACCGATCCGGCCGCGTTGCTGACGCCCGAGCCGACGTTCTGTCCCGTGCTCGAGACGGTCTGAGAGACCGCGCCGCCGGCGCTCTGGACCTGCGGTGGGGTCTGCGCCACGGGACCGCCGCCGCCACCGCCGGAGCCGCCAGTCCCGCCAGCTGCCGTGGGCGATCCGCCGCTCGCGTTGCCCGAGCCGCCCGACGGCCCCTGCGCCGAGCTTCCGCCTCCGCGTCCCGCGGCGCCCCCGCCGCCCGGGTTGCCGCGGCCGACGGGCGCACCCGTCGCCGCACGAACGCCGCCCGAGCCGGCGGCCGTCGCCGTGCCGGCGCGCGCCGTGGCCGCGATCAGGAGCCGATCGGCCCGAGAGGGCGCCGCGCCAACCGTGGCGTGCGCGGCCTGGACCGCCACCGGGGCCGGCTGGTCTCCCACCTGTGGCCAGCCGCGGAAGGCGACGATCGCGCTCGCCAGCACGAACATCGCCGCAGCACCGGCGAGCAACGAGCCGGAGGTACCGAGTCCGGCCAGGTATGCACGCGTGGCACGCACCTGTGCCTCGTATCGGACGTTTTCGCCCAAACCTTTAGCCCTATCTCGACATCCCGGGCTCGAGTCTAAGGAGAACCTTCGTTTCGTCTGCCAACATAGTGGCACGATGGCTAGAAATACCTCTTTCGGGCGGGATACGGGCCTCCAGGCCCGGATGCTGCTGACCATGTTCCTGCTGGGCCTCGTCTACGCGGTCCTGATCGGCGTGCTGATCGCCGCCGGAGCCGGCGCGGTGACGATCGCGATCATCGCGGCGCTCCTGTTCGGAGTCCAGCTGTTCACATCCGACAAGATCGCGCTGCTCTCGATGGGGGCGCGCGAGGTCTCCCCGCAGGATGCCCCGGAGCTTCACGCGATCATCGAGCGGCTCTGCGTGCAGGCCAACCTTCCCAAGCCGCGGGTCGCGATCGCCGAGACGGCGATGCCGAACGCGTTCGCGGTCGGGCGCTCGCCGAAGAGCGCCACCGTGTGCGCCACGACCGGGATCCTGAACCTGCTCAGCCCCGGGGAGCTCGAAGCTGTGCTCGGCCACGAGCTCACCCACGTCCAGAATCGTGACGTGGTCGTGATGACGATCGCCAGCTTCTTTGCCTCGATCGCCGCCTTCATCACCCAGGTGGGGTTCTGGTTCGGCGGTGCGTTCGACAATCGCGATCAGAACTCAGGACCGGCGTTCATCGTCGTGATCCTCGTGTCCGCGGTCGTCTACGTGCTCTCCTGGCTGCTGCTGCAGGCGCTATCGCGCTACCGCGAGTTCGCGGCCGACCGGGGCTCGGCGATCCTGACCGGGCGCCCCAGCGCCCTGATCTCGGCGCTGCTGAAGATCAGCGGCACGATGGAGCATGTCCCGCAACAGGACCTTCGCGCCGCCTCGGGCGAGCTCGCCGCGTTCTACATCTTCCCGCCGAAGACCAAGGAGACGATCACGAGCCTGTTCTCGACGCATCCGCCGCTCGAGAAGCGCATCGCGGCGCTCCAGCGGCTCGAGGCGCAGCTCCAGGGCACCGCCTGAGCCGGTAGCAGTCTCCAGGTCGTACGATCCCGGCATGGGGTTCCTGGACGCGTTGCTCGGCCGGCGGAAGCTCGACATGCCAGCGCCAGACCGCCTGTTCGCGATCAGCACCGCTTACGTGAAGTTCGAGACCGAGCTCGGCGTCACCACGCGGGGCACCGGGGCGATCGTGTTTCAGCCCCTCGCGACGGCCGACTTCGATTCGATCGTCTCGGAGATGGAGGAGGTGGTCCGGGCAACCTCCGCCGACAGCGGCACCACGGTCGAGACATCCGATGACAGCTACGGCTTCAGGTGGCTGGTGCTGCGCGGAAAGGGCTTCGACGACCTCGTCGTGGGAGTCAACGCCGTCTCGAGCGCGCTGGAGGCCGGCGGCTACGGCGACCGGGTCCTCTGCGCGGTGTTCGCGTTCGAGGACGGCCGCAAGCGGCCGATCTACTGGATCTACAACTACAAGCGTGGGTACTTCTATCCGTTCGTTCCCTCGCCGGGTGGGGCGCCGTCAGGCGGCGAGAGCGGTGGCCGGGACCTGGAGCGCGAGCAGGTCGCCAAGGCGCAGGTGGGATCGGAGCTGCCCGTCGAGCCCGAGCTCGAGCGCTGGTTTCCGCTGTGGGGGATCCCGATCTGACCTCTGGCCGCCCGGACCGGCCGAGAGGGCTCGTCGTGTTCGGGACCGTGCCGTCGCCCGGCGACCGCGGCCCGTCGTTCCTGCGCCGGTGGGCGGTCCTGATCGCGACGCTCGCGATCGGCTCCGTCGTGATCGTGGTGATCGCGCTGTCGTGGTCGAACGGGCCGAGCAGTCCCGATCCGCGGTCGCTGCCGCCGCCTTCGGCCGCGTCGCGATAACGCGCGCCGCTCAGCCCGGTATCAGGCCCTCGCCGGTGAACTCCGCCTGCGCCTCCTCGAGCGAGGTGTCGGGCGGCGGAATGATCACGTCAGAAGCCTCGAGGCGGTCGTCGTCCACCGGCTGGCCGTGGCTCCGGACGTACTCGACCAGGCGCCGGAACGTGTCTTTGAACTGCTGCTCGTCGTCCTGCTGACACGCCGCCACCGCCTGGTTGTCGAGCTCGTTGAGCGTCTCGACGTCGTTCTCGAGAAGCTCGTACTGCCCTTCGGTCGCGATCCGGACGATCACGAGGCCTGCCCCTCGGAGGGCGCGGGCGGCTCACCTGCCTTGGCGGCGTCGCCGGCGGGCACGCCTGCCTCGGAGCCCGCTGCCGCCTCGGAACCCGCTCCGGACCCGGAGCCCGCTCCGAGCTCGCCGGCCGGGCCCGAGCCGCCTCCGAGCTCAGCCTTCATCTTCTCGAGCTCGGCGTCGACCTCGGTCTGGCTGGAGAGCTGCTTGAGCTGGCGATCGATGTCGTCCTCGCCGGGGCCGAGCGCGGTGAGGTCCTCGAACGTCCCGGCTGCCTCGAGCTCCTGCACCGCATCGGCGCGCGCCTTCATGTTCTCGGTCTTGTCGAGGGCGCGCTGCATCGCCAGGCCGACGTCCGCCATCTCCTCTCCGACGCCGGTAGCGGCCTCGGAGATCCGGACCTGGGCCTCGGCGGCGGAGTACTGGGCCTTGATGACCTCCTTCTTGGAGCGGAACTGCTCGATCTTCGTGCGCAGCTTCTGCTCGGACTCGGTCATCTGCTGCTGCTGCTGCTCGAGCTGGCCGAGCTGGGTGTCGAGCGACTGCAGCTCGGTCTGGGCGACGTTCTTGCGCTCGAGCGCCGTTCTGGCGAGCTCCTCATTGCCGGCCGCCAGCGCCTGACGCGCCTGGGTGTCGAGCTTCACGAGCTGCTGGCGGAGCTTCTCCTCCTGGAGCTGCAGGCGCTTCTTCGACGTGACGACGTCGGCGATCCCTTTCTTGACGTTCTGGAGCAGCTCGATCTGCTTCTGGTAGCTGTACTCGAGGGTCTCCCCCGGATCCTCGGCACGATCGAGCAGCTTGGAGATCTTGGCTTTGACGATAGTGGACATGCGCCCGGACATACCCGGCATCGCATCCTCCTTGGCGGTAATTGACGAGCAGTTGCAAGCGTACCGAGGCGCGAGCGCCCGCTGCTGGAGGGGTAGGCCTCTCCGGTAGGCCCCCGCCCCGAGGCCCGATGCCGCGACCGGCTACAGGCTGGACGGGTGCCGGCGCACGAACCCGCCCCAGCTGGTCACGTCGGGTCGCCACCGCGGACCGGACCCGGGCGCCGGGTTCGGATCCTGGTAGGCGGAGGTGTCGAGCCGGATACCCGCGATCTGGATGAACGCGTGACCGGGATTCGTGTAGATCGTGACCCACCTGCCCGCTCCGCCGTGGCCCCAGCTCATCATCTCGCCCGAGTCCATGGACTGATCGATCAGGCCCGCGGCGTGCAGGACGTAGGAGACGGTCCCCGAGCAGTCGTAGCAGGAGTCGTTCCACTGTCCGTGCCCGCCCGCGTAGCAATACGGCTTGTGGCGGATCTGATCGCCCGCCCAGATCATCCGCTGGACCGCGGCCGGCGCATACGACGGGGCGTAGGCGACGCCGTGGACGATCTTCGCGGTGAAGCCCTGCACGACCGGGTGGCTGGCGGTGCTGTGAGGACCCGGCCCGGGAGCTACGCCCGCGCCGCCCGAGCTCGCCGAGGCGTTCTGGCTGCCCGACCCGCTCCCCGCGGCGTACGCGCTCGAGGCGCACGCGAGCGCCACCAGCACGAGGATCGGGGCTATGAGGTGTCTGACCCGCACGTTCTCTTTCGTCGGCCTGCGGGGTTAGCTGTCGGGCTGGCGCTGAAAGAGCCTGCGCCTCCCGTGGATCCACCACGGGACTCGCCCCGGGAACTTGGTTCCCCCGCTCCGCGGATTTCGGTGCCCGCGGATTAGGCGTCGCGGCAATATACAAAGAACCGAGGTCGGAGGGCCCCACTGCACGCACGCTCGCATCCGCCGGGACCTTCGTCAGCCTCCGCGCGCGCCTTGTAACGTCAGCGCCGCACATGCGACGTCTCACGCTGCTCTCGCTGGTGGGCGCGGCGGCCGCCCTCGCCGGCTGCGGCGGAAGCACCCAGCTGGTAACCGTGCCCGAGCAGGGGATCGCCTCTTCCACCCCGAACGCCGGCCAGAAGATCGGCTTTCCGGCGCTTGCCACGAAGAACACCACGCGGGTGTCCGGGGGAGATCCGACGGTCGACGCCGCGGGCATCGCGCTGGCCGTGTACCCCTCGAACGGCGCGGGCACCCATCCGCAGGTCGTGACGATCGCCCCGGAGGACGACTGGCAGGCGGCGATCGCCTCAGCCGTGCTGATGTCCCCGCCCGTCAAGGCGCCCGTGCTGCTGTCCGGGGCCGGCTCGCTCCCGTCGGCCACCTCCGACGCACTCCACTCGCTGGCGCCGACCGGATCGGGTGTGGTCGGTGGCGCCGAGGTGATTCGCGTGGGCCACGTCCCCAAGGTGACGGGATTTCGTACGGCCGCGATCTCCGGAGGCGACCCCTACGCTCTGGCGGCCGCGATCGACCGCTTCAACTCGGCCGCCGCCGGAAAGAGCAGCTCCGACGTCGTGATCGCCTCCGGGGAGGACCCTGCGTTCGCGATGCCTGCCGCCGGCTGGGCCGCTGAGAGCGGCGATCCCGTCCTGTTCGTCACCAGCTCCGGCGTGCCCGCCCCCACTCGGGACGCCCTACTCGCCCATCAGCACCCGCACATCTATGTGCTCGGGCCCCCCGGCGTGATCCACGGGAGCGTGGTCAAGGCGCTCGGGAAGTATGGGGTCGTGAAGCGGGTCGGCGGCGCCGATCCGGCGGCCAACTCGGTTGCGTTCGCATCGTTCCGCGACCCGCCGTGCAAGTTCGGCCAACCCTGCGCGCACGTTCCCGGCAGCTTCGGCTGGGCGCTGCGGAGCCCCGGCCACGGCTACACGCTCGTGAACGCGAGCCGCCCGCTCGACGCCGCCGCGTCCGCTCCCCTGTCCGCGAGCGGCTCGTTCGGCCCCCAGCTGATCCTGGACAGCGGGGACTCGATGGCGAAACCGATCCTCAATTACTTCCTCAACTTCGCCACACCGGGATTCACCCAGGAGGGCCCCACGGCCGCCGTCTACAACCACGGATGGGTGATCGGGGATCCCGGCGCGATCTCCGTCTCGGTGCAGGCGGAGATGGATACCCTCCTGGAGGCGGTGCCGCAGAAATGAGTCAAGCAGAGCATCCAGACCGCCTGCGCCAGGGCCGCCGGGTGACCGTCGACGACGTTCGCCAGCTGATGGGCGCCTCCACGCCCCACTTCGCGTTGCAGCTGCGGGAGCGGATCCGCGCGCTGATCCGCGACCTGGACCCTGACGACCCGGCTCGGATCGAGGGCGAGCGGGAGATCGCCCGGCTCGATGAGCTCGCGTTCGTCGGCGAGGTGCGCGGGCATCGGGCCGAGCCCGGCCTCGAGCCGCTCCCGAGCCTGGAGCCCCGCGCGTGAGGCCGGACACCGGGCAGAGGTGCGCGTGAGCCCCGAGCGCTCGCTCGCGGTCATCGGCCTCGGCCGGGTAGGGCTCCCGCTCGCGCTGTGCTTCGCGGACCGCGGCGTTCGCGTCCTCGGCGTCGACCACGGCCCGGCGATCCTCGAGGCGGTGCGCGACGGCCGGATGCCGTTCGCGGAGGCGGGCACCCAGGACCTGCTCGACCGCGTCTGGAGATCCGGGAGGCTTCAGCTCGCAGACCGGGCAGCGGAAGCCGCCGCCGCCGACGACATCGTGATCACGATCGGGACTCCCTCGTTCTCACATCTCGAGAGCGACCTCCGGGGCCTGCGAGCCGTGGTCGACGACCTGCTGCCGCACCTGCGTCCCGGCCATTCGCTGATTCTCCGTTCCACGATCGCGCCGGGTACGACCGAATTCGTGGCCGGTTACCTGGAGAAGCGCCGCGGGCTCCGGGCCGGCGAGGAGGTCTACGTCGCACATGCGCCCGAGCGCATCGCGGCCGGCCGGTTCCTGGAGGAGATCTCCACGCTTCCCTGCATCATCGGCGGCGTCGGCGATGCGTCGACGGAGCACGCCGCGAGCACGTTCGCGGTCCTCGGCGCGCCGGTCGTCAAGACGACGCCGGTTCAAGCGGAGCTCGCCAAGATCTGGACCAACATCCTGCGATACACGACGTTCGCCCTTCCGAACCTGCTGATGATGGACTGCGAGCGCTACGGGGCCAATGTGTTCGAGGTGATCGACCTGATCAACCGCGACTACCCGCGCGGTGGTATCGCGACCCCCGGCCTGACCGCCGGCGCGTGCCTGCGCAAGGACTTCGTGTTCTCCGAGGAGCGCTCGAACGCCCCCGGGATGCTGCTCGCGGTCTCCCGGGTGAACGAGGCGGTGCCGCTGTTCCTCGTGGAGGGCATCAAGCGGCGGGTGGGTGAGCTGGGCGCAAAGAAGGTGGCGGTGCTGGGGCTGACGTTCAAGCGCGATACCGACGACGAGCGCGACTCGCTCTCTCCGAAGCTGATCCGCCTGCTCGAGCGCGAGCTCGCCGACGTGGCCGTGTGCGATCCGCACGCAGCCACCCCCACCGTGCCGCTGATCGAAGCCGTCCAGGACGCCGACGTGGTGATCGTGGCCACCAACCACTCGGAGTTCGCCGGCCCCGACTCGCTGCGTGGGATCCTCGCCGCCGCCTCTTCCGACTGTCTGCTCGTGGATCCGTGGAACGCGCTCGGGACCGCGCAGGTGTTTGCCTACGCGGCCGAGTCGGCCGCGATGCTGGGCACTGCCGCGACCGCGTGAGTCGCGTCCTCGTCACCGGGGGCGCCGGCACGATCGGCGCAGCCGTCGTGCGGCGGCTGCTGCGCGATCCCCAGTGGGAGGTCCGCGTCTCCGACCAGCGTCCGGCTCCCGCCTGGATGCGCGAGGCCGCCGAGATCCACACCGCCGACCTGCGCTCGCCCGAGCACGCGCGGCAGGCGACCGCCGGCTGCTCCCACGTGATCCACCTGGCCGCCATCGTCGGCGGGATCGCCAACTTCCACAAGCTCCCGTACACGCTCACAGAGGCCAACAACGCGCTCGCCGGCGCCGTCGTGCGGGCGGGTCTGGAGGAGCGCGTCGAACGGCTGGTGTACGTGTCCTCCTCGATGGTGTTCGAGCGGGCAACGGAGTTCCCGACCGCCGAGGAGCACCTCCACGACTGCCCCGCCCCCCGCTCCGCCTACGGGTTCTCGAAGCTGGCGGGCGAGGTGTACGCCCGCGCGGCCCACGACGAGCACGGCCTGCGCTACACGATCTGCAGGCCGTTCAACGCCTACGGGCCGGGCGAGCTGCCCGAGCCCGGTGAGCCCGGAATCGCCCACGCCGTGCCGGACCTGATCGCCAAGGCGCTCAGGCGCCAGCGCCCGCTGCAGATCTTCGGGTCCGGCGAGCAGACGCGGACGCTGACCCACGTCGACGACATCGCCGACGGGATCGTGACCGCGATGGCCTCGGCCGCCGGCGAGAACGAGGACTTCAACATCTCCGCGTCGCGTGAGCTGACCGTCAAGGAGATCGCCCGGATCGTCTGGACGGCGTGTGGCAACGCTTCGGATGACTTCGAGCTCGAGCACCTTCCGAGCTTCCAGGTCGACGTGCAGCGCCGGTGGCCGTCGGTCGACAAGGCGCGCCGCCTGCTGGGCTGGCAGGCCCAGGTCGAGCTGGAGGAGGGAATCGCGCAGACGGTCGCGTGGCTGCGCGAGCAGCCTCCGCGCAGCGACGCCGCCGCGGGCGGATCCCCGCGGTACGCCGCTACCTAGCCGCGTCGATCATGCGACGTCGGCCTGCGCCCGTACCTGTTCGTCGAGCGCCAGCGCTCGTCGCTCGACGGTCCTCACGACACGCCGGTCGAGCACGTCGCGCCAGCGCTCGAGCGACTCGGTGCGGATGCCGGTCTTCGACATCGCGAAGCTCGAGTTGGGAAAGGCTGCCGCGACTGGGATGAGACACTGTCCTGCTCCGCAACCGACTTCCGCGGCTTCGGCGCCGGCGAGCAGGCGCCGATGGACATCCGAAACTGCAGGAATCCATTG
>Ga0209577_10003768_pt1 | contig 14270 bp, 15 predicted proteins | sample GraSoiAngelo_109_FD_185874 | JGI IMG/M metagenome (GOLD analysis project Ga0209577, IMG submission 185874) | Grasslands soil microbial communities from the Angelo Coastal Reserve, California, USA - 14_0903_12_20cm (SPAdes) (version 2) | ecosystem: Environmental > Terrestrial > Soil > Grasslands...
GGCAACCATGTTCATCGACGCGATGATGTCGTCGAGCTTCCGTCCCTTGCCGAGCTCCTCGCCAACGTGATGGTTCCGGCTCTGCTTGCTGAGGCACGTTGCGACGAGATCGCCAACCCCGGCCAGGCCCGCGAAGGTCAAGGGATCGGCCCCCAACCGGACGCCCAGCCGCGTGATCTCGACCAGGCCGCGCGTCACCAACGCAGCGAGCGCGTTCTCCCCGTACCCCAGGCCGTCGGCGACGCCTGCAGCGATCGCAACGACGTTCTTCGTCGCACCGCCGATCTCGACGCCGCAGACGTCGGTGTTCGTGTACACGCGAAACGTCGGCGCGTGGAACAGCCGCTGCAGCGCATGCGCGCGCGCCTCGTCTCGGCAGGCGACCACCGACGCCCCCGGTAGCCCCTTCGCCACTTCCTTCGCGAGGTTCGGCCCACTCAACACGGCGACGCGGTCGTCGGGAATCCCTGCCGCTTCCGCGGCGACCTCCGACATGCGCATGAGCGTGTCCCGCTCGATCCCTTTGGTCAGGCTGACGAGCATCGCGTCGCCGTTCAGCATGGGAGCGATCTCGACGACTTTCTCGCGGAACGCGTGCGATGGGATCCCGATGACGACGACGGGTGCGCGCGCAAGCGCCTCTTCGAGGTCGTGCGTCGCACGCAGCGACGGCGGCAGCTCCACCCCTGAGAGATACGCCTCGTTCCTGCGCGCGCCGTTGATCTGTTCGACGGTTTCGGGACGCCGGCCCCACAGGATCGTGTCGACGTTGTTCGCGGCAAGGACGCTCGCGAATGCGGTTCCCCACGAGCCGGCGCCGACGACCGCGACGTCGCTCACGTCGGCGCGCCCGTCAGCTCGGGGACGGCGCCGCCGTCGGGGTGGACCTTACGGAGCTCCCGCACGAGCCGGTCGATCTCGGCCATCACACGGTCGGTCACCTCGCGCAGGGCGTCGGGATCGTCCTGACGTCCGGCGAACTCGTCGAAGCGCATCGGCTCGCCGATCTTTAGCATGATCAGACGATGACCCCGGTACTTCCACTTGCGTCCCTTGCCGATCAGCCACTGCGCACCCCAGACCGCGACCGGCGTCACCGGCACACCGGTCGCAAGCGTCAGGCGCGCGACGCCGGTCTTCCCTTTCATCGGGGTTAGATCGAGGTTCGTCGTGATCGTCCCCTCCGGGTACACGACCACGACCTCACTTTTGCGTAGAGCATCCTCAGCGGCGCGCGTCGGCGAGTCGTTGCCCGTGCCGCGCTCGACCGGGATCTGTCCGCATCCGCTGAAGATCACGCGCATGACCGGGTTCTTCCACAACGACGCCTTGGCGAGGTAACGCGGCCGCCGGCCGGCTCGATCGACCAGATACGCGGTGCAGAGCGGATCGAAGTTTGAGATATGGTTCGGCGCGACGATGGCCGGTCCGGTCCGCGGGATCTTCTCGACGCCGTCGATCTTCCACCGGAACAGCAGCCGCAACACCGAGACGAGGATGCTTCGAACGATGACGTATATGGGCTCCACGAACGATCTCCCCGTCCGCCGATGAGCGCCATTCTAATGGGACGCCTCTAAACCGAGCAGCCTCGGTGTCCGCATGAAGATCTGCATCGTCCCGATGAAGCCGCTCGAACACGCGAAAGCCCGTCTGGCACCCATGCTCTCACCGGAACAGCGGCGCGCCCTCTCACTCGCGATGCTGACCGACGTCGTTCGAGCAGCCGGCGCGCTCGACGTGGTTTGGGTGTTGAACAGCGACGAGGACGCGGCGGCCGTCGCGCGCGCGGACGGAGCCGAGCCCCGGCCGGATCCCGCGCCGGGGGAAGGCCTGAACGCGTCGCTCGACGCCGCGACGGCGATCGCGATTGAGGAGGGCGCGCGCGGCGTGCTCGTCCTCAGCGCCGACTGCCCGGCCGCAACGCGCGCAGACGTGAAGGCGGTTGCGATCGGCGACGGCGTCGTGATGGCACCCGACCGATACGGGACGGGAACGAACGCGTTGTGGCGGAGCCCTCCCGGCGCGATAGAGACGTCGTTCGGTGGCAACAGCCGGCGTGCGCACACCGCGCTCGCGCACGTGGCCCACGTCCCGTTCGCGATCCAGCCGTTGCCGCGGCTCGCGCTCGACGTGGACCGGCCGAGCGACCTCGACGACGTCTTGACCCTCGGGCCGGGAGACGCGACGCGCGCGGCGCTGGAAGCGCTCGGGTATCCTTCGCGCCGGAGGTAAGCGATGCCCCAAGGCACGATTAAGTCATACGACACGACGAGTCGCAGCGGCGTCATCTTGGACGACCAGAAGCGCGAGCTTGCGTTCGATAACGACAGCTTCCGGCACTCCGGCGTTCGCTTGTTCCGCATCGGCCAGCGCGTGAAGTATCAGCTCGTCGGTCACGCCGAGCGCGCGCAGGTCCGCGACCTCACGATCGTCACTCTTTGATCGACTGAAACAAAAGAAGGCGGGTATCCCCCGCCTTCTTTTCTTGAAAGCTTCTTAGCGGCGCTTGGCCTTCTTCGCAGGCTTCTTCTTGGCCGACTTCTTCGGAGCAGCCTTCTTGGCGCTCTTCTTGGCCGCCGGCTTGGCAGTTTTCCCGCCGTCCGCCGCGAGCGCTTGCGGGCGGGTGTTCAGCTTGGGAAGCGACTTGATCCCACCACCGACGTATTCCTTGAACTGCTTCGCGGGGAGGAAACGCGGGGCCTTCTTCGCCGGCCGCGCCGCGAAGTGCCGCATCTCACCCGTGAACGGGTCCTTGCGTAGCCCCGCCTTGCGAGCAGCCGTCACCTTCTGCTTGAACTTCCCGAAGCCGGTGATGCTGACGTCTTCGCCCTTTTTGATTGCTTCCTGGATCACGCCGAGCGCGTTTTCCCAGACATGCTCGACGTCCCGGCGGCTCGCGTTCGCACGCTCGGCAACCGAGTTCAGAAACTTCGATCTGTTCAGAGCCACCGCTCCACCCCCTGTCTCGACACCGGCGGGAACATTAGGGGAAGGCCGCTCAGGAGTCAAAGAGGTCGGGGCTAAATTTTCCCGGCGAAACAGCCGATATTGCAGTTGGGAAATGGGCGCTCGGCCGTGTTGCACGGGGCCGGGGTGCGGACCCGCCGAGGTGCGGATGCCTCGCTTGATCGTGGGCTCGAGGCAGGAGAGGTGAACTTCAATGGCGCGCATCTTGGTCGTCGATGACGAACCGAGTATCCGCATGCTCATCCGGACCATCCTTCAAGGCGAAGGACATCAGATCACGACCGCCTCCAACGGCCGTGAGGCGCTCGAGATGGTCATCGATTCCGTTCCCGACCTCATCGTCCTCGACCTGATGATGCCGGAGATGGACGGTTGGCATCTGCTGGAAGAGCTGCACATCCGCGGCTTGCGGAGACATACACGCGTCGTCATCGTGTCCGGTCAGTACGATCCGCAAGGCGCGTCGGAAGACCGTAAGGCGCACGCGCACCACTTCCTTCCGAAGCCGTTCGACCCGACCAGCTTGGTCGACCTCGTGAACGATGCGCTCGAACGCGATCCGAAGGAGCTGTACGCCGGGAGAGACAGGACCGTCCATCTCCAGCGTTTGATCGAACGCATCGACGAGGTCATGAACTAGCACGACCCGCCCGGCCGACTATCCGCCCGAACCCCGGTTGGATCCCTCCGACGGTAGAACGCGCGTCGGCTATCACATGCGGTTCGAGACGCCGATGCCGGATGAGATGCGCCCGATGGTGATCGATGCTGCGTCAGCAGATGACGACGAACGGCGAGAGCATCAAGCGGGTCGCGGAGGCCGGCTAGCGCTTCCGAGGACACCCTGTTTGCCGCGCGCGGTGCGCCACGCGATCACCAGGTACGCACCGACGGCGATCGATGCGAAGAAGAACCACTGGATCGCGTAGCTGAAGTGCGGCCCGTTGCTGAGGTCCGGGATGTAGCTCTCGGGAGCCGGCAATGATTCCGGTTGCGCCGGCCTCTGCGTCGCCAGGAGTACGTACACCTGGTCGCTGACCAAGCCGTACGGGAGCTGCTGGCGGATCCGGGGGACGTCGACGCGGACGATCGACGATAGCTGCCCACTCTTGGGCTCCTTCTGTCCCAGGAACCCGCGCGTCTCGCTGGGCAGCACGATCCCGGTCACAGTGACGTCACCACTGGGCGGCTTCGCTTGGGGCGCGCCCGGCGCGTTGATGCCGAGCGGCACGAAGCCGCGGTTCACGATGAGCGCGCGCCCATCCGGCAGGCGAAGCGGCGTTAGGAAGTCGTTGCCCGGCCGGTCGTTCACTGCGCGCCCGGTCAGGACGACCTCTTGCGAGACGTCGTAGCGACCGGTCGCGGTAACCCGGCGGTAGAGCGCGTCGGCCGCATCCCCTTCACCGAAGAGCGAGGAGACGGGAATCACCGGCAAGTGAATGTGTGAAGAGATCGCTGCGTTCAGCTTCTTTCGTTCGTCGAGCCGGCGTAGCTGCCACAGACCGAGCTCGACACACGTGACGCCGAAAACCACGACGATCGCCAACGCAGCGAGCCATCGCTTCGAGTACAGAAACCGGTACATGCGCGCGGAAACCCTACCGGTCTTTGTTGCGCTCCGAGATGGCCTACCAAAAACCTTCCGACCTGGTGGTCCCAACGGGATTCGAACCCGTGTCTCGACCTTGAGAGGGTCGCATCCTTGGCCTCTAGACGATGGGACCGCTGGGGCGCCTGGATTCGAACCAGGACTACCTGAACCAGAATCAGGCGCGCTGCCGGGTTACGCTACGCCCCAACGAACGGCAATGGTACTTGCCGTCTAAACACCCGGCAAAGACTTCAGTTTTCGTGGCGCGCGAAGCCCGCAGCGTTACGCAAACGCTGCACCGAGCGCTCGCGCCCCAGCACCTCGATCGACTCGAACAAGGGCGGAGAAATCAGGCTTCCTGCGATCGCCGCGCGCACCGGCTGCAGGGCGTCCTTGCGCTTCAGGCCCGTCTGGTCGGCCCACGCCATCAGCGCGTCGTGGATCGCTTCGAGGTTCCAAGGCTCGGCCGACGCCAGGATCTTCTCGACCTCGTCGAGCAAGGCTGCTCGTTCCGGTGTGAGCAACGCGGCGGCCTTCTCATCGGGAACCGGTTCGTAGAAGAGGAAGCGAAGCTGCTCGGGCGCTTCCGTCAGCTTCGTCATGCGGGTCTGAACGTGTGGCGCCATGTGGCGAAGGACGCCGATCTCCTCGTCGGGGATCGGTTCGTGCAGCACCTCCGCGCGCACCATGAACGGCCGGATCCGCTCGACGAACTCGTCGGGGTCGAGCTCGCGGATCTTCTCCGCGTTGAGCGCCGTCAGTTTCTGAACGTCGAACGCCGACGGGTTGCGCGTCACGCCCTTGAGGTCAAACGCGTGGATCAGCTCGGGGATCGTGAAGCGCTCCGTGAGGCCGTCGCCGATCGACCAGTTGAGCAGGACGAGATAGTTGATCAACGCTTCGGGCAAGTAGCCCTCGTCGCGGTACGCGGCGACGGACGTGTGACCGTGGCGCTTCGACAGCGGCGCGCGATCCGAGCCGACGATCAGCGGCAGGTGTGCGTATTCGGGCGTCCACGTCGAGCCCAGCGCGCGCGCGATCATCAGCTGTCGCGGCGTGCTCGCAAGGATGTCCTCCCCGCGGATGATGTGCGTGATCCCCATCGCCTCGTCGTCGTACGTCACGGTGAGCAGATAGGTCGGCGTCCGATCCGACCGCATCACGACGAAGTCGGCGATCTGCGAGTGAACCCAGTGCACCTTTCCGTGCACGTGATCGTGCACCACTGTCTCCCCCGGCTCGACCTTGAATCGCAGGGCCGGCTTGCGCCCCTCGGCCTCGAACGCCGCGCGCTCTTCGTCCGTGAGGTTGCGACAGCGCCCGTCATAGCCGGGCGGCCGCCCTGCGGCCATCGCGGCCTTCCGCCGCTCCTCCAGCTCTTGGGGCGTGCAGTAGCACTTGTAGAGGTTCCCTTGTTCGAGCAGCCTGTCCGCCGCCTTCTGGTACAGCTCCAAGCGTTCGGACTGCCGGTACGGCTCGTTCGGTCCGCCGACGTCGGGCCCTTCATCCCACAGCAAGCCGAGCCATCGGAGGTCCTCGAGCACAGAGCGCATCGCTTCCTCCGTCGCGCGCGACGCATCCGTGTCGGCGATGCGGAGCACGAACGAGCCGTTGTGCTTGCGCGCGTACAGCCAGTTGAACGTCGCCGTCATCGCGTTGCCGACGTGGAGCGATCCACTCGGTGCGGGCTCGAATCGGACGCGGACGGGCTGCTCGGTCGTCACGGGAGCCGAGTCTACCCGGCTGCCTGGACGGGGTTCCGCAGAACGCCGATGCCTTCGATCTCGACCTCGACGACGTCGCCCGGTTCGACGGCACCAACGCCGGCGGGCGTGCCCGTGCAGATCACGTCGCCCGGCAGCAACGTCATCACGCGCGACACGAAGGACACCAGCTGCACCGGACCGAACACCATCTCCTTCGTGTTCGCGTCTTGGCGAACCTCGCCGTTCACACGTGCGCGCAGCCGCAACCCGAGCGGCTCGACGTCGGTTTCGATCCACGGCCCGAGCGGACAGAACGAGTCGTAGCCTTTCGCGCGCGTCCACTGCCCTTCGCGCTCACGGAGGTCGCGCGACGTCAGATCGTTCGCGCAGGTGTAGCCGAGGATCGCCTGGGTCGCCGTCTCTTCGTCGGCGTTGCGTACGAGGCCGTTGACGACGACGGCCAGCTCAGCTTCGTGATCCAAGATCTCGACGTCGCGCGGTTTCCGGATCGGATCCTCGGGGCCGATCACCGACGTCGACGGCTTCAATGAGATCAGCGGCTCCGACGGCAGCGGCATCCCGATCGACTCCGCGACCGACGGGTAGTTCAAGCCGACGGCGATCACCTTCGAGGGCAAGACCGGCGCCAGCAGCCTGACATCGGCCAGCGGCGCGCGGTTCCCCGTGAAGCGCAGGCCGCCGATCGGCGGGCCGTCCAATTCGGCGACCTCGTCGCCTTCGATCACCGCGAAGCTGATGGCGCCCCCGCGCGCCACGCGCGCGATCTTCATCCGTCGTCGTGCTCCGAGTGGATCAGCCCGAAGTTCAGCGCGTCGACGAGCGCCTGCCACGACGCTTCGATGATGTTCGGCGACACACCGATCGTCGACCACTCGCGCGTCCCGTCTTGCGATTCGATCAGCACGCGCGTAACCGAATCGGTACCGGCATTCTCTTCGAGAATCCGCACCTTGTAGTCGGCCAGCTCGATCGACTCCAGCGCGGGGTAGAACCGGACCAACGCCGTGCGGAGCGCGCGGTCGAGCGCATTCACCGGCCCGTTCCCCTCCGCCGTCGAGATGTACCGTTCGCCGCGCGCCCAGATCTTCACGGTCGCTTCCGACACCACCGCGCCGTCCTCGCGCTTCTCGACCGTGACCCGGAAGGACTCCAGCCGGAAGAACTCGCGCTCGAGGCCTGCGTGCCGCCGCATCAAAAGCTCCAGCGACGCGTCGGCCGCCTCGAAGTGATAGCCGATGTGCTCGAGTTGCTTGACGTTCGCGAGGATCGCCGCCGCTGCGTCCGCGTCGCTCTCGAGGTCGAGCCCGATCTCCTTGCCCTTCATCACGATCGTCGAACGGCCCGACAATTCGCTGACGAGCAGCCTGCGCGCATTCCCCACCTTGCCGGGATCGATGTGCTCGTATGCGCCCTCCATCTTGGCGAGGCCGCTCGTGTGCAGACCGGCCTTCGTCGCGAACGCGCTGGCGCCCACGTACGGCTGGTGCGGGTCGGGTGCGATGTTGCAGATCTCTGCGACGGCGAAGTGCGCGGGCGTCAGCGCTGCAAGCTGCTCGTCCGACAAGACCGGCAGACCCATCTTCAACGTGAGGTTGGCAGCGATCGTAAGGATGTTGGCGTTCCCGCACCGCTCGCCGATCCCGTTGACCGTTCCCTGAACGTGGACGGCGCCGTGCTCGACGCCGACGAGCGTATTGGCGACCGCGCATTCGGTGTCGTTGTGGAAATGAACGCCGATCGTCGCGGGTAGGACCGACCCGACCGCGTCGAGGATGGCCGCAACCTCGTGCGGCATCGCACCACCGTTCGTGTCGCAAAGCACGAGCGTCGCAGCGCCTGCCGCCGCCGCAACCTCCAGGACCTTAAGTGCGTACCCGGCGTTCGACCGATACCCGTCGAAGAAGTGCTCGGCGTCGAAGAAGACCTCAAGGCCCTCGCGGCGCAGGAAAGAGATCGTGTCTTCGATCATGCGCAGGTTCTCGTCGAGCGTGGTTCCGATCGCTCCCGTCACCTGGAGGTCGGACGCCTTTCCGACGATGCATGCGGTCGACGCTTCGGATGCGACCAGCTCACGGACGACGGTGTCCGCGTCGGCCGTCGTTGACGGGCGGCGCGTGGAGCCGAAGCACGCGATCTTCGACGTCTTCAGGCCCAGCTCGGGAACCCGGCGGAAGAACTCGATGTCCTTCGGGTTCGACCCGGGCCAGCCGCCTTCGATGTAGTGGACGCCGACCTGGTCGAGCCATCCGGCGATCTTCAGCTTGTCGTCAACGGTCAGCGACAGACCTTCGCGCTGCGCGCCGTCGCGCAGCGTTGTGTCGTAGAGGATGACGGGGGAAGTCATGGGTGCGCGCGCCTGCCTACGAGACGTGCTCGAGCCAGCTCGAATACTGCTCCAAGTCGCCACGGACGGCAGCGTGGAAGATCTCTTGGACCTTCTTCGTGAGCGGCCCGGGGTCTCCGATGACGCGGTCGTCGATCTCGCGCACGGGTGTTATCTCGGCCGCCGTCCCGCACACGAACACCTCGTCGGCGGTGTACAGGTCCGTTCGGACGAGCTCGGCCTCATGGACGCCGATCCCGAGGTCGCGCGCGATCTTGATCACGGAGTCGCGCGTGATCCCGACGAGCGCCCCGGCCGACAGCGGAGGCGTGATGATCTCGCCGTCGCGGACGATGAAGATGTTCTCGCCGCTCGCCTCTGCAACGAGACCTTGGGGGTTCAGCAGGATCGCTTCGTCGTACCCGGCCTTGATCGCCTCCACCTTCGCCAGCTGCGAGTTGATGTACTGGCCCGTTCCCTTCGCCGCCGGCGGGATGATGTTCGGGTCGTGACGGCGCCACGAGCTGATCTTCATCCGCACGCCGTGCGTGACGCCTTCGTCGCCGAGGTAGGCACCCCACGGCCAGACCGCTATCGAGACGTTGACGGGCGAGAGCAACGGGTTGAGGCCCATCTCTCCGTACCCCAGGTACACCAGCGGCCTGATGTAACACGCCGGAAGCCCCGACGAGCGCACCGTTTCCTTCGTCGCCTCGATCAGCTCTTCAGGCGTGTACGGGATCTCGATCGTGTAGATCTTCGCCGAGCGGTACAGCCGCGCGATGTGATCGGTCAGCCGGAACACCGCCGGACCTTTCCTGGTCTCGTACGCGCGGATGCCCTCGAAGACGCCCGAACCGTAGTGAAGCGAGTGCGTCAGCACGTGGATCTTCGCCTCGTCCCACGGGACGAGGTTCCCATCCATCCAGATCTTTTCGCTCGGTTCGATCATCTGAGCTGCTCCTTAGATCGCCTCGGCGACGAGGTCGCCGATCTCGTCGGTAGTGAATCCCAACTCTGGTCCGGCGGTCCCGCGCAGCTTCGTTAGCGCGCGCAGGGCCGCCTCCTCTACTCGACGAGAGGGCTCAAGCTCACCCAGGTGATCAAGCATCATGGCAACAGACAGGATACAGGCCACCGGATTCGCCCAGCCCTTACCTGCGATGTCGGGGGCCGACCCGTGGATCGGCTCGAACAGCGATGGGCTGCGGCGCGGCGGGTTGAGGTTGCCGCTCGCCGCAAGGCCCATGCCCCCCGCGATGCCGGCGCCGATGTCCGTGAGGATGTCCCCGAACATGTTGTCGGTCACGATTACGTCGAACCGCTCGGGCTGCGTCACGAGGTACAAGCACGCGGCGTCGACGTGCACGTACTCCCGCTCGACGTTGGGGAAGTTCTCTGCCATGTCGGCGAACGCGCGCGACCACAATCCGCCCGCGTGCACCAGCACGTTGGTCTTGTGACAGAGCGTCAGCTTCTTCCGGGGCCTGCGTTCGGCAAGCTCGAACGCGTACTCCAGGAGGCGATCAACGCCGGCGCGCGTGTTGATCGACTCCTGCGTCGCAACTTCTCGCCCGGTCCCCCGACCTTGCACGCCGCCGGCGCCCGAGTAAAGGCCCTCGGAGTTCTCGCGGACGACGACGAGATCGATATCGGCCGGGCCCTTATTTGCGAGCGGCGTCGCGACGCCCTCGGGGAGCTTCACCGGACGGAGGTTGACGTAGAGATCGAGCTCGAAGCGGAGCCGCAACAGCAGGTCGCGCTCCAGGATCCCGGGCGGAACACGGGGGTCGCCGACGGCGCCCAGCAGGATCGCGTCGAGCGACCGCATATCGGCAAGTGTTTCGTCGGGCAGCACCTCCCCAGTCTCGAGGAAGCGACGCGCGCCAAGGTCGTAGTCGACCGTCTCGAACTCGACCCCGGACGCGCGCAGCGCTTTCAGGCCCTGCGCGATCACCTCGGGTCCGATCCCGTCTCCGGCGATGACGCCGATCCGGTAGGTCACGGCATCACCACGATCTTGTCGAGCAGCCGCGTGGCGATGGCTTGATCCCCGTCGATCCTCAGGCGGCCTTCGTCTCCTGCTCGCGCAACGGACCAACGGCCACCGACGAGGCAGAGCCAGGCTTCGAAATCTGCCGCGATGCGCGCGGCGGCTTTGTGAGGCTGCTCGACCAGGATCCCCCGACCGGCGTCGACCGTGACGCCGAACGGCTCCGCCGGCGCGTCGATATCGAACGCAACCGTGGTGCCGTCGGGCAAAGCGGCGTCCTTGGCCGCGACGCGCGGCATCAGGCGGCGGCCGACGCGCTCGAACACCATCAGGGCGACGGCGCCCCGCAGATGGCCGGGATTGCCCGAGGCCCGGCGCATGTCTTGCTCGTGATAGAAGAAGTCGCTCGACCTGATCAGCAGGAAGTCCCCCCACCGCCGCGAGAATCCGATCGGCGACTCATCCGGCCTCGAATCGCGCGACTGGTCGAGCTCGGCGAGGGACTTGATCCGGAGGGGGATAACCTCGCGGAACTCCGCCACAACCTCGGCGCCGGTGCGCGCGCGCCGCAGCTCGACTTCCCGCTCGTTGGCTGCCTGGAACTCGCTTGTGACGTAGGGGTACTTGGAGACGTCGAGGTCGGCCGGCGCGCGAGGCCTCCCCAGCGCGGCCGCTTCGTAGCTCACCAGGTGCGAGAGGTTGTCCTGGACCGTCCAGCCCGGCAGGTCCGTCGGCCGGTCCCAGTCGTCCTCGCCGAGGTGGTCGCAGAGCTCGTCGACCGAAGAGAAAGCCTGTTCGAGCAGCATCACACGATCGTGTTCCGTGAGCGCATCAAGGTCCATGAACGTCCTCTCGGCCGAGGCGGTGATTGTATCGAGGGCGCTACGGCTTCAGCCGTCGATATCGGATGCTAACAGACGAACGTTCGTGATAGCATACACGCTCCGATGGCCGCCAAGACCCGCTCGGTCGACCGCGATCCGGTTCAGCAATCCGGACGCCGCGTGCGCGCGCTCCGCGAAGCGCGCGGCCTCTCCCTACGCGATCTGGCCGACCTCAGCGGCGTGAGCGCGCCGATGCTGTCGCAGGTCGAGCGCGGCGATACCTCCCCGACACTGGCCGTCGCCGGGAAGATCGCCGCCGGTCTCGGTCTGTCGCTGTCGCAGCTGCTGCGGCTCGACGAGGGCCACCACGTGGTGCTGGCGCGCGCGAAGGAGCGCCGATCGGTGCGACGGAACGGCCATCGGTACGAGCAGGTCACCCCGGGGCTGCCCGGCGAGCGCGCCTCGGTCACCGTGCACGCGCTGCGAGCGGGCGCGCGGACCGGTGGGGCCGGCGACGCGCCCTTGCACGCGGCCGGCAGCCGCGAGACGGTGCTCGTCCAAGCAGGCGCACTTGCCGTCTTCGTCGACGGTGAGCGCTTCGAGCTCGGCGCGGGTGACGCGATCACGTTCGACGCCGATCTCCCCCACCACTTCGAGAACCCCGGCAACACCGAGACCACGTTCACGGCTGTCGTCACCGCCGGCCTTCGGAACACGTAAGGAGCACGATGCCCAAGACCCTGTTCGACAAGATCTGGGACGCGCACCAGGTTCGGGACGACCTGCTCTACATCGACCTGCACCTGGTGCATGAGGTGACGTCGCCGCAAGCCTTCGACGGGCTTCGCTTGAGCGGCCGGCCGGTTCGCCGCACGGACAAGACGATCGCCACCGCCGACCACAACGTGCCCACCGACGGCACCAAGGTCGCGCGCCTGATCGCCGACGAGCTGTCGCGCACACAGGTCGAGACGCTGGAGCGCAACTGCGCGGAGTTCGGCATCCCCATCTATTCGCTCGGCTCGGATCGTCAAGGGATCGTGCACGTGATCGGGCCGGAGCTCGGGCTGACGCAGCCGGGCATGACGATCGTGTGCGGCGACAGCCACACCTCGACGCACGGCGCGTTCGGAGCTCTTGCGTTCGGGATCGGGACGAGCGAGGTCGAGCACGTGCTCGCGACGCAGACGCTGGGTCAGCGCAAGCCGAAGACCATGCAGATCACGTACGAAGGACGGCTCGGCCGCGGCGTCACCGCGAAGGACCTGATACTCGCGACGATCGGCCGCCTCGGAACGTCGGGCGCCCAGGGCTACGTCGTCGAGTACGCCGGTCCCGCGATCGAAGCCTTGTCGATGGAGAACCGCATGACCGTTTGCAACATGACGATCGAGGGCGGTGGGCGCGCGGGCCTCGTCGCGCCCGACGAAACGACGTTCCGATACATCGAAGGTCGTCTCGCCGCACCCAAGGATTGGGACGAAGCGATCTCGAGATGGCGCGCGCTGCCTACCGATGCGGGCGCGCGCTTCGACAAGGAAGTCTCCATCGATGCCTCCGCGCTCTCCCCCGTCGTCACGTGGGGCACGACGCCGGGCATGGTCGTCGAAGTGACCGGCCGCGTGCCGTCGCCCGACGATGCAGGGACCGTTGCTGCCGAGACCGCGGAGCGCGCCCTCACGTACATGGGGTTGCAGCCCGGAACGGCGATCACCGACATCGCGCTGGATCGCGTCTTCATCGGGTCGTGCACCAACTCTCGCATCGAAGACTTGCGCGAAGCCGCGCGGGTGGTCGAGGGCCGCCGCGTCGCGAACAGCGTGCGCGCGATGGTCGTGCCGGGCTCGCAGCAAGTGAAGGCGCAAGCGGAGCGAGAAGGCCTGGACAAGATCTTCAGCGCGGCCGGGTTCGAGTGGCGGGAGGCAGGCTGCTCGATGTGTTTGGGGATGAACCCCGACATTCTGCAGCCGCAGGAGCGATGCGCGTCCACGTCCAACCGCAACTTCGAAGGCCGTCAGGGCGCCGGCGGGCGGACGCACCTCGTGTCGCCGCAGATGGCTGCGGCCGCCGCGATCGAGGGTCACTTCGTCGACATCAGGGCGTGGAACTGATGGAGCCCGTTACCACGATCCATGGTCACGTCACGGTGCTCGACCGTGCGGACGTTGACACCGATCAGATCATCCCGAAGCAGTTCCTTAAGCGGATCGAGCGCACGGGCTACGGCGAGTTCCTGTTCTTCGATTGGGTGCGCTCCGGTGAGGTGTCGATCGAGCCGGGCGCGGTGCTGGTTGCGGGGCGGAACTTCGGGTGTGGCTCGTCGCGGGAGCATGCGGTTTGGGCGATCCAGCAGTTCGGATTCGACGCCGTGATCGCGCCGAGCTTCAGCGACATCTTCTACGCGAACTGCACCAAGAATGGGCTGCTCCCGGTCGTGCTTCCCGAGGACGAGGTGCGCGCGGTTGCAGCCGCCGGCGATGTGACGGTCGAGCTCGCGTCGCAGACGGTGCGCGCCGGCGAGCAGACCTTCCAGTTCGATGTCGACCCGGACATCAAAGAGCGGTTGCTGAACGGTCTCGATGAGATCGCGCTGACGCTGCAGCACGAGGCCGACATCACCGCGTACGAGCGCGCGCGAGCGTACCCGGGTCCGTCGACTGCCGCGCTTTAGCGCGAGACGGCTTCGCTGATCTCCAGCAGGTGCCCGTCCGGGTCCCGGAAGAAGGCCCGGATCTCGCCGCCCCAGTCGACCGGCGGCGCGAGAAATGAGGCACCGCGCGCGCTCAACGTCTCGTAAGCCGCGCGGCAATCGGGCACGCGGAAAGTCAGCTCGCTGCTCACG
>Ga0209577_10003769_pt1 | contig 14267 bp, 12 predicted proteins | sample GraSoiAngelo_109_FD_185874 | JGI IMG/M metagenome (GOLD analysis project Ga0209577, IMG submission 185874) | Grasslands soil microbial communities from the Angelo Coastal Reserve, California, USA - 14_0903_12_20cm (SPAdes) (version 2) | ecosystem: Environmental > Terrestrial > Soil > Grasslands...
TGAGCACGCAGGGAAGACACAGGTCGGCGTAATCTTAGACGCGCACCTTCGACCATCGCACTGGCAACATTCACGGGTGGCATTGTATCCCAGTGACCAGCAAAATGATTCGATGCGCTCCGCTTTTGCAAGCTCCACATGAGCCGTCCCGTTTCCAGAAAACGGGGTTCGAGGAGACCGGATCGCGAGCAAAATCATCAGTTCATTACCTCCCCGAACCGGACTTCGGGACAACTTCTGGGCCCGGCCTGCAGTGTGAGTCGCTATTAAACTATTGCCAACTAAGGCTTAACTGTGGGGCGCTTCAAATTACAATTACGATGATGAGCGATGAAGATGTGCGATCAACCCTTCGGGGATAGAGAAAGCAAACTCATTCGTTGCGCAAAACGACCATAGGATCGACCTGGGTCGCTCGATGAGCGGGGAGGCAAGACGCTAGCAGGGCGGAAGCAAGGAGAACGGTTGTCACGGCACCGATGGTCGCCGGATCAGTCGCGCCAACCTCGTACAGAAGAGATTTCATGAGACGGCCAACGAAGTATGTGCCGCATAGGCCGACGAACAATCCCAGAATCGCGAGCGATACGCCTTCCTGAAGTATAAGACGAAGCACTTGGGCTCGGCCTGCACCCAGCGCAATACGCAGTCCCATTTCGTGTGTTCGCTGTGCCACCGCGAAGGACATCACGCCATAGATGCCAATCGCCGCCAGCAACAGTGCCATTCCGGCGAAAGTCGCCAGGAAAACAGTCGCAAAGCGATCGCCCCCCAAGGATTCCTCTACGAGCTCGTCCATGGTCCGGACCCGGTCAATGCCCAAATCGGGATCGACGGACTGGACGACGGCGGCAACGCTGCCGGTCATGCTGGCGGGATGGCCACTCGTGCGTACTTCGATTGCCGCATCTGGCCATGGGCTCTGCCAGAAAGGAACGTTGATTTCGGGAAAGCCTTCGCGACGAACGCCGGCATTATGGACGTCACGATAGACCCCAACGACCTGCCACTCGATGGGCGGACCTAGGCTCGTGGCGCCTGGAACCAATCGCTGGACGAGAACACGCTGCATCAGCGGATCCACATTGGATAGATACTTCCTGGCAAAAGTCTCATTCACAATTGCCACTGGCAGGGCGCCTGCCACGTCCTGTTCGGTAAAACTGCGGCCCCTGACAATCTCTATTCCGAAGGTGTCGAAGTATTCCGGAGTGACCATGGTGAAACCGGCGCCGGGACGCGAGGAAGGATCACCTGCAGGTTGGCCGGCAATGCTGAACGACATACCGAAATCGGTGCCCAGAACCGGCATCCCGGTCGAAGCCGAGGCATAGGAGACACCGGGTAGAGCCTGTATTTTGTCCAACAACTGGCGATAAAAGGCGACGGTTTGCTCGGGTCCGGAAAAGCGCGTAGTAGGAACGCTCAGGGCAAACGTAAGAACGTGGTCTTGCCGAAAACCGAGATCGACGCGCGTCATTTTCCAGAAACTGCGCAACGCCAGCCCGGCTCCGCTCAGAAGCGTGAGCGCCAGCGCAAACTCGATTACGATGAGGGAACGTCGGAATCCGCGGCGGCCAGGAGTGAGGCTGGATCTGCCACTCTCTTTCAACGAGTTGCTCAGGTCCCAGCGTGAAGATTGCCAGGCCGGAGCGCAGCCGCAGAGTACCCCCGCGAGGAACATAGCCGCCAGACTGAAGAACAGCACTGGGAGGTTCAAGCGGACGTCCGCCTCAGTGGGTATAGAAAACGGCGGCAATATGGCCAGGATCGCCTTCAGCATTGCCCAAGCAAGACTCACACCGAGGATGCCTCCGATCAACGCCAGCGCGAGGCTTTCCGTCAAGAACTGGGTGAAGAGCTGCGAGCGCTTTGCGCCCAGGGAAGCGCGAATCGCCACCTCCTTCTGGCGAACCGTGCCCCGCGCCAACAGCATATTGGCCACATTCACGCAGGCAATCAACAAAACAAACCCGACGGCGCCCATCAGCAGCCACAGGCCCTTAATCGTGTCCTGACCGGTGAAATCATGATGGAGAGATTCGACACTTGCACTCCATGCTTTGTTCGAGGCGGGATAGATTTCGGCGATGTGGCGCGTGACCGAATCCATCTCAGCGTTAGCTTGCTGCAAGGTCACGCCGGGTTTAAGGCGTCCCATAACCAGCAACCAGTGGCGGTCGTGAGTGAGTTGCTCGGGTTTGAAGGCGAGGGGAACCACCAACTGGGATTCGAAGCGATCCGCCATGCCGGCAGCCAGCACGCCAACGACTGTGTAAGATTCGCCGTTTAGCCGAATCTGCTGGCCCACGATATGGGGGTTGCTGCCGAAACGTTCGGACCATAGCTTGTGGGTCATGACCACAACGTGTTCCTTGCCCAGCTCACCTTCTTCAGGCAAAAAATCACGTCCCATGAAAAACCGTATTCCCTGCATATTGAGGAGACCCGGTGAATTGATTCTTCCCCGGACGACTTCCGGGTGGGCCGAGACGGATAGATTGAAGTTCCCGCCGCTCCAGGCTCCGACATCTTGGAAGACCGTGCTCTGGCGCTTCCAATCCAGGTAATCGCCTGCGGAGACCGAGTTCCTATGTCCGTTGACTTTCGACCACACCATCACCAACTGGTCAGGATTCGGATAAGGAAGAGGCGCCAGCAGGACGGCATAGACAACGCTGAATATTGCGGTATTCGAACCGATGCCCAGCATGAGGGCCAGCAAGGCAACGGCTGTGAACCCAGGAGTTCGGCGAAAACCTCTGAATGCATATCTAAGGTCTCGCGACAGGGTCTCAACAAAGTTGACTCCCCGCGCGTCACGACACTCTTCCTTTGCCGATTCGAAGCCGCCGAACTGCAGGCGGGCTTGGCGTCTTGCCTCTTGGGGCGTGAGTCCCGCGGAGAGATTCTTTCTCGCCTGCATCTCCAGATGAGACTGCAATTCCGCTTGGAGTTCTTCGTCCATCTCACGACGGAAGAGCAATGCGCGCAGCCGAAGAAAAGCGTCCTTCCACCGCCACATATCAAGCCATCCTTAACACCCGGGCAATGGCGTCAGTGAGTGTGTTCCAGTTCTCAAATTCAATCTCGAGCTGCTTGCGCCCCGAGGTTGTCAGTGAATAGAAACGTGCACGCCGGCCAAGTTCGGAGATCCCCCACTCGGCCTTGATCCAGCCCCGATGTTCGAGACGGTGAAGAGCAGGATAGAGCGAACCTTGGTTCACTTGGAGAACGTCCCGTGAGATCTGCTGGATGCGCTCGGAAATGGCCCAGCCGTGCATTGCGTCGGCCCTGAGTGCGCGGAGAATCAGAAGGTCAAGCGTACCCTGCAGGAGATCGAGTCGAGATTTGCCCTGTGCCATTGTTGTAGGCTTCCGACAACAAGTTAATTCGCTTGATGTCGAATGTCAACAATAATAGAGGTTAAGATCCAAGCGGAAATTCGTTTGTTCCAACGCGTTTATGACTGAGTGCGAACTCAACCGGTTTATGCAACACCATTTAGTCAGTTGACCCGACGGCACTTCCCCATGGAGAACCGCTTTTCCGGCTGTACTCAATCAGACCATGGCCGGGATGGTGTTCCGCTTGAATCGACCCTCGCGAACGACTCTTAGCTATTGAGGCCCCTGCAAGTGGATTTCGGCCCAGTGTTGCGTCAATCCATTGAAGACCGCCCGGGTTGCCGGACAAGTGCCAATCGCGGGTTAGAAACGGGGTTCGAAGCCATCAGCCTCCAACTGAACGACCATACTGGCTGCGGGCGAGCTTGAACAGATTCAGTTTTTGCTTGGGCACGCATCAGTGCAGACGACCGAGCATTATCTCGGGTGCAAACAGAAACTGCGACACGCGGTGAATGACAACTTGGGACTGGAAGATGTCTGACTGGGCGCTCACGGCAAAGATCGGGCTTTCGAGGGAGCCACCCGTTACAGTTCAACGCGCAAGGTACTACAGCCGCGACTATAATCGAAAAAGGCCGAACCCAAAAACGGACGACAGAGCTGGAGATCTTCAGAAATGCCCTCGGGCGATGCGCAGAGAACTTGGTTTCCGGAAATGGTCGTGCGGTTACGGGCGGAGTGGCACGCGGGATTGTCAATGCCGGCGCTCATCAATCTGCGGGACGAACTAGAGAGCATGCTTCACCTGATTCGGGACAGCCGAAACATCCAGACACCGATTATCACTTGCCGCAGATGTGGCATGACAGGGCCTGCGGCGGAGCCCCACGTTAGTGTGCGAGCCTTGATCCTGGCGTTGGCCCGATTCGAAATCGCGCCGAAGGACGAAACACGCGCGATGGAAAAAGCATGGGCAACATACCGCAAGCAACACCGGCTGAGCATCGAAGGAAAAGTCTCGGCGGGAGTCACGGAAGGCTGCGCACATTGAAGATCGCGGGCGAGTTTCCCTATGCGGAGGCCATGATTCGCTATTCCCCGGAGTGTATCCGGTCAGACGATTCTGGAGGGATGGTCGGTCCTGCCCGGCAATTGTGCAGAAACGCCGGTGGTGGAAATCGAATCGCGTGTGGCTCTCAGTGTCCCCCAACCGGACTTCTGGCTCGTTTCGACCTGATTCACATTGACGAGTACGCTGTTTGAACGTCCATGTGACTGATACGCCCGACTTGCTCAGGGCCAACTGGACAGCTAGATCGCCGTCTGTCGGTAAGCCAACACCGCCGGGTTCTCGCACGCCGTGGTAGCATGCAAGCCAGAAGCCGTGGCCAAACCGAAAAAGAAATATTTGTGGTCGTGGGCAATTGCGGGTGTCATGATCCCGCTCCTACTCGTGCTTGTTGGCCTGTTCATGCCCAAGTCCCCAGAGTGGACCTCTTTTCAAGAACCAAAGAAAAGCCCAGTTCAACAGAGGTTCGTAGATGTCGCTACGTTTCTCTGGCCCGCCGTATATATAGCGGTATTCCTGGCCCTCGCGGTCACCGACTCTGGGGGCGACCCGAGCGCAGCGCTTCCCGCAACCATCACACTTATGGTTTCACTTCTTCTGAATGCTGTGATCTACGTTGGAATTGGATTGATTCTCTGGTTTCTTGGTGAAGTATTTTCCGGTTTCTTTCAAAGGCGCTCACGAAACTACTGTGTTAGCGCAATCCACAGGTATTCCTTGGCTCCCAAAGTGTCAACTCCTGATTAGTCGACAAACCGGTAAAGTTCCCCGCGCCCAAAGCAACTTCGGCGTTTACCAGCATTCATTGCTGAAGCGGCAGAAATCGAAGATCCCCGCTAGACTACGCGGCTGGTGTGGCTGCCTTCGCGGCACGCCGACGCTCCCGGAACCGGCGAACGGCTTTGATCAAGAACCATAACCCGGGAATAATCACGATCAACCAGGGAATGATGGCCGCGACGGCGGTAATGAGAGCGGCGAGGCTGTCGCCAAGGACGGAGCCGAAATCCCGCAGCGCTTCGCCGACGGACGCGAAGGAGCCGCGGCTAATCGTCCGCTTTTCGGCGTGAAAGGCGATTTCGACATACACCTTTTCGGTTTCGTTGGCGAGGACCTTGCGCTGCGTGGCTTCGCTGTCGAGCTCCGCCTGAGCTTCCGCGAGTTTCTCCTGGATTTGCAGCAGGTCGGCCACGCTGACGCCGGGCTTAGTCAGCATCCTGCGCAGACTGTCGCGAAACTCAGTCTGGTTTTTGAGTTTGGCTTCGACGTCCACGACCGCCGCGGTCTTGTCTTCCGATTCCGTGGCGTGCTGCGCAATTTTTCCTTGTTTCCCAACGAAATTCAGGAATTTATTCAGGTCTTGCGGCGCGACGCGCGCCGTGATGTTCCCCGAGGGGGACAACACCGCCGTTTCATTGGTGACGCTCGAAGAGAGCACCTCGCACTGAATGGTCCCGCAAAACGCAACCACGGCTTCGATCGATTCTCCTAGCCCGGAGCCTGCCTCGACGATTTCCAGCTTGTGCCGCACGGCCACGAATCGCGGCGCGGCAAGAACTGCGCCCCCGCCTCCACCAACCCCGATCATTCGGAGGTTCGCTACAGGTGCATAATCGGCAGGGGAAGCCTGCCCACTTTCAAGCCAGTCACCTTCTGGTAAGTCGCAGCTTTGTGAGCGCAACCCGCACAAAGAACTACGGCGACCCAGAAAAAGCGGAAGGATCTGTGTAACACGGCGTCCTCCAGTGCGAGCTATTTTCACACAGCAGGTATTAGAACGGTTGAAGTCCTACACCTTGCAAGCTTAGACACCGGGGGGTTCCTGTGAGTTGCTGTCCCTTGCCCAAGAACAGCGCCTCGGCGGCGTCAACGGTTCTCGTCGTGAAGGCTTCGTTTTTGGGCAGGGGAAGAGGCTAACTCCAATTTGGCGTAACCGGAAAAGTTCTTGCCAGTACGCGTTAGTCAGAGGGGCCTGCACTAGAAACATTCGCCGTCTTGTCGCGCCACGCAAAAGAAGCCAGTCCGACGAGTCCAACCGACAACGCAAGTAGATCGTGGTCCCAAGCGGGGTGGATGGGAATTATGAATCGCCGCATGAAAATCACAAGGTACATAAGACTCGCGGCGATAGCCCAGCCCCTCGCCCAAGCGTGAGCCTTCCAGATAGTCCATGCGGCCAATCCCGACACTACGGCCATGTGAACGCAAAAGATTCGGCCGATGAGCAGGTTTTGCAGAAATGAAACCTTGGAAGGGCGGCGGGGAATCGAGTACAGAACTAGGGCAGAAAAAGCTAAGGATGTAGCCGCGAAAATCCAAAACATGAACTTTCTGAAATCTGTTGGCCACAGCCACTCTGCAGCCGGCTTAAACGTTGGGGGCCATCCCCGCCATTCTACGAGGCGTTCATCTGGCGCGAATACACGATTCATCGGAGGGGTAGCTTTTCGTTTGCCTTCGGTCAGATTGTAGCGCAGCGAAGTGCCGGACCAGAATATTTTGTCAACTCCTGATAATTTGCGTTCCCGTCCATTTGACGAGGCTCCCTTTCGCGGCGGATTCCATGTGGACGGGAACGCTGTTCCCAGGACTTACCCGCGCTCCGCTGTGACCCGCCGATAGCCGTAGCGCCGCCGATGCTCCAGGCAATCTCCTGAATGGCAGAGCCTACCGTCATGCTCTCCTCGATCGGCGCTCGGGTCTGAAAATATCGGTAGAATCCCGCCCGGCTCACTTGCCCTAACTGGCACATTCGCTCGACACTCAAGCTGCCTTGCAACGACGTCTCGGATTGCGCCGTAGACGCCTGCCCGCCAGAGATACCGCTGTTCCGGCGTCGAGCCTCGACTTTTTGCAAGGCACATCTGAAAAAATCCACCTCCACGGTTTTGTTCGCCAGGAGTCGCTTCAGTTTGTCGACTTCCTTGCGAAGTGTGGATTCCCGGGAATTGCGTACCGTGGCCTCGCCTTGCGCCTGACCGTTAGCTGGGTCGAGCCGATGCCGCCACTTGTACAGCAGGCTGCAATTCAAAACGGAGTTCTCGAGCCAGTGGCAAGACATTGTCACAACTGTTCGTTCGCTCCACAGCTCGTATACGGAATTTCTGGGGATATTGCTCATGCCATTTTCTTTCCACTTTGCAGCTCCTTTCAAATCTCTCACAATTGACTTCATACGCTAACAGCGTATACTTATGGAGTGTACGCTAGTGGCGTACTGGGAACAGGATGGAATTCCTTGAGGCTCCGGCCTATCTCGCTACCTCTTCGGTTATTTGACTGACGACGAGTACCGGGAACTGCAAAATCGGCTTGCCTCCGCGCCTGAGCTTGGCGACGTTATGCCCGGGAGGATTTCGGAAGCTTCGCTGGGCAGACCCAAGGCGCGGCAAAAGACGAAGAGGCGGCCTGCGCGTGATCTACTACTACTTCCCGGGTGAACAACAGATCTGGCTGATGACGCTATACGACAAGGACGAAGCTTCAGACCTTACGCCCAAAGAAAAGCAGGCCTTGAAGAGCGCGATTGAAACTGAACTTCAGGGTCGTCAGTCCGCGAAGGTTGCAAAACAAAGAAAATCGAAGAGGTAAAAGCAAATGAGCAAGAGAAAGATTTTCGATGAATTGATGGAAGGCGTCGCAGCGATGAAGAGTCACCGCAGGGGCAAAATCACGCTCCGCACCTATAGGGTCGAAGCGGCACCGCTCCCTAAGGTGGACTCGAAGTTGATTCGGGACACGCGAAAGAGGTTGCGCTGTTCACGAGCTGTTTTTGCCCGCAAGCTTCGGATCAACGAACGAACCTTGGAAAAATGGGAACAGGGTCGCGCTAAGCCTAATCCTCAAGCCGCAGCGCTCGTCCTTTTGGTTCGCAAGTACCCCGACACCCTCGAACGATTGGAACGAGTTGCCGTAGGTTAGAAATCATTTACTCCAAGACACATTCGAGCCAGGAGGGTTCGTGTTCATGTGCGCCTATCCAGGAAGTGTGCACGAAAAGACCGTTTGCTCGTCATGCGCCCGGAACCAGTTGGAGGCGACGCCAGACATTGGAGCAACTTCCCAGGTCAGGCCCGTCTCGCCTGATTCACATTGACGCGTACGCTGTTTACCAGGACCTAGTCCTTCTGGCTGTTGTTCGCATTGGATTTTTGGCGAGTTTGATAGAATCGGCGAGCCAACTATGAATCCAGTCCCGGCCAATCGAATGCTGTTCTGGGCTTGCTATCTAGGTGGCACGCTGATCCCAATTGTGGGCACTTTTCTCATAAGTTTTGGTCGTCGGCCCCACGACGATAGTGCGTTTCTGTTGTCGTGGATGCTTTGGTTTTTCGGAGCGGTTTTGCTCTTTGGTTCTGCATGGTCCGTCCGAGCGATCCTGTTGGGCGGGGCTTCAAAGAGTAGCCGGCCTTTCTGGCTCTACCGCTCGGTCGGGTGGCTCGCTTGTAGAGATGCTCTTGTGGGGATACACAGTCGTTCGCGCCATCTAAGGTTTCATTTGTCCGGGAAGCGCGTTCTCAGGCGGAATGCTGTGTAGTAACTCAATTGGCCCTATTTGGGCGACCACCCAGACTGAACAATCCGAAAGCGATTAGGCCATAAACGACGGCGTTAACGCTTACCATTACAAGCAAGAAAAAGTTCCCACCCGCATGAACGCCCCATATTGAGGCTGCGACAATGAATCCAGGCAATTGCAGAATTATCAGGAAGTCGCGATCCAAAAGGTCATGAAATGGCGCTGCGTGCATGGCCAAAAGGAGCGCAGAGATAAACGCGCCCGTGGCGCTCGCGAATTTGACCCGTCTACGCAGATTATGTTACGCAACTTCCCCAGCAACATTCTTTGTCTATCTTTCCACGGAGTATGTTGAACCTCCAAACACGGTGAGGCACGGAGGTTCCCAAATATTCATCCCAAGTCCCGGTAAGTCTTAGTGTTGTATCGAAAGCGCGCGAACACACCGTGCTCGTGCAGGCGCCTTGCCCCTTCGCGCTTCCGATACAACACTAAGACTTCTGGCTCGTTTCGCCGAATTCGCATTGACGGGATCCGCGTTTACCAGCCATTGGCAGTGGTACGACACCTGATTCGATCCTTTTTTAATTCGCACGAATCTGCATGACCACTTTGGCGGAACCTCGGGACTTGTGACCCGTCTCGCCTGACTTACACCTTCATGGTTCGTTGTGGTTCGAAGAACCATGATTTATTCGTAGCGAAGAGCGATCATGGGATCGATCTTGGTGGCGCGGCGTGCGGGGATATAGCAGGCAACCATCGCGACCAGTGTGAGCAAGAGGGCAACGCTCGCAAATGTTAGCGGATCGGCGGCGCTGATGCTGAAGAGAAGACTGCGTAGAAAGCGCGTCAGGGCAAGCCCGCCGGCAACGCCGATCAATACACCGCTAAGCGTGAGTTTTAATCCGTGAGCGATCACCAATCGGAGTATCTGTGCAAGATCAGCACCAAGCGCGATGCGCATGCCGAATTCACGCGTGCGCTGGCTAACGGAGTAGGACATGACGCCGTAAATTCCAATACCACCGAGCAACAAGGCCGCCAATCCGAATAGTCCCAGCAGCAGAGTGCGAAATCTAAGCGCAGCCACCGAGGCTCCCATTACGTCGTCCATGGTGCGAATCTTTGATACCGGCTGGTCCTTGTCCAGTGCCAGAATCATCTCGCGTACGGGCCGAGAGAGCGCGAGCGGAGCGGACGCGGTGCGAATGGTGAGAGCCATAGTGCCCCAAAAGGGCGCCTGGAGGTACGGCATATAGACTTCCTCAACAGGTGCGTAATCCAGAGTCAGGTGGCTTGTGTGCCTGACAACACCAACGATCTCCCCGGTAAAGCCGTTAAATCCCAATTGCAGGCGCTTGCCGATGGGGCTCTCGCGGGGGAACACGTTGTGCGCTACAACGTCGTTGATGATGAGGACGTGCGGAGAGTCCGAACTATCGCGCATGCCAAAGTAGCGTCCTTCCACGAGCGGGAGCTTAATCGCTTCGAAGTAGCCTGGCATAACTACGTGGCAAGAGGGATTGGCGTACTCATTGGGCAGCTTGGCGCGCCCTTCCACCTCCATATCGTAGCTTTCGATGTCTCCTCCCAAGGGAAGGTGCCCGATGGCTCCGGCAGATTGGACCTCGGGAAGCGCCCGAAGGTGCTCGAGAAGGAGGCTAAAGAAAGCGGCCTTCTGAGAGTTTGGATAACGGGCATCGGGGAGAGAGATCTCCATCGTCAGGAGATGGTCCGGTTTGAAGCCCGGGTCCACCTGCAGTAAGCGGACGAAACTGTGAAGCATGAGGCCAGTGCCAATCAGGAGGATCACCGCCAAAGCAACCTGCGAGATGACCAGGACGCTGCGCAGGCGATTGCGGCCGAAGCCTTCGGTCCCGCGATCGCCCTCGTTTAGAGATTTGGTGACATCGGTTCTTGACGCCCGGAATGCCGGCGCCAGTCCGAAGATCAAGCCTGTGGCCACCGAAGCCAGGGTAGTGAAGAGCAATGCCGATCCGTCCATATGAATGTCTGCGGTCCTGGGGAAATTATCCGGGAGAATCAGCTTGAGGGCGCTGATTCCCCAGGCCGCTATCAGTACGCCGAGGACTCCTCCCGCGATCGCCAGAGCCAGGCTCTCAGTGACTAGCTGGCGGACGAGGCGAGAACGACTGGCTCCCAGCGCGGTACGGATGGCGACTTCACGTCGCCGCGAAGTGGCGCGCGCCAAAAGTAGATTGGCTACGTTGGCGCAACCAATGAGCAGCACAAACGCGACTGCTCCGAAAAGGACGAGCAGCACAGAGCGAACGCTACCCACCACCTGGGCGTGCAGCGGAACAAGATTGACGTCCGAACCGATGTAGTCGCGCGGATATTCTTTGACAAGTTGATCTTCGATGGAATTCATTTCTGTCTGCGCCTGACTTGGCGTTACTCCGGGTTTCAGGCGACCGATAACCTCGAGGTAGTGCGAGGAGCGCGCGCTCCAGGCCTTGGGGGGCAGCGCCAACGGCACCCACAATTGGGCAGCGGGGGCCGTGAAAATGTTCAGGACCGTTCCCGTGTCCCCCGGAAAATGGAAGCCCAGAGGCATCACACCGATCACTGTGGAATTACTGCCGTCGAGAGTGATGGGCTTGCCCACGATCGACGGATTGGCATTGAAGCGACGCTGCCAGAGTTCGTAACTCAGGAGCACGACGCGGTTCTGACCCAACTGATCTTCCTGGAACGAAAACGCCCGGCCGATGAGGGGTGAGACACCGAGAAGTGCAAAGAGCTCGGGGGAGACGGCGGCACCGTCCACTCGCTCAGGGCTGCTGTTGCCTGCCAAATTGAAGGTTTGGGTGGAGTCAAACGCCGCCATTTGTTCAAAGACGCGGTTATGGTCTCGCCAATCGCGAAAGTTACCTGCGGCAGGAGGGTTTTGTTCGTAACCCATTTTTGTGTTGCGCTCCCAGAGCGTGTAGAGACGCCCTGCATCCTGGAACGGCAGGGGCCGCAAAACCACGCCATCGACCATGCTGAACATGGCCGTGTTGGCGCCGATGCCGAGGGCTAAGGTCATGACGGCGACGGCAGTGAAGCCGGGATTCTTGCGGAGTTGTCGAATACCGTAATGACAATCGGAGATTACGGAGTGAAGCCAATTGCCGATCCGTTCTTCGCGAATCTGTTCTTTCACCTGTTCGATACCGCCGAGTTCAATCCGCGCGGCACGTTGCGCTTCCTTCGGCGGCATGCCCGCACGCACGTTTTCCTCGGTCAGTAGTTCGAGGTGGGCATGAACTTCCTGGTCGAGGTCTACCTCCACGCGACGAGTGGAAAACAGATTACGCAGGAAACTTCGGGCCTTCACAAAGAGTGGCATACCAAATACCTCTCTACGATGCTTCCAAAGCTTGAGCGATAGCCCAAGAAATGCGTCCCCATCGTGTGGTTTCGACTTCGAGTTGCTTCCGTCCCGCCTTGGTCAGGCGGTAGTATTTCGCGCGGCGGTTGTTTTCGGAGTCCCCCCAAAAGGAGGAAATCCAACCCTCTTCCTCCATGCGGTGTAGAGCGGGAAACAGCGAGCCGGGCTTAACAACAAAGGTGCCGCCCGTGATCTGCTGGATCCGGCGCGAGACTCCCAATCCGTGCATCTCGCCAGTGACAAGCGATCTCAAGATCAGCAGGTCCAGAGTTCCTTGCAAAAGAGTTGTCGGTTCAGAGTTCAAGAGATATCTCCTATCGGCTCTCGACAGGAATAATACTGATCCACGTATAGAGTGTCAATAGGAGGGGAGCAATCCGGCACTGGCCAGAAACGGGGTTCGGGTCCTTGTGGACGACCATACTGATCGCGGCGCGGGAGGCCGCCAGTATGGGACATCGGAAAAAGGCAAGCAAACGCTCGAGGGCTAAAGCAATACTTCGGCTGCCCGACTTGGAACAGTCGAAGAACGCAGTTCTGAACTCGCTCGCAGCCGCAAGTTCGCAAGAATCGTATGGGCATGCCATCGATGAATTCATCGGTTGGTATTGTTCCGAGCCCCGCCTGGCGTTTAACCGAAGTGTGGTCCTTCGTTATCGATTCTTTCTCGAACAAAAGAATCTAGCACCTTCCACAATCAATGTGCGCTTAGCGGCTGTCAGACGGCTCGCACATGAGGCAGCTGATACTGGACTCCTGAGTCCCGAGTTGGCAGCCGGCATCGGCCGAGTTAAGGGCGCAAAACGCCTGGGCGTTCGGATCGGAAACTGGCTGACCGTCGAACAGTCCAAAACCCTGCTCGCGGAGCCCCAAGGAGACAGCTTGCGAGGCAAGCGTGATCGAGCGATTCTGGCGCTGCTGATTGGATGCGGCCTGCGACGCGCCGAACTGGTTGGACTCGGACTGGGAGATTTTCAAGTCCGTGAGGAGCACTGGGTGATCGCCGACCTGATTGGCAAGGGAAAGCACATTCGCACGGTGCCAGTTCCGGCGTGGGCAAAGCGCATTGTTGATGAGTGGACCGATGCAGCTAGTATCCGAACAGGGGTGCTCTTCCGGCGAGTAGGCAGACTGGGGAAGATATGGGGCGCAAGCCTCACACCGAAAGCCATCTGGCATATCGTCAAAGCGGCTGCGAAACGTGGCGACATCAAGAATCTCGCTCCGCATGACCTACGTCGCACGTGCGCACGACTCTGTCACTTGGCCGGGGGCGAACTTGAACAGATTCAGTTCTTGCTTGGCCATTCGTCCGTTCAGACAACCGAGCATTATCTCGGATGCAAACAGAAACTGCGACACGCGGTGAATGACAACCTGGGCCTGGAAGACGTTTGACCGAGTGTGGACGGCCTCGAACCGAACTTCTGGGGAGCGTGGCAAATTTATTTGTCATTCATCGGGGAGCGAAATCGTCGATCAAAATTGTTCGAGTCTGGCGACGCCGAATACCGCATGGAATCGCTCGCAGTAGATGACGGTTAACGCAATCCTAACCCTACGCGGGCTACGTCCGGAAGCCGCCCAAGGTGTTGCTCGGCATTCTGATGTTTTGTCTTGTTCTTGGCCGTGCTGTTCGGCGGTCAGTAGGAATAGGAAGAGCTCCCAATGTTGATACTAATTATTGCTCGCCATTGCTTTAGCGGAGCGACCGTCTTCCGAGAAAAACCCTTGAATTGCGATGAACTGTTGGAGCCAGCTTCCTGTTCTATTCAGTTCGACATGCTTGGAAGTCTACAAGGCCGCTAGGCGGTCGACGGTAAGTTGGTTCGGAAGATTCGCGAGGGAGCGGAGGAACGGACGCGGATTGTTGAGAACGCGGGAGGCGACTAGTCCCCCTTCGATGGTGACCACGGCTTCCTGAGCTCG
>Ga0209577_10003771_pt1 | contig 14265 bp, 13 predicted proteins | sample GraSoiAngelo_109_FD_185874 | JGI IMG/M metagenome (GOLD analysis project Ga0209577, IMG submission 185874) | Grasslands soil microbial communities from the Angelo Coastal Reserve, California, USA - 14_0903_12_20cm (SPAdes) (version 2) | ecosystem: Environmental > Terrestrial > Soil > Grasslands...
AACTGCATCCCACTCGACAGTACGAGGGTAAGCAAGCGAGTTTCCGGCGAAATGGGAAAATTACCGCAATCGAAGCCTTCGTCCATCATCTGTCGGATTTCACGGACGCGGCTAATGATCATGGGTTTTCGCTGCAAAGCATGAAGGAATGGTGGCACGAAGAAGATCGGAACAAGCCACCAAGGTTGGTTTCATTCATGTTTGAAAAGAGACCCATGAAAGCTGAATTTGGCCACTGAGGAAGGAAGTGTGCGAATGCTTACAGCAATTTTTCGCTTGTCGCGACGTTGGGTTTCCCTCCCGCTCTTCGCCTCCATGCTGTTAGCGAGCTCCAACCTGTTTGCTCAGGAGCGAGACTGGCAGCCTCAACGAACCTGGGTCTTTATAGTTGGCACTCTCCGGTGGAAGCACACAGACATGTTCGCTTCGTTCCCACAGGAGAATCGGCGTGATGCTCAGTTGGTTGATTTTTTCCGAAAGCAAGGCGTGCCCGCGCAGCAACTCATGTATTTAAAGGACGAACAGGCGACAACGCGAAGAGTTAAGGCTGCTTTCACTTCCCTGCTCTCAAAAACCAGTGATGGTGATCTACTTTTCTTTTATTTCACCGGTCACGGCTACAAATCTGACGATGGCCACAAAACGTTTTTTGCGGCCTACGATGCCGGCGACGATATTCCCGGCTGGTCGACCGAGTCGATCATCCGAGACATCGATCGATACTTCAAAGGATCGCGAGCACTTCTCACTGCTGACAGTTGTTACTCGGGGAGCCTCGCGGCGCAGATTCGGAAAACGTATCATAGAGTTTCGTATGCGGCTCTAACTTCCTCTTCAGCTAACCAGCTCTCGACCGAGAACTGGACGTTTACGGAAATGTTGTTAGCTGGGCTTACCGGTCGCGCCTTTGCCGATATCGACGGCGATGGACAAATCACGCTTAGCGAACTCGCTGAGGCCGTGAGGGAAGATATGGCCTTTGCCGAAGATCAACGGTCGTCATTTACGTTCACGGGACGCTTCTCACCCGGCACCGTGTTGGCACGCGCCGAGCTAAAACCGAGTCCGCAAGTAAGCCGGCGGGTTGAAGTCAGGCCCGGCGGCGGTTGGTACCACGAATGGTACAAAGCGAGAATAATCGACGGTCGCGGCGGCAAATTCAAGGTTCATTATTATGGTTGGCAAGATTCCGACGACGAATGGGTGCGGCCAAACCAGATTCGCAACTTGATCGCGCCACGGGACAGATGGCTCACTACTACGCTAAGCAATTGATTTTCGTGCGTGACAGGAAGAAGACTTCTGGAAATCAACCGACTTCACTCGAAGTGACCGCTGCGCAAACATCCGATCAAGTGATTCACAGTCAGCAGCAGCGACCTCGCGTTGCGCTCCATGCGATCCACGGCGTCAAGTTGCATTGGCTGGAGCGGCGTCTTGCGGTCGCGCTTTAGGAATTGGCACAGGCCAATGACCACATTCAGTGGGGTGCGTAATTCGTGAGTCATTGCTTTGACAAACTCTGTCTCGGCGCGGTCTGCGTGCAGCACTCTCTCTTCAAGTCGTACTTGATTATGAGGAATTTCCATTCCGCCGTTCATTTCCGCCTCGTTCAAACGCGCAAGATCTTTCCGGGATAAGAGGGCTTGGCGTGGCATAATCTCTGAAACATCGATCAATTGATGTGCCAGCTTCTATAAGCTCACAATGGCTTCTGATACACGTGCGGAAACTACGCTGGGTAATCTTAATAGAACACTCAGGCGAGTGATTCCCAGACACTCAACCATTCAAGTGAGGGTGGCTGCGCATCAGTGAAGTAGGCGAGTCACGACAGAATTCAAATGCTCAAAGTCGATCGGCTTGGTCACATATTCGTTGCATCCGGCAGCCAGCGCTTCGTCGCGTGATTGTGGCGAGTCGTGCGCTGATACCGCAACTATGGGAATCTTCGCCGAAGCTCGGTGCCCGCGAATTTTTCTGGTCGCTGCTAGTCCATCGAGTTTTGGGAGACTCAAATCCATCAGGATAAGCTGCGGCTTCTCCTTCAACGCCATCGTCACCGCTTCTTCACCATCCGTTGCTTCGACTACGCGATAACCAGCCATCTCTAACAGCCGCCTCATCATGAAGCGGCTGTCCTCGAAATCTTCGACCAGCAGGAAAAGAGTCTTTCGGTGTGCCATCGCCATCCGTTACTCCGCGTAGACTCACATTAGCAGAAGCCACCCGCGCATTACTAGCGTACGCTGATTAGCTTCTGCTATCATATCGCATGGAAACGCGACATAAAAAGGTGAACTAATTGAGTTCAATTCGTACATGTCTACGCCTAGGATGCAATTTTAACAATCGATTGAAGCCATGACGCCCGCAACCGCAAAAGCCATAGACACCAGCGAACTGGAAGATTTGGGCCGAGCGACGCTGCAAATCGTTCACGATCTAAAGAACCAACTGAACGGAATCAAATTGTACGCCACATTTCTGCGGAAGAGATTCGATAGCGAGAATCGACCTTCCGAAGAACGCGAAATACTAGCGAAACTGATCGACGGGTTGGACCGAGCGGCGCGGGAGATGACGACCTTGGTTCGTTATTCGCGGCCCGTCGAACTCCGTCGGCGGCATGCAAATCTGCGGAAAATAGTTCTCGAGGCGGCGCTGTCGTCGAACAGCGAAGCCTTAGAGCCGGCGTTTAATGGTGAGTTCGATCCCGACGCGTTATCGGAAGCGTTTCGATTCTTGACCCAGCACGCTGTCAGCCATAGTAGTTCGCGAGATCGAAATCAAATTACCGTCCATCTGAATCGATCGGGCGTGACGACTTCGCCCGAAGCGATGGTCGAATGGCGCGCTGAGTTCGACAATCGCAGCCATCCTTTCGGTTCGGATCACAAATATGAGTCCGTGCACGCCGCGCTGGCTACAAGGATCATCGAGGCGCACGGAGGCCGAATCGAATTTAGCTCAGACGCGATTCGCGCCTGGCTGCCTTTATCTGATTGATTATGCATCACCGCGACTACTGTGCGTGTTAGAAGCCCGACCGTGAGGGAGGGCAGGTTAGGCCCAGTTAACCGGAGCCCTCCCTCACAGTCGGGCTTCTGACACGTTGAAATCAAATGAACAAAAGCAAAGCTCAAGATATTCGCATCCTGGTCATAGATGATGAGCCAATGATGAGCGATTCTTTGCGCCGACACCTCGAGGAAGAAGGATACGCGGTCGATACGGCAGCCACGGGCGCCCAAGCCATAGACTTGTTCGACGGCGCCGCCCATCATCTTGTGATTTGCGATTTACAACTTCCGGACATGGACGGTCTGACATTGCTGCGGCACATGAAGGACGCAAGACCAACCACCGAAGTCATCGTCGTTACCGGTTATGGTTCGGTGCAAACGGCGGTTGAGGCTACTAAAGCCGGCGCGTTCTATTTCGTCGAGAAGCCTTTCGACTTTGAAGAATTGTCGCCGCTGGTCGAGAAGGCTTTGGAGCGTCGCGAATTGATGGCCGAGACGGCAAACATGCTGCGCCAGCTTTCCACGCGCGCTGAGTACTTCAACATCATCGGATCGTCAAAGCAGATGCAGACGATCTACGAAACTATCGAATCGGTGGCGAAGTCTGATGCTAACGTTTTAATCGTGGGCGAATCGGGCACCGGAAAGGAATTGATTGCGAATGCGATTCATTACAATTCGCTGCGCGCCAAGAAACCATTCATCAAAGTCAATTGCGCGGCGTTACCGAAGGAACTAATCGAGTCGGAGTTATTCGGCCATACTAAGGGCGCGTTTACCGGGGCGCACGCCGATAAGGAGGGATTGGTCCAACACGCCGCGGGCGGCTCGTTAATGCTGGACGAAATCGCCGAGATGCCGATAGAACTCCAGCCGAAACTGCTTCGCGTGCTGCAAGAGCGCACCTGTCGCAAGATCGGTTCGGAGAAAAGCTATCCGGTGGATTTTCGTTTGATAACCTCGACCAACCGATTGCCGGCAGACGCGATTCGCGACGGGTTGCTGCGCGACGATCTCTTCTATCGCATTTCCACTATTACGATTCATGTGCCGCCATTACGCGAGCGAATGGAAGACATTCAATTGCTCACGGATCACTTTTTGAAGCTGTATGCCCAGAAATACGATCGGCCAATCGGAGGAGTATCGCAGTCGGCATACCAGAGGTTGTTTGGGCACTCGTGGCCAGGTAATGTGCGCGAACTGCAAAACGTGATCGAACGCGCCGTGTTGTTGGCAAAAGGCGATCGCATCGAGCCGGTCGACTTGCCTTTCGATAACGGAAGCGGCGTAACGAATGCCGCGCCTGCTTTCGCTTGGGACGTGCCGCCCAACATGACTCTCGAAGATATCGAGAAGTTCGTCATCGAGCGCACCTTGCAGCGCACCGGCGGAAACAAACAAAAGGCCGCCAACCTGCTTGGCATTTATCGTCCTCGCCTTTACAGCAAGATAAAGAAGTATAAGATCGGCCTGGAAAGCGTCAGTCAAAACTAATCATCGAACAAAGGGGATCCGACCTTGCCTTCTAATCCGGAAGAACGCCGCCAATCTCCCAGGCTCAATGCGAATCTGGAAGCTCGCCTGGAATTCAGCGTCCTCATGCGCGACGCTGAAACCAGCAATAGCGGCGTGCAACACTTGCGCGCGGTGGCCGGACACACGCAAAACCTGAGCGCGCTGGGACTCGCCGTGGTGCTGCACGCGCAGAACATCGACGAGCAATACCTTTTGGGAGCAGAGGGCTCGATGGCCATTGAGCTGGATTTGCCGAATGGTCTATCGATAGAGATCCAAGCCACGCCCGTTCGGTATCAAAAGCTTAATGAAGGATATTTGATTGGCGCCCGCATCAGCGAAATGACTGACCGCGATCGGGAACTGTACTTGGAGTATCTCGCTGAGCTAGCGTAAGGCTAAATTCCCTCCCTTTGGGAGAGGGAGTCTTCACACAATCTCGTAAGTTGCCACACTCGTCGGCGTCTCAAAGCAACGCACCTTATAAATCCGTACGCGATCGTCATCGATTCTCGCTGCCAACCTCTTCAGTATGAACCGCGCGACATTCTCTGCCGAAGGGTTCTGCTCCCTCACAAACGGCTCGAGTTCGTTCAGATTCTTGTGATCGAGATACGCCACCAGATCGTCCGCCGCTTCTTTTAACTCCACAAAATCTACCAGCAGCCCAATGTTATTTAACTCGCGCCCGCGCGCGTAAATTTCGATTTTGTAATTGTGGCCGTGCAGGTTCTCGCACTTCCCCTTGTAGCCGCGCAGTTGATGCGCGCTGGAGAAGTTACGTTCAATCATGACTTCAAATTGTCCGGGCATGAATAATAGTTTCAGGTTTCAGGTTTAAAGTTTCAAGTTGGGACGGATATTCACTGGCGACGATGCGCCTACGAACTTGAAACCTGAAACTTGAAACTTGAAACCTGATCGTTAAAGACACACCGTAACTGCTCGATGTCTGAAGTTATCCGACACGGCGGCAAACTCTGCAAAAACGTTTGCCCATAAATCTTCGTCCGCAGGCGCGGATCGAGAACCGCCAGCACGCCGCGATCCGTGGTGCTGCGAATCAAACGACCGAGTCCCTGCTTCAAAGAGATGATCGCTTGCGGCACGCTGTATTCGTAAAAGCTCGAACCCCCTTGCTCTTCAATGTTACGTTGTCGAGCCGCGACGATTGGATCGCTGGGAACCGCAAACGGCAGCTTGTCTATGATCACGCACGACAATTGCTCGCCGCGCACGTCAACTCCTTGCCAGAAACTCGCGGTCGCGAACAACACTGCGTTCGGCGTCGAACGAAACTTCTTCAGCAACGCGCCCTTTGAAGTGCTGCCTTGCAGAAAAGACGGATAATCAATCTGCGGCGCCACGCGCTCGTATAGCTCATTCATTCCCGCAAAACTTGTCGACAACACAAAGGCACGACCTTCAGTAGCATTCACAATCTTGATCACTTCATCCGCGGCGGCGCGCGCCCATTGTGGCGAACGCGGGTCAGGCATCCGCGGCGGCAGATAGAGCACGGCTTGATTCTCGAAATCGAAGATCGATTCGGCGATCATCTCTTCGGCTTCATCAAGTCCCAGCCGTTCGCGAATAAATCGAAAGTTGCCGGCGCTGGACAGGGTCGCGGAAGTGAGAATCACGGTCGGCACTTTCTCGAACAGCTTGTCTTGCAGCAAACCCGAGACATCGATCGGCGAGGCGCGCAGGAAGACCCCTCGTCCCCGGCGCTCAAGCCAATAGACAAAGCTCTTGTCATCGCCTTTGATGATGAAGTTGAGATCGAAACGAAGTTGTCGCGTTCGCCTAATGATGTTCTCGGCATCGGCCGGCGCATCTTTCAGTGCGTCGAGAGTCGTTTCCAGACGATTGAGCGCGTTATCGAGCGCGTCGCTTGGGTACGCAGGCGTCCCCGCCTGCTCTCTCTGGTCACGGTCGAGACTCGATTTTGCCGAACTGGGCCGGTCGCTACCGCTCGCGGTTCTGTAATCCGGCGTCAGCGCAAATCTTCCTTCCAACCCACGCCCTTCATGAAACGAAATCCAAAACATGTCCGCGAATCGCTGAATGCGAGCACTGACTCGCGTCAATTCTCTTTCCACTTCGCGATTCTCAAATTTCAAGAAGCTTACATCGCGCAGCAGATCGTTAATCTGATAATTCGAAGTCTGGACGCCAAAATATTCCGACGCTACGTCTTCAATCTGATGGGCCTCGTCCAAAATCACTGCGCCGTAATCCGGCAGCACCGCGCCGTACGCTCCATTTCGCAGCGCAAGATCCGCGAAGAACAAGTGATGATTGACAACCACGATGTCCGCGTCGAGCGCGCGCTGGCGCATCCGGGTGATAAAACACGGATCGAAGTCCGGACACTTCTGTCCGAGGCAGGTATCCGAACGCGCATCGATGTGTCGCCAGAAAGGAAGATTCTCAGGCAGATTTGAAAGCTCCGCGCGATCGCCGGTCTCAGTCTTCGTCATCCAGCGAACAACTTCATCGAAGCGATCGATCTGATCGAGCCCTTCGAGCACCGGCATGCCTTCGGCGCGCTTGATTCGATGCAGGCAACCGTAATTGCTTCGCCCCTTCATCACCGCCGCGCGAAACTTTTTCGGCAGCACCTCCTGAAGAAACGGAAGGTCTTTGTCCATCAGTTGCTCTTGCAGATTCTTCGTCCCGGTCGAGACCACCACGCGAGCGCCGCTGCCGCAGGCCGCCGCTATTGCGGGCACCAAATACGCGAGCGTCTTGCCCGTGCCGGTCCCAGCTTCGACAATCAGATGATGTTTTTGTTCGAAGGCGCGAAGCACCGCCTGAGCCATTTCAATCTGGCCAGGCCGATGCTCGTATTCGGGATGGGCTTTGGCGATTACGCCATCAGGGCCGAAGACTGTTTGCATAGTAAGGAAAACGCCATCCGCAGATTTTGCCGATTACGCCGATTCTGAAAATCGTTTCACATTGGCATCTTACGCCCATCGAACTCTATTCCATAATCTGCGTAATCTGCGGATTGATCTTCTCAAAAAGCGACTCGCGAATGACTGCGCAAATACTTGTCGATTGACTCCATGAAGACCGCGCCAAAGTCCTTCAGCTTGCGCTCGCCAACGCCGCTGATGCGGGCAAACTCGCCTTCACTCGTCGGATAATATCGGGCCATCTGTCGGAGCGAAACGTCCGAGAAAACAATGTAAGAGGGCACGCCGCGCTCGTCCGCGAGCCCCTTGCGCAAGCGGCGGAGTTGCTCGAACAGATCTTCGTCGCAGACAATTGCGCCGATACCGCCAGCGCGACTTTCTCGAACGCGATGTTTCTCTTTCCGTTTATCTCTCTTAGGGGCAATTGGCTTGGTCAGATTAATTTGTTGGCGCTGTCTGAGCGCGCGCCAACCTTCCTCAGTCATCTGCAGCACATTGAATTTTTCCGTGAGTTGATTGACGTAGCCCAGACGAATCAACTCGCGGCCAATCAATCTCCACTCGTTTTGACTGTGCTCTTTGCCGATGCCATAAGTCGAGACGGCCTGATGATCCCACTTGCGCACCTTCTCGGTCTCCGCGCCGATCAGCACCTCCGCGATTTGATTGATGCCAAAATCAAAGCCGCTTTTTTCACGCAAACGATAAACGCATGACAGAAACTTTTGCGCCTCAATCGTGCCGTCGTACGTCTCGCGCGGCGTCATGCAGTTATCACAAGCTCCGCAGTTCGATTCGGGAAACACTTCGCCGAAATAGCGCAGCAGCGCCGTGCGCCGGCATTCGGCGCTCTCGGCTAACTCAACCATGTATCGCAATTGTTGTCGCGCAATCTTTCGTTCGTGCTCGCTGGAAAGCTCGTCGATAAACTTCGAATACTTAACGGCGTCGCCGGCGCTAAAAAGCAAGAGACACTCGCTGGGTAGTCCATCGCGTCCCGCGCGCCCTGTCTCCTGGTAATAGCCTTCGATGTTCTTCGGCATGTCGTAATGAACGATGAAACGTACGTTGGGCTTGTTGATGCCCATGCCAAAAGCAATGGTCGCGCAAATCACGCGCACTTCGTCGCGGATGAACAGTTCCTGATTCGTCGTGCGCGTCTTGGCGTCGAGACCCGCGTGATAAGGTTCAGCTTTGATCCCATCTGCATTCAAGCGCGCCGCCACATTTTCCGCGCTGTTTCGGCTCTGGCAGTAAACGATGCCGCTATCGCTTGGCCGCCCCTCGACGAAACTCAGAAGCTGTCTGTAGGAACTGTCTTTCGCCAGCACGCGATAGGTGAGGTTCGGCCGATTGAAACTCGCGACGTAACAACCCGGCTCACGCAGACTAAGCTGCTTAACGATGTCCGTGCGCACTCGTGCCGTCGCGGTGGCGGTGAGCGCCATCATGGGAACTTTCGGAAAGAGTTCGCGAAGTTGCGAGAGCTGCCGATACTCAGGCCGAAAGTCATGTCCCCACTCGCTGATGCAATGCGCTTCGTCGATCGCGATCAAATTGATCTTCCACTCTTTCAGGTTAGCGAGAAAGCCCGGTAGCATTGCCCTCTCCGGCGCCACATACAAGAGCCGATACTTAGCATGGCGCAAACCCAGCATTCGCTCCGCAGTTTCATTCGCCTTCAGCGTGGAATTAAGAAACGTCGCCGCAATCCCGCTGGCCTGAAGCGCATCAACCTGATCCTTCATCAAAGAGATCAACGGCGACACCACTACCGTCAAGCCGTCCCGCGCCAACGCCGGCAATTGAAAACAGAGGGACTTGCCTCCGCCCGTCGGCAACAATGCGACAACATCCCGCCCGGCCAAAGCATCGCGAATGATCTCTTCCTGCAACGGCCGAAAGGAATCGAAGCCGAAAGATTGCTTAAGTAGGGGTAGCAGCGATGTTGCTTTCGTGGTCATGAAACTAATGAAGCGCCGCGTAGCGGCGAAATGAATTTAGGCCGGCCTTTCAAGGCCGGTAAACGGATCCGGGTAGAAGATTGCGTCGCGTAGCGACGCTTGAATCATCCCGACAGGTAACGCTCATCGTAATCGACACCGTGCTTCTGCAACAACTCCACATATTCTTCCTGAAAAGTCTTCTTGCGGTGATGCGCACGCTGATTCTTGATGTATTCGATCACTTGGGGAATTTGTGATCTACTAACAGTGAACGCCCCGTAGCCGTCCTGCCATTCGAAGGCGCGCATCTTGGAGAATTCCTCATGAATCCATTTTGACGACTCGCCCTTCAGAAACTGCGCGATCTGGCTTGGCGCGAGAGTTGGAGGCGCAAGAATGAGCGCATGAATGTGATCTTCGACACCGCCGACCTGGAGCGCGGTTATCTTGTGCTTTCTTGCGATGCCGCCTATGTACGACCAGACGCGTCCTTCGATTGTAGGTACAATCCAAGGCTCGCGGTTCTTGGTGCTGAAGGTGAAGTGATAATGAAGCGATGTGTAGGTATTCGCCATGAGGGAACTACATTGTGAGCTTCAGTCGTCGCTACGCGACGCGGTTGATCATTGCCTTCGAGTTCCGGGCCTTGAAAGACCCGGCTAAATTCATCAGGTCGCTACGCGACTTAGGCAATACTCCGTCTACCAGAATCCCGCCGTCGTTCGCGGATAACCCGAACGAAATCATCAACGCTCTCCTTTTCAGGCCAGAAGTCAGCTTTAAGCGAATCAAAGTCTGTTAGTGAACCAGCCGTAGAACGGCTGGCCTAACAACTCTTCGGGCAAGCAGCATGAATGCTGCTACAAATTCATTCAACACCTATGACCAATCTCACTCAACGCTTACTGCTCTCGTTGGTTTTCGCTTCAAACGTTTCGCATACAACGGAAATCTCTCTGTCAATTCCTTCACACCCAATTGAACTTTACGCCGCGTTGGTTCGGATTCCGGCTCACGGACGATTTCGGCAATCAGTCTTCCAATCTCAACCATCTCAGGTTCTTTCATCCCGCGCGTGGTGACCGCGGGCGTGCCGATGCGCAAGCCGGAAGCAACGAAGGGTTTGTTTTGATCGAAGGGAATCGTGTTTTTGTTTACCGTGATGTTGGCGGCTTCGAGAGCTTTTTCGGCGTCCTTGCCGGTGATGCCTTTGCCATCCATCCAGACATCTACCAGCATCAAGTGATTGTCGGTGCCGCCGGAAACCAGCCGCAGCCCTTGTTCCTGCAACTCAGACGCGAGAGCTTTGGCGTTCATCACAATCTGGCGTTGGTATTCCTTGAAATCTGCGCGCAACGCTTCGCCAAAAGCGACGGCCTTGGCGGCGATAATATGGACCAGCGGACCGCCTTGCACACCGGGGAAAAGTTTGCGATCGATCTCCTTGGCGTGCTCTTCTTTGCAAAGAATCAACCCCGCGCGTGGACCGCGTAGAGTCTTGTGTGTCGTCGTCGTAACGTAATCAGCATGCGGCACCGGCGACGGATGCAAGCCTGCAACCACGAGGCCGGCAATGTGCGCAATGTCGGCAAACATGCGCGCGCCGACGCTGCGCGCGATTTCGCCGATACGCTCGAAATCGATAATGCGTGGATACGCAGACGCGCCGCAGACGATTAGTTTCGGCCGCTCGCGCTCCGCGATCCGTTGCAGCTCGTCGTAATCGATTGTCTCCGTTTCCCGCGAAACACCATAGTCGGCGACTTTGTAACTCAGGCCGGAAAAATTCAGCGGATGCCCGTGCGTCAGGTGGCCTCCGTGCGAGAGATTCATTCCCAGAATCTTGTCGCCGTATTCAAGCGCAGCCAGATAGACCGCCATGTTCGCCTGCGAGCCGCTGTGCGGCTGCACGTTCGCATGATCTGCGCCAAACAGTTGCTTCGCGCGATCGATGGCCGTCTGCTCGACCACGTCAGTCCATTCGCAGCCGCCGTAATATCTTTTGCCGGGATAGCCTTCAGCGTACTTGTTGGTGAAGACGGAGCCCATCGCTTCGAGCACAGCTTCGCTCACAAAATTTTCGCTGGCGATCAGTTCCAGTCCGTTAGCCTGACGGGCAACTTCATTATCGATCGCGTTGGCGATCTGTGGATCGACTTCGGCGAGCGGAAGGTTTAGAAGGTCATTCATTTAGGTCTCCCGTGTTGGAGTGCGCCGCCTTCTTCCTCATAGGTCAGGAAGGGTGGCTTGCCCCCGCTCTTCCGTAAGGCAATTCTCTTGCAGGTCAGCGGGGGCAAGCCACCCTTCCAAACCTGAGAGATTGCAACGGCGTGCTCGGAATTTTAAGTTTTCGCTCCGCGCGCTAGTTCCTGTTTCTCGATCTCGCGAATCTGTTCCACGCGCCGCTCATGTCGGCCGCCCTCGAACTTGGCGTTGAACCAGGCGCGCACGATCTTCGGCAACTCTTCGGCGGGCGTCACGCGCGCTCCGAGCGATAAGACGTTCGCGTCGTTGTGTTCACGAGCCAGCGCCGCAACCTCCGGAGTCCACGCCACGGCCGCGCGCACGCCAGGCACTTTGTTGGCGACGATGGCCATGCCGGTGCCAGAGCCGCAAACTAATAGACCTTGATCGACGTGACCGCTAGCTACTTCTTCAGCAACTTTGCGAGCATAGTTGGGATAATCAACCGATTGAGGCGATACGGTGCCGAGGTCTTCGTATTGGATGCCTAACTCGTCAAGCAGTGGCTTGAGTTGTTCTTTTTCCTCGTAGCCGGCGTGATCGGCGGCGATTGCTATCTTCATTCTGTAGGACTCTCTTATACGGATTTGTAGCGCGATGTTACATCACGCATCGGGATCGTCGCAACGAAGAGATAACAGCGTATAGAGTACCGACTCGTTTTCGTTACAGAACCGCGAGCGGTAGCGACCGGCCCCGTTCGAGACGCGCGAGTCAAACCTACCCGGTCGCTACCGCTCACGGTTCTGTAACGCCAAGACCCCGACTGAAGTCGGTACTCTGAACACCGTTCGGTTGCGTTGTCATCTATGGCTAAGCGAGAATGTTCGGCATGCGCTGGTCAAAATATTTTATTCCGACTCTTCGCGAAGACCCGGCTGATGCCGAAGTCGTTTCGCATAAACTCCTTTTACGCGCCGGCATCGTGCGCCAACTTTCCGCGGGAATCTATTCCTATCTGCCGCTCGGACAGCGCATCGCCTTGAAAGTAATGCAGATTTTGCGCGAAGAAATGAACCGCATTGGCGGGCAGGAGTTCTATCTGCCGGCGCTGCATCCGGCGGAGATCTGGCAGGAGTCTGGGCGTTGGAGCGCGATCGGCGATGACATGTTCCGTCTGAAGGATCGCAAAGGCACGGACATGTGTCTCGGCATGACGCACGAAGAAGTCTTTACCACGATCGCCCGCAACGAAATCCGATCGTACAAGCAACTGCCGCAGGTTTGGTATCAGATTCAGATCAAGTTTCGTGACGAGCCAAGACCAAAATCCGGCCTGATGCGTCTGCGCACTTTCATAATGAAGGACGCGTACACGTTCGACGTGGATCGCGAAGGTCTCGATCGTGCGTTTCTCGATCAACGCGAAGCCTACAAAAGAATTTTCACGCGCTGCGGCATTGACTTTTCAATTGTCGAAGCCTCTTCGGGTGCGATGGGCGGATCAGAATCGAGCGAATTCGTGGCGAAGACGGACGCAGGCGAGGACTTGATTGCAAGTTGCGCCAATTGCGGCTACGCCGCGAATCTCGAGAAGGCTACATCGCGTTTGCCTGTGATCAAAGATGAAGCTGGCCCGGACGCGCCGGAAGAATTTCCCACGCCGGGCGTACGCACGATTGAAGATCTCGCGAGGACTCCATATCTCGTGGCGGCGAATCGACAGATCAAGACGCTGGCTTATGTCGCGACCGTAGAAGGCGCTGCTATCCCCGTGGTTGCACTTCTACGTGGTGATAACCATTTACACGACGTAAAGTTTCTCGACGCATTGAGAGCCACCAAGATTCGGCCTGCGCATGCAGATGAGATTAGAGACTGGTTTGGGGCAAGCGCTGGCAGCTTGGGAGCAGTAACGTTGAAGCAGCGCCTGAAGGATCGAGGTGGAATTAGAATCAGCGCGTATGGAGAATCTGAAAGAATTAACACGATGGAGCTGTATGACCTGGAAAAGGCCGGTGAAATCCTGATTCTGGCTGACGAAGAATTGAAAGGTCGCCGCAACATGACCACCGGCGCCAACAAAGACGATCACCACATTCGAGGAGTCGATCTCGAGCGCGACATCGAAGTCGATCAGTGGGCTGATTTGCGCACCGTCAATTCTGGCGAAGCTTGCCCCCGCTGCGAAACGGGCGTGTTGGAAGTTTTCAAAGCGATGGAGATCGGCCACATCTTCAAACTCGGAATGAAGTATTCCGAATCAATGGGCGCGACAGTACTAACCGAAGAAGGCAAGCCGGTCCCGATCATCATGGGAAGTTATGGCATCGGAGTCGAACGCATAATCACCGCCGCAATCGAACAGAACTATGACGAGGACGGCATCATTTGGCCAAAGTCACTTGCGCCTTTTGATGTGATCGTGACCGTCACGAACATGAAGGATGAAAAACTGCGCGACGCGGGCGAGAAGCTTTACGAAGATTTGACGCAAGCCGGCCTCGACGTTCTGCTCGACGATCGCGACGAACGTGCGGGCGTGAAATTCAAGGACGCGGATCTAATTGGCATTCCGTTTCGTATCACGATTGGCAAGAAGATCGGGGATGGCGTTGTCGAGCTTTTCGATCGGAGAGCGAAGAGGCGTGAGGATGTGAAGCTCGA
>Ga0209577_10003773_pt1 | contig 14264 bp, 15 predicted proteins | sample GraSoiAngelo_109_FD_185874 | JGI IMG/M metagenome (GOLD analysis project Ga0209577, IMG submission 185874) | Grasslands soil microbial communities from the Angelo Coastal Reserve, California, USA - 14_0903_12_20cm (SPAdes) (version 2) | ecosystem: Environmental > Terrestrial > Soil > Grasslands...
ATTTTCGCTCCGACCACGTAGCTGGCAAGCGTCTGGGCCGCCAGGTGGCGGAATCTGTCGACGAGAACATTCTGCTTCCCAATTAGACCCTATTTCTGAGATTAACCAATGTGATTCGCTACAAATGCAGGCGCAAACAAACATTGTCGGCGCGCTACAGCAGGTGCGCCGGTATTTGCTCCTGCTTAAACGGCTTTCTTTGCGCCTCAGGACCGCAAGGTACTGCCGGTCCAGATGTAAATCACAACTTAACAAGGGGAATAAAACCCCATTCTTGCCTGATATGACCTACGACGTGAACTTCCCGTTATTGCGAGTAACCGTCGGTCCGCCGCCATGCACCCTGACGTCGCTGCCGGAACAATCAATGATTCATCGGTCCTCCATGTCCTTCTGCGCTCAGATAGCCGGGTTACTACTCGTCGCAGTCTGCGGACTTGCCTCCACTGCGTGGTCGCAAGGTACTGCAGAGGATGTCCACGTGACTCCCCGTATTGAGCAGCCGCAGACCAAGAACGGTCAGCCAACCGACGATCCGGCGTTGAAAACCCACACGACCCCGATCAAGGTCGATGTCAATCTAGTACTTGTGCCGGTATCCATTGTGGATCCTATGAACCGTGAAGTCACGGGCCTGGACAAGCGGAATTTTGTGGTCTTCGAAGGTAAAGAGAGGCAAGAAATCCTTCACTTTTCCAGTGAGGATGCCCCCGTTTCTCTAGGCGCTATCTTCGATGTCAGCGGGAGCATGGCCAGCAAGATCGATCGCGCCCGCGAGGCGGTATTGCAGTTCTTTAAGACGGCGAACCCTCAGGACGAATTTTTCATGATCGCATTCGCTGATAAGCCGGAGCGAGTCACGGATTTTACCCAGTCGACGGAAGATATCCAGGGAGAACTTGTGTACACCGTCCCGAAGGGGCGTACCGCTCTGTTGGATGCGATTTATCTTGGGCTCAGCAAGATGAGGCAGGCCAAGTACGAGAAGAGAGCTTTGCTGATCATTTCGGATGGCGGAGACAACCACAGTCGCTATACGGAAAGCGAGATCAAAAGCCTGGTCAAGGAATCCGACGTGCAGATCTATGCCATCGGCATCTACGATCACTATTTTCCGACGGAAGAAGAACGCCTTGGTCCACAACTGCTGAGCGACATCACCGAAATCACAGGTGGGCGCGCATTCTCGATCGACAATCCAAATGATTTGCCAGACATAGCCACAAAGATCGGCATTGAGTTACGCAACCAGTATGTGCTCGGATATCGACCAACCAATCCCGCGCACGATGCTAAGTGGCACAAGATACGAGTGAAGCTGACTCCACCGAAAGGGCTTCCACCGCTCCGGGTTTATGCCAAGACTGGGTACTATGCTCGTTCGGAGTGATTACATTCCGCTTATGCCTGCAGTCCGAGCGCATGTCCGTTACGTTTTTCCCTTCATTGATATCCGTCCTTCATAACTCGATACGAGTGAGTGCAGGAATAAAGTGCGGCCGTCGCAGTTATAGAAGACGAGATTGATTTGATTCAGAAAGGACATTTATGAAGCGTTCAACAAAATACTTGTCGGGCATGTTTCTTGGGCTGGTGCTTACAGTCTCGGCCGTACCGGGCAGTGCACAAGTTGCGAGAAGCTTAAAAGTGACCGTTCCATTCAATTTCGTGGTCGCGAACAAAGAATTTAAGGCCGGTGATTACGTCATTGAGAGAGAAGGCGAAACCGGATTTCTGATAATCCGTAGTAAAGACGACGATGGTCAACAAATCGTCTCTAGCATCCCGAAGGAAAGCAACAAGACGGGAAATCACGAGCGTTTGATTTTTCATCGTTACGGCAACGAGCACTTTCTCGCACAGATCTGGTTTTCCAGCGACGAAGGCGGTCACGAACTCATTCGTGGAGCGCAGGAAAAGACGGCGGCGGCAAACGAATCGGCCAGTAACCAGGCAGTTGCTGGGCAGTAAGCTCAAGTTCGGACTGCAGAGACTTGCCCGAACTGGGGAGGCTTGGCGTTGGCATCCGCGGATTCAGGTCAGCAATGAAGCAGAACGGTGAGTCTTCAGATGCCGCAGGCCCGAAATCTGAATTCGGGCGGGCGATGGTCTGACTCTCCTTTTGTGTCGTCTTGTGGCCTTATTCGCAGTGATGCCACACGCGGCACAGCCCAATTCAATGTGGCACCTAGAAGCGAGGCACTGAATGTCATTGGGACAGACGTCATCATCACGAGAAGGACAGACCGTGGCTGGCTATTCAAGCACGCTTCTGAGTCGAACCGAGGTTGCGGAGGACACGATGGCATTTCACTTCGAAAAGCCGGTTGGCTTCCAGTTTAAGGCGGGTCAGTACATTGATCTGACGTTGTCTGATTCTCAAGCGGACCTCTCCAATGGACTCACTCATACACTCTCCATTGCAAGCTCCCCATTCGCTGGCGATCTTGTGGTCACGACTCGCATGCGCGATACAGCTTTCAAGCGTGCTTTATCCGTTTTGTCGATCGGCGCAAAGGTCCGGATCGAAGGCCCTATGGGGTCTTTCACACTCCATAACAATACCGCCAGACCAGCGGTTCTATTGGCTGGGGGAATAGGAATTGCTCCATTTCTCAGTATTCTTTCCTACGCCACGGTGAAGAGGCTTCACCATCCCCTATTTCTTTTCTACGCGAATCGCTATCTGGAGAATGCTGCTTTCATGGATACGCTTTTGAACTTAGAGCGGGCAAACCCGCAGTTTCGTTTTGTGCCAACCTTCACCCGCACCCCCAATCATTACCGCGGATGGAAAGGGGAGACTGGACACATCAGCCCGGAAATGCTCTCCGAGCACGCAGGCAAACTCGAGGCGCCAATCTATTACATCGCCGGGCCACCTGCGATGGTCGCGGCCGGTCGACGAATCATCAATGACGCCGGGGTAGACGACGATGACATACGGACGGAGGAGTTCGCAGGTTACTAAAAGTACCAAATACAGGGATGTCATGCCCAATGTTGTCTTTCGCTCCAATAAAGGGATTCCTCGGGACCGGCGCAACCTTCGGGGCAGACCTAAATTTGATCGTGCAGATTCTCATGGGAGTAGCACTTCTTACAGGCGGCCTGCTCGCGAAACAGAAGCGCTACAAAGCCCACGGGATCTGCCAAACAACCGTGCTGCTTTTGAACTTGCTGATGATCGCACTGATCATGTGGCCCTCGTTTCAGCAGCAAGTCGTGCCGGTATTTCCGAGAGTGTTTCGCAGACCTTATTACAGCGTAGCTGCAATTCATGGCGCGCTCGGGATAGCGGCTGAACTCCTCGGGCTCTATATCGTGATAGGAGCGGGAACGAATATTCTCCCGCAGCGGCTCCGCTTCAAGCGGTGGAAGTTGTGGATGCGTGCAGAGTTAACCCTTTGGATGCTGGTCCTGGTCGTTGGTGCGGGGGCGTACTACGCGTGGTACATAGCGCCAACATCGTGAGCAATTTAGACCCTCAGCAACGTAATTCGGGGATTCGCGATTAATAAAGGAACGAGGTTAGGCAGGTGACCGATAGAGGTGCGCATCGATGAGTTACGAGCTTGTATTCAATGTTTTTCTCGGCATGCTTGCCCTACTCGGATTCGCCCTGCTCATCATGTTTTGGCGCGTCTTCCGGAATGAGAACACAATCCATCCAATCTATAGGCCTTATGTGAGCCCCGCCGATTCCGAATCCAGCACCGCGTCCGCAGTTGCCTGTCCACAAGGCAACACGTTAGCCAAGAGAAGAGATACAGATGAATAATCCTCGAATCATCGGAGTTGGGACGGCAAATCCTGCACTTAGGCTCACGCAGGAACAAAGCTTTCATGCGGCTGGGTACCAAAACGAACGCGTTCGTAAGATGTTCTTGAACAGCGACATCGATTACCGCCATTTTTATCTGGAAGGAAACCTCAATCGCGAAGAGAGCTCTGATCAGCTGAATCAGCGCTATTTGCGTGGTGCCATGAAAACCGGTTGCCGAGCAATTGCAGATTGCATGTCCTCTGCTGGAAAAACCGTGCGGGACGTGGACTTCCTGGTTGTGTGTACGTGCACAGGCTACGTGTGTCCGGACCTGGGCAGCCGACTGATCGCACATATGGGTTTCAGAGATAACGTTCAGAGAGCTTCCATTGCAGGTCTCGGTTGTGCAGGAGCGCTTCCGACGTTGCAGCGTGCGGCTGACTTTGTTCGCGCTAATCCGCGACGCCTGGCGCTAATGCTCGCTGTCGAGATCTGCTCGGCCTGTTACTACGTCGACAACTCTCTCGAGACCGTGGTTGGCAATACGATCTGCGCAGATGGTGCCGCCGCTTTATTATTGGCCGCAGATGGTCCGGCTACGGCCCGCTATCCAGACGTTGTGGACTTCGAGACATTCCTCGACCCCGAGCAGATCGAAGAGGTTGGACTAAAGCACCAGGAGGGCAAGCTGCGCATAGTACTCGGGGCCTCGATCCACAAACTAGCTGGACCGCTGATTGAAAAAGCAGTGCAGCGCTTGCTCATGCGACACGAACTCTCCAGGTCCGACATACGCTTCTGGGTCGTCCATCCCGGCGGACGGAAGGTGATTAACAGCGTCCAAGAATACCTGAGCCTGACGGATGCGCAGGTACGCTTCTCACGAACTGTCCTGCGGAATTATGGAAACATGTCGTCCCCGACTGTGATGTTCGTTCTGGATGAAGTCGTGCGCAATGGAGATCCGCGGGCCGGTGACTTGGGAATAATGGTTGCCTTGGGTCCGGGCATGGCAGCTGAGGTAGCACTACTAAGATGGTAGCCTGCCGCCTGCTTCCCGCCTGGACGTTGTTACGGCTTCTTGCGCGCGCCCGCGCAACTTCGCTGTGGACGGAACTGAAGCTGCTCCTGAAAGATGGACTAATTCCCATGCTGCGCCCGGCCAACTGGTCAGCCGCTCAGGTCACGCCAGAAGCAGGGGACATCAAGCATAACCCTCAGCCGCCAGCACTATTTCAATTGGTCACAGGTTACTGGCAATCCCAGGCAATTTACGTTGCCGCCAAACTCAGCCTCGCAGATTTACTTAAGGACGGTCCCAAGTCATGTGCCGACCTTGCCGCGCTGACTGGAGCGGACGAGCAATCTCTCTTTCGCCTGATGCGTGCATTGTCAAGCGTGGGAGTCTTTGTTCGCGTGAAGGACGATCAGTTTGCGATGTCGAAATTAGGTGAGAGCCTGCAAAGCAACGTTCCCGGATCTATGCGAGCCATGGTGATGACCATAGGCGAAATTCACTATCAGGCCTGGGGCAATCTTCTTCACAGCATTAGAACCGGCTTGCCGGCGTTCAACACGGCGTTTGGAACTGGTTTGTTCGATTATCTCCAGCGGGATCCGAAATCGGCAGACACATTCAATAACGGAATGACGGATCTCTCGTCGATGCTGGCTTACGCCGTTCTGCTGGCCTACGACTTCTCAGGAATTCTTTCGATCATCGACGTCGGAGGAGGGGAGGGAAAATTTCTCCGAACCGTTCTGGAACTGAATCCAGACATGAAAGGCACAGTTTTCGACATGCCTTCTACGATTGAGACAGGGAAGCAACGTCTCAATGGCAATCCGTGCGGCGGGCGATACTCAACGATCGCAGGAAATTTCTTCGATTTGGTCCCCGCAGGTGCGGACGCTTACATTCTCAGTGGCGTCATCCACGACTGGGATGACGATCACGGCGTTAGAATCCTCAAAAATTGCCGCAGAGCAATGGCCGCGAACGCAAGGCTTTTGCTGGTCGAAATGGTTGTACCGGAAGAGGACGGGAACTGCTTTAGTAAGCTACTTGATCTGAACATGCTGGTCATGACCGGCGGACGAGAACGGACGCAATCGGAATTCCGTGCCCTGTTTGACGCCGCAGGCTACAAGCTCACCAGGGTCGTATCGACGCTGGCACCGCAGAGCGTAATCGAAGCCATCCCCAGTTAAGGTCGCGTCCGGGTGTCGAGCAGGAACCCCAACTCCTCGACCTTTGACTCATCCAAACATGATCGTACGCTGGGAATAAAACCTCATCAGTTCGGTTTACGTAATTGGAAAGACAAAAGGTCGAAGCAGCACATTATGAATTCTCCGCAAGCGGAATCGCAATTGTCAGAGGCCACAGTGATACGGCTCGTCCTCGAAGGCAATGCGGATGCCTTTTGTGAGCTGGTGAAGCCATACCAACGGGGGCTTTACCGGAAGGCGCTGTCCATCGTGGGTAGCGAGGCCGACGCGGAGGAAGTGACCCAGAACGCTGTTCTCAAAGCGTTCAACAAACTTCCTCAGTTTCGACACGATGCACAGTTCCGAACCTGGCTTACCAGCATAACGATCAACGAAGCCCGGATGTGGTTAAGGGACAATCGCAAACATCGGCATGAATCTCTCGACTGTGAAGATGGTGGCGATGGAGGAGTTTGCAGAGCATTTGCGGATTCGCGCGAAAGTCCTTTCCAACTTTTGGAGAGAAAGCAGATTCGAGGCGCTGTCCTCAAAGCACTAACTCTGTTACCCATACTGTATAGCCAGGTGTTCATTCTTCGAGACTTGCAGCTACTCAGCATCTCAGAGACTGCACGCACCCTGGGCATCTCGGAACTCAACGTCAAAACCCGACTACGGCGAGGTCGATTGCAAATGCGACGAGCACTTATGCATCTGAGAGCAAGCCAGGGGTCCGAATTCGGTCCGGGATCAGATAGCTCCAGTCGTAAAGTACGCGACTCGTCGTCAGTTTGTTCTCGTCTCACAAGTGCGGACAACGAAATCGAGAGGATTCATTGAGATCTTTTTCCCGAGATGCGTGGCAAGAGACGCCAGCCCAGGCTCCCGTGCAGAGTGCACCTATGCGTGTGTTACTAGTGGAGCCTGATCCTGTCAGTCGCAGGCTCATTTGTTCACTTCTCCAGTGCGAATCAAACATGACGTTGGAGTGTACCGATGAAGTTCAGCTGGTTTCCTCAGTTCAAGAATTCGCTCCTGACCTCGTCATTTTGGACGCGCACATACCGGCAATCAGGCGAGCTGAAAGCTGGGGTTCTCTAGGGCTCCAATCTCCGCCCGCAACCATCGTCACCACCTATGATCCGGCGCCATTGTCGGCATTTGCGTCGATCGCAACCGATTTACTCGTTAAGCCATTCGATGCGGAACGGTTCCAGACTGCGCTTGATATGGCCAAATCGACAATTGTTTCCTCGCGGAGTGAAGTTGGGGTTGATGAAAGTTTGACCGACCCGGAGACCAGAACGGGCCCGCGCAGTTCGTGCAAAGATTAGCCGTGGAAGCAGGCGAGAAAATTACACTTGTAAGGGTCGACGATATCCTGTGGCTTCAGTCGTCACGGAATCACATTCGACTCCACGTGGGGGCGACGTCCCATCTTGTTCGCCAGAGTATTAAGAAGCTACTGGAGATACTCGACCCGAATCGTTTCCTGCGCGTACATCGGAATGCAATCGTAAATCTTGACTATGTCCAGGAGTTTCATTTGCCTCCGAATGGCAATATGTTCGTGAAATTGAATAATGGAGTATGTCTACCGCTTCGGAGAGCCAACCGAGCAATGCTGCGCAGAAAACTGAAAACCATTTCGTAGTTTGAGTCCACCACTCGAGTAATCCTCCCCGACAATTGCTGAAAACTGGTCAGCACAATCTTCCGTTTTCCATTCCGAGTAAAGCTTTCGCCCGATACGACTAGGTTTCTTAGAAGTCGTAGTTCTTAATCCCATTCGCTTCCAAATTTGGTACCGCTCGATCTTCGTGTTACTTGCCAAGCCATTCATCTCGCGCCTGGCCCGGTTCATCACGCGATGGATTGGCTTGGCTCGTGCTCTGCGTAAGGGAGCGTTTCTATCAAGCCAAATATCCAAAAAGGAGAATTGACTGTGAAGTTAAGTCCAGTACGTGAACTACTGACCAGGAGTAGAAATCTGCAAGAATGGCCGGCATTGTGTCGGCTTTCTCTAAAGATCTTGCTTGGAATGTCATTCCTCATAGTTATCGCGGGAAAGAGCCCGCAGCTCTGGGCCCAATCTGTCACCTCTGGTGACATTGTAGGTGTAGTGGCTGATCCCTCCGGCGCTGTTCTGCCCAATGCGACCGTAACACTGAAGAGTGACGAAAAGGGAAACACGCAGATTCAATCTACAAATGCTCATGGTGTGTACCGCTTCTCGCTAGTGCCGCCAGGACGTTACACGGTCTCCGTCGCCGCCGCTGGCTTTCAGAAAGCCAATGCACCGGCAGTGGTGACCATCGGCCAGGCTGTGACCGTCAACATAGCGCTGGCTGTTGGTGAAGCCACATCGACGGTAGAAGTAACCGATGAAGCGCCTTTGCTGCAAACCGAAAACGCTGACGTCTCAACAAATTTTAGTGAGACACAGATTACCCAGGTGCCCAACCCTGGAAACGATCTGAGCTACATCGCTCAGACGGCTCCTGGTGTAGTCCAAAACACGCAAGGCGGAAATGGTAATTTCTCCGCCTACGGTCTGCCGGCCACCTCGAACCTGTTTACTCTAAACGGACAAAATGAAAATGATCCGTTTCTCAATCTGAACAATTCTGGTGCGACGAACCTGCTGCTGGGTAACAACGATGTCCGCGAAGCGACCGTCGTGACCAACGGCTATTCGGGGCAGTACGGGACACTGGCTGGCGCCAACGTCAACTATGTGACCAAGTCGGGCTCTAACAACTTCCACGGAAACGCGCTGTACTGGTGGAACGGACGTGCCCTAAACGCAAACAGCTTCTTCAACAACCAGAATGGCGCGCCTCGGCCGTTCGTCAATGCCAACCAGTGGGCAGCTTCATTCGGTGGACCGATCAAGAAGGATAAGACGTTCTTCTTTGTAGACACCGAGGGACTACGTTTTGTGCTGCCGACCAGTACCAATGTGAGAATCCCAAGCCCCCAATTCCAGGCGGCCACACTGGCCAACTTGGCTAACGTCAGCCCGGCATCGGTGCCGTTCTACACGTCCCTCTTCAATCTTTATCAGAACGCACCCGGCGCGGGTCGAGCGACACCACTAACGAACTTGGGATGTAACGGGTTTACCGACGCCAATAGTGGACTTGGAATTAGCCAGCCCTGTTCGTCGGCGTTTACGTCTACTGTAGGACAGTTGAGCACGGAATACTTGATCACCGGGCGGATCGATCAGAACATCGGGAACAATGACCGCCTCTTCGGACACTTTCGCACCGATCACGGCTTCCAAGCGACGCTCACGGACGCAATCTCTCCGCTCTTCAACCTGGGCAGCACGCAGCCGCAATACGAGGGTCAGTTGGAGGAAACCCATACTCTCGGTGCCAATGCCGTGAATCAATTCATCGCTTCTGGTCAGTGGTATTCGGCTACTTTCAATTTGCCAAACCTGCAAACTGCTCTCCAGGCAATACCGTTCCGCTTAGCCTTCGCGGGCGGGGCCTTCTCCTCTCTTGGGCGAGAAATTGACATCGTGCCCCAGGGGCGAAACGTCACTCAGTACCAATTCGTCGATGATTTCTCAATCACGAAGGGAGCTCACTCACTGAAGTTGGGGCTGAGTTTTCGGCGCAATGACATTACCGATTTTGACCCGGGAATCGGGTCGATCGGCGCCAGCCAAGGCACAACCCTGCAGAACTTCTTTAATGGGATCGGAGGGACCTACTTCCAGAGTTTTCCTTCGAAGCCTAGCCAGCCAATCGCCCTCTACGCTCTTGGTTTCTATGCGCAAGACGAGTGGAGTGTTAAACCCAATCTAAAGTTGACTTTCTCCCTGCGAGGTGAGCACTTCTCCAACCCGGTGTGCCAAACCAACTGTTTTGGTCGACTGAGTGGAGACTTCCTAAGCATCTCGCACGACGTGAACCAGTCCTATAATCAGGCGATCGTGTCTGGCCAGAACCAGGTCCTGCCCAACTACACGGCAGTCGAGTGGCTACCGCGATTTGGCTTCACCTGGACGCCTTTCGGCCTTAAAGGTACGGTCGTTCGGGGCGGTTTTGGGCTCTTTGCCGACTCTTTCCCCGGCACTGTCGCGGACCAATTGTTGAGCAATCCGCCGCTACAAGCTGGCTTCAACATCGCGGGCGGTAACCTCTCTCCCGGTGTCCCAGGCAATCAGGCGCAACTGGCCGCCCAGAGCAACGCCGCGTTTCACGCCTCGTTTGCAAACGGTGGAACGCTCGCGAGTATTCAAAATGCTGTACCAGGGTTTAACCCGCCCACCATTAATACAGTGGCGAGCCGGATCCAAAACCCGCGCTATCAGGAGTGGAATCTGGAATTGCAGCAGGCGTTGGGCCAGAAGATGTCGCTTTCGCTTAACTATGTAGGCAATCACGGGGTCCATGAGGTCGTGCAAAATCCCGGTCTGAATGCATTCTGTGACAGTAACTGCCAAGGACAGTTGGGTACTACTGCAGGGCATTTTGGGGACCTGCCAACGACTGCAACTGATCCTCGGTTCTCCACTATTACCGAAATTAGTTCTGCTGGGGTATCCAATTACAATGGACTGACAGCTTCCTTTACTCGCCGCACCACAAATTTAACAGTGCAGGCAAACTACACCTGGAGCCACGCACTTGACGAGGTTTCGAATGGCGGTATCCTGCAATTCGGTCAGAATACCAACTTCAGCCCTATCAACGCGTTCGATCCCTTCAACCTGCGGTCAAACTATGGCAACTCCGACTATGACACCCGGCATTATTTCAGTCTGAACTACGTCTACACCGTGCCGCGCAAGTTCGGACCGAGCGCGTTATTCGGTGGATGGGTAGTTTCAGGCACTGCCTTCGCGCGAGCGGGATTGCCATTTACGGTTGTGGATTCCAACGCATTCGGAATTTTGCAAGGCTTCAACTACGGCTTCACGAACATTACGTCGGTCTCCGTGCCCGCCAACCTCTCTGGAACTGGAGGCCATACATGCACTGCAAGCGCCGCTAATCCGGCGACGCCCTGCCTTTTGGGCTCCAACTTCAGCCCCGCTGTGAATGGCTTCGGCCAGCAACGCCGCAACCAATTCACCGGGCCAAGCTACTTCAATACTGACCTGTCGATAACCAAGAACTTCAAAATCCCCCACTGGGAAGGGGCTTTGCTAGGTGTGGGGGCCCAGTTTTTCAACGTCCTGAATCACCCGCATTTCGATCAACCTGATGCGGACATTGCCTCGCCAACGTTCGGCAGCGTCATCAACCCCGTAAGCTCACCAACCAGCATCTTCGGCTCTTTCCTGGGGGCCGATGCTTCGCCACGGCTAATCCAGTTACACGCGAGCATCACGTTTTAGGCAAAAAATCCGAGCTGAAAAGAGGGGCGGCGCTTCTCTGGGCCTGCCCCTATTAAATTATTGAGACCATGCAGCGAAGTGACGTGCGCCTGGGATCAGCCGGTTAACCTTCTGCAGTTTCGACCTTCGGGGGGAGTCGCAATAGCTGTTCTAACCGGGCTGGTGGGGTTATTTGAGGCGCAGATAAGGGGAATATTTCTCAGAAATATCAGTTCTATTCGCTGAGGTCATTCGACATGGCGATAGCGCTGATAGGAATGTGCAGGTAACCAGGATGTCTCCCATAGCACAAGCCGATCAAGAATTGGAAAGCGTTATTCGCGAGCTTGCGATGCACATTGTCGTTCCGCGCATGGGAGAATTCGATGACGTGTGTAAAATCGCCAACCGCGTCTGTGATCGATACGGGCTGGAAAAGTCAGTGGAAAGGCTAACTTAGCCTCTTCTTAGCCTAGCTCCTTCTCGTATCGTCTTCCCTTTACGTGTGCCGGACACAATTCCCAATGCACCAGAACGGAGGCGTGACGTAACTTATTAAACTCTGGTGAATCTGATTCGCATGGGTCGCAACATATTTGCTCTAATGCTCGGTTTGATCTCTATAGCCGGCGACAACGGCGCGCAGCAAAACGGCAACCACCTTGGCGGCGAGCGTTCTTCATACTTGCAACGGGCTGTCTCGCAGCCCGTGGATTGGTACCCATGGGGAGCGCCAGCATTCCAGCGCGCAAAGGATCTAAACCGTCCAATACTTCTCGACGTTGGTGCCATATGGTGTCCGTGGTGCAGCCTGATGGATCGTGATACCTACACAAACATCGCGACGGCAGATTACATTAACCAACATTTTGTTGCTGTGAAAGTTGACTTTGATGCGTCGCCTGAACTAGTGGCACAATTGCAGCGCGCCCAGGCTGTGCTGAACCTGCCTGCCGGCCTGCCTCTCACCTCTTTTATTACTGCGGAAGGAAAGCTCTACTTTGGTGCGGGGTACCTGCCGGCCGAGCACAAGGGAGACAAGCAGTCATTTCGAGAGGCAGCGGATGAAGCGCTGGCCCGCTTTGCCGACAAATCCAAAATTGACCAGGAATCATTCCAGTTCGAGGTTGCAAAATAGGCATGAAAAGACGTTTTGCATTAACGCTGATATTCCTTTCGCTCGCCGCAATACCAGGCTTGTTCGCGATCGATGAACTGAAACTCAATTCGAACCTCAACTACGCAAGTGACAGCCTGGACGGCCCCCTCATTACCGGCTCTGACGCACGGTCGGGATTCATTGCAGGTAAGCCTAATTACGTCATCATCTACGGTGAAGGATGCTTTAACTCAAAAAGACAGGCGAAGCGGACCATGGAGCTCTACAACAAGTATCGCTCTGAGGTGCACTTTGTGGTCGTCGACCTGGACGTTCAGCGTTCGCCCGAGCAGCAAAAACTAGTCAAGCAGTACTACAAGGGCTACATTCCTCACGTCTTGGTTTTGGGCGCACGTGGCGAGGCCCTCTACAACCAATCCGGAGAAGTGGATTCCCAGCACATTGAGGGCATCTTCAAAAGCTCTCTTGGCCATTGACCAAGGAGATCTCCGCGCAGCACGACAAACGTTCTCGAACTGCCTCTATTTTTGTGGCGGGAAGGACCAGGCGGCGAGCTCGCAAGCCGTCGAAGATTCTGCGCTGGTGCGGCCGTACTCCGCAAAGATCGTAAGGCAACGCCGAGGCTCGCCCGGAGTTCGCTGTCCCAGAGAAGTGCACCCGTTGGTCTTCTACCTCAACTCTGGAACAGGCACCGCCAACATCTTCGGGATCAACAGAACTCTCACGAGCCAAGGCCTTGTGGGCGGCCTTTTCGCATTGGCCGGCATAAACGGAATCGCAGCCATTTGAGCGGCAGAGAGTGTGAGTTGCGTAGACCGTAGCCCACACACTACTCGGGCGAATGTCTGCCATAAAACGCCGCCATCGCCTCGGCGGATTTGATCCTGATGCTCGCGATTCTTTCTGTTGTCGGGGAATTCATGGAAGGTCGAAACCTTGAAGAATGAGATTTGGGTGCGTGGAAGAAGGCGTCGCGAACAGGCGAGACGGGTGTACGATGGTGTCATTTCCGAGGCGAAAAAGGGAAATTCCGCGTTGAGGACATCTGCGGACCGCTGTCATGTTTGGTAACGGCGCGCAACGTACCAGTGGATTGATGTTAGTGCTGCTGCTTGCGGTGAGCTTCTGCCCAGGAGCTGCACAGGAGTTGCAGCGTCGGCGCGTTGGTGACCTAGTAACGGTTCAAGGCATCCTGTCGCGAGGTGGTAAAGCTGTGGACCGTCACCCTTGATCATCCTCTGCAGGCCTTCGATCCAACGAACCCAACTCCCGGGAAACGCGTACAGTTGCACGTTTTGCGTTTTATAGGGGGTCGTACTGGACCCAAAGGGAGGTTGGGGGTTGGATACGACAACAAACACGTTGAGCTTCGGGGAAATCTTGTCGGCCCCTTCGGGGTAGACGCGGCAGCTGTTCGGGTAAGGCAGATCAGATTACTTAAGGATGCCGTCAATCGAAATGAGTTCAGGGCGGAGTTTCTCGGTGCTCCACTCTGACCTCGTTCGTGGTGTGACATGAAACGTCGTCTCACTGCCGCACAATACGTCGAAGTAGTTCTGCTTGCGCCGGCGACATTCGCCTTGCTGCCGGCGTTGTGTGGGTTAGCGTGTTGCGGGGACGCGAATGGGTGCTCGAACGGGTTCGTCGAAAGCGATTCATTGTCGTTTCGCTGGTGGCTGGACTAGCTGCGGCGGCGTATTGGTTTTTCCCGGCTGGACGTGCTGCCGCGCGATGCCGGAGAGCGCAAGGCGTTGCTGTTCTGGACTCTACTATTGGTTGGCCGTGTGCTGGTGATACTGCGCACTTGTGGCTGTTGCTTGGTCCGCCAC
>Ga0209577_10003774_pt1 | contig 14261 bp, 11 predicted proteins | sample GraSoiAngelo_109_FD_185874 | JGI IMG/M metagenome (GOLD analysis project Ga0209577, IMG submission 185874) | Grasslands soil microbial communities from the Angelo Coastal Reserve, California, USA - 14_0903_12_20cm (SPAdes) (version 2) | ecosystem: Environmental > Terrestrial > Soil > Grasslands...
GCGGTTACGCTCCATTCCGCCGGGAAGCGCAAATCGATGGCTTCGGATGCGGTAAACTCGACTGTGACCCGCGCCGGCTCGGGAGCCTGCACTGGACGCGCTTGAAAGCCGGCCGTCAAACCGGCCACGCCTGCTGCGCTAAACGTCGCCGCACAGGCAAATACGCAGCTCTTTGTACGGCTAGCCCGTCCCCACATGCCCCCGTCCCATGTGCAATCCCAAGTGCGCGATAAGCGCCGGGAAAGGGAGCGTAATTATGACCTAGGCGGGACATTTTCCCGGCCAATTCCCTTGTCGCGGGAGTGGGTTAGAGCGCATCTCCCGCTCGTCGCCGGAGGCCCCACTGTCCGTTGGTCACCCTGCCTGGGCGGGGCGACCGTCTGCGAGGGGCCGGATTGCCGCTTATGCGGGAATGAACGTCGCGGGGTGGCCCGAGACAGCAAAAGCCCGGCCTCTTGGCCGGGCTTGGAGATTGCTCGAAGGGACAACGGCTTAGGCCGCCTCCTCCTCCACCAGCGCCTCCTCGTCCTCGCCGTCGGCGGGCTTCGGCCCCCGGCGCGGGCCCTTGGCAAGGGCTGCCTCGATCTCCTTGATCGCTTCGGTCTCGGTAATGCGCTGCACGGCGGAGATTTCCCGCGACAGTCGGTCGAGCGCCGCTTCGTAAAGCTGGCGCTCCGAGTAGGACTGCTCGGGCTGGCTTTCCGAGCGGAACAGGTCGCGCACGACCTCGGCAATGGCCACGATGTCGCCCGAATTGATTTTGGCTTCGTATTCCTGCGCCCGGCGCGACCACATGGTGCGTTTGATGCGGGCGCGGCCCTTGAGCGTCTCCAGCGCGCGACGCACCAAAGGCGGCTCCGCCAGCTTGCGCATGCCGACTGACACGATTTTTGCCGTCGGAACCCGCAAGGTCATCTTATCCTTGACGAAATTGATGACGAACAGCTCAAGCTTGGCACCGGCAACCTCTTGTTCCTCGATGGCGATGATCTGGCCCACGCCATGAGAAGGATAGACGATGAATTCGCCGGTCTTGAAACCCTGACGCTGCGTCGTCTTCCTGCTGGCCATTCCGAGGGTCGCTCCTTCGTCGGGTTTGCGGCGAACGGGTACTTTGGCGACCGGGACCCGCCGACGAGCGGCGGCCCGCGGAGCTTGCGATGCCCGCCGGCGCGAGCCGGCCGAGGCCTTCTTGGTTCGCCGGGTCACGACGATGGTCTTCTTCGAACGATGACGCGTTTTGCCTGCCACGGCGGTTTGCGTGGTTCTCACGTCCCTAGTTGCGGGTTACTCGGAAGCGGCCGAAAAATAAGGCTCCCCATGGGGAGCTTCTCGGCTGCGGCGCATTGCTCATTTTTCAACTATATAGCACATTTTTCGCCAAAATCAAAGCGTTACGGCGGCGCAGAACACCCGAATTCGCACATTTCGGCATTACATTTCGTCAGCTGGTTAACTGGCGCCGCTAATCCCCGGTTCCACCCTGGGAGGAGAAGTATTTCAGCTTACCGGGCACGTCCTCCCAATCCTTGGCGTCGGTCGGCGGCTCCCTCTTGACCGTGATATTGGGCCAGACTTTGGAGAATTCCGCGTTGAGCTTGAGGAATTCCTCAAATCCCGGCTCGGTATCGGGCTTGATCGCATCGACCGGGCACTCCGGCTCGCACACCCCGCAGTCGATGCACTCGTCGGGATGAATGACGAGCATATTCTCGCCCTCGTAAAAGCAATCGACGGGGCACACTTCGACGCAGTCCATGTATTTGCATTTAATTCACTTATCGTTAACGATGTAAGTCATTCTCAACTCGCGGCTGCGCGCGGGTCACTAGCGCATGGACCCCCCACAGGCAAGACTTGGTGCTGCAATCGAAATCCCGCCAGACGCTGGCGGGCGCCTCGCCGCAATCTTGTGTCACAGTTCGTCTTCTCCGCTGAATCGCTCGATGGCGCGCCGATCGCGCTTGGTTGGCCGGCCTGCCCCCGGTTCGCGCAGCGCAGGCACTGCGCTTGGTCGCGGGGCGGGCTGGCCCGGCAGCGGCGCCACGTCCGCGCGGAGCGCGCGCGCCGCATCGGCAGAGCCGCGCCGCTCGGCAAATCCGATCACTTTGAGCACCTGTACCGCGCGGTCGAGCGCGATGGTGACTACATCGCCCGCCCGCACCGCGTAGCTCGCCGCGAGGACGCGCTGGCCATTGACGCGCACGTGGCCCGACCTCGCGAGCCCCGCCGCAGCCGACCGCGTACGCACCACCCGTGCGTGCCAGAGCCATTTGTCGATGCGCTGGCGGTCCAATCCGGGTGCGCCTCAGCGCGGCTCCTTGCTGCCGGCTTCCAGCTGCTCTTTGAGCGCGGCCAGTTTGGCGAAGGGCGAATCCGGATCCGGCTCGCGGTCGCGCCGATCGGCGCGTCCCTTGATGTATTTCGCGCGCAAGCCCGGATCGCGATCCGGACGCTCATCGCGCGGCTGCCGGTTGGGGCGCTCGGGCCGCTCGGCGCGTTGTTGCGAACCGCGGCGGTCCGGCCGATGCGACCGCTGCCGAAACTCGCGCCGGCCATCCCCTGCAGCTTGGCCGCGCCGCTCGCGCCGGTCCCGCTCACGCCGTTCCTTGCCCTGATCGGATGCGGGCGGGCCCGCGCTGACGGGGCTCGCAGAAGCGGATGCGGTCTCGCCGCCAACAGCCGGGGCCGCTTCGGCCGTGCCCGTACCGGCAGACGCAGGCGTAGTCCGCGGCCGACGCACAGATGCTGCGCGCGCGCGACGCGGCTTGCGCGAATGCGGATCGCGCCGCCCAGGACGCCATACCTCAACGACCTCTTCGGCGTTCGCGAAACCGCAAGCGTGGGCGCCTCGGGCACGTTGACGATGGTCTCCGGCGCCTCTGCCGAATGCGGCTCACTTTCGTGCGGCTCGACTTCGCGCGGCTCGGCGGCCGCGCTCGGAGCCGCTTCGCTCGCCGGATCGACCGCCACCGGTTGCAGACTCGGATGCGACTCGTCGACTGCATCTGTCGCAGGCGCCGGTTCCACAGGAACTTCATCACTGCCGACACCTTCTGCTTGCGTCGTTGGCAGTGGCGAAGCCGAAGGCAGCTCCGGCATGGACGAGGACGGCTCGACCGCCCGGGGTCGTTTCTCCATACGGTAGCCGAGCGAGCGCAGAACCGAGGCAAAGTCTTCTCCCGAGCAGCCGACCAGCGAGGTCATGCCCACCGCGACGGTGAAGCCGAGCCCGTCAATCCCACCGGGCGGCGCCGCGCCGGAGGCCCCCGCGCGCCACGCGAGCGCCGGACGGATGAAATCGGCAAGCCGCTCGAGAATATCGACGCGAACCGCGCGCTCGCCGCAGACACGATATCCGGCGATGCGATAGAGGCCTCTGGAGACCTCTTTGTCGGCCGCAATCGAGGTGCGCCCGCTTGCGGCAAGCTGCATGATTTCATCCAATCCTTTTGTTTCGGTGCTGCCGTGTTTGAGCGCCCACAATTGCGTTGCCAGCACACGCGGGCCGGGCTTGAGCAGCGCGGGGATATAGACGTGATAGGCGCCGAAGCGGACGCCGTATTTTCGCAGCGTGGCACGCGTCGGCTGGTCGAGGCCCTTGACCTCCTCGGCAACCCGTTGGCGATCGAGCACGCCGAGCGCCTCGGTGAGCTGGAACGCGACCCCACGCGCAATGCCGGTCACGTCTTCGGCCGCGGCCAGACGGAACAGCCCCTCCAATAACCGTTCGATGTGAGACTTGAGCCAAAGGTCGAGCCGCGCCTGCACCGCATCGCGCGGCGCGCCGGTCAGCTGCTCGTCGGCAATGATGCGCACACGCGGCTTGAGCGCGTCCTCGCCGGCGAGGAGCTTGCCCACCGGTTGGCCGAGCCAGCGAATGGTGCCATCGGTTGCGAGCACCAACTGCCCGTCCGCCGCTTGCGCCAGGCGCGTCGCCCGGGCGTTGATCTCGCCCGCCAGTGCTTTCTGCGCGGCTCCGGCGAGGGCCTTCGCCTCGGAACCCGCGCTCGAGCTTTCCGGCGTGAAGGTGAAGCCGTCGAGTCGACCGAGGGCATGACCCTCGACGACGACTTCCCCGCTCTTGCTGATCTCGGCATCGAGCACCGCATTTTCGCGCAGCCGTCGCATCAATACGCTCGTGCGACGATCGACGAATCGCTCAGTCAAGCGCTCGTGCAATGCATCGGACAAACGGTCCTCGACGGCGCGCGTGAGGCCCTGCCAGTGCTCGGGATCGGCGAGCCAGTCCGGGCGGTTCGCAGCGAACGTCCAAGTGCGGATGTGCGCGATCCGATTCGACAGCGTGTCGATGTCACCACCGGTCTGGTCCGCCTGATCGACCTGGCGCGCGAACCAGTCGACCGCGATGTTCCCTTGCCGCATCAGGAAGCCGTACAGCGTGGTGACAAGCTCGGCATGGGTGGCCGGCGAGATCTTGCGGTAATCGGGAATCTGGCACACGTCCCAGAGGCGCTCGACCGCCTGCGGCGTCGTCGCCAAGGCGCGGATCTCGTCATCGCGGCCGGCGTGTTCCAGCACCAGAATGTCTTCCGCGATCGGCGCGCGCGTCAGGCAGCTCTCCTTCGGCGTCTCGGCGAGCGAAGCCTGCAATGCGCCGATCGAAGAGAACTCAAGCTCCGTGTTGCGCCACTGCAGCGTCTTAATCGGCTCGAAGGAGTGGCTTTCCAGCGCCTGAGCAAGTTCCGTCTCGAATGGCGGACAGCGTCCCGTTGTGCCGAATGTTCCGTTGCGCGTGGCGCGGCCGGCGCGCCCCGCGATCTGCGCTAACTCGGCCGGATTGAGCTTGCGATACTGGTAGCCGTCGAATTTGCGATCGGAGGCAAACGCGACGTGGTCGACGTCGAGATTAAGGCCCATGCCGATCGCGTCGGTGGCCACGAGATACTCCACGTCGGCGGATTGATAGAGCTCGACCTGGGCGTTGCGCGTGCGCGGCGAGAGCGCGCCGAGCACGACGGCGGCGCCGCCTCGCTGACGGCGGATCAGCTCGGCGATGGAATAAACCTCTTCGGCCGAGAACGCGACGATCGCGGAGCGACGTGGCAGCCGGGTGATCTTCCGCTCGCCGGCAAACGAAAGTTGCGACAGACGCGGACGGGTCAGAACATGCGCACCCGGAAGCAGCCGCTCCACCATCGGCCGCACTGGCTGCGCCCCGAGCACCAGCGTCTCCTCGCGGCCGCGACGGTTAAGCATGCGGTCGGTGAAGACATGGCCGCGCTCGAGATCAGCGGCGAGCTGCACCTCGTCGATGGCAAGGAACGCGACATCGAGCTCGCGCGGCATCGCCTCAACCGTGCAAACCCAATAACGCGGGTTGGGCGGCTTGATCTTTTCCTCACCGGTGACGAGCGCCACGGCATCGGCGCCGACCCGTTCCAGCACCTTATTGTAGACCTCGCGCGCAAGGAGCCGCAGCGGCAGACCGATCACGCCGGAGGAATGACCGAGCATGCGCTCGATTGCGAGGTGGGTCTTGCCGGTGTTGGTCGGCCCAAGCACGGCGGTCACCCCGGTGCCGCGCACGCCAGTGCCGCGATTGCTCGGAAGGGAAAAGGAAATAGCCATTAATCTTGATCTGTTGAGCGGCCCGCAACGGCGCTATCGCTTCGGCTCATCGGGGACGAGAGCGGGCCACGCGGTCGTCACTCCAATTTCGCAGGGGCGAGTGCTTCCAGACGGAAAAAACTGCGGCCCCGCCGCTGCCTGCGGCATCACGCCTCGATTCCCGCTTATATGCAGAAAAGCGCCGGATTTGTCCTGCTCGCACGAACATAGCGGCTTCCCGTCGCAGCGCCAACATCGATTCGAACTCCTCGCCTGAGCAAATTCTCGGATCGTGGGCCGCTTGCGGCGCCCGAACTGCCGGACGCTCGCTATAGGCGCGCATGTCGCACCGTCCGCATGGACACTGCATCGCCGGTTCGATTGCACCGCACGACCGAGCACGGTGTAATCACTCAGGTAAGGAGCCCCACCGGTGCTTCATTCCCGGATTTCACGCGCGGTTTGTGGTTTGGGGGAACGAGTCCCGAACGAATCGCGTCCGAATCGCTGACTCCGAGCTTTCAAGGTTCGTTCTCGGCGACATGTTGTAGCGCAAGGCGCAACAACCCCAAGATCATGTAAGCTGCGGCTAATGGCGTCCGTGATGCCGGCAAATCGCGTCATGACGCCGCGCGCTCAGGGCGGACGTTCCGCGCGCGAAGCCTCGGCGCCCTCTGCGCAGGAGCTGCTCGAAAGAGGACTTGTCACTGGGTTTTTGCCGACGCTTTGGCCGGTTGCGGAATCGAAACGAACTGGGTTGCCTGCAAAACGCCGGTGCCAAGCGGCGTCGGAATCGAGACACGGTAGGGAACCAGCACGCGCGTACCGAAAATCGGAGCGAGCCACATTTCCATGTCGCGCAAGCCAGCGAGGTATTTGATCGCTGCGCGCTCCGGGACATGGCCCGCGATCGGCAAATATTGGACGGCGCAGACGATGGCAGGACCTTGGTAGCCGATTTCCGATTTGACCCGGTCGAGCCGCTTGAACGCGAGCTGTAAGTCATAGCGCATCCGGCCATCGAAGATCGCAAGCGTGCGCTGGCAAGCTTGCGGCACGAGCGGGTCGCCGGCGCCGGGAACGCGCATCAACGACGCAGTCATCGGATCCCACACGCCGCGCCGGTGGGCTTCGGTAACGGGCACGCGCTCGGGCGTCGCAACCGTCGGCGGCTCAACCGCAAGGTCCTTCACCGTGCCGGACTGGATCACCATCCGGATCTCGTCGTATTTCCGGTCCGTGAAAATGTTCGCGGCGTAGTTCGAGGCAACGAACTGTCCTCCGGCAATCGTGCCGCGCGCGACGCTCTCGCCGTGCCCGCTGGCAAAGACGCGCATCAGCCCGGCGGTCGCGCCGTTTGCCGCGGCGGTGAAATGCTCATCACCGATGTCCACGAGCCAACCGCCCCTCCCGACCGGCAGGCCCGCAAGCGTAACGCTGTAGCGCGCGTCAAGCTTGCCTTGGGCGAGAGCGATACCCTGCCCGCCGTCGGCCGTCGTTGTTGCAACCATCGCCGCACCGAGAAAAAGCGCGCGATGGCTGCGGTGGTTTGAACCCACGGTCGAGGTTCCTGAGTTTGAGCCGAAAGCAGGAATGGCGGGCGTGATTAGCGCATCGCGGCGCGGCGGCCAAGTCCTCGGTCGACGCGGCGATGCCGGTCGCGCCCATTGTTGGTAGCGCATCGCGGCCCCATCTAGGCAGTCCGACGATGGCGATGTTTTGGCCTGAGGTGATGTTTTGGCCTGACATGGCGCCGCCTGCCCGCGCAACTGCGATTGCTCAGACCCGACCGTACCGCTTGACGCACTTTTATGCGCTCATTATAGCTCCGCGCGCTTAACGCAGGCCAAAACAGACCAAGCGGATCCGCGCACTATCGACGCGTGATCCGGCATGGCTCGAGTGACCCGTTCGAGGTTGATGATGTCGCGAAGATGCGATCTGACCGGCAAGGCGCCCCAAGTCGGACATAAGGTGAGCCATTCCAATATCAAAACCAAGCGGCGCTTTCTGCCCAATCTGCTCAACGTGACGATGATCTCGGACACGCTCGGCCGCTCGGTGAAGCTGCGGGTGTCGGCGAATGCGCTCAAAACAGTCGACCACCGCGGCGGTCTCGATGCCTTTCTTATGAAGGCTAGAGACGAGGAGCTGTCCGAGAGAGCGCGCGAGCTCAAACGACAAATCAGGAAAAAGCGAGCCGCGACCGCGGCCGGATAATCTCGTCCTCTTTCATTCGCGAACTGCGCGACCGCGAAATGCACCCCTAAGCGGGGCAAAGTAGAAGGCCGACGAGACTGCGGCGCAAACGACGCCTGCGATCTGCCGTCAGGAATTCAGCCTGGGTCGCGGCCTTGCCTCGACCGGAAGGTGCTCGTCGAACAGCTCGGCAAGCTTTTCGGTCATCGCGCCGCCGAGCTCTTCCGCGTCGACGATGGTGAGGGCGCGCCGATAATAGCGCGTCACGTCATGGCCGATGCCGATCGCGATCAACTCGACCGGCGAGCGCGTCTCGATCTCCTCGATCACCCAGCGCAGATGCCGCTCGAGGTAGTTGCCTGGGTTGACAGAGAGAGTGGAATCGTCGACCGGCGCGCCATCAGAGATCATCATAAGGATTTTGCGCTGCTCGGTGCGGCCGAGCAGCCGCTTGTGCGCCCAGTCGAGCGCCTCGCCGTCGATGTTCTCCTTGAGCAAGCCTTCGCGCATCATCAAGCCGAGATTCTTGCGCGCGCGGCGCCACGGTGCGTCCGCGGACTTATAGATGATATGGCGCAGATCGTTGAGGCGACCGGGACCAGCCGGTTTGCCGGCGCCCAACCAGGCTTCCCGCGATTGGCCGCCCTTCCATGCGCGCGTGGTGAAGCCGAGGATCTCGACTTTGACGCCACAGCGCTCCAGCGTGCGCGCCAGAATATCGGCGCAGGTCGCTGCCACTGTGATCGGGCGCCCGCGCATCGAGCCCGAATTGTCGAGGAGAAGGGTTACCACGGTATCGCGGAAATTCATCTCCTTTTCGTGCTTGAACGAGAGCGGATGCAGCGGGTCGATCACGATGCGGGAAAGCCGCGCGGGATCGAGCAAACCCTCTTCCAGATCGAACTCCCACGCGCGATTCTGCTGCGCCATCAAACGACGCTGCAGCCGATTCGCGAGTCGCGCCACCACCCCTTGCAGATGCGAAAGCTGCTTGTCCAGATAGCCGCGCAGACGATCGAGCTCCTCCGGCTCGCATAGATCTTCGGCCGCCACGATCTCATCGTGCCGGGTAATGAACGGACGGTAATCCGGACCGCGCGGCTCGTTCTGCCCGTGGCGGCGCGGCCGGCGCGGTTGCGCCGGGGCCTCGGCATCGCCCATTTCGGCATCGTCGGCACTTTCCGCCGATAGCGCCTCGCTCGCATCGGCCGCCGCATCGGACATGTCCTCGGAGGCGTCCGCCTCCTCGACCTGAGTTTGCGCGTCCTCGCCGTCGGCACCCTCTCCCTCTTCGCCCGAGTCCTCCTTGCGGCGATCCTGCTCGCCCTCCTCGCCTTCTTCCTCGTCGGCCTCGGTGCTGCGGTCCTCGCCCATGTCGAGGGCATCGAGGAGGTCATGAATCGCGTCGCCGAACCGCGCCTGGTTCTCGATCAGCCGCTCGAGGCGATCGAGGTCGCGTCCGGCGCGGTCTTCGATCAGCGGCCGCCACAGTTCGACGATTTTTTTTGCGGCGGCCGGCGTGGCTTGCCCGGTCAGCCGCTCGCGCACCATAAGCGCGACCGCCTCCTCGATCGGCGCGTCTGCTCGATCGGTGACCTCGTCGAATTTGCCGCGATGGAAGCGATCGTCGAGCATAGCCGACAAATTCCTGGCGACGCCCGACATGCGGCGCGCACCGATCGCCTCGACGCGCGCCTGCTCGACCGCGTCGAACACGGCGCGCGCCTGCTGGCCGCCCGGCACGAGCTTGCGATGCACCGTCGGATCATGGCAGGCGAGCTTGAGCGCGATGGAATCGGCGTGTCCGCGCACGATCGCCGCCTCGACGCCGGTGAGCTTGCGCGGCGGCTCCGGCAACCGAACCTTACCGCTGCTGATCCCGGGACGCTCGGCTGCGAAAGCCACATCGAGATCGCGCTTGCGGGCGATCGCGCGCAGGCATCCCGTGACCGCGCGCTTGAACGGTTCCGTCGGGCTGTCCTTGACGAGGCTCTTGCTTTTGTTGTTGGGGGCCATCAGCTCAGGGCCACATTCACCGACGATTCCGGCAGCTCGACTCCGAAACAGCGCTGATAGAACTCGGCGACGATCGGCCGCTCCAGCTCGTCGCACTTGTTGACGAAGGTAAGCCTGAAGGCGAAGCCGACGTCCTTGAAGATCTCAGCGTTCTCCGCCCAGGTGATCACGGTGCGTGGACTCATCACGGTCGAGATATCGCCGTTCATGAAGGCATTGCGCGTGAGATCGGCGACGCGAACCATCTTGTTGACGATGTCGCGACCTTGATCGGTCCGATAGTGTTTCGCCTTGGCCAGCACGATCTCCACCTCGTTGTCGTGCGGCAAGTAGTTGAGCGTGGACACGATCGACCAGCGGTCCATCTGCCCCTGATTGATCTGCTGCGTGCCGTGATAAAGGCCCGAAGTGTCGCCCAAGCCGACCGTGTTCGCGGTAGCGAACAAGCGGAACGCCGGATGTGGTCTGATCACCTTATTCTGGTCGAGCAGCGTGAGCTTGCCGGAGACTTCGAGCACGCGCTGAATGACGAACATCACATCGGGACGCCCGGCATCGTATTCGTCGAAGCAAAGCGCTACGTTGTGCTGGATCGCCCAGGGCAGGATGCCGTCGCGAAACTCGGTCACCTGCATCCCATCGCGAATGACGATCGCATCCTTGCCGACGAGATCGATGCGGCTGATGTGACTGTCCAGGTTGACGCGGACACAGGGCCAGTTGAGGCGCGCCGCCACCTGTTCGATGTGCGTCGACTTCCCCGTGCCGTGATAACCGGTGACGATGACACGCCGGTTTTTGGCAAAGCCCGCGAGAATGGCTAGCGTCGTCGGCTGGTCGAAGCGGTAATCGGGATCGATGTCCGGGGTGTGCTCATCGGGTTCCGAATAGGCGGGGACCTCCATGTCGCTGTCGAATCCGAACAGCTGGCGGATCGACACCTTCATGTCGGGAAGACCGGCGACCTCTTGCGTTGCGGCGGTCATGAGTGCTCCCTGAGGTCGGGCCTGTTTCGGTCGGGGGAATGCGACGCGGTTCGCGATCCTCAACCTAGCAGACGCGCGCGGCGCGGTGAAAGGCGCGGATTCGCCAAAAGCCGCATAAATTCAAATAGGTATCGCACGCGCTCTGCGCAACGTGCCGGCACTTCGACCGCTCAACGAAAGCCGATGGACTTCAAGTAGTTATACGCCTGGATGATTTCCCGCAGCTGATCTTCCGAGGAGCGGTCGCCGCCGTTGGCGTCGGGGTGATGCCGTTTGACCAGGGTCTTGAATCGGCGCTTCACCTCTTGCGGCGAGGCGTCGGCTTCGAGGCCGAGCGCATCGAGCGCCTTGCGCTCGGCGTTGCGCACGGGACGATTCTCGAAGCGGGACGCCTCGCGCCGTGCACCAGCGCCGGCGCCGGCATCCTGGAACATACCGAACGGATCATCGATACCCTCGAACGCGGCATGCCAGCGCGAGGAGCGCGAGCGCGATGCGGACCGTGCGCCGTTCATCCCCATCTTCCAAGTCGGACGATGACCGATGACAGCGTCCTTCTGATATCGCGCAATATCGTCGGTACTCATGCCGGCAAAGAAATTATAGGCGTGGTTGTATTGGCGCACGTGCTCGAGGCAAAACTGCCAATACTCTCGCTCCCGCAGCCGTCCCTTCGGCGCCCGGTGCGTCGCCGGCGCCTTGCAATCCGGCCACTCGCAGGCCGGGCATTGGGCGTGCAGTCGTCGGTCCTTGTCAGGCTTGACGCGAATGCGATCGAACAGGGGCGAGTCGTTTCTCATGACCGATCAGTATGCGCGCACAGCCGAGCAAGCCGCAAGACTTGACAGACACCAAGGCCTTCGCATGCTGCCGTTGACCCGGCGCGCGCCCGCGGCTAAGCGGCAAGCGATGACACTCCGCGCTCGGATCACGAGGAAATTGGGCGAGGCTTTCGCTCCGCTGAGCCTCGACGTGATCGACGAGTCCGATCGGCACGTCGGGCATTCCGGCCATCGGCCCGGCGGCGAGACGCATTTTCGCATTCATATCGTATCGGAGGCGTTTCGCGGCAAGCCCAGGCTCGCACGCCACCGCATGATTTACGACGCGTTGGCCGACGAGCTCAAGGACGGCGTGCACGCGCTAGCCATCGACGCCGCCGGTCCAAGCGAGCGCAAGGAGTAAACGCCGCTAAGCGGCCTTGCCAGCCGGCCTGCGCACGAGCGGCGTAATGCGCAAGGCGGTGATTCGATTACGCTCGCGACGCAACACGCGGAATCGGAAGCCGTGGAAGGTGAAGGTCTGCCCAGGTTCGGGAATCGACCGCGCCTCGTGAATGACGAGTCCGGCAACGGTGGTCGCCTCGTCGTCGGGCAGGCTCCATTCCATGGCGCGGTTGAGGTCCCGAATGGGCACGCCGCCGTCCACGTTGACGGAACCGTCCGGCTGCGGCCGCACGCCCGGCACTGCAATATCGTGCTCGTCGGTGATGTCGCCGACGATCTCCTCGAGGATGTCTTCGAGCGTCACCAGGCCCATCACCTCGCCGTACTCGTCGACCACGAGGGCGAATGGCGTCTTGCGCCGGCGAAATGCCTTGAGTTGCTCTGACAGCGGCCGAATTTCCGGCACGAACCAGGGCGGACGCGCGATCGCGGCGACATCGACCTTGGCAAGATCGCCGTCCGCCGCTCGGATTGCGCGCAACATATCCTTTGCGTGCAGGATCCCGACGATATTTTCTGGTTTTCCCTTCCAGAGCGGCACGCGTGTGACCTCGCTTTCCAGAACGGCTTTGACCACCTGCTCGGGCGGATCGTCGGCGCATACCGTGATCATCTCGGTGCGGTGAATCATCACGTCGGAAACCGTGAGATCGCGCAGATCGAGGAGACCGCTAAACATGTCGCGATCAACGCGCTCGACGCCGCCTTCGCGGTGCAGGAGATCGACCGCTCCGCGCAACTCCTCGTGCGGCAAAAGAATCGATTCGCTCTCCCCGACGTTGAGACCCAACAGCCGCAGCATCCGTTTCACCAGCCATTCGACCCCGATCAACACCGGCGCGAGCAGCCGCACGCTCCAATCGATCGGACCCGCAACCGTAAGCGCCACCCGATCCGGTGCATTGAACGCCGCCGTTTTCGGCAAAACTTCCGCGAATATCACGATCAGGATTGTCATCACCACCGTGGCGTACATGACGCCGATTTCGCCGAACCAGTTGAGCAGAACGCTGGTCGCGAGCGCTGAGGCGGCGATGTTGACGGCGTTGTTTCCGAACAGGAGCGCGCCGATCAGCCGTTCGCGTGTATCGAGCAGGCGATTGACCAGCGCGGCGCGCCGGTTCCCCTGCTTTTCCAGCCGATGCATGCTGGCACGCGAGGAGGCGGTCAGCGCGGTTTCGCTGCCGGCAAAAAAAGCCGAAAGCAGAATGCAGATCAGCACTACAACGAGCGCAAACCAGTCGCGTGCGGTCATTGTTCAGAAAGCTTCTCAAGCAGGAACGCGCGGACCTCGTCGGCCTCGATATGCGGCGCAACGAAGCAGTCGCCAATGCCGCGCGCCAAAATGAAAGTCAGCTTGCCGCGCCGGACCTTTTTGTCTTGGGCGATGAGTTCGATCAGCCGCTCGGCCTGGGGCGCGCCACCTGGTATGGAGCGCAGATGGGTCGGCAGACCGACCGCGGCAAGATGGCGTTCGACGCGCGCGGCTTGATCCGGCGCCAGCAGCTTGAGCCTTGCGGAAAACGCGAACGCAAGCACCATCCCGAGCGAAATGGCCTCGCCGTGCCGCAGCCGATCGGAAAAGCCGGCCGCAGCCTCGAGCGCGTGACCGAACGTGTGGCCGAGATTGAGCAGCGCCCGCTCGCCGGTCTCGCGTTCGTCACGGGCAACGATTGCCGCCTTCATACGACAACTCACGGCAATGGCATGCTCGCGCGCGCCGCCGCCGGCAAACACCTGCTGCCAATTCGCCTCGAGCCAGGCAAAAAAGTCGGCATCCGCGATCAGCCCGTATTTGGCGACTTCAGCGTAGCCCGCGCGAAATTCACGCGCGGGCAGCGTGTCGAGCAGGGCGCTGTCGGCGACGACGAGAATCGGCTGGTGAAAGGCGCCGATCAGATTCTTGCCCTGGGGCGAGTCGATTGCCGTCTTGCCGCCGACCGACGAATCGACCTGGGCCAGCAGCGTGGTGGGCACCTGCACGTAATCGAGACCGCGCCGCACCAGTGCGGCGGCAAAGCCGGCAAGATCGCCGATCACTCCGCCGCCGAGTGCGATAACCAGATCGCCGCGCTCGATGCGCGCGGCAATCAACGCTTCGCAAACCGTTTCCAATACTGCGAAACTTTTCGAGCTTTCTCCTGCCGCGACGGTGACCGAGGTGGCGGATATCCCGGCAGCGGCCAGCGCAGTCTCGGTGGCAGCGAGACAGTACTGGCCCACGGTCTTATCGGTGACGATCGCGGCCTTGGCGCCGGGGCGC